>Ga0114939_10002144_pt1 | contig 14952 bp, 11 predicted proteins | sample AshMeaCrysSpring_FD_87196 | JGI IMG/M metagenome (GOLD analysis project Ga0114939, IMG submission 87196) | Groundwater microbial communities from Big Spring, Nevada to study Microbial Dark Matter (Phase II) - Ash Meadows Crystal Spring | ecosystem: Environmental > Aquatic > Deep subsurface >... | reverse complement strand
GAACTTGATGCCCGGCGGGCACGGCCGCGGCGCCACGCATTTCGACGCACCGCCGGCGCCACTGAAGTAGACGCTGTATCCGGGCGGGCAGCGACACGCGCCCGTGGCCGCGTCGCGGCTCTGCCCTTCGCTGCACGGCGGCGTGGCGACGCACTGCACGCGATTCGGCTCGTTGCCCTGGCGAACCGCCACCTTGCCCGGCGGGCAGATGCAGGCACCTGCGGCATTGCGAGTCTGCTCGGGCCCGCAGGGCGGCGTGGCGACACACTTGACCTTCCCGCTGGCGCCGTCGGCGTAAGCGCGCTGGTCTGGCGGGCACTTGCCGAGCCGCGCGGCGGGCTGCACCGCCCCGATCGCGGATTGCGGCGCGGCGATGCGATCGGACGCCGGCCACGCCGATGCAGCCGCGCCGAGCGCGATCACGGCGGCGATCGCGAATGCGATCCAGCGCGGCGTCTCTCGGCGCGAGGCCGCGTTCATCGACGTTACCGCCGCTCGCTCAAGGCGCACTGCTCGACCCTGCGCTCGCGCTGCAGCGCTTCACAGCGATCGAAGCCGGCGCGCGTTGCGCAGGCGAACCTCGACCCGCCGGGGCCGGCCGAACATCCCGCCGCAGCGAGTTCGCGCGCAATCGCGTCGGAGGCCGGAGCCGTGGAGTTGGCGGTCATCGATGGCGCCCCAACCCGCGCTGCCGTCATCGGCGGCGATGAACCGGGCGCGGCGCCGAGCGCACTCCAGTTCGGCGCGGCGCCCGGAGCGGCCGTGCGGCCGGCACCAGGTGCCGCAGGCTGCCCGGCGGGAAGCTGGCTCTGCGGCGACGGCGCCCGCACCGCCGGAAGTTGCGATCGCGTCGGTGGCGGCGTCGAGACGGTGTTCGCCGTTGCCGGCGCTTGCATCGACGGCAACCGCGCCTGTGGCGGTGGCGTCTGCACGGCAGGCAGCTGCGTCCGCGCTGTCGGCAGCGCGGTCGAGCCTGCAGCCGTCGTCGGTGGCGACTGCACGCCCGGCGGCGGTGACGAGGTGCGTCCGGGCTCTTCCTTCGGCAATCCGCGTTCGCCCTTGTAGGCATCTTGCGGGTTGGTCAGGGTGGGCGAGGCTTGCGCCGCTGCTGCGGCCGGCTCCACCGATCTGCCGACGCCGGGCCCAGTCGGCGCCGGCCCGCTCAGCACCTTCTGCTGCTGGCTCGAAGCAGTGCCCTGCGCCGCCGCTGCCCCGGCGGACAGTCCACCCGCTGCCGCCTCGAGCGAGGGCTTGAATGCCGGATCGGGGTCGCCGGGCTTGACGAGCGCTGTCCTGCCTGCGAGCGCGCCGGATGCCACCGGCTGCGACAGCGGCGCAACGCCTTTCAGGTCGCCGACGATCGCGGGTTGCAGCACGCCATCGATCGTCTGCGGGGTGACCACGCTCAGCTCGAAAGCGACGCTCCCGGTGCCGAGCTTGCCGCCGCTCTTGTCGTGTTCCTGCTTCAGAGCGGCGAAGATCTGCGGCGTGCCGACATGCACCATCAACGGATCGATCTTGTCGATGCCCACCGCCACGTACTTGGCCTTCAGCGCCGCCACCTCCTTGTCGACCAGCGTCATCTGCAGGACGTACGCCGTGCTGAGCTGCTTCGCGCAGCTGAGAACCTCGGCCTTGCCGGTCCAGAGCTCGTGGTACTTCTGCTTGCAGTAGTGCTGCTGCGTCGGCCGGGCGCACACGTATTGCACCGGCTTCGTGCTCACCGGGGTCGCGCCATCCGGCAGCACGGTCTGGCAGGCGAACTGGGATTTCTGGGCCGTGAAGTACGCGTCGATCTTCTTGGCGATTTCCTTGCCGATGCTGGCGGCGTTCGCGCCGCACAGGTCGGCTTTCCCGACGCTGGACAGCAGCCCCGTGCAGGCCTCGTATTTCGCGATGTCGCCGCAGGCCATCGCCGAGCTGAACATCGGGCAGTACTTCCCCTTGGCGAAGTCGACGAACTGGGCGGCGAACTGATCGCGATGCTTGTTCAGGAACTCGACCACGCACCACTGGGCGTTCGACGTGACGTTGGGCACCTTCAGCGCGTTGATCTGGTTCTCCGTCTGCCCGGGCTTGCGCCAGTCGAGCCAGCGGTCGACATGCGCGAAGCCGTACTTGTCGCCGAAATCATCGGCAGCGCAGCGCTTCACGATCCAGTCCCGGACCCACTTGCCGGGGTCCGGTTTGGCCAGACCCTCCTTGTTCTGGTCGTACGCAGCGGCCGCGGCCTGCGCCACCGCCACGGCCTGCCCGGCGGTCGCATACTCGGCGCGTTTCTTCTCGCGCTGCAGAAGCACGTTCTGCACCAGGTGCGACGTCCAGGTGCCGTCGACCGCGTTGTCGAAAACCTTGGCGGCCTTCTCCGCGGCGTCGTGGCCGAACTGCTGCTTGGTGCCGAAACAGATGGTGCCGCTGACGGCCGCAGCGACGAGCGCCGCCCGCAGCTTCGGATAGGCGAAAGGGTCGACCGCCTCGCGAGCCTTCAGGCCTTCGGTACTCACCACGGGCGCGAAGACACACTTGTACGCCGCGACTTCGGGCGGCGTTTTCGAGCTGCACCCCCCCAGGCCGAGTCCGCAGCCGACACTTTTGGCGATTTCGTAGGTCGTGCCTCCGACCGATGCGAAGAATTTCACCACCGCCTTTCCGGCATCGAGCAATGCCTCGCCGAGGGCGATCAGGTCCTGGATCAGCCCGCAGACGTCGATGCCCATCGCCATCACCTGCGCGGCGATGCAGAGGGCGGCCTCGCCGAGATCGCTGACCAGGCCCCAGAAGTCGCCCTCCTTGACGTTGACGTAGGCCGAGACCAGCTGCGTCAGCCACGGCGGCAGCTTGATCGTCGTGTCGACGCCGAGCATCTGCTTGCCTTCCGGCGTCTGCGAGAACTTGTGAACGCAGCCGGCCACGCCTGTGGCGCTGGAATCCTTCTGGAGGCAGTCGAACAGACCCTTCGCCGCCTGTATCTCGTTCGACTTGACCGGGAAGGGACTCGCGCCGGTCGCTTCGAGCTGCTGAACGATCCAGACAAGGTCGGTAAAGGCATCCGCCCGGGCCGCCCCGGACCAGCCCGCCGCGCCGAGCAGCGCGACGGCAAGGGCGACGGCGCGCAGCAGCTTCTTCATCGCGTTCATGTCGCGCTCCCGGTGCATCAGCGATTCGGCGTCGCCGCATCGCCGGCGGCCAGCGACGCTTTCAGTTCGCCCACCGTGATGCGGGTGCCGTCAGGCGCCTCGAGCACCGTGCCGTCGGGCCGCTGCAGAAGGTCTTTGAAATCCGACTGCTGCGTGACCCGGATCGCCGGTCCCGCCAGGCTGGGCCGCGCCGAGGCCGGGGTCGCCAAGGGGCGGCCAGTCTTCTTCTCGACGTAGGGCTGGACGAAACGCAACTGGCCGACAGTCACGCGGCGACCCGATGGAAGCACCACGGTGTCGCCATCCGGCCGCTTAAGCGCGGCCGCCAGTTCCGCCGGGTTGCTCACGCGCGTACCGGCGGCCGTGGGTTTCACGGCCAACGCCGGGGGACGCATCGAGTTCGGCGCCACCTGCATTTTCTGCGCCATGCCCGACAACTCGCGGATATCGCCGACCCGGATACGGCGGCCATCGGGCATCTCGACCAGGTCCGAGTCCGGCCTGGCGAGGATCGCGCTCGCCGGCAGACCGGGGGCGAGCTTCAGCACGCTCGGGGCGGCCGCCGGCGCAGCCATCGCCCGGACAGGCGAGGACTGCGCATTCGCGGCCGCCGGCATCGCCAGGACCGCCACCAGCACCAGCGCCGCCGACGCGGCCTGCGCTGGGGACAATCGATGGGGTGTCATCCCTGTTTCTCCTCGCGACAGTCAAGTGGCCCGGAACGGCCACGGATTGCCGAAGATCGACTCGAACTTCTGCTGGAACAGCGCCGGGCTCGCGATCTCGACCAGGCCGATCGCCAGCAGCGCCAGCGCCCAGGCGAGCAGGATCAGCGCGCCCAGCCTCGCCGGCAGGTGCAGCAACGCGATCCACAGCCGGTCGGCGAACGAGGTCGCGCGGCGGCCGAAGCCGATCAGGAAGCCGAGCCCGTGGAACAGGAACAGCAGCCCCAGCGGCGCCAGCGCCAGGCCCGGCCGCGCCAGCACCACGGCGCGCATGCCCCCCAGGCTCGTGCCGCTGAAGTGCAGCGACGCGGGCGTGATCAAGGCGCCGGCCAGCACGACCAAGGCGATGCCATAGGGCACGGCGGCGAGGCCTTCGTAGATGAAGTAGCGGCGCTCGCGCGGGATGCGCGCGCCGCTGCGCATGAACATCAGCCGCCTCTCGGTGATCGCCGACCAGCCGACGAGCAGCGCCGCCAGCCCGAGGCCGAGGACGCCGATCGCGGTCAGGCGCGGCCAGCCGAGGTTGAAGCCGGCGAGCAGCGCAGCGAGCGCGAGTGCCGGCGCGACGAAGAACTGCAGCATCACCCGCCGCTCGACGAACGCCCGCTCTTCGTCGGTCGCGGGAAAGCGGCCGCCGGTGAACGGCAACGGCGGGTCGGCGATGCCGACCTGCTCCACCGTCGCCGGCGCGGCGCGGCCGGCGGGGGCGTCAGTCGTTCGTTCGTCGCCGATGGGCATGGGCGTTCCTGCGGACTGCGCGGCGTTCGCCTCGGCGGCGGCCTTCATGGCGCCCGTCGCCGTTGCCCGCTCACTTGAACTTCAGTTCGTCGCGCTTGATGAGCGCGCCGTCGCCGGCGTTCAGCGTCACCGACGACATGCTTTCGCCGGCCATCTGCGTCACCGACCAGAACAGTTGCGGCTTGCCGACCGCGGTGTTGCCGACCACCAGCCCGTAGCCGATGCCCTTGGCGCCCTTGCCGATCTGCAGGCCGTGCCTGACACCGGCCTCTGCCGCCTTGTCGCTGTCCAGGTATTCGGCGCCCAGCGGATGCGTCGAGGTGTTGCGCACGTCGGCGGTGACCTCTGTCACCGCCTTGTCCCTCGTGGTGACGATGGCGCTCTTCTTCGCGCCCGGCGAGTAGTAGGTGTACAGCCAGTTGTCCGCCTTGCCGTCGCCGCGGCCCATCAGCGTGGAGACGTGCGTCAGCACGGCATCGGCCTGCCACTTCTGCGCCGCGGCCGTGGCTTCCTTGAGCGCCGCCCGGGCGGTGTCGGCCGCGTGGGCCGGCACCGACACGAACAGCGCCAGCGCGACGGCGGAAACGATACGCATCGGACTTGAGTTCATGGTGCTTCCTCTCCTCGGTCGAACATTTATCGCAGTCCGCGCACCGGCCGCTCCCCGGCCACGGCGAGCGATTCGAGATAGCGGATCAGTTCACCGATCCCGCTCAGTTCGCGGCGCTGGCCATCGCGCTCGACGACGACACGCCAGGCGCCGTCGGCCTGGTGCATGGCGACTTTCATTTCGTTCGGTTTCGCGTCGTTCATTCGCGTCGGCGCCCGATGTCGCTGCGACCCATCAGAGTCGCGCCAGCGCTTCCAGCTTCTCCTTGTCCGCCGGGGCGCCGCTCCCGATCAACGCCGGGTTCTTGTTCTTGACCTGCATCTCGCACAGCGCCTGCAGCGACGGTGGCTGCGCCACGCGCTCGCCCCGCAGGAGCACATCTCCCGGCACACAGGTGGCCATTGCCGGGCCTGCCATGCCGCACAAAATCGCGCCGGCCAGCGATGTTGAAGTGGTGACCTCCCCTCGTCCTGTCTGCATCGCCAGCGCCTCCCTCCCGGCATGGGCATCGGCGACGGGGCATCTGCACCGTCGGCACGCAGGCTAGGGGAGAGGCCGTTACAAACGCGACACAAGATCGCGGGCAGGGCGTTACACGACCGTGGAGGCGGCCCGCGGCAGGCGCGCCGCGAGCGAGCGGAAAGCAGCGGCCGCCGTCAGGACGACGGCAGGTTGGCCCGCTCGCGGCGCCAGTGCTCGGCCTGGTCCGCGCGGCCGAGTTGCTCCAGCCGCAGCGTCAGCGCGCCCATGAGTTCGCGCTGCAACGACAGGCTGCCGATCTCGCGCGCCTCGTCGAGCGAGCGCTGCATCAGGTCGATGCCGCGCGCCTCGTCGCCGCGCTTCAGCGCGATCTCGGCGATCGTCCACTGCGACATCGCGTGGCCGCGCCGGTGTCCCGCCTCGAGGCTGCCGTCGGCGGCCATCTGCGCCCAGCGCTCGGCGGCATCGAGTTCGCCACGCTCCAGCGCAACGATGCTCAGCCAGAATGCCGCGTTGGCGTGCTTCAGCGGCAGCCTGTCGCTGAATCGCTCGAGCGCCTCGAGCAGCCGCGCCTGCGCCTCGTCGAAGCGGCCGAGCCCCTTGAGCGCCGCGCCCATCTCGAGCATCAGCTTGGCCTCGTCCAGCGGATCGATGCGCCCGCGCAGCCGCTGCAGCGCCTGCTCGGCGACCGCCAGCGCCTCGGCCGGGCGGTCGAGCTCGAAGAAATACACCGCGCGGCGCACGGCCAGGTCGACGCTGGCCACGGCGCCGTCGAGTTCCGGCTCGAGCGCCTGCATCGCCGCCAGCGCCGCCTCCCAGCCAGCGCGATCGCCGCGGTTGCGCAGATGGTCGACGCGGGCGGCGTGGATGCGGAAGGCCTCGGCGCCGGCAGCGCCGTCGTCGAGGGCGCGCTGGTACTGGGCCAGCGCCTCGCTCACTTCGTACACCCGCGCGGCGGCCTCCGCCGCGCGAACGCGGAATCTGATCGCCTCGCGTGGCCGACCCGCCGTTTCCAGATGACGCGCGACTTCCGCCGGCGGGGCGCCGCAGTCCTCGAGCGCGGCCGCCAGCCGGCGGTGCAGCAGCTTGCGCCGCTCGGTGCCGAGCGCGTCGTCGAGCGAGCGACGCACCAGGTCGTGGCCGAAGCGGTAGCCGCGGCCGGCCGGGGCGATCAGGTTGGCCTGCTGCGCGAGGTCGACCGCGTCGGCGAACTCCGTCTCCGAAAGCGCGGTGCAGGCGCCGATGCAGTCGGCGTCGAAGCGATCGCCCGCCAGGCTCGCCGTCTCCAGCAGCCGGCGCACGCCCTGGCCGAGGCGATCGATCCGCCGCAGCACCGCCTCGCGCACGCTCGGCGACAGCGGCAGTTCGTGGTAGTCCTCGGTGGCCTCGTCGTACGGCGTCGACCACGTCCCTTCCTCGCGCCACAGCACGCCGGCGGCGAACAGGTCGCGCAGCGACTCGAGGATGAACAGCGGATTGCCCGCGGTGGCCGCGTGCAGCCGGCGCGAGAACACGACCGCACCCGCGGCGCCCGACAGCGCGCGCACCAGCGCCAGCACCTCTTCCTCGTCCAGCGGGGCGAGCGCGATCGGCGACAGCAGGCCGTCGCGCGCCAGCCCGTCGAGCGCGGCGCGCAACGCCGGATGGCCGGCCTCGTCACTGCGCCGGGTGGCCAGCAGCCGCACCCGGTGCGCGCGACGGACGACGTGCGCCAGCAGTTCGGCGCTGGCGCCGTCGAACCACTGCAGGTCGTCGAACAGCAGGCTGCCGCCCTGCGCCGCGGTGAGCAGCGCCGCGCTCAGGCCCTCGAGGAAGCGGCCACGCGCCTCCGGCGCGGGCAGTTCACTGCGGTCGGTGCTCTCGGACAGCGAAGGCAGAAGGCGTGCCACTTCGGTCTGCCAGACCGGGTCGAGCCTCTCGAACCAGGCGGTGTCGTCGCGGTAGGCCTGCAGCAGCGCCTCAGCGAACGGGTAAAACGGCGTTTCGCGCGAGACCTCGCGCGCCTTGATCCGCAGCAGCGGCCCGACGCCCAGCGCGAAGGACTCGGCCAGCCGCGTCTTGCCGACGCCGGCGTCGCCTTCGATCAGCGCCAGCTTGCCGGCCGCGGCGCGCAACTGTTCGCGGGCGTGCTCGCGGCCGACCAGCGGCGCCTGCAGTTCGGGCTGCGGCCGTGCCGCCGCGGGCGGCTCGACCGCCGGCATCGACTGGATGCGGCGCGCCAGCGCGACAGTCTCCGGCAAGGGGTCGAGCGCGAGTTCGGCGCGCAGCAGCGCACGCAGCCGCTCGAACTGCGCCAGCGCGCCGCCGCGGTCGCCCAGCCGTTGCAGCAACCGCATCAGATCGCGGTGGTGCGCTTCCTGCAGCGGCTCCTCGTCGACCAGCGCGCGCAGCGCCGCGGCGGCGCCGGGAAGGTCGTCCTGCGCTTCGGCCGCTTTCGCCCTCTGCGCCAGCGCCAGCCGCCACGCACGGGCCACCGCTTCGCGCTCCCCGGCCAGCCATTCCATGAAGCCGGCCGCGCCGCGGACTTCGAACTCGGCGAGCAGCGGTCCGCGGCGCAGCGCCGAAGCGGCCGTAAAGTCGCCGGCGTCGACCGCCGCCTTGAACTGCGCGACGTCCGTCGCGACACCCGGGTTCAGCGACAGGGTGTCGCCGCTGGCCGCGATCCAGGCGCTGGCCGGCGTGGACTGCAGCCGGTGCAGTTCCTGCCGCAGGTTGCGGCGGGCCTCGTCATCGGGCCGGTCGGTCCACAGCAGCGCGGCCAGGCGCCCGCGGGGCGTCGCGCCGGCCAGCGCGAGATAGGCCAGCATCGCCAGCGCCTTGCGGGTGGGCAGGTCGAACTCGGCGCCCAGCGCGACGCGCGCGGGTCCGAGCAAAGCCAAGGACAGCACCTCGGCCAACGAAACCCTCCCGGGCCCGGCGTGCCTGCGCCGGGCTCTATGTATCGAGAGAGCTTAAGGACAGCAGGGGTAATGCGACAAGCCACCGTTCGGCGGACCCGGCAACGCCGGCCGAATCGGCGGCCGGGTCAGTGGCCGAGGATCTTCGACAGGAAGTCCTTGGTGCGGTCGCTCTTCGGGTTGTTGAAGAACTCGTGCGGGTTGCTCTCCTCGACGATCTGGCCCTGGTCCATGAAGATCACGCGGTCGGCCACCGCCTTGGCGAAGCCCATCTCGTGGGTGACGCACAGCATGGTGATGCCGCCCTTGGCCAGTTCGATCATCACGTCGAGCACTTCCTTGATCATCTCCGGGTCGAGGGCGGAAGTGGGCTCGTCGAACAGCATGATCTTCGGCTTCAGGCACAGCGCGCGGGCGATCGCCACCCGCTGCTGCTGGCCGCCGGACAGCTGCAGCGGGAATTTCTGCGCCTGCTCGGCGATGCGCACGCGCTTCAGTTGCGCCATCGCCCGCTCCTCGGCCTCCTTCTTCGGCATCTTGCCGACCCACATCGGCGACAGCGTCAGGTTCTCCAGCACCGTGAGGTGCGGGAACAGGTTGAACTGCTGGAACACCATGCCGACTTCCTTGCGCACCTTCTCGACCGCGCGCACATCGTCGGTGAGCTCGGTGCCGTCGACGACGATGTGCCCTTCCTGGTGCTCCTCGAGCCGGTTGATGCAGCGGATCAGCGTCGACTTGCCCGAGCCCGACGGCCCGCAGATGACGATCCGCTCGCCGCGGGCAACGTTCAGGTTGATGTCGCGCAGGACGTGGAAGTTGTTGCCGTACCACTTGTTCACCTTGTCGAAGGTGATGATGTGGTGGTCGTGTGCATGGTGCGTCGACATGGCTCGTGACCTCAGCGCGTCTTGCTGACGTTCAGCCGCTTCTCGATCCACAGGCTGTAGCGCGACATCGCGAAGCAGAACATGAAATAGATCGCGGTGATGAACAGATAGCCCTCGATCTTGAACGGCCGCCAGTCGGCATCGGAGTTCAGCGCCAGGCCGAGCGCGCCGGTCAGCTCGTACAGCGAGACGATCGTCACCAGCGAGGTGTCCTTGAAGATCGAGATGAAGTTGTTCATGATGCCCGGCACCACCATGGCGAGCGCCTGCGGCAGCACGATCTTGCGCTGGGTCTGCCAGTACGACAGGCCGAGCGACTGCGCCGCTTCGACCTGGCCCTTGGGGATCGCCTGCAGCCCGCCGCGCACGATCTCGGCCATGTAGGCGGCGGCGAACAGCGTGATGCCGACCAGCACGCGGATCAGCACGTCGATCGTCAGTCCCGGCGGCATGAACAGCGGGAACATGAAGCTGGCCATGAACAGCACCGAGATCAGCGGCACGCCGCGGATCAGCTCGACGTAGATCACGCAGAAGGTGCGGATCGCCGGCATGTCGCTGCGCCGGCCGAGCGCCACCAGCACCGACAGCGGAAACGCCAGCACGATCGACAGCGACGCCAGCATGATGGTCAGCGGCAGTCCGCCCCAGCGGTCGGTCGGCACGACCGTCAGGCCCAGCGCGCCGCCGTACATCAGCCAGAAGAACGCCCCCAGCGCGACCCCCCACACCGCGGCCAGCCACGGCTTCCAGAAGTTGCGGATGCAGCTGACAACCAGCAGGCCGACGAGCAGCAGCGTGGCGACCTCCGGCCGCCACTGTTCCTCGTACGGGTAGCGGCCGAAGATGATCAGCCGGTACTTCTCGGCGACCACGCCCCAGCAGGCGCCTTCGCCGCGCGCCGCCTGGCACACGTCGGCATCGGCCCTGAAGATGGCCTTGACGACGGCCCATTCGGCGAGCCCCGGCAGCCAGTACAGGAACAGCGCCACCAGCGCCACCGTGGTCAGCGTGCTCTGCCAGTTGCCGAACAGGTTGCGTCGGACCCAGGGCACGAGGCCCTCGGTCTTGATCGGCGCCGGACGCGCCGCGATCGGCTCGAAGACGGCGGACATCAGTGCCCGCCCGGCCGCCCAAAGGGCACAGCGGCCCCGCGGGAGGCGGCGAAGACAGCGAGCGTGGGGGCCACCAAGATCATCTCTCCATGATCGCCGCGCGCTTGTTGTACCAGTTCATGAACGCCGAGGTCGACAGCGACGTCGTCAGATACACGAGCATGATGATGGCGATGCATTCGACCGCGCGTCCGGTCTGGTTGATGGCGGTGTTGGCGATCGACACCACGTCGGGGTAGCCGATGGCCACGGCCAGCGAGGAGTTCTTGGTCAGGTTCAGGTACTGGTTGGTCATCGGCGGGATGATCACCCGCAGCGCCTGCGGCAGCACCACCATGCGCATGCTCTGCCCGCGCGACAGGCCGATCGAGCTGGCGGCCTCGACCTGGCCGTGCGGCACCGAGGCGATGCCGGCGCGCACCACCTCGGCGACGAAGGCCGCCGTGTACAGCACCAGGCCCAGCAGCACCGCCATGAACTCCGGCGTCACCGTGCCGCCGCCGGTGACCGACATCTCGCCCTTCTCGGGCAGGTTCCAGGCGGCCGGCGCGCCGCCGATCAGCCAGCCGGCGAGGGAGAACACCAGGATGGTCGCGACCGTCGGCCAGAACAGATGCGGCACACGCCCCGTTTCCTCGAACCGACGCATCGCCCGCTTGCGGTAGTACACGGCGACGACGATGCCGAGCACCGCGCCCACCGCGGCCAGCAGCTGCCCCAGGCCCCAGACCGGCATCGGGAAGGAGAAGCCGCCCTTGCTGAGGAAAAACAGGCCGAGCGCCGACATCGGCTCGTCGGGTGCCGGCAGCACCTCGGTGAACAGCAGGTACCACATCAGCAGCTGCAGCAGCACCGGCACGTTGCGGAACAGTTCGACGTAGCCGTAGCACAGCCCGCGCACGATGGCGTTGCGCGAGAAGCGGCCGATGCCGACGATCGTGCCGAGCACCGTGCACATGACGATGCCGATCACCGCCACCCGCAGCGTGTTCAGCACGCCGATCAGGAACGCCTTCCAGTACGGGTCGAGCGCGTCGTAGGGGACCAGCATCTCGCCGATGTCGAACCCGGCCGGGCTGCCGAGGAAGCCGAAGCCGCTCTGGATGCCGCGCACCCGCATGTTCTCCGTTGTGTTGTGCGCGAGGAACCAGACCGCGGCGGCAATCGCCGCGATCGCCAGCACCTGGTAGACGACGCTGCGGAAGGCCTGGCTGCGCCAGGACCAGTCGCGCCGCTTCGGCGGGGCCCGCCCGGGCGTTGGCTGCGTCATCCGTGTCTCCTCCGGACGGAACCGTTTCGACTGCAGGCGGAGCCGCCCGGGGACTCCGGCCCGGGCGGCAGGACGTTATCGAGCGCGGGCGGCCGGTCCGCTGCCGTCAGTCTGCCCGCCCTCGGACCACCGCGCCAGTCGGCGCGGTGACGGGGCGGGCCTTGACCAGACCGGCGTCAGCGCACCGGCGGGGCGTACATCAGCCCGCCCTTGGTCCACAGGTTGTTGACGCCGCGCGGCAGGTTCAGCGGCGTCTTCGGGCCGACGTTGCGCTCGAAGATCTCGCCGTAGTTGCCGGTCGCCTTGATCGCGTTGACCATCCAGCCCTTGTCCAGGCCGAGCAGCTTGCCGGTGTCCTCGCTCTTGCCGAGGATCCGCATCACCACCGGGTCCTGGCTTTCGGCCAGCTGCTTGTCGACGTTGGCCTGCGTGATGTCGTATTCCTCGGCCTCGAGCAGGCCGAAGACGACCCACTTGGCGATCGCATAGAACTCGTCGTCGCCGCGGCGAACGACCGGGCCGAGCGGCTCCTTGGAGATCAGCTCCGGCAGGATCACGTGCTCGGCCGGCACCTTGGCCTCCTTGTTGCGCACCGAGGCCAGACCCGAGGCGTCCGTCGTGTAGGCCACGCAGCGGCCGGCGAAGTAGGCGCCGGTGGCGGCCTCGACCTTCTCGAACACCACCGGCTTGATGTCGAGCTTGTTGGCGCGCGAGTAGTCGGTCAGGTTCTTCTCGGTGGTGGTGCCGGACTGCACGCACACGGTCTGGCCCTTGAGCTGCTTGGCGCTCTTGACCTTGCTCTTGACCGGCACCATGAATCCCTGGCCGTCGTAGTAGGTGGTGTTGGTGAAGTGCAGGCCGAGCGAGGCGTCGCGGGTCAGCGTCCAGGTGGTGTTGCGCGACAGGATGTCGACCTCGCCCGACTGCAGCGCCGTGAAGCGCTGCTGCGCGTTCAGCGGCACCCACTTGACCTTGGTACCGTCGCCGAGGATCGCCGCGGCGATCGCGCGGCAGATGTCGACGTCCAGGCCGGTCCAGTTGCCCTGGCTGTCGGCGGCGGAGAAGCCGGCCAGGCCGGTATTCACGCCGCAGACGAGCTGGCCGCGCTGCTTGATCGCATCCAGCGTCTTGCCGGCGTGCGCCGGCGTGGTCACCGCTGCGGCGGCAAGGGCCGCGCCGCCCAGCAGTGCCTTGAATGTGGTCTTGTTCATGGGGTCAGAGCCTCCTTGGGGGAATGTGCAACCTCGAGGCGCCGCCTCTGCCGGCGCCTGAAGGTCGCGCAATCTAGCACCCCGGTTCGGGCGGCAGCAATCGCGGCCGATCCGGACCAACCACGACCCTGCTGCGCGTGCGTCGCCTCGCGACAGCGCCCCCGCCGCGCCGTGGCCACCGCCCGGGATGCCGGTCGCCGCCGCCCGCTCGCCGGGCCGCCGGCGCCGTCACGCCGATCGCGCGTCCGAGTTCGTGCCGACCGCCACCGGCGCCTCGGCGCCGGGGCCGCTGTCCTGTTCGTGCCGTGCCTGCATCGCCCACAGCCGCGCATAGGTGCCGCCGGCGGCCAGCAGCTCGGCATGCGTGCCGCGCTCGACGACACGGCCCCGATCGAGCACGAGGATCTGGTCGGCGCCGACGACCGTCGACAGCCGGTGCGCGATCACCAGCGTCGTGCGGCCGGCGGCGATCGCGTCAAGCTCGGCCTGGATCACGCGTTCGGTGCGGCTGTCCAGCGCCGAAGTCGCCTCGTCGAAGACGAGGATCGCCGGCCGCTTCAGCAGCGTGCGCGCGATGGCCACCCGCTGCTTCTCGCCGCCCGACAGTTTCAGCCCGCGCTCGCCGACCACGGTCGCATAGCCCTCCGGCAGCGACTGCACGAACTCGTGGATGTGCGCGGCCCGCGCCGCGGCGATCACCTCGTCCTTGGGCGCGCCCGGCCGGCCATAGGCGATGTTGTACTCGATCGTGTCGTTGAACAGCACCGTGTCCTGCGGCACGATGCCGATGGCCGCGCGCAGGCTCGCCTGGGTGACCTCGCGCAGATCCTGGCCGTCGATCGAAACGCCGCCGGCCTGCACGTCGTAGAAGCGGAACAGCAGCCGCGCCAGCGTCGACTTGCCGGAACCGGTCGGGCCGACCACGGCGCAGGTCGTGCCGGCCGGCACCGTGAAGTCGACCCCGAACAGCACCTGCCGGCGCGGGTCGTAGGAGAAATCGACGTGCTCGAAGCGGATCGCCCCGCCGCGCAGCGCGAGGGGCCGTGCGCCCGGCGCGTCGGCGATCTCGCGGTGCTCGCCCAGCAGCCTGAACATGCGGTCCATGTCGATAAGCGCCTGCTTGATCTCGCGGTAGATCACGCCGAGGAAGTTCAGCGGGATGTACAGCTGGATCAGGAAGGCGTTGACCAGCACCAGGTCGCCGATCGTCATCCGGCCCTCGGCCACGCCGAGCGCGGCGCGCCACAGCATCAGCGTCACCGCCGCCGCGATCACCAGCTGCTGGCCGCTGTTCAGGACATTGAGCGACTGCTGCGACTTGATCGCCATCCGCTCGCTCTCGGCCAGCGTGCCGTCGTAGCGGCGCGCCTCGAAGTCCTCGTTGCCGAAGTACTTGACGGTCTCGAAGTTCAGCAGGCTGTCGACTGCGCGCGAGGCCGCCCGCGCGTCGAGTTCGTTGACCTGGCGGCGGAAGTGGGTGCGCCAGTTGGTCACCACGAAGGTGAAGGCGATGTACGCGACGAGGCTGGCGAGCACGATGACCGTGAACCAGATCTCGTAGTTCCAGAGCAGGTAGCCGAGCACCAGCCCCAGCTCGACCAGCGTCGGCAGGATCGAGTACAGGGTGAAGCTCACCAGCGAGGAGATGCCGCGGATGCCGTGGTCGATCTCGCGCGTGACCGAGCCGGTGCGCCGCTCCAGGTGGAAGCGCAGCGACAGCGCGTGAAGATGGCGGAACGTCTGCAGCGCCAGCTGGTGCACCGTCGCCGGCGTGACCTTGGCGAAGAAGAACTCGCGCAGCTCGGTGAACAGCGACGTCGCCAGCCGCAGCGCCCCGTAGCCGGCGATCAGCGCGACCGGCACCGCGAGCAGGCTGCCG
>Ga0114939_10002143_pt1 | contig 14958 bp, 13 predicted proteins | sample AshMeaCrysSpring_FD_87196 | JGI IMG/M metagenome (GOLD analysis project Ga0114939, IMG submission 87196) | Groundwater microbial communities from Big Spring, Nevada to study Microbial Dark Matter (Phase II) - Ash Meadows Crystal Spring | ecosystem: Environmental > Aquatic > Deep subsurface >... | reverse complement strand
CCGGGTGCCGGGTGCCGGCCGTGCGAGTCCGTTCCACGTGGAACGCCCACCAGCCGAAAAGTCTCGACCCGTCAAGCCGAGAGATCGACACACGGGCATTCACCCCGGCCGGATCGACGGCCCCCGAAGCTCGCGCAAGCTGGCACCGCGCGGCCGCGCTCGCCATCGCTGATGCTGCTGACTTCGGCACGAAAGCCTGGCGCACCTGGTCGGCGTATGCCGCCCCGTCACGGCCAATCAATCAACCTGCGAGCCGATGCGACCCTGCCTTCTTCGAAGCGTCGCGATCTCACCGGAATCGTGCACGGGATCGCACATCCGCCGGGCCCTTCAGGGCGCGCCTCCCTGTCGCGCACCAGATCGCCCGGATGGCCAGGACCTGGCACGTCCACACGCGCCTGACAAGCGCCGGATCGACGCGGGACGAGCCCAAGCCTCGCGGCCCGTCGAAGGTGGCTGGCGGTACGCTCCCTCCACTCGCCTGCGCAGGGTGGAGGACGGCAGGAGCGCGAAGGCCCTCCTCGCAGGAGACAGCGCCCGCCCTGTGCGGCCCCAGACCCTTCCCGGCGCGCGTTGCGCACGTTCACGTCCGCGAAACGCGGCTCGGAACGCGCAAGAAACACTTATTCAATCAGCCGGTTGGGGTCTCTCGGACCGGATCGCCTTGTGTTAGTGAGCGGTCACACAAGGACGTGCGAGGCTAGCCGATCAAACTCCTGCGCCAGCTCCCCGGGCCGCTTGGCGCCGAGCTTCGCGAAGAGCTCCTCGTGGGCCTTGAGCTCACGCACCCACTGCTCGCGGTCGATCGCGCAGACGCTCGCGTAACGCTCCGGACCGAAGTCGAGTCCCTCCCAATTGAGGTCGTCGTACTCGGGCATGAGTCCGAGGGGCGTTTCCATCTCGGGCGCGTGCCCGGAGCAGCGCGCCACGATCCACTGCAGCACACGCATGTTCTCGCCGAAGCCCGGCCAGACGAACTTGCCGTTCGCGTCCTTCCGGAACCAGTTCACCGCGAAGATCTTCGGCGGGGAGGGCACCTTGTGCCCCATCTCGAGCCAGTGGCGGATGTAGTCGCCGATGTGGTAGCCGCAGAACGGGAGCATCGCGAACGGGTCGCGGCGCACCTCGCCTATCGTGCCCGCCGCCGCCGCGGTCATCTCCGAGCCCATCGTCGCCGCCTTGTAGATGCCCTCCTCCCACGAGCGCGCCTCGGCGACCAGGGGGACGGTGTCGCTGCGCCGCCCGCCGAAGACGAACGCGTCGATCGGCACGCCCTGCGGGTTCTCCCACTCGGGGTCGATGGACGGGCACTGGGCAATGGCCACCGTGAACCTCGCGTTCGGGTGCGCCGCCGGCCGGCCGCAGCCGGGCGTCCAGTCCCTGCCCTGCCAGTCGATCAGGTGCTTCGGCGGCTCCTTGGTCATGCCCTCCCACCAGACGTCGCCGTCGTCGGTGAGCGCGACGTTCGTGTAGATGACGTTCTCGTAGAGCATCGCCATCGCGTTGGGATTCGAGTCGTGCGACGTCCCCGGGGCGACGCCGAAGCAGCCGGCCTCGGGGTTGATCGCGTAGAACCTGCCGTCGGCGTGCGGCTTGATCCAGGCGATGTCCTCGCCGACCGTCGTCACCTTCCAGCCCGCGAACGCCTTGGGCGGGATCAGCATCGCGAAGTTGGTCTTGCCGCACGCGCTCGGGAAGGCCGCCGCGACGTGGTACTTGAAGCCGTCCGGATTGGTGACGGCGAGGATCAGCATGTGTTCGGCGAGCCAGCCCTGGTCGCGCCCCATCACCGATGCGATGCGCAGCGCGAAGCACTTCTTGCCGAGCAACGCGTTGCCGCCGTAGCCCGAGCCGTACGACCAGATCTCGCGCGTCTCGGGGTAGTGGACGATGTACTTGGTCGGGTTGCAGGGCCAGGGCACGTCCTTCTGGCCCGGCGCGAGCGGCGCGCCCACTGAGTGCACGCACGGAACGAACGGCCCGTCGGCGCCGAGCACGCCGAAGACGCGCCGCCCCATGCGGGTCATCAGGCGCATGTTCACCACGACGTACGGGCTGTCCGTGAGCTCCACGCCGATGTGCGCGATCGGGCTGCCGATCGGCCCCATCGAGAACGGCACCACGTACATCGTGCGGCCGCGCATGCATCCGTCGAAGAGCTTGCCGAGCGACGCGCGCATCTCCGCGGGCGCACGCCAGTTGTTCGTCGGGCCCGCATCCTCCTCGCGCTCGCTGCAGATGAACGTGCGGTCCTCGACGCGCGCGACGTCCGACGGGTCCGAGCGCGCGAGGTAGCTGCCGGGCCGCTTCGCCGGGTCGAGCTTGATGAACGTGCCGCCGGACACCATGAGCTCGCACAGCCGGACGTGCTCGGCCTCGCTGCCGTCGGACCACTCGATGCGATCGGGCTTGGTGAGCGCCGCGACCTCCCGCACCCATCCGAGCAGGCGGGGATGAACGACGTAGTCGGGCGCATTGACGGACGCGGCGAGGTTCCTGATCGATTCGGGCTGGTTCATCGTCGCTCCTCGTCGTGTGAAATCCATGCCGCAACACGCGCGGGAATTCGCGCGCCGGCACTGAAAACTCTAGCACGCGGCGAAGGTCAACCCAACGCGCGGCGGTTGCCGCAGATCAATCCCGCTAACCGGCCGCGCGCACCGCAACGATGAATATTCGGCGGAACGGAAACAACACGCTGCCGTCGCGACGCCGCGGATACGCGGCATCGATCCGCCGCGACAGCGCTTCGACGAATGCGCGGCCTTCGGCGTCGTCGAGCGACTCGACGAAAGGCACCAACGCGGTGCCGCGCATCCACGCCACCACCGGGTGCTCGCCGTCGGCGCGCCCCGGCAGCAGCTGGTGGTATTCGGTAGCCCACAGGTCCACGGCCGCGGCCAGCGGCTCGAGCCACGCGTGATACTGCGCGAGCGGCGCGACCGGCGCCCGACGTACGTGCCGCGCGAGCCGATCGCGCCAGCGGTCGAGCGTGGCGACATCGAACAGCGCCTGGTGCGACGGCGCCCGGAAGTTGCCGGGCATCTGCACCGCGAGCACGCCGCCCGGCGCGACGTGCGCGAACAGCCGCGGGAACAGCCGCGCGTGATCGTCCAGCCAGTGCAGCGCCGCGTTGCTGTAGAGGACGTCGACGGCGAAGCCCGGCCGCCAGGCGGCGAGGTCGCACTGCGTCCACGCGAAGCGCGCATCGCCGCGGGTCGCCGCCCGCGCCTTCGCGAGCATCGCCTCGTCGCCGTCGACGCCTTCGATGCGCGCGGCCGGCCAGCGGCGCGCGAGGTGCTGCGCCACGTTGCCGGCGCCGCAGCCGAGGTCCGCGATCGTCGCCGGCGCGTCGAGCGCAATGCGCGCGACCAGCTCCAGCGCCGGCCGCAGCCGCGCGTCCTCGTACTGCAGGTAGCGATTGGGGTCCCAGCTCACCGGACTACCCTACGCGCTGTCGCGCCCCGGGGCAATTCGCGCCCGACGGCCCGGCAGGCTCATGACGAGTTCCGGCGGCGGCGCCAGGCACGCACGCGGCCGAACAGCGGGCCGGTGACCAGCAGCAGCACGACCAGCCGCGTGACGTGGAAAGCGGTGACCAGCGGCACGCCGAGCTGCAGCACCTTCGCCGTGATCGCCATCTCCGCAATGCCGCCTGGCGCGAGGCCGAGCACGACGGTCGCGACCGGTCGTCCGGCGATCGCCGCGAGCGCCCAGCCGAACAGCGCGGACACCCCGATCGCGAACACGACGGTGACGCACACCGCGCCGACGAAACGCGGCGCGCCGCGCGCGAAGTCGCGCTCGAAGCGCGAGCCCAGCGCACAGCCCAGCAGCAGCTGGCCCCCGTTCGACACCAGCGGCGGGAGCGAAGAGAGGTGTATCTCGCCGGCGGTGAGCGCAATCCCGACCGCGAGCGGGCCGAGCACGAACGGATTGGCGAGGTCGAGCCGAGCGAGGAGCACCGCGCCGGCGAGCGTCGCCGCCATGAGCACGGCGAACCCGGCGGGCACGAACGTCGTCGCGCCCATTGCATGAACATCGCTGCCGTGCGTGCCGGACAGCGTGAACAGCGCCGGCACGATCGCGACCACGAGCAGGATGCGCAGGCTCTGCGCCGCCGCCACGCGGTCGACGCGCGCGCCGAAGCGCTCGCCCAGCCGCGCCATCTCCGGTGCACCGCCCGGCACGCTGGCGAAGATGGCGGTGGTGAGGTCGAGGCCGGCGAGCCGCGCCAGCAGCGCGCCCGAGGCATAGCCGACGAGGATCGCGAAGACGGCACCGGCCGCGAGCAGCCACCACGCGTCGGCGATCTGGGCGATCACGACCGGCGTGAAGTACAGCCCGAGCGCGGTGCCGATGATCCACTGGCCGGCCTCGCGCGTGCGCGGCGGCACGACGAGGTCGAGGCCCGCGACGCGCGCAACCGCGATGGCGACGAGCGGACCGAGCATCCACGGGATCGGCGTGCGCAGCCACGCGCACAGCGCGCCAGCGGCGAGTGCGACGGCAAGCGTGCCCGCGTAGCGCGGCAGCCGCCTCCCCGGCACGTCCCGCTACCCGCCCGTCTTCGCCGTCGCGCGGCGCTCGCGCGCGACCTTCGCGAGCCACGGCACGACGACCAGCAGCGCGGTGAGCGCAAGGAGCGCCGCCGAGATCGGGTGCGTGACGAACACCGTGGGGTCGCCCTGGCTGATCGCGAGCGCCCGGCGGAACTGCGACTCGGCGAGCGGGCCGAGGATCAGACCGATCACGGCAGGCGCCACCGGGAAGCCGAAGCGCCGCATCAGGAAGCCGACGAGGCCGAACGCGTAGAGGGTGACCAGATCGACCACCGACTGGTGCAAGCTGAACGCGCCGAGCGTCGCGAACAAGAGGATGCCCGCGTAGAGCGGCGCGCGCGGGATCTTGAGGACCTGTACCCACACGCCGATCAGCGGCAGGTTGAGGATCAGCAGCAGCACGTTGCCGACGTACATGCTGGCGATCAGGCCCCAGACGAGCGACGACTGCGTCTGGAACAGGAGCGGGCCGGGCTGCAGGCCGTAACTCTGGAACGCGGCGAGCAGGATCGCCGCGGTCGCCGACGTGGGGATGCCGAGCGTCAGGAGCGGCACGAGCACGCCGGTCGACGACGCGTTGTTGGCGGCCTCGGGGCCGGCGACGCCCTCGATCGCGCCGTGGCCGAACTCCTCGGGATGCTTCGACAGCTTCTTCTCCGTCGCGTACGAGAGGAACGTCGGGATCTCCGCACCGCCGGCGGGAATCGTGCCGAACGGGAAACCGATCGCGGTCGCGCGCAGCCACGCGGGCCACGAGCGCCGCCAGTCCTCGCGCGACATCCACAGCGACCCCGAGAGCCGCTCGATCGCCTCGCGCATCCGGCTCTGGTAGGCGGCGACGTAGAGCGCCTCGCCCACCGCAAAGAGGCCCACCGCGAGCACGACGACGTCGATGCCGTCCATGAGCTCCGGGATGCCGAAGGCGAAGCGCATCTGCCCGGTCTGGTCGTCGATGCCGACGAGGCCGAGGAGCAGGCCGAGGAACAGCATCGCGAGGCCCCGCACGGTCGACTGGCCGAGCACGGCCGCGACGGTGACGAACGCGAAGACCATCAGCGCGAAGTACTCGGCCGGCCCGAACTTCAGCGCCGACTCGACGACCACCGGCGCGAGCAGCGTGAGGAGCAGCGTCGCGATCGTTCCCGCGACGAACGAGCCGATCGCGGCGGTCGCGAGCGCCGGCCCCGCGCGCCCGCGCTTGGCCATCCGGTTGCCCTCGAGCGCCGTCGCGATCGACGCGGACTCTCCCGGCGTGTTGAGGAGGATCGTCGTCGTGGAGCCGCCGTACATCGCGCCGTAGTAGATGCCGGCGAACATGATCAGCGCGCCGGTCGGGTCAAGCTTGCTCGTGAGCGGCAGCAGCATCGCCACGGTGAGCGCCGGCCCCACGCCCGGCAGCACGCCGATCGCGGTGCCGAGCGTCACCCCGACGAAGCCCCAGAGCAGGTTGACCGGCGCCAGCGCGACGCCGAAGCCCGCGGCGAGCGCGGCGAGCGTCTCGGTCACGCCCCGTCCCCGGCGCCCGCGCGCCTCACAGCCCGGCCACTCCGAGCACCGGCGCGAGCCAGCCGGCCGGCAGGCTCACGTTGAGGAGGCGGACGAAGAAGAGGTAGACGGCGAGCCCGAGGACGAGGCCGAGCGCGGCGTCGCGCGCGGGCCGCGTGCTGCCGAAGCCGCGCGCGACGCAGCCGAACAGCGCGGCCGCGGCGATCACGAAGCCGCCGTGGCGGATCAGCGCCATCTGCGCGGCAAGGCCCGCGCTCACCCAAGCGAACGCCGGCCAGTGGAACGCGTGCTCGCCGCGCACCGCCGGATCGTCGTCCACCGCATCGCGCCAGCCGCCGGTCGCGACCTCGGCGAGCAGCCACAGGCCCATCAGGACCAGCCCGCCGGCGACGACCTTGGGCATGAAGTTCGGCCCGATGCGCGCGTAGCCGCCCGCCTCCGGCAGCCGGAATGCGACGACCGCGGCGAACACGCCGAGCGCGAGAACGCCAAGCGAGAGAACGAGCTCGGCGGGGCGCCGGACCGGGCGGCCCGGCATCGGCTACTTCTTGAGGCCGAGCGAGTCCAGGATGCCCGCAATGCGCTTCGTGTCCTCCTCGACGAACGTCTTGTAGGCGTCGCCGCCGAGGAACACCGGCTCCCAGCCGAACTTCGCGAGCGAATCCTTCCACGCCGCCGACTCGGTCGCGGTCTTCACCGCGTTGACCAGCGCGTCGCGCTGCGCCGTCGTGATGCCCGGCGCCGCGAACACGCCGCGCCAGTTGCCCAGCATCACGTCGATTCCCTGCTCCTTGAGCGAGGGGATGCCGTCGATCTTCGCCGGCCCCGACACCGCGAGCGCACGCATGCGGCCGCTCTTGATGTGCTCCGCGAACTCGCCGAGGCCCGCGATCCCGCAGGTCACGTGGCCGCCGACGATGTTCGCGACCTGGTCGCCGCCGCCCTTCGCCGCGACGTAGTTCACCTTGACCGGATCGACGCCCGCCGCGCGCGAGATGAGGCCCGCGAGGATGTGGTCGGAGCCGCCTGCGGAGCCGCCGTGCCACGACACCTTGCCCGGATCCGCCTTGTAGGCCGCGATCAGGCCGGCCATCGTCTTGTGCGGCGAGGCGGCGGGCACGACGACGACCAGGTACTCGCTGGTGAGCCGCGCGATCGGCGTGACCATCGCGAGGTCGACCGGGCTCTTCTGCAGCACGATGCCGCCGACCATCACCATGCCGCCCATCATCAGCGCGTTGGGGTCGCCCTTGGCGCTGTTGACGAACTGCGCAAGCCCGAGCGTGCCCGCGGCGCCGCCCTTGTTCTCGAACTGCACCGACCCCGCGACCTTGGCCGACTGCATCGCGGCCGCGAGCGCGCGCCCGGTCTGGTCCCAGCCGCCCCCCGGGTTCGCCGGGATCATCATCTTCAGCGTGCCGATCGCCTGCGCCCGGGCGACGCCGATCAGCGGGAATTGCGCGGCGACGGCAACGGCCAGCGCGGCGCGCGAGAATGCACGGCGGTCCATCGAATCCTCCTGTCGGGACGAACGGCCTCTGCGGGGCGTCCGCTCGGGCGCAGCATAACCGAACGGCCGCCGCCCGGGCGAGCGCGTCAGCGCACCGCGCCGGACGCCACCAGCGCGTCGCGCGCCGCGGCGTCGTAGCCCGCTTCCTCGAGGAGGCGATCGCGCTGCTCGGACGGCGTGGGCGGGCGGGTCGCGGGCGCCGGTCGCGCGCCGTCGATGCGAAAACCGGGCAGCGTCACCTGCACGTCGCGCGTGGCGCCGGGGACGTCGCGGAACGTGGCGATGAGATCCACGGCCGCCGCGTGCGGGTGCGCGAGGATCTGCGGCAACCCCAGCACCTGGCCGGCGGGGACGCCGGCCGCCTCGAGGACGCGCTCCCACTCCGCCGACGAGCGCGACGCGAGCAGCGGCTCGAGGCAGGCGGTGAGCTCGGCGCGGTGGCGCTTGCGCGTCTCACGGTCGGCGAAGCGCGCGTCGACGGCGAGGTCGGGCGCGCCCACCGCCGTGCACAGCGCCTCGAACTGCCGGTCCTCGTTCGCAGCGATGTTGAGCAGGCCGGCGCCGGTGCGGAACGTGCCCGACGGCGCCGCGGTGAAGTTGTCGTTGCCGATCGGGCGCGGCTCGACGCCGGCGTTGAGGTAGTTCGACACGACCCAGCCCATCGTCGCGAGCGTCGCGTCGAGCATCGACACGTCGACGAACGAACCCTCCCCGGTGGCGCGCGCGCGCAGCAGCGCGGCGCAGACCGCGAACGCGGCGGTGAGCCCGCCGATCGTGTCGCAGACGGGGTAGCCGACCCGCAGCGGCGCGGAGCGCTCGTCGTCGGTGACGCTCATCACGCCGGAGAGCCCCTGGATGATCTGGTCGTAGGCGGGCCGCTGCGCGAGCGGCCCGTCCTGGCCGAAGCCCGAGATCGCGCAGTAGACGAGCTCGGGGTGGCGCGCGCGCAGCGCCGCGTGCCCGAGGCCGAGCCGTTCCATCACGCCGGGACGGAAGTTCTCGATCAGCGCGTCGGCGAGCGCGACCAGCCGCTCGAGGACCGCCTTGCCGTCCGGCGTCTTGAGGTCGATCTCGATCGACTCCTTGCCGGCATTCGCGGCGAGGAACGAGATGCCCATGCCGGCGCGCGCGTAGGCGGGGTCGGCGCCGAGCCTCCGAGCGAGGTCGCCCTCCGGGCTCTCGACCTTGATCACCCGCGCGCCGAGGCAGGCGAGCTGGTAGGCGGCGAAAGGCCCCGCCAGCACGTTGGTGAGGTCGAGGACGGTGATCCCCGCGAGGGGCTTCGTGGCGATGCTCATCATGACCTCACTTGCCGATGCAGAAGCGCGAGAAGATCACGCCGAGGAGGTCGTCGGCGGTGAACTCCCCGGTGATCGTCGCGAGTGCGTCCTGCGCCTCGCGCAGCTCCTCGGCTAAGAGCTCGAGCGGCGGCGAGGGCGCGTCGATGTGGCCTGCGGCGGCGGCAAGGTGCTTCGCCGCATCGCCCAGCGCCTCGACGTGCCGCGCACGGGCGATGAACGTGTCCTCGCCCGCGCTCGCCACACCGGCGACCGCGAGCACCTCGCGCTCCAGCAGCTCCATGCCTGCGCCGGTGAGCGCGGACAGCCACAGGTGCGTTCGATCGTCGCGGGACGCCGTTCGCGGTGCCACGCCGGCGAGGTCGGCCTTGTTGTGCACGACGAGACGGGGCAGCCCCGCGGGAAGCCGCTCGAGGATCGCCGCGTCGGCGCGATCCAGGGCGTCCTCGGCGTCGCGCGCGTCGACCAGGACGAGCGCGAGATCGGCCCGCTCGACCGCGGCCCAGGTGCGCTCGATGCCGATCTTCTCGACCGCGTCCTCGGTCGGGCGCAGCCCGGCGGTGTCGACGACCGTGAGCGGAATGCCGCCCACCTCGACCTGCCGCTCGACGGTGTCGCGCGTCGTGCCGGGGATCGGCGTGACGATCGCGGCCTCCTCGCGCACCAGGCGGTTCAAGAGGCTCGACTTGCCGACGTTGGGCCGGCCGACCAGCACGACGGTGAGTCCTTCGTTCAACCGGGCACCGGTAACGGCGCGCGCGAAGATGCCGTCGAGGCGGTCGCGAAGGCGCGCGAGCCGTCGGGCGGCGTCGGCCGCGCGCACGAACTCGATGTCCTCCTCCGGGAAGTCGAGCGTCGCCTCGGTCAGCATGCGCAACTCGGTGACCGCGTCGACCAGCGCACGCACCTCGCGAGAGAACTCGCCGGTGAGCGAGCGGGCGGCGGCCCGCGCCGCGGCCGCAGTCGCGGCCCCGATCAGGTCGGCGACGCTCTCGGCCTGCGCGAGGTCGAGCTTGCCGTTCATGAACGCGCGCCGCGTGAACTCGCCCGGCGCCGCGAGACGCGCGCCGAGCTCGAGGCAGCGGCCCAGCACGAGCTTCTGCGCCGCCGGGCTGCCGTGACCCTGCAGCTCGAGCACCGTCTCGCCGGTGTAGGACGCCGGCGCGGGGAACAAGAGCGCGAGGCCCTCGTCCAGCGGCTCGCCGTTCGTGCCGCGGAAGATCGCGAACGTCGCGGTGCGCGGCGCGATCGAGCGGCCGATCACCCCCGCGACGATCGCGTCGAGGCTCGCGCCCGAGATGCGCACGATGCCGATCCCACCGCGCCCCGGAGGCGTGGCGATCGCGGCGATGGTCTCGGCTGGGATGTCCGCGCTCGCACTCACCGGCGAAGCTTAACCCGCACCACGTACCCGAAAAGCAGGGTCAGACTCGACTTTCCGGATCCTCGGGATCGATCCCGCTGCGCGAAGTTGCGAAACTGGTGCGAACCTGGGGTCAGACTCCAATTTCCCGCGGTCAGTCGCTGGGCTGCGGGGATTCTTCGGCCAGGAGATTGGAGTCTGACCCCAGTTTCTGCGTCAGCGGCGCTTGGCCGCGGCGGCCTCGGCTTCCCGCTCGAGCATGCGGTTCACGTGCCACTGCTGGCCGATCTGCAGCGTGTTGTTGACGAGCCAGTACAGCACCAGCCCCGACGGGAAGAAGATGAACAGCACCGAGAACGCGATGGGCATGATCTGCATCACCTTGGCCTGCACCGGGTCGGTGATCGGCGTCGGCGAGAGCTTGACCTGCAGGTACGCGGTGATCGCGTAGAGGATCGGCAGGATGAACCAGGGATCGGGCGCGGAGAGGTCCTTGATCCAGCCGAGCCAAGGCGCGTAGCGAAGCTCCACCGCCGACAGCAGCACCCAATAGAGCGCGATGAACACCGGGATCTGCACGAGGATCGGCAGGCAGCCGCCCAGCGGGTTGATCTTCTCCTTCTTGTAGAGCTCCATCATCTTGATCTGGAGCTGCTGCTTGTCGTTCGCGTACTGCTCCTGCAGCGCCTTGAGCTTCGGCCCGAGGATCTTCATCTTCGCCATCGAGCGGGCCGCGGCGGCGTTCAGCGGGTAGAAGGCACCCTTGATGAGGATCGTCATCACGATGATCGCCCAGCCCCAGTTGCCGATCAGCCCGTGCAGCCACTTGAGCAGCCAGAACAGCGGCGCCGCGAGCACGGTGAAGATACCGTAGTCGACGACGAGGTCGAAGCCCGGGGCGAGCTTGCCGATCACCTCCTGCTCCTGCGGGCCTGCGTAGAGCGGGACCTTGACCGTGCCAGTCGCGCCCGGCGCGATCGGCGCCATCGGCAGGATCACGCCCGCGGCGTAGAGGCCGTTGTCGAGCTTGCGCGTGTAGAACTCGCGCGCGCGCTTGTCCTCCGGCGGCAGCCACGCGTTGACGAAGTAGTGCTCGATCATCGCCACCCAGCCGTTGTCCGCCTTCGGGGTGAACGGCACCTTGCGCTTGGCGTCGGCGGCGAGCTTGTCGATCTCGCCGAAGTCGACCTTCTTGAACTTGTCCGCCTCGTTGTAGACGACAGGGCCGGTGTAGGCGACCGGCGTCCACGCGCTCTGCGGCACCGCGGTCTTGGTGTCGCGGGTGAGCTGGTAGTACGCGTAGGGCGAGATCGGCGCGCTGCCGGGGTTGGCGATCTCGAAGGCGGCGTCGATCAGGTAGCTGCCGCGGTGGAAGGTCAGCGTCTGAACCACCTTCTCGCCTTGGCTTCCGGTGGTGGCCAGCCTGACGTCGAACGAGTCGGCCCCGGCCGGAAGCTCGCGCGGACCCGGCAGCACCTCGTAGGTCGTGCGGTGGTTGGGCAGGCCCTCGCCGAGGAGCCCCGCTTGGGCGATCGAGGTGCGCTCACTGGAGCGCTGCACGACGAGATAGGGCTTACCCGCATCGTGCGGATCGCGGTGCTTGTTGAGGGCGATCTCCGCGATGACGCCGCCCACCGGGTCGATCTTCGCGGTGTAGAGGTCGGTCTTGATGGTGACGAGCTGGCTTGCGGCGGGCGCGGTCGGCGCGGCGCCCGGCACCGTGGCCGCACCTGCGCCCGGCGCCGCCGCGGCCGGCGCGACGGGCGGGCTCGCACTGGGCACGTCGGCGGGCTGCTGCGCCGGGCCCGCGGTGCCCGGGGCCGGGGTAGCGGCCGTCGCCTTGGGCGGCGGCGGGTTGCTGTGCTTCTGCCACGCCTCCCAGAGGAACAGCAGGGAGAAGGAGAACACCAGGAAGAGGATCAGGCGTTGCGTATCCATGCGGCCTCGGTCGGCAGTGGGCGGGTCGCGCGCTAGCGCTCGGGAACCGGGTCGTAGCCGCCGGGGTGGAAGGGGTGGCACTTCGCAATGCGCACGGTGGCGAGGAGGCTGCCTCGAGCGGCGCCGTGCCGCTCGATCGCCTCGCGGGCGTACTCGGAGCAACTCGGGTAGAACCGGCAGTTCGCGCCGAGCAGCGGGCGCACCGCGTACTGGTAGCCCCGGATTCCCGCGACGAGCACGCGCTTCACGCGCGGCCCCGCGCGAGCGCCGCCGCGGCCTCGGCGATCAGCCGGCCGGCCTCGTCCACGGCCTCGTGGAAGAGCGGCGGCGGCACAGGTCGCTTCAGACGGATCACGATGTCGAGTACGTTCGTCTCGTGCCTCGCCGCGCGGAGCATCTCGCGAAGCAGGCGCTTCAGGCGGTTGCGGTCGACGGCGCGCCGGAGCGCCTTGCGTCCGACGACGAACCCCACGCGGCCGATCGGCCTCCCGGCGGCGGCGCTGACCAGTTGCACGTAGCGCCCTTCGCGCCGCGCGCCCTCGCGAAAGAGGGCCTCGAACGCCCCGGCACCGGAGAGCCGGTAGGGCCGGGCACCCGAGGGAAAGCGGGTTTCGCCGGGCAGCGGACGCTAGACCGAGAGGCGCGCGCGACCCTTGGCGCGGCGAGCGGAGATCACCTTGCGTCCGCCGACGGTCTTCATCCGGGCGCGGAATCCGTGCGTCCGCGCGCGGCGGAGCTTCGAGGGCTGGAACGTGCGTTTCATGATGGCGGCCTGTCCGTTCTTCGGTCGATGCCCGGAGCCGAAAGCGCTCCGGAAAAGCCTTTTATTAGAGCACCTTGCCGCCAACCTTGTCAATCGGAATGGTTGCCGCACCGTCGTCGCCACAGGGTGCGAGCGGTCACTCTCCCGCCGTGCGAACGGCTTCGCCCTTTGCGCGCTCTGCCGCGCCAGGCCTTCGCGCCGCTGTGGATAACCCGGCCGGGCAACTCTAGAATGTGCATAACTCGGGGTGCCCGAATGCCCGCGACGGGCGTGACGGCACCCTTTTTCACCCCCTCAAGAAGAACGCGGCGCCATCGAACGCCGTCCGCCATCGCCTTGGACAACCCGAACACTTCCTCCCGTCCGGCCGCCGACCCGTGGCCGGCCTGCCTCGCCGCCCTCGAGCGCGACCTACCGGCCCAGCAACTCGCCACGTGGATCCGGCCGCTGCGCTGCGAGGCGGCCGCCGACGGCGTGCGCCTGGTCGCCCCGAACCGCTTTGTCCTGCAGTGGGTCAAGGATCGCTTCGGGCCCCGCATCACGACGATGCTGCGCGACGCCTGCGGCAGCGACCTCGCGGTCGAGTTCGCCCTGGCCCCGCAGGGGGAGGACCGACACGTCGCCGAAACCCCGCCGCCCGAGGCGCCCCGCGCCGTGGATCGCCCGCCGCCGGTGCTGGGCGAGGCGGCCGCAGCGTCCCGCCTGGCGCCCGCACCGGTTGCGCGGCGAGCTGAGCCCTCGAGCCTCAACCCCTCGCTCACCTTCGACAGCTTCGTCACCGGCAAGGCAAACCAGCTCGCCCGGGCGGCGGCGCTGCAGGTCGCCGAGCACCCGACCTCCTACAACCCGCTCTTCATCTACGGCGGCGTGGGTCTCGGCAAGACGCACCTGATCCACGCGGTCGGCAACCACATCCTCGCGCAGAACCCGGCGGCACGGATCCGCTACACCCACGCCGAGTCGTACGTCGCCGACGTCGTCGGCGCCTACCAGCACAAGAGCTTCGACGAGTTCAAGCGTCACTACCGCTCGCTCGACCTCCTGCTGATCGACGACATCCAGTTCCTCGGCGGGAAGAGCCGCACCCAAGAGGAGTTCTTCTTCCTCTTCAACACGATGATCGAGGCCCACAAGCAAGTAGTGATCACGTGCGACAAGTACCCGAAGGAGATCGAGGGCATCGACGCGCGCCTGATCTCGCGCTTCGGCTGGGGCCTCACGGTCGCGCTGGACCCGCCGGAGCTCGAGATGCGCGTCGCGATCCTGCTCGCCAAGGCGGCGCAGTCCAGGGTGAGGCTCGACGAGCAGGTGGCCTTCTTCATCGCCAAGCACATCCGCAGCAACGTCCGCGAGCTCGAGGGCGCGCTGAAGCGCGTCGTCGCCTACGCGAGCTTCCACGGCCACGACATCTCGCTCGCGGTCGCCAAGGAGGCCCTCAAGGACCTCCTCGCAGTGCAGAACCGCCAGGTCTCGATCGACAACATCCAGAAAACCGTGGCCGACTACTACAAGATCCGGATCACGGACATGCACAGCAAGAAGCGCTCGCGCGCCGTGGCCCGGCCGCGCCAGGTCGCGATGGCGCTCGCCAAGGAACTGACGCAGCTGTCGCTGCCCGAGATCGGCAGCAACTTCGGCGGGCGCGACCACACCACGGTCCTGCACGCCTGCAGGACGATCGCGGCGCTGCGCGAGGCGCACCCCGAGATCAACCACGACGTCACCTTTCTGCTCCAGGTGCTGCGCAGCTAGGCCGGGGACGCCGCCGGGCGACCTTGGGTGCGCCGGGGGTTCGCCGGGGGTTCACCCAGCCGCCGGGTCCCTTCCGAGGCCGCCGCGGAAGCGGTTTGCAAGCCCCCGTTTTGCCTAGGAAATGGGTCCCTTTCCGTAGTAGAATTTGTGGATTGTCGACCGCTCGGCGGGAAGCGGGTTTCGACCCACAAAAGATCCACAGGCCGCCCCGCGGTTATACGCCCTTTGCCAGTGCCGCTTCGCCCTTGATGCGCAAGCGAAAGTGG
>Ga0114939_10002142_pt1 | contig 14965 bp, 12 predicted proteins | sample AshMeaCrysSpring_FD_87196 | JGI IMG/M metagenome (GOLD analysis project Ga0114939, IMG submission 87196) | Groundwater microbial communities from Big Spring, Nevada to study Microbial Dark Matter (Phase II) - Ash Meadows Crystal Spring | ecosystem: Environmental > Aquatic > Deep subsurface >... | reverse complement strand
TTTTGTTTGTAGTTGGGCGAAGAGCGCCCATATTTTTGGAGGGAAGACAGCCCAACGCGCGAACATGAGCCGCAGTGCCAGTTGCGGCTATCCCTGTTTATATCTCTATCTTTATCATAAATTAATCTTAATTACCATTTTTCATGATTTCCTACAGTCCTAAAAAAATTTGTATAATATTTGTAATGTATATAATATTTGCGGCAAAGTGATATGAGTAAATCTATTATTCAATTAGTTGATGAGTTACCAACTAATAATGTTACTGTTAATGTTTTAAAAACTCTTGATACTTTTGTTCCTGGGCAATGGAATAACCTAGTCAGATTTGATAATACTATCCGTGTAGTTACAGGAGAAACTAACCCTAAAACAATAGAAAAAATTCGCGATCGCGCTGTCATTCTTTATCATGACCCTAACCAAAACTATCAGTCGGTAGTTAAACTATATCAATCCATTGACAAAGCTGATGTCGCTATGGGAAGCGCTGCTTTAGCTAATAAACTTGGAGAAAAAATTAATTTTCTCTCCTTTTTGAAAAATATGACTCCTAAAGCTGATGTCACCCAAAGTATTGATTTATTACTCAAAATAACCGTCGAAATTATCGCCTTCTCTAAATTAAATAATATCGCCCTCCCTAACACAAAAGATTTTACTAATTCCCTAGCTAACCACTATAAAGATTCATCATTAATGCGAATGGGGGCTTTAGTTTGTCTTGATGGAGTTTTACCATTAGGTCCTGATTTTATTCGCAAAATTCAGCAAGTCGCTAGTGGGTCTAATGCTTCATTAATAACTCAAAATCCAGTTTTTTCTGCTATCAATAATTTTCTTCCAGGAAATAACAACTCTGATAAACTCAGTTTTATTTCTCAGGGTTTTAATTCTACCCAAGGTTGGATGACAAACTTTATTACTAAGTCTGGTGTTACTCAGCAATCTATTACAAGGAATCTAAGTAATATTATTCAAATTGCTGATAACAACTTAGATTTTGTATCTGCATTTTTAGACCAAACAACTAATTACTATGAGCATACAGGTATTCAAACTGTCGCTCGTAGTTTGATTTTACATTCCTATGCTTCTTTGCAAAAATAATCCCTCATCCCTGCCCTCTCCCACAGGGCGAGGGGAGTAAGTCAGATTCAAAGTCCCTCACCCCTTGGCAGAGGGATTTAGCCTATAAATCATAGAGCAGTTTCTTCATCTTTAATAACAATGAATCAAGACCAACAACAAGGAATTACTAGTACAAATATCGCTTCCGAAACGGAAACACAAGTACAAACACAAGTAGAAGCAGAAAAAATTCTCTGTCCTCATTGTCGTCGCACAGCTACAAATGGGATTAAATGTAAGGGAATTTGTGTGGCTGATAGCGACTATTAGGGTAAAAAGCAGGATAGCGAGGGAAAATGTGACACTATTTTGGCTTTAATACCAATTTAATATGAAGCTGCATAATAAAAACCCCACCCTAACTCTCCCCGCGCTTCGGGGAGGGAACCGGATTTTCTCCTCCTCGTTGGCGTATCTTAGAGATTGGTAATAAAGTGCTGACAGAACCTTCGGTCTAAAATAATTGTGGGGAAATAGAGGGGTAGCGATTTCTAACTTGCAAAGAGTATATTTGATGAAAGCAATCAAAGTTATGGCAACTGTTGATGAGCAAGGGCAACTGGATTTAGATACTCCCTTGATGGTAGATAAAAAAGCCGTGTTGAAGTGATTGTTTTAATTCCAGAGCCAGAGAATGATGAAGATGATAAATCGAAAGAGGAAATTTTAGCAGATTTTCGTCAAGCTTGGCATGAAGTGATGACCTGAAAAACTATCCCTGTTTCTCAACTTTGGGACTCAATTGAAGATGTCTGAAGAAAAGTTAATTGAAGTTGAAGTAGCGCCAACTTTTTATCGAAATATACGCACCCTCGCCAAAAAATATCGCAGTATTCGCAGTGATATATAATCGGTAATCGAGCAACTCGAAAGAGGAGAGTTACCTGGAGACCAAATACAGAGTACTAACTATACTTCACACGGTCATAAACTGTCATTAGTCGCTTGCGAAGAATCTCTGTATGCCTGGTTGACAGAGATTCTTCGCAAGCGACTAATGACAATTACTTACCGCAGTTTATGACCGTGTGGAGTATATATAGATGCCAGGGTTAACCATTCTTTTTTTCAAACTCATTCTATGGCAATTTTTTTGTTGTAAATACAGACATAGCTTGGCTAAATTGAAATTTTTATAAAATTTAGGTGCTATTAATTACCTAAAATGATGTTTTTACGTATTTATATAGAGAATAATGCCGGGAAAACATATTTAGCAACTGTATATAAATAAACAAATGATCTTGTGATTGCGGATATAAATTTGCCATGTCATCTTTATTTAGCCCTGGCGACGGTCAGTCGCGGCTACACAGGCAAAACCCGCTCCTGCGGGTTTAAAGTCCGCGATTAGGCGGACTTTGTTTGTATAGCCGCGACATAAGCGTCGCCAAATCTTTTCAAACCCCTCCTCAGCCCTCTTCGCGCTTGGGGGAGGGTGGCAGATGGGGCGGGTGGGGTTGATTGGGAAACGCTATAATTGGCGCTATTCTACATCTATATATATGGTGTTGGGTAAATCTAGAAATTGCTGCCAATTTACACTACTGCAAAACCTGTATGCTGTCGCACCTTGGGATGACGAAAACCAAGGACGATATCGTCTTTGGGAACACCCGCTTCCATCAAATCACTAGCAATACCCTCTTCAGTATCATCATACTGAACCCAGATTTTGCTATTAACTAAGCTTAGATGGATGGGTGTTGCATGAAGATAGCGATCGCCACTCCAACCGATATCCAAAATTAGATATTGCCCTCGCTCGTCGTCAAATAACACTTGAGATTGATAACCATCAGGTATGGCTGCACGGCAGTTTGCCTGCTTTTGAAGAACACTTTTAATAATCTCTCTGTACTTCAACTGGTTATCCATTCTACAATTACCTCACTTTGATCATCAAAGACAACGAGCTTAATTACTTTATTCCTGAGCAGAATTTGGAAAAATTGCTGCGACATCAGGATCTAACTGAATTATTTGGGTCGATTTTTTACGCCCTTGACCTCGTGCTACAACTGGGAGTTGTGTAAAGTCGTATTCAGGGCGTAGCTCATCATCTATTTCAAAGGTCTGACTCATAAGCTTTGCGTTCCTTTCGAGTAGCTGGACCGGCGCTAATTAAGCGTGTAGTGCCTTCACGATCAGTGTAAGCGACAACTAATAATCTTTAGCAATTTTATTGATACCTATTCCACCGCGACGGTCAATCCTGGCGACTAAAAGTCGCGGCTACACAGGCGAAACCCGCTCCTGCGGGTTTAAAATATTCTCTAGTCCGCGATTAGGCGGACTTCGTTTGTGTAGCCGCGACATAAGCGTCGCCAAATCTTTTCAAACCCCTCCTCAGCCCTCCTCGCGCTTGGGGGAGGGTGCCCGATAGGGCGGGTGGGGTTGATTGGGAAACGCTATAATTGGCGCTATTCTACATCTATATATATGGTGTTGGGTAAATCTAGAAATTGGCACCGATGTAGCTATATTGGTAATTGTCCGATTGGGGGAATTATGGGTAAAAATAAATTAATCGCTTTTGGTTGGTATGGTGGAAAGTTTAGCCATCTAGATTGGCTTTTACCTCTTTTGCCAGAAGCACAACATTATTGTGAACCTTTTGGTGGTTCAGGGGCTGTTTTGCTTAATCGGCAACCATCACCACTAGAAACCTATAATGATATTGATGGCGAAGTAGCAAACTTTTTTCGCGTGTTACGTGAACAAAAAGAAAGATTAATCGAGGCGATTGGTTTAACTGCTTTTTCACGAGAAGAATTTGAGATTGCGATATCCCCTTTAACATCCGAAGTGTCTGATTTTGAAAGGGCAAGACGATTTTTTGTTCGCGCCAGACAGGTTAGGACAGGATTAGCACAAACTGCTAGTGGGGGAAGATGGGCACATTGCAAATTAACTTCTCGCGCTGGTATGGCTGGTGCAGTTTCTCGATGGTTGGGTAGTATAGAAGACTTGCCAGAAATTGTCCAACGACTTTTGCGAGTACAGATAGAACATGATTCGGCAATCAAAGTTATCCAACGTTACGATAGCGAAGATACTTTATTTTACTGCGACCCTCCCTATCCTCATGACTCAAGGGGAGACAAAAAAGCCTATGCCTATGAAATGACCGACGCACAGCATAGACAATTAGCTTCTGTTTTACATGCAACAAAAGCAAAAATTGCTATTTCTGGTTACGAGTGTTCTTTGATGGATGAACTTTATGGTGATTGGAATGTTATTAAAGCACCTACAAAGGTTTGTCATTCAACAAAAGGATTACGGACAGAAGTTTTATGGGTTAATTATGATGTCGCAAGTAGTAAGAGAAATAAAATTCAGGTAGAAAATGAATGTCAACCCCAGCAGCTATCCTTGATTTAACTTTTGAAAAAGTGGTTAACAGTTTAAATCTGGTTGTAATTTCAGATAATACTATCTTTGAAAAAGTTGAGTTTGTCTGTCGTAATCCTCAAAATCGTGCAGGTGCCAGATTATTATTAGCTTGTTGTTTGGCAAAAGTTCATAAACCTGATTTAGATATTCGTAAACCTTATACTGAAATTGGTAGTGATGATTGTTATTCTGGTAGAAGTTATGATGAAAATTATGTAACTGCTTTTATTAATAAACACCAACTACCTTGTAACCCGACTACTGCTTTTTTAACTCCTGCGCTACGCAATCGGAATGTTATTTTAACTCCTGATATAAATTTAGTGGGTAGACCCCCTATTTTATATAAAAAAGTCCTCCAATTATTGGATGATGTTTATAACCAAAGAGTTTTGGTAGAAGATTTATTAGCAGAAACAATTAGATGTCTTATTATTATTAGAGACGAGAAGCGACAAAGAATTTCTAGTTTGCTAGCTAATTTACAAACTTTAGAAGAAGGTGTACCGCTTTGTGTTGAAGCTATTGTTAAATTAATCCAACAACATTTAAGTTGTCCTAATTCCAGTCGTTTACCTGTTTTAATTGTTGCAGCGGCTTATCAATCAGCTTCAAGTTATTTAGGACTCCGGTGTTTGCCTCTTGCTAGCCATAATGCAGCTGATGAGCAAACTGGGGCATTGGGTGATATTGAAATTAGCTTACTTAATGACGAGAACATTGTCACTTGTTATGAAATGAAGATGAAAAAAGTTTCTGTTGATGATATTGACCGCGCTTTACAGAAAATTAGTAATGCAAGATATCGCATTGATAATTATATTTTTATTACGACCGATAAAATTGAAACAAGTGTGGCGGAATATGCTTTTTCTATTTACGAACAAACAGGTGGTATAGAAATTGTAATCCTTGATTGTATTAGTTTTTTACGTCATTTTTTACATTTATTTTCTCGTCTTCGTATGGATTTTTTAGAGGCTTATCAACATTTACTAATCACTCAATCAGATTCGGCTGTTAGTCAGGCTTTAAAAGAAGCTTTTTTGTCTTTGAGACAGGCTACTCAGGATAATCAAGTTGAGTAAATATGGCTCTTTTATCAGAAATTGGCCCCATTTCAAAATCCACATCTACATATCATCAATATATATGGTTATTGGATTAGCGCAACTATGTTGAATACCATTTGAATTTTTAGTGGTGATATTACGGGAATAAATAAAATATTTATTTCGTTTGTTTTTCTTTGTACGTAAAATTTACTTGTTATTAATTAGACTCTATTGAAGAACCCCTCCCCAGCCCTCCCCGCTAGATGGGGAGGGTGGGGTTATTCGTAGCCCTGGCGACTCGAAGTCGCGGCTACACAGGCGAAACCCGCTCTTGCGGGTTTAAAATATTGTTTAGTCCGCGATTAGGCGGACTTTGTTTGTATAGCCGCGACTTTTAGTCGCCAAATCTTTTCAAACCCCTCCCTAACCCTCCTCGCGCTTGGGGGAGGGTGGGGTTATTCGTAGCCCTGGCGACTCGAAGTCGCGGCTACACAGGCGAAACCCGCTCCTGCGGGTTTAAAATATTCTTTAGTCCGCGATTAGGCGGACTTTGTTTGTATAGCCGCGACTGACCGTCGCCAAATATTTTCAATTTTCATAACATTTTTAATGGAGTCGCTATTTATGACAAAAGATAAACAAGATAAGCAAAAAATGGCGACCATTAATGAGGTCTACAACAAAATTATTTGGGATAGTCGTTTAAATAGTAATGCTTTTATAGCTGGTTTTCAGGAGCGTTTGTCGTCAAGTCTAAGGGAAAAACCTCTGGCCCAATGGGCTGTTGATGGCGATATTCCTTGGCATCGTATTCGCTATATTCGCTGTGGTGATGTTGTTGTTTGGGATAGGGAACAACATATTGATTTGATATCAACTGGTCGGTTGCCTGATGCTGCTTGGAAGCAGATATTGTCGGAAGATGTTGTTGATTTAAAGCCTGATGTTATTGTTAAGGATGTTGTTTTTAAGGATGTTGTTTTTAAGCAGCGATCGCTCTATAAATACAATCAAGATAATCAAGATAATCCTCATCAAAGTTGGGTAGCTGTGGAGGAAGTCCCTGAGTCTGTTAATGTGGATAGCATCACCGTTGCGACTTGGAATATTCTCTTTAACTTATATGATAAAGAAAAAATTCAAACTGAAAGGCGATGGCCTGCTATTTTTCAACATCTACAAAAATGCGATGCTGATATTATTGCCCTTCAGGAAGTAACGCCGGATTTTATCGAGTTGTTGTTATCTCAGGATTGGGTAGGTAATTACTTTATTTCAGAATCCACCACTGGTGATACTATTAAACCCTATGGGAATTTAATTATTTCTCGGTTGCCGTTTACTTTAGTTGAATATAAATTTACCCAACACAAAAGTGTTTTGGTAGGCAGTTGGGAAATTAATGGTGATTTTCTCCATGTTGCTGTTGTGCATCTAACCAGCGATCGCGCCCAAGATGCAACGGCAAAAAGAAGTCATCAAATATCTACAACTGTTAACTATCTTCAGCAATTACCCGGCGATTGCTTAATTGTTGGCGACTTTAATACAAGAGGTAGTCTACAGGAAGAGAGTTTACATCAAAATGGTTTTGTTGATGTCTGGGAAGAGTTACATCCCGATGAACTGGGTTATACTTTTGACCCCCAAAGTAATCCTTTAGCTGCCTTAATGAGTTTGCATGGAGAATCTTCCCGTTTTGATAGAATTTTATTTCGTAAAAATCTAGATATAAATCAAAATATAAATAATTTCTGTCACCCTCAGTCCATTGAAATTTTTGCCACTGAAGCTGTAGCAGATACCCAAGGTTTGATTTATCCATCTGACCATTTTGGTCTTCGCTGTTGTTTAAAAACTTCTAGATTAAAAACTTCTAGATTAAAAACTTCTAGATTAAAAACTTCTTCCAATACTTTAATATCTGAAATATCTGGAATATCTCATCATCAACTACAAACAGTTACACCTGTTTATCAAAGCGCTATAGTTATAATTCCTCCCGATGAGTTACTCCCTCCCATCCAAGCAATACGGAAACGTTATGATTCGAGGTTTGAGCGTTGGATGCCTCATATCAATTTAATATATGGCTTTTTACCTGATTCCTATTTTGATGATGCGGCAAAAATCATAACTTCAGCCCTAGAGAATTTTGAGCGATTTACTATTACATTTAGAGAGTTTAAGACCTTTACTCATCGAAAAAAAGTTACCGCTTGGTTGCTTCCTGTTGTGGAAGAAGAAGTTAAACAAAAAGAATTGGCACAAAAACAAGTAAAACAAGAGGACGCAAAAAATGCACTTCACGATTTACAAAGAGTTTTACAAGAATTATTTCCCCAATGTGACGAGCAAAGTAGTAAATCTGCCACTGGTTTTACACCCCATTTGAGTGTTGGGCAATTTGCAGACACCCAACAGGCCATTGCTTATTTACCTCAATGGCATCCAATGACTTTTACAGTTAACTCCATCGCTTTAATTAGTCGTCGAGGCGATGAGCCATTTCAAATCAAACACCTCATCCCCCTAGGAAAAACACCAACCCCAAAAACCCTAGGGGCGAAAGGTCTTTCGCCCTTAGTCTCAAATAAAATTACAGATTCTCCCCCACCTTCAACAGAGACAAATCTAAGACAAATAGTAGATAAACTTGCACCAAAGTTAAGCGAATTAGAGCGACAACAACGTCAAACGGTATTGGAAATACTAACCCAAGCTTGCGAAGAATGCTTAGGTTTTCAACCATCTTTAGAATTATTTGGCTCATCTCGCCTTGGTGTGGAAACATCTGGCAGTGATTTAGATGTTGTTTGTTTAATTCCTGAGTATGTTTCTGGGGAAGATTTTCTTATAAGGGTGGAAAAAAAGTTGCAGGGATTAACTCAAAGGACTCAAGTTGTATTAGATGCGCGGATACCTTTGTTGCGATTGCAGATAGAAGGGGTTTTGGTGGATTTGTTATGTGACACTCTTGCACAAAATATTACTACCCAAAATATTAGAGCCACAGCTAATGGACTATTTGCCAAAGTTGGAAAATCTACCCAGACAACTGGCGCCCAAAGGGGGTGTTGGGAGGCTGATTTAATTGTTGAGATGGTGGGTAAGTGTGTACCATTGGAGACTTTTAGAGAGTTGTTAAGGGCTGTAAAAGCTTGGGCTAAAACTCGTCAAATATATGGTAACTCTTGGGGATTTCTGGGTGGTTTTTCCTGGACTTTACTAGTTGCTTGGAGTTGTATTTTTGACCAAGATAGAGATAGTAATGTGGATAAAAATAAACATCTTCAAGCTTTGTTAGTTAACTTTTTCCAAATATTAAATCAATATGATGGTAAAGAAGTTATTGCTTTAACTGCCATAGGCAAGGAATATAAAATTGAACTACCTCGCGATAGATTAGCTATCGTTACCTCCATAGACCCTTGTCAAAATAGCGCTCGCAATGTGACTCGCTCTACCTTAGAGATATGGCGTAGGGAAATTTTACGAGGAGAAGCGATCGCGAAGTTAGGGGATTGGGAATCTTTATTTGAGCCAATAAACTTACAACAAGAATCTGATATTTTTTTAGTACTACAAATCAATAGTCAATACCAGGATGAATTAGAAAAAAACTGTGGTATTCTAGAAAGTCAAATTATTGGGCTAGTTATTCAACTAGAGCAAATCAATGTTTTTGTTAGACCTTGGGTGGGAGTAAAGAGTAAAGAAAATACAGCTTCTATTATTCTAGGTTTAACCCTTCCCCAAAACTGTGACATAAATACAGTAGAACAATTAACTCAAAATTTTGTCTCACAATTTAACTTTAACCCAATCGCTAAGCATGATAAACTCTTCCCCATAGTTGCGCTATAGCGCCATCCGGCAAACATGGCAACCAATGACTAGCTCTAATAACTCTTTCTTTGTGTAAGTCAAGTATAGAACCCAATATAGACAACAAAAAATGGCGCTAAAGCCCAACTATGAGCTAGAAAAAGTAAATCTCTAATAAGATAATTCTTGAGATAGATGATAAATTAAACAACAACCAATATATCTAGGCAGTCGAGATAGCATATTTTGATGAAAAGTAAATTTTACTTCAGTACCTCTAAACTCCTGATAATCTCCTTATTTTTACTTCTACCCTTACAAGCTTGTAATAACCAAAAACAAGTTAAGCAAGAGGAAATAAAACCTCCTCAACAAGAACCAAAAAAACCACCATCGGTAATACCTTTATTTGTACAAACTCAACTACCAAAGGATGAAAATTATTTTCTAGACGACCAGATATGGAGTAAATCTGGCGAAAAAGGCGATAAAGACAATTTACTCAAAGCCATTGATAGTAGCTTAAATTATCTTAAAACTAATCAAGCTACGGTTTTTTATAGTAAATATATAATGCCAGAAATTACACGAGAGCGTGTAGAGAAAAGTTTAGTCAGATTTCGAGAATTACTCCTTAATTCTAAAAATCCGAAAGAATTACAACAAGCTGTAAATAAAGAATTTGTATTTTATAAATCCATCGGTTCAGATAAAAAAGGAACTGTTTTATTTACAGGGTATTACAAACCAATTTATAAAGCCAGTAAAACTCCAACAGCAGAATATCGCTATCCCATTTATCGTTTGCCACCGGATTTTGATAAATGGGAAAAACCCCATCCCACTCGTTTAGAATTAGAAGGAAAAGATGCTTTACAGAGTGGAAAAGGCAAATTAAAAGGCTTAGAATTATTTTGGCTGCCTTCGCGAATGGATGCCTATCTTGCCCAAGTTCAGGGTTCGGCGGTACTAAAATTTACAGATGGTAGCGAAACAACTATTAATTATGCCGGAAATACAGAGCATGAATATATAAGTTTAGGGAAGGAATTAATTAAAGATAAGAAATTAGAAAAAGATGGCATAACGCTACAGAAAGTTATTGATTACTTTGTCAAAAATCCAGCCGAAGAAAATACCTATTTACCCCGAAATCCTAGATTTATCTTTTTTAAAGATACCAAAGGGGCGCCCGCCAGCGGAAGTATTAGCGAACCCATTACTCAGGAAAGGTCTATTGCTACAGATAAATCACTCATGCCTCCCGGCGCTTTAGCTATTATTAGGGCACCTTTTCCTTTTATTAGTAAACAGACTCAAGGCGATAAAGGTAATAAAGACCTTAAAAACGATAAAGATACTAAAGAAAAATTAGAACAAGTAAAACTAGAACAACGTCTTGTCAGTCGTTATGTCCTTGACCAAGATACAGGAGGTGCCATTAAAAGTCCGGGAAGAGTTGATTATTATATGGGAGTTGGTAATGAAGCTGGTGATAGGGCTGGCGCTATAGTTAATAGTGGAGAATTATATTATTTGTTATTAAAATAGGGAGATTTATTGAACTTTAACCTAACTTAAACCTCTGAAAGTATTAAACATTCTGGCTGCCGTTTCTGGTAGCCATTTTATATCATTTGAATCAAACACACTTTATTAAATAATTAACCCTGCCCGTTGAAATATTGAACTGGGAGTAATTTCTAATTCTGGAAACAAATCATCAGTAATTAGTTGATTATCTCCATAAGTAATAGGAACAGAAGCTGGTGCAAATACAGTAATCGTTTTAGCTTGGGTATCAACAACCCAAACACGAGAAACACCAGCGCTAAGATAATCAGCAGCTTTTTCAGACATTTCCCCAAAAGTTTGACCGGGGGAAATAATTTCCATAACTAATTCCGGTGGCACAGGACAAGCTTCATCCAATAACCAATCAGAGGGAAGACGATTGTAGGAAATATATAATAAATCAGGTACTGGTATCCAATTTTCATTTTTAAGTTTTAATTTAACAGCCCATTCAACCTCTACACGACCTTTATTATGAAAGCATTGGTCAAGATTAATAAGTAGAGTTTTTTGAAACCTAGAATGAAAAAATTTGGGAGACATTTCATCATTTTTATATTTGGGCACAGCTTCACCGTTAATAAATTCGTAGGTAACATCACCTTCAGGTAATGCGAGGAATTCTTCAACGGTTAGACGTTTCAAAGAGGACTTAACCATGATTATTTAAACAATGAAAAGTAGTTAGATTTGTGGTAGTTATATTTAATATTTCAGTTATACTCCACACGGTAACAAACTGACAATCACTTAACGCAATTTGTTACCGTATGGAATATATTAAATTATAGCTAACCATTAGGGCGAATGGCCATTCGCCCCTACTACCATTCGCCCTTATAAAATTTCTCCTTAGAGTACGACACCCAAGGAAAAACAATGGTTGCGTAAGTGCTATATACAGTTAATCAAACCAATCAACTTGATGTGCTTCTGTAATATCAGGAACTTCAAGACGATTTCTCATGCGATAAAGTACCTTTTCTGGAACTTTTGCAGAACGAATTTGATTGCGTTTTAACAATTCTTCCCAACATGCTTCTCGATAAACAATGCGAACACTGCCACCGTAATCAGCAAATAAAGAAATTAATAATCCGCGTAATTGACGACTTAGATTTGTTGCATTCCAAACAAAAGAAACTTCCTTTCTCATATATTCTTTAGCAGTAGCTTTTGCTTGATTAATAACAATACTTTGGTCATCTTCAGGGTCTACATTTATTTTTTTTCTAATTTCATCAAGGGAAATAACTTTCCAATCTGCTACATTTTCCTCAATCCAAGTATCTTTACCAGAACCTGGTATACCCGACATTAAAATAACTTGAAAGCGAGTATCGTCATAGGCATGATAATCCGGGTCTCTATTTTCTTTTTGGAAGTAGAGAAACCGACTATGGGCAGATGGAAAAATTCGGGCTTGCTGAAAACAGTTATTTTCCAGGCAAAATTCTCGGAAAAATTGGATTTTTTCAAATAGTTGTCCTTGGTCATCGCAATAGCGACCGCGCACATCAGCTTCGGCTAAAAGCGCGAGCATATCGCAACTAATTATTTGACTGGCTTTGATAACAGCTTTTTCTGGATTTGGTTTGTCCCAAAACCATAGAGGTAAACTACCATATTTTACTAAAGCAACAATTGCCTCCCGCTGTTGTAAAGGCACCTTTAAATCCCAAAGAATTTCCTGGGTCATTTTTGCACCCTGTAAGACATGACCTTTGGAAGATATCGCGCCGTTGTCTTCTAATTTAGTTGCCCCAGGTTTTGCAACGTCATGTAATAACGCTGCTGCAAATAGAATTGAACGTTTGTCTGTTGGGAGCGATCGCCATCCTGATGATGATACTAATGCCTCACATACTAATTTAGTATGAATAAGGACATTTCCCTCCCCATGATATTGCGGGTTTTGAGGGCAATTTTCGAGATTTCGCAGCCAATCAAATTGTGCTTCTAAAGCTGACCAATTAATTAACCAGTTATCCTCTACAGGGCAGTAAGGAAAAGACCAAAATAAGTTTTTCATAATTGTTAATTGTTAATTGCTAATTGCTAATTGCTAATGGCTAATTGCTAATTGGTGATGAATTACGCACATTTGACAAAATATTGAGGTTGTATTTACAAGGTGTATAGCCTACAAAAAAGACATTTTGGGAAGCAGCTTTACTGACGGGGAGTCGGTTTAAGAATAAATTTTGTGCATTTTTTTACATAAGTAATGTGATATTTTCTAAATTCAACTACGATAGATATTTCTATTTTTCAACTTACCCTAAAAAATAAAAATTACTATTAATGCATAATAGCCATTAGCCATTAACCATTAGCCATTAACCATTAGCCATTAGCCATTAACCATTAGCCATTAACCATTAGCCATTAACCATTAGCCATTAACCATTAACCATTAGCCATTAGCCATTAACCATTAGCCATTAGCCATTAGCCATTAGCCATTAGCCATAAATCAATTCCAGGACTGAGGATATTAGGTATAATTGGACGATTTAACCAATGCCCATCAGACTGCAAGATAGTTGTTAAAAAAGTTGCGCGGACATATTTATAACGAGCATTAACAATATCGCCAGACTCAACCTTGATATATAACCCTTCCATCAACTGACTTTGGTCTGTTTGTTGGAGCGATCGCTCTATATCCAATCCTTTTTCCTGACAAGCTAGTTTAAAATTATCCAAATGCTGAGCTGTTTGATAATGAGACTTACCAATAAAACCCATCAACTGCTTATAGGATTGCAACTTCCCAGTAAATAAAATCGGCACAGATACCAAAGGTAAACCAGATAATAACTGTAGCCTTGCTTTAGTGCTGAGAAATTGGTGAGTTTCCAAATCTAGCACGTCATATTCCAGAAAGTAATGAGGTAAAGCATCATAAAAAACAGTATGTTTGGCATACATCCACTCGCCAAAAAGAATATAGCGACTTCCCAAAACTTCCCAAAATGAAACAGCATGGCTATAAGCCCACTGTTTAAATAAATTAAAATGCTTTTCCCTGGCACCACCAGTTAAATAATGCCCCCTACTTTGTAACTTTAACTGACCATCTACACCAAAACTAATAGCAGCGTTGGCCCCATCAACTTTTTCTTCAACTACAACATAGAGATTTTGAATAGCTGTAAAAGGTATGCTATTTAAATCTTCATCCCCAGGTTGCAACCGCGAACCTTGAATATGATGGGTGCGCGGATACTTATATATCTGTTCCATACTTTTAACCTTGGCAATTGCAATTAATCACAAATATCAATCAACCCATCGGGGTTGGCATTTTCATCATTTGTTTTTGCAATTGAGGACTACATGACCTTTACTCCAAGGTGAATAATTCTTATATTACTAACTTCAGATCGATTATTCAAATTTCCGGAATAATAAAATCCATATCATCAAATCCATATCATCCAGGACTTACGGTCTTCGGAGCGCGTCATTATTGTCACATTGTTTTTGTTTGTAGTTGGGCGAAGAGCGCCCATATTTTTGGAGGGCGCTCTTCGCACAACTACGAACGTTTCCGCAGTGCCAGTTGCGGCTATCCCTGTCATCATAAAATCCATATGATCATAAAATCCGTGTCATCCTATAATCCGTTTAATCCGTAATTAAGCAGAGAATTATGACATCTATAGTATCTGGTGAAGAATTGGTATTAGTAGCAGGTGCCACTGGTGGGGTAGGGCAATTAACCGTAGGTAAACTTTTAGAAAAGGGTTTAAAAGTTCGTGTATTAACAAGAAATACCGAAAAAGCCCAAAAAATGTTTAACGGACAATTTAACGACAGGGTAGAAATAGTGATTGGAGATATCCGCGACCCTGCAACCCTGCCAGCAGTAGTGGAAGGTGTTAATTATATAATCTGTTGTACAGGAACAACAGCTTTTCCTTCCACAAGATGGGAATTTGAAGAAACACCCAGCGGTTTTGGTTGGGTAC
>Ga0114939_10002141_pt1 | contig 14977 bp, 12 predicted proteins | sample AshMeaCrysSpring_FD_87196 | JGI IMG/M metagenome (GOLD analysis project Ga0114939, IMG submission 87196) | Groundwater microbial communities from Big Spring, Nevada to study Microbial Dark Matter (Phase II) - Ash Meadows Crystal Spring | ecosystem: Environmental > Aquatic > Deep subsurface >... | reverse complement strand
TTTACCTTTTGCCGGTAAGGAAGTTGAAAATTTAGCCGCCACAATTCCCGGCACTACAAAACTTCTAGATAATGCTTTTAGCCGAGATGTTACCATACCCCAGCTAGATGACTATACAGTAGTCCACTTTGCTACCCATGCTGCTTTTGTGGTCGGAAAACCAGAAGATTCTTTTATCTTATTTGGCAATGGACAAAAAGCTACTTTTAGAGATGTGGCTAGCTGGTCATTACCCAACGTTGATTTGGTTGTATTGAGTGCTTGTGAAACTGGGCTGGGAGGAAAATTAGGTAATGGAGACGAAATTTTAGGCTTTGGTTATCAGATACAAAAAACCGGCGCAAAGGCAGCGATCGCTTCTCTATGGACTGTTGATGATGGTGGCACCCAAGTCCTAATGAATGCTTTCTATCGTGCCTTTACTTCAGGCAAATTTAATAAGGCTCAATCTCTTCGAGAAGCACAAGTGGCAATCATTACAGGAGATTTCTCTCGTTTAGCAAAACAAGCTAGAGGTAGTCAATCTCCACAATTGGGAGGTAGTATTAGTCACCCTTATTACTGGGCACCTTTTATCCTCATTGGTAATGGCTTGTAATATTTAAACCTGAGTTCGATATAAGAGGATTCTCAACGAAAGAATAAGGATTTTAGCCTTTAACTTGCTACCGGAAATTAAGGCTTCCAGCTTATATCGAACTCAGGTTATTTAAGCATTAAATATTACTCAGCAAATATGTTTTTTGACAACAAATAGAAACCAGGCTTCTTTGGGAAACCTGGTTTCATTAATCTTGATTTCATTTATCAAAACTTTATATAAGGTAATCAGATTATGGCTAATTCGCTAATGGTCAATTGTGAGTGACATAATTGTCAGTTGTGGATGATTTTTAAACTGACTATCCACCAACAAATGACGCAATTAGCAATTAGCGGTGAATCGCTTCGCTATTATCTGTTGTCATTTTCATGACCTGTCGCCTCAACTAATCCAAAGGAATAGTTAACTACGCTTAGCTAGAACTTTTGTCATAGCATTTTGCTGTACGGGCGATTTAGCTATATTGGCGAGTTCCTGTAATTGATTTACAGCTTCCGCACCTTCTAACTTCATTAATTCCCGGTCATCTCTCATTTCGGTCCAAGTAATCCCATAGTCGGACACTAAAAACCTAATTAGATGATTATCTCCTAGGCTGACCATAAATGAAGCACTATTCATTTGGTCGCCACAAGTATAGCAGGACGCAGGATATCCCCTTCTTTCTAATACGATGGCCAAGGCTTGTAGGTTCATTACTAAGTCTTGGACAAATTGACGATGCTGCTGGGCTAGTCTTAGAAACACTTTGCTCCTCCAAACACCACAGGTAATTGTAGGCTTTTTTATATTTTCTTTAGATTTTCGCACGAACTGGTAATGTAGACTATTTATTACAATTTCCAGCTATGCATTGAGTCGTTATTTGACTACCTTATTCAGGTTATTGGATAACGAAAATTGTTGCCGTATCAAATTATTCACTTTAACAACTCGATATATCAGACAGAATTACCAAATTTAAGATTTTCTTTGTCTTTGTGTAATCCCGTTTTGATTGTTGGCATCTTATCAGATTCCGCTTTTAGGGTAGCTTATATTTAATACAAGTCAACACTATTAAAGCTACATATTCCACTATCTTCCACAAGATTTAATCTAAATCTTGTATATGCAAGGTTTTTCTCAACCATTAAAATTTATTATGCCACACAGGGATAAAATTAGTCTGTGATATGTAAAATACCATACACATTGAAAATTTGGAATCTGAGATTTATGATTACCCTGGAAACTGTATTGTAAGGAATTGCGCGATTTTCCTCACATGTTAGCACCCAATTGTAAGTGTAAACCTAAAGACAAAAGATATGACTCTTCAGCATTTAAGGCGTAAATCTCAAATCCAAATGTTAATCCACCATTGATTGACCTAAGTTTGAAGATAACTCATATTCATCAGTTAGTGTTGCCATTTTGGCAGTATTTTCATCAATAGTAAATTTAAGCACAGTAAATATTTATACTTTTTTAACTGTAATTTCTAGAGACAAGGTTTGTTTAAGAAACCCAGCCTCTAGCTATTTTTGGTTAATTAACAACTTGCCACCAGCCAAAAGCTGGGCCAATAAAGCGGACAGTTAGCCAAATGGCAACCATAGCCCCGATGCCATACCAAGCACCACGAGTTGACCATTCTACAAATTGTGTGGCTTGATTTTTGGTTATGGGAACCCAAGGTAGGATAGGAGTTTCCTGACCATATTCTTGTCCTAAATTTTCTTTACGACGTTTTGCTTCACCCATAATATTTTGTTACATTCTGATATATTACTTAACGAAATTTACAATCCTTAACATTTGGTGTAAAAGACTGCTATGCCTGATGATACCTTTACTTCTGGAGGGAGGAAAGGGAGGGGTAAGGGTGGTAGAGGAAGAGCGCAATTCTTCTATTAGCCATTAGCAATTCTTCTATTAGCCATTCTTCTATTAGCCATTAGCAATTCTTCTATTAGCAATTCTTCTATTAGCAATTAGCAATTCTTCTATTAGCAATTAGCCATTACCAAAAGTTTCAGGTTCAAGATAATTAATTCTAGCTAGGGGGCTGAGGGCGGAAAGGATTTGGGCGCCATAACTACGATTGACAACACGGGCATCAAGTAAAGCAACAATTCCTTGGCTTTCCCTGGCAGGTGCGATCGCTCGTTGTAATTCACTTAAGGCCATGGGTAATAAATATAGGCGAAACCAATCTTGGTGCGATCGCTTATAGTGAGCAACTTGAAGTGATACTAAGGGATGCTCCAGGGATGGAAAAGGAAGAGTTGCAATAATAAGTAACTTGGGAGCAGGTAATACAACTTGGTATTCTCGCCAATATTCCCAACCCGTAATTAAAATCCCATTGTCTTCCAAACAGGTTTTTTCCACCTGTACCCGCGAACCAAATTCAGCAGCTAGAATAGTTCCCACTTGAGCTTTGAGGGGTACATCTCCAACAATGATGACAGTTAATCCAGGTGCTACAGCGCTAAGACAAACTAAGGTACGAACTTTATTAATGAAAGCGTTTTGAAATTCTGGGGTGTTAGGTAAGGGTAGATTGTGAGGGGCATAAAGTTGAATTGCTTCGGTTTGGTTATCAGAGGAAAACTTTAGGGGAGTTATATCTTTTCCGATTCCTAAACGTTGGCGAAATAAAGGGGCTTGGGTTTCTGTTTCTACAGCGCTACCAACTAAAACTACAGGCTGGCGTTTCCAGATAGGCTCCATTACATCTTGTAATTCAACAGGGGAGCAATGTAGGGAAAATAAACCTTGGCGGCGATTAATGGTAGTCCACACAAGAGGGGGAGAAGAAGAAGGTATTTCTTTCTCTGGGAATGGACATAGGAAGTCGAGTATGAGTAGACTTTGAAATTGCTCGTAGAAAGTTTGCCAATTAGAAGGTAGATAATTAAAACCAATATCGAGGTAAAGATGAACTAGAATCTTTTTTCCAACTTCCGATATCGAATAACATTCGTAGGGATTGGGGGGGTGGTGGAAAAATTCTCTTGTTAAATGTACTCTAGCTTCGCGAATTTGTTCGATGTATTTAGGGCACGCGAGCATTAATTCTTCCCAGTCGCTGGGATTAACGGTGAAAGTCTGTGAGGCACGCACCCAATCTTCTAACTCATCCACACCATCAATAATTGTGGGAATAGCTGGTGGAAGTAGACTTTCGTCAACAAAATGGGATTCTAACCAAGCTTGGGGAGTGGTGATAAATAAGCCCTTAAAATTTTTGTTGGGAAATTTGTCTCCAGTCAAAATAGGCTTTGATATTTTCAGCCATTCTTGAAGGCGTGGAATTTCTATCTTTAACAGGCGTTGTTGTACAGCTTCTGTGGCGACGATTACTACTGGACCATCCCACATTAGTGCTGGGGCAACAAAACTAGTGCGGTAGCGTCCTTGATAACCACAAGCTGCCCCCACTTGAATTAAGGCACTGCGTCCTACACGTAAAGCACGGGCTACTAGTCTTGCCATCGTCAAATGATGATGCCAGTTTGGGAAACCCGCCTGCGATCGCAGGAAGTTATGTAATGATAAATGAACTTCTGCTTCAATCACGCGCTTTTCACCTTTTAGACATTGATGTTTACCGATGGCTTACGCCTATTACCATTTTAAATAAGCCTCAAGAAGGAGGAAGTATGAATTATAAATCATAAATCACAAAATAATTATAGATAGATTAATTAACATTCTGGTTTTTGAGTTAAAAATTGATTTTTTAGTTAAAACTATAGTGAAAACAATACTTAGTAAGCTTTATCTTTGAAAATTCATTCTTCATAATTAATCATTAACTAACTATGCCTACTTACAACGGAATTTCCAGCGAAGCATTTAGACACCCCTTAGATAAACAGGCTGAACAAGCTTTACGCAGTTTACCGGGCTTTGATTTTGTAGCCCGCAAATTTGTGGAATTTGTCTACGAGCGCCCCCAGTATGTATATCACATGGGCAACAGTATTAAAGTTGGTCCCCGCCAATATTCGACTATTTACCAGATATTTCGGGAATGCGCCCGAGATTTGGATATATATCCAGAACCAACCCTGTTTGTTTCCCAAAATCCCCAAGCAAATAGCTATGCCTTAGGGCAAGAGCATCCTTATGTAGTCATAAATTCGGGGATACTCGATTTAATGAACGAACAGGAGATTCGCTCAGTATTAGCTCACGAGCTAGGGCATATAAAATGTGGTCATACTATTTTAATTCAAATGGCGATGTGGGCGATGAATGCCGCTCAATTTGTTGGAGAGTTAACCTTTGGCATAGGTAATTTTGTCAGCACTGCTTTAATTTATGCCTTTTTTGAGTGGCGACGTAAGGCCGAATTATCTGCTGATAGAGCAGCTTTTCTGGTTATGGATGATTTAAATCCGGTAATGTCATCAATGATGAAATTATCTGGGGGAAGCATCAAATTTGCTAACGAATGCAGCTTGCAAGAATTTTTAAAGCAGTCCCAGGATTATGAATCTTTAGACCAAGATGGATTAAACCAGGTTTATAAATTTTTAATGTACAACGGCGCCCAAGGTGCTATGTTAACCCATCCTTTTCCAGTGGAGCGGTTGCAGTATTTACAGCAGTGGGCAACTTCTGAAGAATATCAGCAAATTAAAAATGGAAATTATATGCGATCGCCCGCTAATGGTGCAGTAGATGTGGAAGCTAAACAATCAGAAACTGAAGAAGAGAGATTAAGACGGCAAATAGAAGAATTACAAAGAGAAATCGACAGAAGAAGAAATAATAATTGGTAAACCCCAAAAATCATCCTTAAGAGACGACCAAATTAGTCGTCTCTTAAAGAATCTAGAAGATGTTTTATTTTTTCAGGACTTACGATAGCGGAGCGGTCTTCGGAGCGCGTCATTATTGTCACATTGTTTTTGTTTGTAGTTGGGCGAAGAGCGCCCATGTAATCGGGCTGATAGCGAAAGTTTACGAGGAGAAAAAAGGTAAATTATTTGGGTCAATAGGGATTGACCCAAATAATTTACCTTTTTAGAGGATGTTGTGAGAGACCTGGCGACTAGAAGTCGCGGCTACACAAGCAAAGTCCGCCTAATGGCGGACTAAAAAAATAAACTTTTTAGCTCCTTTCAGGGAGCTTTGTTATATAAACCCTCATGAAACCTTACCAAAAATTTGTAAGAAGATTTGTTTATTACAGGGGCACCCAGGATTTTTTACGTGAGAGAAACGTAAGTCTTGTCCCAATAAAATGTTATTACTTAAAAAATGATTAAAAAATAAATGTAAAAAAAAACTTGTACAGTGAATAATTACGTAATTATTCACTATGCACCTTAACTATGAAAAATTCTCCAGAAGTAGACAAAATTCCGTCAGAAGAGGGTTCTGATAACAATAAAAAACCTGCTGAGAATGAAACAGTACAGAATATTAGAAAATTTTTTAATACAAAAACAGAATACTGTCGGTTTGACAAGTTATCTCAAGCTTGGATAGCTGCTGAGTTGACACAAGAGGAAGCGGAAAAATATGGCGTTACTCTTGAAAATTTGCGCTTGATGTTTAAAGCTTACTGCGAAGACCCAGAGTTTACACCTGACCCCAATTTTCCAAAAAATTGGTGGTCTTTATGGGATGAAAACAACCGGAAAGAATGGGGAAAATGGAAGAGAAATAGACGAAAGGATACGGTAAGACGTTTTTTATTAAAATCCCTAAAAGAAACTTTAAAATGGACTGCAATTGTAGCTGGAATAAGTGGAGTTGTGGGAATTATTTTTGATTTACGAGGGCGAGAGATTCAAAAATACTCTCAGGCTTGGCAAGTCATTAATACAGCTACCCAACAAACTGGTAGTGGTGGTAGGTTAGAAGCCCTTGAATATCTTAATTAGGACTTACGCACGAACTATGGAAGAATCCAACCACTAAGGAACGAAGGTAACGAAGAAATGAGAGTTTGAGAGGTATTTTGCGGCTATTCCTGATTGCCTCCCTAACAAAGGTGCTAGTTATATAGGACTTACGCAAGCTCTACGAAAACTTGGCGTTCTTGGCTCAGGAGCGGTTACACAAATCAAGCATAGTAGCAATTTTTGCGTAAGTCCTGTTATATAAGCCCGAATGTTGCCTATAGATGGTAATCTGGTAAATTATGATTCAAAGTTTTGAGCGGAATTAAAAAATTTATAGGGATTAGTCAAGATGGTGACTAAGTTAACAAAGGGATTAATATTATTACTTTATATTATAACTATTTATCTATCATCCAACTCCGTAGCTTGGGCAGATGATGTAGTAGGCACAAATAGTAAATCTGTAGTAACAGAAGTAAGAGAATTAACTCCTCAAAAGCGTCAGCAACTACAAGCCATACGACAGAAAAGAAATAGAGAAATTAAGGCGGTATTAAATCCTGAACAAATAGAAAGCTTATCTCGCAATATCCGTAGGGGCGATAATCTAAATCAAGCTTTGAGAAAATTAAAATTAGAACCTCAACAACAGAAGTTGATAGACACTATTGTTCAATTAAGCGATTTGAAAACGCAAGCCGCTAGGAATTAAGTTAGAGAGGTAAAGTTTTAGGGATAGTAGGGATAATTAGCCATTAACCATTAGCCATTAGCCATTAACCATTAACCATTAGCCATTAGCCATTAACCATTAACCATTAACCATTAGCCATTAACCATTAGCCATTAGCCATTAACCATTAACCAATTAAATAAATAAACCCACCATTAAGCTGTCGGCACTATAATAATGAGTGCCCTAATTAGTTCGTAAACATGTCGGAAGAAGATATCCGTGCCGGGAGGCGGTTGAAAGTAGAACAGTTAAAGGAGTTAGGAATAAATCCCTATGCCTATAGCTGGGAATGCACTCACCAGGCAGCGCAGTTACAAGAAAAATTTGCGGATTTACCCACTGGTGAAGAAGTTGATTTTGAAGTATCCCTTGCTGGACGTATAATGACTCGTCGAGTGATGGGTAAGTTGGCTTTCTTCACTTTGCAAGATGAAACTGGTAAAATTCAGCTTTATTTAGATAAAAAATTAGTTGAAGAAGGCATGGCTGATATTTTGCCCGATGCCTTTAAAAAACTCGATAAACTTATAGATGCAGGCGATATATTAGGCGTTAAAGGTACTATAAAACGAACTCAAAAGGGCGAGTTATCTGTTAACGTCAAACAATACGCTATTCTTACAAAGTCTCTGTTGCCTTTACCCGACAAATGGCATGGTTTGACTGATGTAGCTAAACGTTATCGTCAGCGTTATGTGGATTTAATTGTTAACCCTGAGGTGCAACAAACTTTTCGTCGCCGTGCCCAAATTACTTCTGGTATTCGTCGTTATCTAGATGAAAGAGGTTTTCTAGAAATTGAAACTCCCGTTTTACAAGGTGAAGCTGGTGGTGCTGATGCCCGTCCATTTGTCACTTACCACAACACTCTGGAGATGGAGTTGTATTTACGTATCGCAACGGAGTTACATCTGAAGCGGTTAATTGTTGGTGGTTTTGAAAAGGTATTTGAGTTGGGAAGGATTTTCCGCAATGAAGGAATATCCACCCGTCATAATCCTGAGTTTACAACCATTGAGTTATATCAAGCTTATGCTGATTACAACGATATGATGGAGTTAACCGAGGGCATTATTACCACCGTCGCGCAAAACACGAATACCACTTTAAAGATTACCTACCAAGGTCAAGAAGTTGATTTAACTCCTCCTTGGCGTCGAGTAACAATGAATGATGTTGTCCAGGAATACACAGGCATTGATTTCTCTTGTTTTGAGAGTTTAGATGAGGCAAAAACTGCGGCTAAAAATGCTGGGATTCCTGGTATAGAGGATGTGAAAACGATTGGGAAGTTATTAAATTTAGCTTTTGAAGAAAAAGTAGAAGCTAATTTAATTCAACCAACTTTTGTGACTGATTACCCAATAGAAATATCACCTTTAGCAAAACCCCATCGCTCTAAACCTGGACTTGTAGAGCGTTTTGAATTGTTTATTGTGGGTAGAGAAACTGCCAATAGTTTTTCTGAGTTAACTGACCCCATTGACCAACGCACGCGCCTGGAAGAACAATCAAAAAGAAAAGCTGCTGGAGACTTAGAAGCCCAAGGTGTAGATGAGGACTTCCTTACAGCTTTAGAACATGGTATGCCTCCCACCGGCGGTTTAGGGATTGGTATTGACCGCTTGGTCATGTTATTAACAAACTCCCCTAGTATTCGGGATGTTATAGCTTTTCCATTATTAAAGCCTGAGAAACCTGATTCTTCAGAAGATAACGGTTAATTTTTTTAACTTGGCAGTTAAAACCGCGACTATACAAACAAAGTCCGCCTAATGGCGGACTTTCAACCCGCTTAGGCGGGTTTTGTCTGTGTAGTCGCGACTTCTAGTCGCCGTTTAAAGGCATCCTCGGCACTTTAATTTGCCACTTCCGCCATCTCAATCACACGACCATCGTAATCCTTAACTAAAAAGTTAAGTGGCTTACGATTGCGAAGTTTAAATTTTAAACCACGGGTTTCCACCCTCATCAAAATCAACTCTAAGCAATCTCTATCAAAACAAACGTGACGCTGCTGATTTTTTGTACCTAAACTCGCCCCTGAAATTATATGTAGCTGGGTATTTTTCTTTAATTGATACCATAGCCCCTCGCTCGCACGAGACATTCTATTACTAGTTAAACTAGGACTTGTGGAAAGGTAAAGAGGGTCAACTCCTGCGGCGCCAATGGTTTGCTCGTAATTATAATAGTAATGTAAAGGTACTTCTGCTGCTGGTAAGTCTAGTAGTCCTTCGTATAAATCGCGAGCAATTTCTAAATCCGATACCATTACGGTGTGGACTTTAGGGGCACTAGAAAGAAACATCCACATGGCACCAGCATAGGCTGCCAGCAGCATCACCATAATCCCTTGGGTGGACATAATACTATCCAAGGGTAGGGAGGGGAGAAAGGAACCTAAAACATGTGGTGTGATACTAACTGCTATAACCATGAACTATTCAGGGGTTTGTATAGGGGTGTTTTTTTATAAAAAAAATAATGACTTATATTTAGTCTGTTTTACTAGTGTATCAACAATAAATCAGTCTGTTTGTAATCTACAAACAGAAGCTCAGCAAGATATTATGCGATAGACCACCTGTGTTGGTTTTTTATTTTCATTTTAGCAAGTACAAAAAAGAGTCAGGATTGTGCAAATTCCACATTTTTCTGAAGCAAGCCACCCTATCGTTAAGGCTTTATTTCACCATAGCGACCAAGAATTGGTAAAGCTTTTTCAACGTCATCCTGATAATGGTAGATATTTTACCGCGATTTTCTGCCGTTATAGTCCTATCGTCTATACATTAATTCGCCACTCAGCGCGATCGCCTGTCCAAGCAGAATATCTTTTTGCCCTAACTTGGCGACATATATATTACGAACTCAATGCCTTAAACTTAGATGCCTTTCAAACCGGGGGGGCTGGATTAACTTTACAAAATTGGCTGATTAACCTAACTGCCTATTGTATTAACGAAATTGAACTCCCCCCTACTGAAGCTATCCATTATTCCTTAAAAAATAGTTCACCTCCATTGTGGTGCTATGTAGAACAAGCCTTGGAACAACTTCCCCCAATCACAAGACTGATGATTTTAATGGCTCAGACCTTCCATTGGAGTGAAACAAGGATTGCAGCTTATTTACAAGCTGAAGGGGAAGCTATCCCCCCTAGCGAAGTAGCAATTTTACTACAAGATGGATATCGTATGCTAGAAGATAAATTACCAACAGATATTCGTGCTATTTATTTAGGCGAAGAATTAGCTTCGGTAGGCTCTAAGTAAATGTTCTGATTAAAGTATATTTGCTTAGTAATATTTTCACAAGACTACTTTAAACCTTCTCTATAAACCCGCAATCCTACGGGAAAATTTTATGAAGCAAAGGCATTTATATCCAGGTGCCCTCAGTCAGGGACATTCAAGTCATCACCGCAAACCTAGACAAAATCCAGGAGTCTGGAGTTTTTACGTATTACTTTTTACTGTTGCTCTTAGTCCAGTAGTTGCTACGGCGACTGATTTAACTCAACAACTTCATCGTCCATTATTAAATGGCTCTGTATTGCGTTCGTCTAGAGACGATGCTGATGGATTACTACATTTAGCAGAGGAGCAATTGCTTGCTAGCAGGGCGGATAAAGCTATCAATTCTTGCTTGCAGGCCATAGAAATCTATCATTCTATCGGTGATTTAAAGGCCCAGGGTTTAGCATATAGTTTTCTTGGTCGTAGTTATATACAACTGGAGCGACACAAAGAAGCAGAAGACGCCCTACGGCGAGAATTAGGAATTGCCCGCGATACTCAAGATTTTTCTGCTCAAATTTTTGCCTTAAATAACATTGGGGCTTTACTAATGCAGAAGGCTGAGTATATTCCAGCAGAAAAAATATTTGAAGAAGCTTGGGGAATCGCTAAAAATATTAAACATGCTGAAGGGGAAGGTTTGTCTCTGAGTAATTTGGGCTTAGTCGCTGCAAAATTAGGGGATGAGAACAAAGCCATCAAATTATATGAAACAGCTTTAAAATATCGCCGTCAGGTTGGCGACCCCATCGGAGAAGCTAATACCCTAAATAATTTAGGTGATTCATATTTCGCGGCGGGAGAATATAGCGAAAGTATAGGCGTTTATGGCACTGCCTTGAGAATGGCAAAACTAAGCCACGATACTCTGAATCAAATAAGGGCTATTGATGGTTTAGTAAGTATTTATAGTTTTACAGGACGCTATAATCGGACTTTTGATTTATTAGAACAACGTTTAACATTGGCAAATAAATTACAGAATTTACCAGAGCAGCTGAAATCTTTTGAATCCTATGCCTTGGTCTATGAAAAATTAGGACAATATCAGACTGCTCGTAATTTCTATGAAAGGGCAATTAATCTATCTCGGCAAATTGAGGATAGTCATAAGGAAATATTTTTACAAGATAGAGTCAGGTTGATAGAGAGAAAGGTTTGAACCTTTTATCATCTTATCTTGTACTCCCTGCCCTATCTCTAGGGTGGGGATTGTTGTAAACAGGAATAGCCGCAAAAATCCTCACAAAGCTTGATTTTTGTAGCCGCCTCTCGGCGAGACCGTCGCGGTGCTAGGAGCCAAGAACACCAATATTTCGTAGAGATTGGGGCTATTCCTAGTAAACTTACCAAGCATTTCTCACAAGGCATCAACTAGCAATAGGAATAACAGGACTATCAACAACTTCCACCAGAGGCTCTAATTCTTCAGGCTTACCAAAATGCTTATCCATTAACATAGATACCTGGGTGCCCTGTATCCGAGTGTAGCGAGTTTTATCAGGCATTATTAAATTAGGCCCGGCTTTACAGTTTTTCATACAGCCAGTGCCTTTAATCATCACTTCATTTTCCAAACCGCGATCGCTTATAGCTGCTTCTAAAGCTTGACAGAGTTTTTGACCCCCGCGTTTCATACAATCAGACTTTTGACAAACTAAAATAGCCTCTTTTTTGACTCTTTCTTCTCTCGGTGAGGCAGATTTGCTTAAAGTTAAAGTCGGCAACTCTCGACTCTGGGTTTCCCTAGTGACTTCTTTTATTTGTTTTATTTCTTTTATCTCTTGATGTAAAAGACCTTCTGAAGCGCTTAATATTCTGTCGGCTTTAAATTTAATAACTCCTTTTTTCCAGTCATATATTTTTTCACCCACGATTTGCAGCCTAGCGCCCTTTGTTAATCGCCAATCAACAGCATGACGTAAATGTTTTGCTAATTTAATATAAATCTCACCTTCTCTAGTATTTAGCAATAAACCTTTTAACTTATAGCCATCTTTTATCACAAAGTTAACAAAATCACCTTCTAGGTAAAAGACTTCTGCATCGTGGGATTTACTCATTGTTTATCACCTTTCCTTAAATTGAATTTGGGATGAATTACAGGTATTAATTAGGCGGAGTGATTGGGTAAGTGCCAGGAGTGTTGTAGGTGGCTTATTAAATCTTGACGAGATGCTGTAAATTGCCGTAATACGCTCCACAACTGGGCTATATCCGTAATATTAGCTATTTCAACTGTTAAAGGTTGATTGATTTTGCAGCTACTGGAGATTTCCAATTCTTGCAAGCGTTTATACACTTGCCAGCGGTCTGTCCAGTTTATTTCTACAATTTGTTTCACCTGTGTTTCTGAAATATCCGGGTTCAAGCGATCGCCCTCAAATATGCTCAAAATGTATTCTAGAATGCAAAAGTTTAGCAGTTAGCTTTAAACTTTATTGGCAATTCTTATCTATAAGCATACATTAACTGCAAAATATTCGCATTTAATTTTGAAAACAGATTAAATAGATTAAAGGATGGCGCAGATTATTTATCCCGATTATTTTTGAATGCGGATTAAACGGATTAGAGGATGGCACGGATTATTTATTCAATCCCTGTAATCTTATAATTCGTGTAATGGGTTTAGTCCGTGATAAAAAGTTGAAAAGTGTTTAACAAAGACAACTAGAGGGCAAAAAGACCTTTACAATAATCAGGATTTGTATTCTCGTACTCAAAACAAAATAAAGACTATGCCCCGTCGTCAAGACATTAGGAAGATTTTGCTACTAGGCTCAGGTCCCATAATTATCGGGCAAGCTTGTGAGTTTGACTATTCTGGAACCCAGGCTTGTAAAGCCTTGAGAGAAGAAGGTTATAAGGTAATATTGGTCAACTCAAATCCGGCAACAATAATGACTGACCCGGAAACTGCTGACCGGACTTATATTGAGCCATTGACCCCAGAGTTCGTAGCCAAGGTAATCGAAAAAGAGCGCCCCGACGCCCTATTACCAACAATGGGCGGTCAAACAGCTTTAAATATTGCGGTAAGTTTAGCCAAAAATGGGGTGCTAGACAAGTATGGTGTGGAACTAATTGGAGCAAAATTACCAGCCATTGAGAAAGCGGAAGACAGGAAACTGTTTAATGAGGCGATGGCAAAAATAGGAGTTAGTGTATGTCCTAGTGGGACAGCTTCAACTCTTGAAGAGGCAAAAGTAATTGCTTCTCGGATTGGGACTTATCCTTTAATTATCCGCCCAGCTTTTACAATGGGTGGCACGGGTGGCGGTATTTCCTACAACCAAGAAGAATTTGAAGTCATGGCCCAGGGTGGTATTGATGCTAGCCCTGTATCTCAAATTCTGATTGACCAGTCTCTGTTGGGTTGGAAGGAATACGAGTTAGAAGTAATGCGAGATTTAGCAGATAACGTGGTGATTATCTGCTCCATTGAAAATTTTGACCCAATGGGTATCCATACTGGGGATTCTATTACTGTAGCGCCTGCCCAAACTCTTACCGATAAGGAATATCAGCGTTTGCGGGATATGGCGATTAAGATTATTCGGGAAATTGGTGTAGAAACCGGTGGCTCTAATATTCAGTTTGCCGTTAATCCTGTCAATGGGGATGTGGTGGTCATTGAGATGAACCCTCGCGTATCCCGTAGTTCGGCTTTAGCTTCTAAGGCAACTGGTTTTCCCATTGCCAAAATGGCTGCTAAATTAGCTGTGGGTTATACATTGGATGAGATTAAAAATGATATTACCAAGAAAACTCCTGCTTCCTTTGAGCCAACTATAGATTATGTAGTCACTAAGATTCCTCGTTTTGCTTTTGAGAAATTTCCTGGGTCTGACCCTGTATTAACTACCCAAATGAAATCCGTTGGGGAAGCCATGGCTATTGGTAGGACTTTTAATGAGTCTTTCCAAAAAGCTATGCGCTCTTTGGAAACTGGGCGTAGTGGTTGGGGATGCGATCGCCAGGAAAAATTACCCAGTGGTGAGCAAATTCGTGCGGCGTTGCGAACACCTAATCCAGAAAGAGTATTTTCCCTACGTCATGCCATGTTACAGGGTATGAGTAATGATGAAATTTACGAATTAACAGGTATTGACCCTTGGTTTTTAGATAAATTGCAATCTTTGCTGGAGGTCGAAAAGTATATCAAGCGTAATCGTCTTCAGCAAATCAGCAAAGAGGATATGTATGAAATCAAGCGCCAGGGATTTAGCGATCGCCAAATAGCCTTTGCCACCAAAACAACAGAAGATGAAGTCAGGGAATACCGCAAAGGTTTACAAGTTCTCCCTGTTTACAAAACCGTAGATACCTGTGCCGCCGAATTTGAAGCTTTTACTCCCTACCACTACTCCACCTACGAAGAAGAAAGCGAAGTTTTACCCTCCGATAAACCCAAGGTAATGATTTTAGGTGGTGGTCCTAACCGTATTGGTCAAGGCATTGAATTTGATTACTGCTGCTGTCA
>Ga0114939_10002140_pt1 | contig 14977 bp, 14 predicted proteins | sample AshMeaCrysSpring_FD_87196 | JGI IMG/M metagenome (GOLD analysis project Ga0114939, IMG submission 87196) | Groundwater microbial communities from Big Spring, Nevada to study Microbial Dark Matter (Phase II) - Ash Meadows Crystal Spring | ecosystem: Environmental > Aquatic > Deep subsurface >... | reverse complement strand
GCGTCGAATCGGGGCGCGGGTGCCGTTGAGGGAGAAGAGCGCCACGCCGTCCGGATGCGGCGCCACCTGGGCATGGTAGCCAAGCGCTTCGAGCGCGCTGCCGGCCTCCGAGGCGAGCGCCCACGTGCGGCCGGGATGCGCCAGCTCGTGCTCGAAGATCGCCGCAGCCAACGGCTTGGTCGTCAGGTCGGCACAGTCGTACAGCACGAGGCCGAACGGGCCGAGGACGTCCTCGAGCCAGCGCCCGAACGCGTCGGACATCCCCGCGCCAGGACGGTACGCGGCACCGACGCGCGTGAGCAGGTCGTCGGTGAACTCGGTCGGCGGGAGCGTGGCGCGAAGGTCCTGCAGCAGGCCCTCGACCGCGGCATCGAGGTGCACACGCGCGACAGGCACGTGGTTGGCGTTCGGCGGCGACGGCAGGCGCAGGGTGCGGACCTGCGATTCGGCATCGAGCACCGTGGCTGACGCCACCTCGTCCCAGTCGTGATCCTCGGCATCGATCCAGAACACCGCAACCGCTGGCGTGCCGAAGGTCGTCTCGAGCAGGTGCGCGTGCCGCAGCGCCGTCAGGGCCTTGAGCAGCGTGAACACCGGCCCGCCCAGCAGGCCTGCCTGCTGGCCGGTGACGACGGCGGCGTGACCACGGCGCTTGCGCGCTCGCAGGGCGTGCTGCGCACGCTCGTCGCGCTCGACCCGGCGTTGGAACCCGCGGCGGCGCAGGTCGAAGAAGCGAGCATTGCGGCGCGCGAAGCGCTTTCGAGCCTGCGACGCTACACCGACTCGCTCGAGGCCGACCCCGCGCGCCAGGAGTGGGTCGAGTCGCGGCTGGCGGCGCTGGAGACCGTCGCGCGCAAGCACCGGATCGAGTCGCGGGAACTGCCTGCGCTGCGCGACTCGCTCGCGGCGGAACTCGCGGAACTTGAGGCCGGCGTGGAGAGCGAAGCCGAGCTGCAGCAGCGCCTCGAGGCCGCGCGCGATCGATACCTGGCGGCCGCGCAGTCGCTGACACGCGCACGCCGCAAGGCTGCCGCTGCGCTGGATGAGAAAATCACCGCGCTGATGCATTCGCTCGGCATGCCGGGCGGCGTCTTCACGACGTGCGTCGAGCCGCAGGACCCACCCGTGTTCTCGGCGCACGGCAACGACGACATCGAGTTCCTCGTCAGCGCCAATCCGGGCCAGCCCGCGCGACCGCTCACCAAGGTCGCCTCGGGTGGCGAACTCTCGCGTATCAGCCTGGCGCTGCAGGTTGCAGCCGTGTCCGCGGCCCACCTGCCGTGCCTCGTCTTCGACGAAGTCGATGCGGGCGTGGGCGGCGCCGTCGCCGAGATGGTCGGGCGGCAACTGCACGCGCTCTCCACACAGGGCCAGGTGCTCTGCGTGACACACCTGCCGCAGGTGGCGTCGCAGGCCGACGCCCAGCTGCGGGTGGCAAAGCAGACGACGGGCGGCAGGACGCACACCCAGATCGCAGTGCTGGACGAATCGGCTCGCGTCGAGGAACTGGCCCGCATGCTTGGCGGCGCCACGCTGACGGAAAGAACGCGCGAGCATGCGCGTGAGATGCTGGCGGCGGCCGCAGGACTGGCCGCAGCGGCAAAACCCGCGGCCAAGGCTGCAAGCGCGCTCAGGAAGAGTGCTGGCGCCGGCGGGGGCAAGCCTCTCGCACGCAATGGCCGTGCAGGGTGAGTGAGTGATCAGTGATCTCGAAGCCGAGGCGCTTCGCGATCGACCGCTGCCGCTCCTCGATCTCGTCGTCCGAGAACTCTTCGACGTGGCCACAGTCCACGCAAACGATGTGGTCGTGATGGGTACCTTCGTTGAGTTCAAAGACAGCCGTGCCGCCCTCGAAGTGGTGCCGCGTGACGAGGCCCGCGGTCTCGAACTGCGTCAGCACGCGATACACGGTGGCGAGGCCAATGTCCTCGTTCAGCTCGAGCAGTCGCCTGTATACATCCTCCGCGCTCATGTGGCGCACGGCAGCGCTCGCCAGGATTTCGAGGATCTTGAGGCGCGGGGCCGTGATCTTGAGGCCAGCGCGTCGCAGGTGCGAAGGTTCCACGGCTTTTTCCTTGCGGGCGGGGTGCCGCCCCTGTGCACGGTTGGGTTAAGATCGCGGCTCATTATCCCCGGCCCAGCCCGGTAACTCCATACACAGTCCACGTCACCAGAAGTCACCCTGCATGACCGCGTCTTTCCGCGCCGTAATCCTCGCCGTGCTGTTTGCGTCCGCCGTGCTCGGCGCTGGCGGCTGCGTGTACCGGCCGAACATCCAGCAGGGCAACCTGCTCAAGACCGAGGACATCGACCAGGTGACCATCGGCATGACCCGCAGCCAGGTCCGCTACCTGCTCGGCACGCCGATGCTGGCCGATCCGTTCGACCCGCAGCGCTGGGATTACCTCTACACGTTCCGCCGCGGACGCGAGACTCGCATGGACCGTGCGCATTTCATCGTGCGCTTCGAAGACGACAAGGTCAGCAGGGTCGAGAAGCCCGACCTGCCCGAACCGCCGCCCATCGACCCCGAGCAGGAAAAGGCCAAGAAAAAGCTGCTCGAAGAACAGGCCGAGCGCGAACCCCCGCCGCCCCCTGCCATCAATCAGCCGCAACCCGACGCGCCGCGCCCAGGCGGCAGCAACAACAGCAACTGATCAGCGACGCTTCGGGCCGCGCGGCAGCGGGTTGGCGACGGCGCGTTGCCGTCGCTGCGCGCGTGGATCGACCTTGAGCGGGCGATAGATCTCGACCCGGTCGCGGTCGCGCAGCGGCCGGTCGTGCGTACAGGCCACACCGTAAACGCCCAGCGCGAGCGGCTTTTCACGCAGGTCCCTGAATTGCTCGAGCAACCCGGAGCGCTCGACCGCCTGCAATGCCGTGAGGCCGGCGGCCGGCAGCTCGACCGTGACGACGGCCTGCCGGTCCGGCAGGGCGTACACCACCTCGACGCGCGGTTGCGCGTCAACCACCGCCGACATCCGCCGCCGGTGCAGCGGTGGGCGTTGGGCCAGCCGTGTCGTACGTGGCGCGGGCGCGGGCGACGAAGGCATCGATCAGTTCGCCGACGCTCTGCTCGAAAGCGCGCCCGAACAGCATCGACGCCACCGGGTTCGCGAACTCGAAGGTCATGTCCAGAACGACCTTGGTTCCCGCCGTCCCGATCGGCGTGAAGGTCCACAGGCCCTCCAGCGTCCGGAACGGACCGTTGACGAGCGTGAGCGACATCCATTCGGGACGCTGCATCACGTTGCGGGTCGTGAAACTCTGGCGCATGCCCGCGCGCTCCATCGTCAGGCTCGCCTGCAGGTCGCGCTCGGTCTTCTCGTGCACTGCGGCCCCCGCCACCCACGGCAGGAACTCGTGGTAGCGCTCAACGTCGACCACGAGGTCGAACATCTGCTCGGGCGTGAAGGTGACGAGCGCAGTGCGCTTGATTTCGCGGATGGACATGGCGGTTCTGGGGACGGGCGCGCGCAGTGTAAGCGGGACGGATAGAATGCGCGACCCGCTCCCCACGTGCCGCCATGACCACCCCCCGCAAGGAAAAAGCCCGCAAGGCCGATGAAAATCCGACCATCGCGCAGAACAAGCGCGCACGGTTCGAGTATTTCATCGAGGACCGGCTCGAGGCCGGGCTCGCGCTGCAGGGCTGGGAGGTGAAGAGCCTGCGCGCCGGCAAGGCGCAGATCACGGAAGGCTACGTCATCATCAAGGACGGCGAGGCGTTCCTGATCGGATCGCACATCACGCCGCTGCGCACGGTGTCGACGCACATCACGGCCGACCCGACACGCACGCGCAAACTGTTGCTTAACCGCCGGGAACTCGACAGCCTCGTCGGCGCGGTCGAGCGCAAGGGCCACACGATCGTTCCGCTCGAGCTCTACTGGAGCAAGGGCAAGGTCAAGCTCGAGATCGGCGTGGCGAAGGGCAAGCAGGCGCACGACAAGCGCAGTACCGAAAAGGACCGCGACTGGCAGCGGGAGAAATCGCGCCTGCTCCGCCGGCGCTGACGCAGGCGCGGGAAGCGCGGGAAGCCCAGGAAGCGCAGGAAGCACCGGAAGGCCCGGAAGGCCCGGAAGGCCCGGAAGGTGGCGTACTTCCTGCGCTTCCTGGGCTTCCTGCGCTTCTTGCGCTTCCGGCGCTTCCTGGGCTTCCTGCGCTTCTTGCGCTTCTTGCGCTTCCTGCCCTTGTTTTCCTGCCGCCAGGCCCTACACTCTGCCTCGTTCACGGGGGCGACCGGTTTCGACGTGGGTCGCGAAACTCCATGTGCATGCCGAGGTGCAAGGTACCTCGTTAAACCACTTGCAAACCATTAGTTGCCAACGACGACAACTACGCTCTGGCGGCTTAATCCCGCCTAACCCCCGACTGGCATGTGCCTGTGCATCCAGACCCGGGGGACGCGCTCACAGGCTCGCGTGTCCAGTGTGCTGAGGGCTGGCTCGCTAAAACGTTCCTGAGCTGGACGGTCATCTTCCCTGCCGCTTGGGTAGTGATCGTCGAGAATCAAAAAGGCGGCTAAGCATGTAGGTCCTGGAATGTAGGGCTTGCGGACGCGGGTTCGATTCCCGCCGCCTCCACCACAACCCTCCTGAACAAGGGCCCTCGCAAGAGGGCCCTTTCTCTTTGGGCGGCGAATCCATTTTGAGGACCTCAATCTGGTTTCGGCCAGCAATCTTGCGGCACGCGCCGCTAGCGGGGTTTCGATGAGGAATCACCGACACCCGCGCCAGGCTCTGAAGCTGTAACCTCCCGCGCGGGTTCCCTGATCCATGGATAGCCGCCCTTGGCCATCTCATAACCGCGTTCGAACAGCGCCCGCATGAAGTCGCGATCGAGGAACTCGTCCGAGTCGTGCTCGAAATCGGCCGGAATGCGCGCCAGGTTCAGTTCCAGCGCGTCGCCCTGGGCGGCGCTGAATACGCGGACGGGGTCTTCGAGACCGCGCGTCAGGAACATCGACCACAGCGAGCGCCAGAGCACTGCCGAGACGCGGGGATCCACCTGATCCCACTCCGGCAAGCCGCGTTCGTCGCGCGCGATCGACGACGCAGTCCGCTCGAGCAGCGGCGAGATGCTCTCGCGCAACGCCTCCAGGTAAGGGCGTTCGCGCGCGTTGCGAATCACGTAAACCTGCGGCTTGCCCGCAACGTGCAGGTATTCGACGACACGCTGCCAGTCGAATCCGGTTGGACCGAGAAACAGCATCGACGTGACGCCGCCGTCAACGTGCAGTTCGTCATAGCCAACGCCATTCGCTTCGACGTCGATACGCACTGACGGAAAGACGCCCGGCAACGTCGATGAAGCGAGAATCAGGTCACCAATGAGATCGCGCGCGTTCGGCGCTCCGCTCGCCGCGATCCGCGTGAGGTCCCAGACCACCGGGCGTGCGGCATCGAGGTGCGTCGTGCCGATGAGGAGCTTGCGGCCTTTGCGCGCTTCGGCCGCGATCCGTGCCACTTCCTCGTCCCCCAGGTAATGGTCGATCAGCTGGCGGAAGCGTGCCGTATCCATGGCGGCATCACCCGTCAGTGTCTCTGTGAAACTACGCCGTTCGACGAAGTCCGCGGTCGAATAGCTCGAGTACACCTGGCGCAGACTGTCATCGTATTCGGGTCCCAGGAACGCGAGCGTCGCGATGGTCGCGCCTGTGCTGACCCCGGTGACGATCTGGAACTCTGGCCGGGTGCCTGCGGCAGTCCAACCGACCAGCAGACCGGCGCCGAACGCGCCGTCGACACCGCCGCTCGAGACCACCAGGTAGTTGTGCGGCGTGTTGACGATCGCCGCACAACAAGCGAGCAGACTGTCAGCGGCTGGTTCGAGCCAGTCGCGCAGTGCCGAAACCCCATCGTCGCTCCAGTAGCGCACGTCTGCCGGCATGTTTGGCAAGCGGGCCTGGTCGGCGAGTTCGGGAGGCAACGGGTGACGCGGCGGCGAGGTGGCACAACCGGCCAGTATCGCGCCGAGCACCAGCATGAGCGCAGCGCGATGGATCGATGAGTAAAGCGTAAGGCCTGGCAATCCAATCCCTGAGAACATCACGGGTGCAGTGAGTCTAGAGCAATCCATCGCAACGCAGCCGCTCCCGCCCGGTATCATCGCAGCCCAGTGGGCCGCCACCGCCGCGGCACCGAGCCAATCCCCTCCCTTCTCCGGCGCCTGCGCCACACCGCGCAGCCTGCAAGGCTGAGCCACGGATCCCATGAAAACTCCTGCCGCGCTGCAGCCCCTGATCGACGACGGCGTGATCGATGAAGTCCTGCTGTCACTGAAGAGTGGCAAGGAGGCGACGGTGTACGTCGTCCGCTCCGGTACGCAAACGAGCTGCGCCAAGGTCTATCGCAACATGGCCCAGCGCAGCTTCCAGAAACGTGCCCAGTACCAGGAGGGGCGGAAAGTCCGGGGCAGCCGTCAGGCGCGCGCGATGGGCAAGAGCACGTCCTTCGGCCGCTCGGAACAGGAGGCGGCATGGAAAAATGCCGAGGTCGATGCGTTGTATCGGCTCGTCGCCGCCGACGTGAGGGTGCCCCGGCCGTACGGCTACTTCGACGGCGTCCTGATCATGGAGCTGGTGACCGATACCGACGGCAACCCGGCGCCGCGCCTCGGCGAGGTGGAGCTGTCGCCGGACTCCGCCCGCGAATACCACGCGTTCCTGATACGACAGGTGGTGCGCATGTTGTGCATCGGCCTCATCCACGGTGACCTGTCGGAGTTCAACGTGCTGGTCGCGCCCGACGGTCCGGTGATCATCGACCTTCCGCAGGCGGTGAATGCGGCTGGCAACAACGCCGCGCGGGCGATGCTCGAACGGGACGTCAACAACCTGCGCAGCACGCTTGGACGCTTCGCACCCGAACTGCACGCCACCGAGTTCGCGCGAGAGATGTGGGCACTGTTCGAACAGGGCGAGCTGCATCCCGAGAGCGCGCTCAGCGGCGTGTTCGCACCCGACGAAACCGTCGTCGACCCCGACAGCGTCCTGATCGTCATCGACGACGCCCGCGAAGAGGAAATCCAGCGCCGTCTGCGCTTGGAAGGTTGAGCCCCGGGTATCGAGGTTCGTCGGAACTGGGTCGCCCAGAGGCCGATCATTGACCCTCAGTGTCAAAGCAGGTACTGTTTATGTGCAAGGTACCTGCACTACAAATCATGGCTACTGAACCCAAACTCGCACCGATCCGCAAGGGACTGCTCGAATTCCTCGTACTCAAAATCGTGGGCGCGAAAAGCGTGTACGTTCCGGACATTCTCCGCCAGCTAGCGGGCACGGAGTTCGCCACGCAGGAAGGCACCCTCTATCCCCTGCTCAGCAAGCTGCGGCGCGAAGACCTGGTGCAATACGAGTGGAAGGAGTCGGATGCGGGGCCGCCGCGCAAGTATTACCGGCTCACCGACACCGGCCGGGCGCAACTCCACGCGCTGAACGAATACTGGACCTTGATCAACCGCACGATCGCGAACTTCGGACACTGAAATCATGCAACGCATCGCCACCACCGTCCGCCTGAACCGCAGCGTCCTCCAGTTCGATGACGCGGCTCACACGCGCCTCGAGCAGTACCTCGCCGAATCGGCGAGCCTGCTGGAAGGCGATCCGGACCCGCAGGAAATCCTGGCGGATCTGGAACAGGCGGTCGCCGATCAATGCGCGCGCCGACTGCGTCCGCAGCAGACCGTCGTGACGCTCGCCGAGCTCGAGCCCGCGCTCGAGGAAATCGGTTCCTTGCAGGCGCCGGGCGGCGAGTCCGCAGCGAATCACGCGATGCGAGAGACGGCCACGCTGAACCTGCAACAACTCAGCGAGGGCGCCGTGATCAGCGGTGTGTGCGCCGGGCTCGCACGCCGTCTTAATTTGAACGTCACGCTCCTGCGTGTCGTCGCCGTGCTACTGCTGCTTGGCACCGGCGGCGCCATGGTGCTCGCGTATCTGTCGTTGATGGTGCTGATGCCCTACGCTCCGCTGCAGCCCGGCGGCGCGCCGATTCGCTGGCTGCCCTCCAAGACACGTGCGTTCATGGAATTCGTGCGCGCGAAGCTCGGCGTCGACCAGCCGAGCAACGTCACCGCTTGATCGCGCGGCGGCAGCGCACGCGGCCGAGGATCTAAGCCGCGCTCGTTCCGGTGACCATTTCGTACGAGTGAACCGCGGCCACTTCGACCGGCGTACCATTCAGCACCGCCGTCCCCGTCAGCGCATCGATGCGCTGATCGTCCACCAGGTCGTTGATGCTGACGCCTGCATGCGCCGCCGCGACTGACAGACGCACGCCCGCGCGGCCATGGCCCCATCCGTGCGGCAGGCTGACGACGCCGCGCTCGATGTCAGGCGTAATCTCAACGGGCACCTGCACCGAACCGACGCGCGAGATGACCGCAGCCATCGCGCCCGCCTGCAGGCCGCGCGCGGCGGCATCCTCCGAATGCATCAGCAGCGTGCAGCGCGGCTTGCCCTTTACCAGCCGCTGGCTGTTGTGCAGCCACGAGTTGTTGCTGCGCACGTGACGGCGCCCGATCAGCAGCAGCGCCGGCACGGGCTCGGCCAGCGCGGCGCGCGCGCGCGCGAGGTCGGCGACGAACAGCGGTGGAGCCAGCGCCACGCGCCGGTCAGGTGTCGCGAGCCGGCGAGGGAATGCGGTCTCCAGCGGCCCGAGATCCACACCGTTCGGTTCGTCGCGCAGCCGCCGCAAAGACAGGTCCACGGGCCTGCGATCGGGTGCCGCCAGCAACTTGCCAATCGCACCGAATCCCGGCAGCGCGCCGAGCAACTTCATGAAGCCCGCATTCGGCACGCCATACCGGCCGGTCTTCAGCATCCAGTCGAGCAGGCCGTCCGGCCCGAGCCGCCGCAGCATGGCGTCCTTGACCCAGAGGCCCGCACGCGCGCCGATGGCCCGCGGCGGCTTGCGCACGCGGTGCGCGATCTCGACGAGGATCTCGTGATCGTGCCGCGCCTCACCGGACTTCGCGAACAGCGGCGGCGAGTACTTGGCCACGTTGCGCACCGCGAAGCTGCTCAGCGCAACGTCGTAATGACTGCGCTCGAGCGGGCTGGCTGGCGGCAGGATCAGGTGCGCATGCCGCGAAGTCTCGTTGAGGTAGAGATCGATCGATACCATGAACTCGAGCTGGTCCAGCGCCCTATCGAGCTGCACTCCGTTGGGCGTCGACAGCACGGGATTGCCCGCCATCGTGAACAGCGCCCGCACCTGCCCCGGGCCCGGAGTCATGATCTCCTCCGCGAGTGCGGCGACGGGCAGCTCGTTCGAAAATTCGGGCAGGCCGCGCACCCGCGAGCGGAACTTGCCGTAATGGCCGCGCGAGCCATAGGCGCGCGTGAGATCGATCGCGGGCTCGGCCAGCATCATGCCGCCTTCCCGGTCGAGGTGGCCGGTGACGGCGTTGAGGCAATAGATCAGCCACAGCGTGAGTCCGCCGAACTCCTGCGTGCACGCGCCCACGCGGCCGTAGACGAGCGCGCGCGGCTCGTCGAGCAGCGCCTGCGCCAGGGCAGCGATGTGCTCGCGTGACAGGTTCGTCCGCTGCGCGAGCTGCACGGGATCGAACCCGAGCACGGCATCGCGCAGCGCCTCCAGGCCGTTCGCGTGCGATCCGAGGTGCGCGAGATCCGCCCTGCCCTGCGTGAAGACTTCGTGCAGCAGCGCGAGCAGCAGGAATACGTCAGTGCCCGGACGGATTGCCAGATGTTGATCAGCGATCGCGGCCGACTCGGTGCGGCGCGGATCGACGACGACGAAGCGGCCGCCGCGCGCCCGCAGAGCCTCGACGCGCCTCTCGAACCCGGGGGCGCCCATGATCGAGCCGCCCGAGGCGACCGGGTTGCCGCCGATGCACACGAACAGCTGAGTGCGATCGACGTCGGGCACGGGCATCAGGAACTGGTGCCCGAACATCGCCCACGCGGCCACCATGTGTGGCAACTGGTCGACGCTGGTGGCCGAGTACAGGTTCTGCGTGCGGAAGGCGCGGATGAAGTCGCCGATCACGAGCATCGCGCCCGGGTTGTGCACCACGGGATTGCCCGCATAGAGCGCGATCGCGTCGTTGCCGTGGCGGGCGCGGATGTCCGCGACGCGCGCCTCGATCTCGTCGAACGCGGCCTGCCAGGAAATCGTCTCCCAGCCGTTCGCTGTCCGCCGCAGCGGGGTCCGCAGCCGGTCCGGGTCTTCGTGCAGGTCCTTGAGCGCAACTGCCTTGGGGCAGATGTGGCCCCGGCTCAGCACGTCGTCGCGATTGGGCTTGATCGATAGCACCTTGCCGTCACGGTGCTCGATGACGATGCCGCACATCGCCTCGCAGAGGCAGCAGGTGCGGCGATGAAGACTGGTGCCCGTCATGCCGCGCTTGCCCCCTCGCTTGCGGATCAGACGTTGCGGCGCCGACCCAGGCCGAGGATACCAAGCAGCGCGAGGAACAGGAGTCCGGCGTGACCGCCGCCGCTGTTCTGGTTGCTCTTCTTCTGGCCGCAGGTGGTATTGCCGGTGACGGTGTCGCCGGCCGCGCTGTAGCGCCAAAGCGTGCCGTAACCGCAGTTGCCCGCGCTGCTGGTGAGACCCATGAACACGCCGGGGGCATGCTCGAACACGCGACTCGCGGGGCCGGTACCGTCCTTCGCGGCGAAATTATGCAGCTTGGTGAAGTTGCTGCCGGTCCGGTCGATCGAAAAGAACGTGCCGAGCCCGCTCACCTCCGTCGTCGAGCCCGAGTTCGTGCCGCCGCCGGCAGTCGTGCCATAGAGCTTGCCGTCGTTGGCACTGAGGCGCAGTTCGGCGAGCGGGCGCGCGCCATCGGTGTTGGAGAAAGGGTGCAGTACCGCGAAGCTCAGGTCCTGCAGCTTGATCGAATAGATCGTGCCGAAACCGTTCGGGCCGAACTGGCTCGCGACGCCGTAGAGGAAGCCGTCGCCACCGTCGATGAGGCCGGCGAACGGCGTGCCGCCGTCGCTGTTCTTCGCTACGCCATTGGTCGTGGTCGTGGCCGGGAAAGTGCGCAGCACCTGGAAACCGGTGCCGTCCGCCGCCAGACGGAACACCGTGCCGCGACCGTTCGCGCCACCAGTCGAGGCGGTGCCATAGAGATACCCGTCCGCGTCCTGCACCAGCGGGCCCGTCGGCGCCGCGCCGTCGGTGTTGATGAGGAGGCCCGAGCTCGCCGCCGCCGTGTTCTTGTCGAGCACCCGCAATGCCTGGAACCCCTGGCCATCGCGCTGAATCCGGAAGATGGCGCCCGTGCCATTCGCGCCACCTGTGCGAGCGACGCCGTACAGCAGGCCGTCGTGGCCTTCGATCAGCTCGGCCTCGGGGTATGCGCCATTGGTGTTGACCGGATTGAAGTCCGTGTTGGTGGAGGTCACCGGTGCGAAGCGGTGGATTATCGTGAAGCCGCTGCCATTCGGATTGATCCTGAAAATCGAGCCGGCGCCGGTGCTGTCGCTGCCCTTGCCAAACTTGGTCGTGCCGTAAAACAGACCGTCGCTGGCCAACAGCAGGCCCGCGCCGGGCGTGACGGCATCATTGTCCGGGTTCAGCTGGTACAGCGTGCGGACGTCGGAGCCATCGGCCGTTGCGCGCCAGACGATGCCACCCGCGACGGAGGTCACGGGGTTTGCCGTACCGTAGTAAGCGCCGTCCGGGCCCTTGACGAGGTTGCCCGCCGTGCTCGACAGGCTGAACGCGACGGCCGAGGAGACGGCCGGCTCGGCCTGGACGGCGGTCACGACGGCAAAAAGGTACAGTGTGAGGCACGCGAATGCAGGACGAAAACGGTACATCGGAAGGGTGACTCCGGACCCGGCGGAAGGCCGGGCAAGCTGCTTGGCCGTGAATTGTGCCGCACTTCGCCCCCAGCCGCCAAAGTGGGAGAATGCGCGCCCCCCGGGTCGCGCCAGTTCCCCCCGCTTGATCCAGTTCCGCCAACTGACCCTGACGCGCGGCGTGCGCCGGCTGATCGAGGACGCCTCGCTGCAGATCCACGCCGGCTGGCGCGTCGGCGTCATCGGTGCGAATGGCAGCGGCAAGTCCAGTCTGTTCGCCTTGCTGCGTGGGGAAATCCAGAGCGAGGCCGGCGCCTGCGATGTGCCACGCGACTGGCGGATCGCCTCGGTCGCGCAGGAAACCCCGCCGCTGGCGCGGGCCGCGCTCGAATTCGTGCTGGATGGCGACGAACAGTTGCGCGGTATCGAGCGCGCGATCGCGCTGGCGGATGCGGCACACGACGGCGCCGCGCTGGCTGACGCGCACGCCCGGCTCGAGGCGATCGACGGTTACAGCGCCCGCGCACGCGCGGCCGCGCTGCTCGCGGGTCTCGGCTTCACCGCGGCGGACCTCGACCGACCCGTCGCCGATTTCTCCGGCGGCTGGCGCATGCGGCTGAACCTCGCACAGGCCCTCGTGAGCCGCGCGGACCTGATGCTGCTCGACGAACCAACGAACCACCTCGATCTCGACGCGGTCGTCTGGCTGGAGCGGTGGCTCGCGTCCTATCGCGGCACGCTGCTGCTCGTCTCCCACGACCGCGACTTCCTCGATGGCACGGTCACGCACGTCGCGCACCTCGAACGTTCCGTGCTCACGCTGTACACCGGCAATTACACGGCCTTCGAAACCCAGCGCGCCGCGCGGCTCGCCGTGCAGCAGGCGATGTTCGAGAAGCAGCAGCGCGAGATCGCGCACATGACGCAGTTCGTCGAGCGTTTCCGCGCAAAGGCCAGCAAGGCGCGCCAGGCGCAAAGCCGGCTGAAGGCACTAGACCGGCTCGAGCACATCGCCGCCGCGCACGTCGACACGCCGTTCGACTTCGAATTTCCCGAGCCGCTGCGTGCACCGGATCCGCTGCTGACGCTCGAGCAGGCTGCGCTCGGCTACGGCGACCGCGCCGTGGTCACGAACGCGCAGCTGTCGTTGCGGCCCGGATCACGTCTGGGGCTGCTCGGTCCCAATGGCGCAGGCAAGTCGACTTTGATCCGCTCGCTCGCGGGAGAACAGCCGCTGCTCGCCGGCCGTCGCGTCGCCGGCCACGGCCTCGAGATCGGCTACTTCGCGCAGCACCAGGTCGAGCAGTTGCGCGGCCACGAATCGCCGCTGCAGCACCTGATCGCGCAGGACCCCCGCGCGCGTGAACAGGACCTGCGCAATTACCTGGGCGGCTTCGACTTTCGCGGCGACATGGCGGATGCACCGGTCGAGCCGTTCTCGGGCGGTGAGAAATCGCGCCTCGCGCTGGCCCTGCTGGTGCGGCGCAAGCCGAACCTGCTGTTGCTCGACGAGCCGACCAACCATCTCGACCTCGAGATGCGGCACGCACTGACGCGGGCTCTGGCGGGATACGAGGGCAGCCTCGTGCTGGTGTCGCACGACCGCGCGCTGCTACGCACGGTGTGCGACAGCTTCTTGCTGGTGGCGGACGGGCGCGCCGTGCCATTCGACGGCGACCTCGACGATTACCTCGCCTGGCTCACGGCCCGCCGCGAGACGCCCGCCGGGGACGCGGCCACGCTCACCGCGGCCGAACAGCGCGAGAGCCGCAAGTCACAGCGCGAGACGGCGGCGGCAGAGCGGCAGCAGAAGCTCACACTACGCCGCCCGCTGCTGAAGGAATCGAACCAGCTCGAGGCGCGGATGTCGCAGCTCGAGGCCGAGCGCAAGGCGCTGGAGGCGAAACTGGCCGACCCGGACTTCTACGCGCAGCAACCCGCGCTCGAGGTGCAGGCCACGAGCCGGCGCTGCGCGGAAGTGATCGCACAGCTGGGCGCGGTCGAAGAGCGCTGGCTCGAGGTGCACGCGGAGCTCGAGGAAATTGGCACCGCGTGAGTCTCTTCATCAGCCGATGCGAAGCACCACCTTGCCCATGGCACGCCGCTGTTCCATCGAACCGAACGCCGCGGCATAGTCCGCCAGCGGATACACCGCGCCCACGACTGGCTTGAGCTTGCCGGCCTCGAACAGGGCCCACAGCTCGCGCACGTTCTGCTGCTGCACCTGCGGCTCGCGTTCAGCGAACGAACCGAAGAACACCCCGACCAGCGCGGCACCCTTGAGCAACAACAGGTTAATCGGGATCTTCGGGATCTCGCCCGCCGCAAAGCCGATGACGAGGTAACGGCCCTTCCACGCGAGACTGCGCACCGCGGGCTCGGCGTACGGTCCGCCGACAGCGTCGTACACAACGTCGACACCCTTGCCACCCGTGATTTCCTTGACGCGCTCGCGCAGGTCTTCGTTCGTGTAGTTGACCACGTGATCGGCGCCGAGCTTGCGCGCCACCTCGAGCTTCGCTGGCGTGCTGGCCGCGGCGATCACCGTGGCCCCCATTTGCTTCGCCAGTTCGACGGCCGTGGTGCCGACGCCGCTCGCCGCGCCCAGTACCAGCACGGTCTCCCCGGGCGCGAGTTGCGCGCGCTGCTTGAACGCGTGGTAGGTCGTGAAGTACGTGACGTTGACGCCGCACCCGGCTTCGAAGTCCAGCGTCGAAGGCAGCGGCAGGAGCCGCTCCTGGGGCACGACGGCGCGCTCGGCGGCGGCGCCCGAGGCATACGCGATCGCGCGATCGCCGACCTTCCAGCGCGTGCCCCCCTCGCCCACCGCGGCGATCGTGCCTGCCATCTCCATTCCGGGGATGAGCGGCAGCGGCGGCTTGAACTGGTACTGGCCCTTCAGGATCAGCAGGTCGGGAAAGTTCAGCGCGGCCGCCGCCACGTCGATCAGAACCGTGCCCGGCTGCAACTGTGGCTCGGCCCAGTCGTGCTCGAGTTTCAGCCCGTCGATGCCGGTCAGTTGATGCAGGACGAGCGCTTTCATCGTGTTTCCTCGGTGTCGGTGCGGCCGGCCTGGGCGGCAAGCGAAGCGCCCCAGTCGACCTGTTGCAGGGCGGAATCGAGATCGTCGTGATAACCGCCGGGGCCCACCAGATCGAGCAGGCCGGCTTTCTCCAGCTTGGCCTTCACGCG
>Ga0114939_10002138_pt1 | contig 14980 bp, 10 predicted proteins | sample AshMeaCrysSpring_FD_87196 | JGI IMG/M metagenome (GOLD analysis project Ga0114939, IMG submission 87196) | Groundwater microbial communities from Big Spring, Nevada to study Microbial Dark Matter (Phase II) - Ash Meadows Crystal Spring | ecosystem: Environmental > Aquatic > Deep subsurface >... | reverse complement strand
TTTTGTGTCACGTGCTGCCAGTTTAAAAAGCTTGTTTAATAAGGGTTTTGAGCTTTATGACTGAACACAACATTCTGATGAGCGATTAATACCTAAATTATAACAAAATCAACACCCTAGCTTTAGCCCTCCAAAAAGATGGGCTAAAGCCCAACTACAAACAAAAACAATGTGACAATATCGTAAGTCCTGTCTTTTTGTGATGAATATTTAATATTAACGCGCAATCAAAATATTTAGAATCAAGAGTCAATACAATTATCCAATATCAAAATTCAATGGAAATTAAATATTTATTAATTTTCTACTCTCTCAAGCTTAAGACAATTAAGATTAACCTATCTAAGAGTATATGTAAAAAATAGTTCCATCTCCAAATCATACTATTAAAACCATAAAGCTATGACAGAAGATATAAATCTAAAAGAGAATGAGAATCAAGATAATCAACAGTCTGAAGTATCTGAAAACATTGAGAATGAAGGAAATGAAGAGGTTGAAACAAATCCAAATTCTAATCAGAAAGTCATAGTTGAAGAATTTAAAATTAGTCCAGAAAGTTTGTTTAATAAATTTCAAGAACTACTTCCACAAAATAACATTCGCCGCATAGTAATTAAAAATTCCCAAGGGGATGAATTATTAGCTATTCCCATTGATGAAGCCATAAGAAACGCAATTTTATTACCAACTGCTGGAGCTTTGGGCGGTCTTGGGTTATTTTTATTTGACAAATTTCGCAATGATTTAGAAGACCCTATAGATGAACAAGATTTGTGGTCATCTGTCTTAGTTGGTGGTGGTATTGTCGCTGCTTTGATGGCTATCACTACAGTTGTTGGTTTGGGAGGTGCGATGTTGGCTAATTTAAGTATTGTGATTGAAAAAGTTGATGAAGAATAATTGATGATTCGAGTTTTCTTAAAGAGGATTATTTATCGCATTTTGACCTATGTGTTTTATAATTATCAAAATTTCGTAGATTTATTGATTTGATGAAAATAGGGCAAATACCCTAGATATACTATATTGGGGATTTTCGGGATTATTATTTTGAGATATATTCTGAGATATATTCTGAGAAACTTTGATAAATAATAATATCTGGAGCGATCGCCCTAACCATGTTAGATACTCTTGACTTCGTTTTATGCCTAAAGCCAGGGACTGAAAGTCCCTGTCTAATAGCGCGCATTCCTCTAAAAGAGGACTAAAAAATCAGGCTTTTAGTGTAATATTTATCAGGTATTTCTATTCTTCTAAGTTTTTTTGCGTAAAGGTGCAAGATGTGGGGTAAGGAGTATAAGAATCAGTAATGGCGCAAACAAATAAAGCGCCACAGTATTTACCGAGCGCTAACCACCAAAAACTATCAAAAAATATAAAACCCAGTAACAACCAAAAACCGAAGACGATAACATATATCCAGGCACAACTAGATATTCCACGAGAGAGAAAGACAAACATCAGAATTGTAGTATACTTTAAAATTAATTCCTTGGCGCTCTTGGCTCCTTGGCGGTTCAATAAAATAATCAATGTAGTATCAATGTAGCGTAAAAGTACTATGAAGCGACGACGAAGATAAAACGAAAAAAGTAAATTTAAGTGCAATAATCGCTTCGATACTGGCTCGCAGGTAAATAAACATGAATGCTACACAAGAAGAACTTAAATATAAAGTTGAACAGGCTTTAATTGCAGCCTTTGGTGATGAAGTGGCGGGGGTTGACCCGATGCTAGTCGCTGCAACAAATCCGAGATTTGGTGATTTTCAAGCCAATGTTGCCCTATCGCTATCAAAAAAATTAGGACAACAACCAAGAGTTATAGCTCAAAAAATAGTTGAGAAACTGGATATTAGCAACAATTGCGAATCTCCCGAAATTGCAGGACCGGGTTTTATAAATATCAAGTTAAAGCCAGAATATCTGGAAGCCCAAATTAAGGTCATGCATCAGGATAAGCGTTTGGGCGTGCCTATAGCTAAAAATCCCATTAAAGTAATTGTAGATTTTTCAGGTCCCAATATTGCTAAGGAAATGCATGTGGGGCATCTGCGGTCAACTATTATTGGTGATAGCATCGCTAGAATTTTAGAATTTGTCGGACATGATGTGCTGCGGTTAAATCATGTGGGTGATTGGGGTACTCAGTTTGGCATGTTAATTGTCTATTTAAGGGAAGTTTATCCTGATGCCCTAACTACAGCAAATGCTTTAGATATTGGTGATTTGGTGGAATTTTACAAGAAAGCCAAAAAGCGCTTTGATGAAGATGATAATTTTAAAGAAACTGCCAGACTCGAAGTTGTTAAATTACAATCCGGTGCAGAGGACACTATTCACGCTTGGAAATTAATCTGCGAACAATCCCGGCGGGAATTTCAGGTAATCTATAATTTACTTGATATTACAGTGGGCGAGCGGGGGGAGTCTTTTTATAATGGCTTACTTCCTGGGGTGGCAGAAGATTTAGAAAAAATTGGCTTGCTTGTAGAAGACCAAGGGGCAAAAGTTGTTTTCTTGGATGGCTTTACTAATAAAGAAGGGGAGCCGTTACCTTTAATTGTTCAAAAAACCGATGGCGGTTATAACTATGCCACTACTGATTTAGCCGCAATTCGTTACCGGACACAAAAAGATAAAGCAAAGCGGATAATATATGTCACCGATATGGGGCAAGCTAACCATTTTGCTGGAGTTTTTCAAGTGGCGAGGAAAGCTAATTGGATTCCAGAGGATGTGGAAGTTGTTCACGTGCCCTTTGGTTTAGTGTTAGGGGAAGATGGGAAAAAGTTTAAAACTCGTTCCGGGGATACAGTTAGATTGCGGGATTTACTAGATGAAGCTATTACCCGCGCTCGTGCTGATTTAGATAAAAGGCTTATAGAGGAAGAGCGTCAGGAGACAGAAGAATTTACAGCTAATGTTGCTGTGGCAGTGGGTTTAAGTGCTGTTAAATACTTTGACCTCAGTCAAAATCGTACCAGTGACTATAAATTTAGTTACGATAAAATGCTGGCGTTAAAGGGTAATACTGCTCCTTATATGTTGTATGCCTATGTTAGGACTCAGGGAATTAGTCGAGAAGGGAATATAGATTTTGATCAACTAGGGGGAGAAACGAAGATTTATTTGCGGGAAGAAAGCGAGATTACCCTAGCGAAACATCTATTAAAATTAGATGAAGCTATTTCAGAAGTCGAAGAGGAATTATTACCCAATCGGCTTTGTGAATATTTGTATCAATTAAGTGACAAATTCAACAAGTTCTATGAGAATTGTCCAGTTTTAAAATCAGAAGAACCTATAAGGACATCACGTTTAGCACTTTGCGACCTGACAGCGCGATCGCTCAAATTAGGTTTGTCTTTATTAGGTATTCAAGTTATTGAAAGAATGTAATTTGCTTCAATTTAGATTGAGGGCGAAGCAACAGCGCCCCTACCAATTGGGTTAAATTGGGTTAGTTGGAAACATCGGTGGGGTCTGAGGGCGAATGGCATTGGCCCTCAGACCCTACTAAAAATGTGATTTACCCAATAAAGATATACTGTCAGACCACTGTAGGGATAGTTGATTTATTGAAAATCTCTAAATCCCAATATCTTATGCTTTAACTTATGTAACTATCTTTATAAAAAAAATATAGAAAATCTGGAATAATACGGTTTCAATTGGTAGATAAGTATATTCGCTCAAAATAAGCTACAACCCTTAAAGAGTTGGCTTATGACCCGTAACACAACTGAAACAATGATGAAATCTAAGTTTCAAGTCCTTACAGGTGCTGTAGTCGCACTAGTGGGATTTGGAGGATTTTGGTATTGTAAATCTCCTCCAAGTTTATCTAACGTGGCATTACTAAATAATGCTGTTTCCAAAAATTATTCCCTTGTAAATTCCCTAAACAATCACTCTGATTCAGTTTTGGGAGTTGTCATTACTCCAGATGGTAATAGTGTTGCTTCAGTTAGTAGCGATAAGACTATAAAAATCTGGAATTTAAAAACGGGAGAAATAATCCGCACTCTCCAAGGACATAGCGATTGGATTAATGCTATTGCCATTAGCCCTGATGGTAAAATATTAGCTAGCGCTAGTGCTGATAAGACTATTAAACTTTGGAATCTCTCCACAGGAGAAGAAATTCTTACCCTTCAAGGGCATCGAATGTGGGTTAGTAGTATAGCTTTTAGTCCCGATGGGCAAAAATTAGCCAGTGGTAGTTGGGACCAAACTATTAAAGTTTGGAATTGGCACAGGGGAGAAAATATCTCTACTTTTAAAGAAGATAATGATTTAGTTACCACCGTGGCGTTTAGTCCTGATGGGAAAAAAGTTGCTAATGGAAATTATTTTAGTGGCACGATTAAATTATGGGATTTAGAAAAGCAAAAGCAGATTGATATTTTTGCCGGACATAGCGGAGCTGTAGATTCCATTGCTTTTAGTCCCAATGGACAAATTCTTGCCAGTGGTAGTTGGGATAAAACTATCAAACTTTGGAATATATCTAAGGGACAGGAGATTACTACCTTAACAGGACATTTAGATAAAGTTGAGTCAGTGGCTTTTAGTGCCGATGGAAAAACTCTTGCCAGTGGTAGTTGGGATAAAACTATCAAAATTTGGGATTGGAAAATGAACAATCCGATAACTACTCTTAGGGGTCATAATCATCGAGTTTGGTCAGTGGCTTTTAGTCCCGATGCTAAAACTGTTGTTAGTAGCAGCTTTGATAAAACTATCAAAGTTTGGCAAGGGAAGTAGGGTGGTAAGGAGGTGATGGGTTATGTTTTTGTACTAGTAAATATTAATACATAATATCTATGTTTTTATGGAGGCATTATTATTTTAATTATTAAATCTTAAATACTAGATTTTGACTATATTTGAAGATTTTTTTTAATCTTTTGAGTTTTTTTCATAAGGCTTATATGTATAACTTATCTATAATTAGAGCCTTATAACTGTGGATATAAAATTAGGCGATATCTATAAAAGCTTCTGGCTTTGTTAATCGCTTCCATTACAACTAAAGAGCGATCGCCTGCCAAATGCTCCTAAGTGTAAACTATAGAATTATTAAGTGACAGTACTATTAACATGAATGTAATGGTATTCATAGTAGGCGATATTATAATCAGTAGAGCAATAGTCTCATTAAAATGATGGTCTGCTGCCTTAACCCTGATTGTCTAAAGCCCATCAACCCAGAGGGTCAAAATTACTGCCATACCTGTGGTAGCCCTCTGGTGAAATTGTTGCGAAGTCGTTTTCGTGTAATTCGCGTACTCTCTGATGAAGGCGGATTTTGTAGAACTTATTTAGCTGAAGATATTGATAAACTAAATGAGCGTTGTGTAATTAAACAATTTGCTCCAAAGGTACAGGGGACTTGGGCTTTTAAAAAAGCAATGGAGTTATTTCAACAGGAAGCCCAACGGTTACAAGATTTAGGAGAACATCCCCAAATTCCTACCCTTATCGCCTACTTTGAGCAAGACCAGAATATGTACTTAGTAGAGCAATTTATTGATGGGCAAAACTTATACAAAGAGTTAAAAAATCAAGGCAGATACAATGCCCAAGAAATAAGAAAATTATTACTTGGGATACTGCCAATTTTAAAGTATATTCACGAACATGATGTAATTCATCGCGATATTAAACCTCAAAATATAATACGTCGTAAAACAGATGGAAGGTTATCTTTAATTGATTTTGGGTCTTCAAAACAGTTATCAGCTAAAGTCCAAACAAAAGTAGGTACAGCTATTGGTTCCCACGGATACTCTCCTTTAGAACAAATAAAAGAAGGCAAAGCAACACCCGCCAGTGATTTATTTAGTTTGGGAGTAACATGTTTCCATTTATTAACTGATTTATCTCCCTCTACATTGTGGATGGAGAATGGTTATGGTTGGGTAAATAACTGGCGCGAATATGTTTTACAAGTTGCTGGAAATGATGTCATTCAATCTCCAAATTTAGTCAAAATACTTGATAAGCTTTTACAAAAAGACGAAAATCAGCGTTACCAACGAGTAGATGAGGTTATCAAAGATTTAGTTGAAGAAAATAAAGTTTATAAATTAAATAAATCACACCAATCCAATCAATTAAATCAATTAAATCAATTAAATCAATTAAATCAATCCAATCGATCCAATCAATCTTCTTCCTATAGCCTTCCTCGCGGCACGCCACTAACGTTACCGCCATCTTCAATAACACAGAAAAAACAACTTCCCACAAGACAAGAAAAATCAAGGCCAATTAAAACTGGAATCATCCTGGGAGCGATCGCTGTAATTTGTACAATGGGTGGTCTATGGTATTGGCAATCACAACCCGGTCAAACAATCACTAACATCAAAAATCAATCCCAAACATCACCAGACAATCAAACTCCAACTTTAACAAACCTATCTTTAGCAAATACCCTCAGAGAAAATAAACAACCTATTTTCTCTATTGCCATGACCCCAGATGGTCAAAAACTAGCAAGCAACAGTAAAAACCAGATCAAAATATGGAACATTAACTCTGGATTATTAATGTGTACTTTAGAGGGACATTCTCATAAAGTAAACACCCTCGCCATCAGTCCCAGCGGAGAAATATTAGCCAGTGGCGGAGAAGATAATGCCATTCGATTATGGAATCTTGAAACTAGAAAAAATATCTTGACTCTTAAAGGACACAGTAATTCAATTCATGCCCTAGCCTTTAGCCCAGATGGTAAAACCCTAGCCAGCGGTAGTGACGACTTAACAATTAAACTATGGAATTTACAAACTGGAGAAGAAATTCGCACATTTCAAGGAAATTCTAGCTGGATTAGGTCTGTTGTCATTAGCCCAGATAATAAAATTCTTGCCAGTAGTAGTTTTGATAAAGATATTAAACTATGGAATTTAGAAACAGGCGAACAAATTCTCACCCTTAACGGACATAAAGCCATGATTAATTCCCTGGCTATTTCTTCTAATGGTCAAACATTAGCAAGTGTCAGTGATGATACCACAACCAAATTGTGGAATGTATCAACAGGTCAAGAGCTTATAACCCTTAAAGGTCATGCGTCCCCCGTTTCTACAGTGGCATTTAATCCCAATGGTAAAATATTAGTTACTGGTAGTAATGATGACAGTATAAAAGTTTGGGATGTTGAGCGGGGAGCTTTAATTCGGACACTCAAAGGGCACTCCCAGGCAGTCAACTCCATAGCTTTAAGCGCTGACGGCAAGACCCTTGCTAGTGCCAGTGGCGATATGACAATTAAAATTTGGCGAGTTAATCATTAAACTATCAAACAGCCTTATGTCATGGTCAGGAAAAAAATGCAGCGAAGCATCTTGTGAGATTCTTCGCTTCATTTCATTACCCGACTAATGACATACATTCGTGATTTTCAGGAATAGCCGCAAAAATTGCTACTATGCTTGATTTGTGTAACCGCTCCTGAGCCAAGAACCAGATTGTTTTCGCAGAGTTTGCGGCTATTCCTAATTTTGTGTCAGTCCTGAAATTACTCTTGGAAAATAATCAGACTTTATATGTTTCTTATGTTATTTTGATAACTGCCACAGTTGAATTTCATAACAAAGATGGCGTTTAAAAATTTCCCCAGCAGCTAAACCCTCAGAAATTGGTTTATCTAACCAACGCTTAAATGCCCAACTTCCCAACTTATGTATAGGAGGAACAGCAATTTGCACAACATCAGCAATATATTTAAAAGTAGTCAATCCAAAAGTTCGGAAGTTATTAATACATAAGTCAATGGTTGGCGCGACTGCTTTTGAGATATCTTCCCCTTTGACTAGATGAAATCCAGCCTTTTCTAAAGCCACTTGTAATTCTTGAGAAACATGGCAATTGGAAAAAATACCTTCCTTATATTCGCTATCGCGACGCATCATATCTGCTAGTAGCAAATAGCCATTATTATTTAATAAAGCTGCAGCACCTTGGGCTAAATCATCAACAGCAATATACTGACTGCTTTCACTAAAAAGTACTAAATCATAGGATTTATTCTGTTTAAAATCTTCAAATCTAGTTAAGTGAAAAGGCACTTGACCTTTAGTATTCTCAATAAATTTTTCTTCTTGAATTGCATCGGGTGCTAATGCCTCAATGCTAAAACCGCGTTCCAAAAGGTATCTTGCATTGCCCCCAATACCACAGCCGACATCAAGAACTGTTTTGATTCCTTCTGGAATAAAGCTAAAAAGCTTTGCAGCATAGGCTTCTTGAGCTACGCGCAATCGAGTCAGATTTAATTCTTCTCCGGGTTGAGGTATGGGTTCCCAATACCCGTAGTGGAGATAGGAAGAATCTGTCATTCCCATGTAATAATCGATAGCCGCATTTTGATAGCGAGTAGGTTTGGGAATCTGGATTGATTTTGGTTTATTCATTTAGGGTTAGTGTTAATGGGTATCATTGTACATTGTTCGTAATATTTGGAGAAAACGCTAAGCTTTACTTATTTACTTGGTTAGTGTAGCGCTTTACCAATGGGAAAGGATGGGTATTTGAGCCGAAGGGAATTATCTTTTATTTTAGTTGTATAAGTGAAGAGCGATTTTTACAAATACTTCTATAGTTATGATTTGTTTATAAATAGGGGATATTAATATAAATGGGCCATATTGACATAAGCCCTGGCGGTTGAAACCGCAGCTACACAAACAAAACCTGTCTATGACCCGCTCTTAGACTGGAAGTGACTGTATAATAGCGCGCATTGCTCTTTTAGAGTACTAAAAAAAATTATGTTCTTGGTGTAATATTTATTACATATTTTTATTTTTCTAAGTTTTTTTGAATAAAGGTGCAAATGTGAACTAATAGCTAACGCGGGTTATTCTTCGCAGTTTTTATTCGCAGTTTTGGCGGTTTTAACAGCCAAAACAGAGATATCTTACATTTTAGGAACGCCAATATAACCCCATTTACTGCCAACCTTAACAGCAGCTAAACCTTCTGAAAAAGCATAGGCATTTTCAAACTGAGGCTGAATGATTATTTCACCTTTACGATTAATAAAACCCCATTTCCTATTAATGGAAACCTTCGCTAAACCTGAAGAAAAATGACCAGCATCATCAAAATCAGTTTTAATTACTAACTTACCTTTCTGGTTTATATAACCATAACCCCCTCCATTCCAAACCATTGCTAATCCTTCAGAAAAATTACCAACGTCATCAAATCGAGGTTTAATTATTATTTCTCCATTTTTATTAATAAAACCTAATTTACTATTTTTTCTCAACCAAGCTAATCCTTCGGAAAATTTACCCACTTGGTCAAAAATAGGTTTAATTATAATTTTTCCTTCTTTATTTATATAACCCCATTTTTTATTAACTTTAACAGCTGCTAACTCTTCAGAAAAATCTAAAGAATCGTCAAATTGAGGCTTAATAATTGTATTACCTTGTTTATCTATATATCCCCATTTACCATCTATTTTAACTCTTGCTAAACCATTGGAAAAATCCTCTGCAATATCATACTTGGGAGAGATGACAACTTTACCTTCTTTATTTAAATAACCGGATTTACCATTAATATAAACCCAGGCTAGACCGTCTGAAAAATGACCCACTGCTGTAAATTGAGGGGGAATTACAACTTGACCATTTTTATTGATATAACCAGTTCGGTAGCGAATGTATACGGGGGCCAATCCTTCTGTGAATTTACTGGGGGAATCAAATTTTGGTTGAATAACAAAATTAACTGAAGTATTAGATTCTACGGCTTTATTTTTGAGATTATTTTCTATTTTCTGCCCTTGGATGGGAGCATCTGATTGGGCTGCAGTAGCTTTAAAGGTAAATGATGATGAGAAAATTACTGTAGATAACGTTAGGGAGGTAATAAACTTGTAAGGAATTGGTATAAATTTTTCTGAAAGTGGCATAGAAAAGGAAGCAATGATAAGTTCCTATCGATTCTAGTATTTAGTTGATTAAGTAGATAGCAATTATCTAACAATATTCTCTAAACTTTTCATTCTGGGAGATTTATTTATTTTTCAGTACTGATATCCTCGCCATGATTTTGTATTATTTAAAACTCTCACAGGACTTACGATATTGTCACATTGTTTTTGTTTGTAGTTGGGCGAAGAGCGCCCATATTTTTGGAGGGAAGACAGCCCAACTACGAACATGAGCCGCAGTGCCAGTTGCGGCTATCCCTGTCTCAATAAATTATCAACTTGCGTTTTTATCTGTATAAATACGCAATTAATTCAAAATTAGTATTGAATCAAACTAAAAAAATTAGTTAAACTGCCGTAGAATAAATGATAGATTGATTCGTAGGTTAGGGCATTTGTTGGGTTACGCTGCGCTCCACCCAACCTACAAATTACAAACTAAAAAATCCATATTATTCCTTAATCCATTTAATCCGTGTTCAAAAACATGGCCTTCGTAGGTTGGGTGTAACGAAGTGGAACCCAACAAATGCCCGAAAGTAAACAGAAAATATGCAAACAACACCGATCAAATAACAGGGCGATTGAAATGGCGATGGCAAAAAATATGGTGCGTTGAAATCGCGATGGCAAAAAATATGGTGCGTTGAAATCGCGATCGCGAAAATATGGTGCGTTGAAATCCCAATCCCAGACGCGGCGATTGAAATCGCGTCTACACAAACGAAACCTACCTTCGTAGGTTAAAGAGTGAATCGTAAAAAATATGATGCGTTGAAACGGCGATCGCAAAAAATATGATGTGGTTGAAACGGCGATGGCAGAAAATATGGTGCGGTTGAAATGGCGATGGCAGAAAATATGATGTGGTTGAAATGGCGATGGCAGAAAATATGGTGCGTTGAAATGGCGATGGCAGAAAATATATTGTGTTGAAATGGCGATGGCAGAAAATATGATGCGGTTGAAATCGCGATGGCAGAAAATATGATGCGGTTGAAATGGCGATGGCAGAAAATATGATGCGGTTGAAATGGCGATGGCAGAAAATATGATGCGGTTGAAATCGCGATGGCAGAAAATATGATGCGGTTGAAATCGCGATGGCAGAAAATATGATGCGGTTGAAATGGCGATGGCAGAAAATATGGTGCGTTGAAATCGCAATCCCAGACGCGGCGATTGAAATCGCGTCTACACAAACGAAACCTACCGTCGCAGGTTAAAGAGTGAATCGTAAAAAATAATTAACCCCAGTTTGTGATGAAATTTTTCCCAGTCCGCGAAGGCGGACTTTGCTTGTGTAGCCGCGATTTCAATCGCCCGGTTAATCCCCCGGTCAATCCCCCCGTTAATTCCCCGGTTAATCCCCCGGTTAATCCCCCGGTCAATCCCCCGGTCAATCCCCCGGTTAATCGCCCGGTCAATCTGTCAATTTGTCAATTTGTCAATTTGTCAATTTTCCAAAATAGTCCCCAACAAACAAACCCTATCTAAATTAACGCCATTAAAATTAGCACCTTCCAACTCAGCACATAGTAAATTAGCACCAGTTAAATTAGCCCCAGCTAAATTAGCACCTCGAAAATCAGCTTCTTCTAAATTAGCTTCACTAAAATTAGCGCCTTGCAAATCAGCCCGACTTAAATCAGCGCCTTTGAGATTTGCACCAGAAAGATTAGCCCCCCGTAAATCAGCGCCTCGCAAATCTACACCTTGTAAATTTACGCCCATTAAATTTGCACCGCTTAAAAAAGCCCCGGCTAAACTAGCTTCACTTAAACGAGCGCCCATTAAATTTGCCCCTCGTAAATTACTGCCTCGTAAATCAGCGCCTGTTAAATTCCCTTGCATTAAATTCGCGCCCATTAAATTTGCCCGCAGGTCAGCTTGGGTTAAATTGGCACCCATTAAATTTGCGCCTTCTAAATCACTGCCTTCTAATTTTGAAGCTGTAAAATCTACACCAACTAATTTTGCACCTGCAAAATTAATACGGCTTAAATCTAATTGAGATAAATCCTCGTCTTCTAAATTAGCACCAGGGAATTGTTTTAAGTTACCTGTGCGAATTGCTTCTATATTCATGAATGTCGTTTTTAGTTATAGCGGGATAATTAAATTCACGCAAAGGCGCCATAGGGAAGCGTGGCACTCCGTGCCATAGGCGCAAAGGAAGAAATGGTTTTAAATCGGCACATGCTATCGCGGTTCAAAAAAACGATTATCCAATAACCACATCCCGGCGCTTTCTTTGGGAGTTATCAAAGGTAATTCCAAACCCTGTTGCAAACCCATAACTAATAAGGTTAAAGTTTCTACTAATTTGGGGTCAAAGCGAATGCCTTCTAGTTGTTTGCACTCGTTTAATGCACTCACAAATGCTTCTTCAACACTGAGGTGAGAATTTTTTCTTTGATTGACTCGCCATTGAAAGTCGGCGAGTAAGGCTAAAATTCTTGATTCTAGGGGAATTTCATCTCCTGCTAAACCAGCCGGTTGGCCAGTCCCATCCCAATATTCCGTTTGATGTGTAATTATTTGAGCGATCGCTCTCAAACGAGGCATTGTTCTTAACACCTGCGCTCCGGGTATTAACGGACAAGTTAAAGGTGTGCTAGGGGCTGCTTCCTGGCTGTGGCGGGAATTTCCAGAACTGAGAAGGCTGTCAGTTTTTTGTAATGGGTCAATACGATGTAACAATCCAGCCAGACGCAAACGTTTAATTTGCCATGCAGGTAAATCTAATAACTGTCCCATAGTCTCGGCTAATCCTACAACTTCAGCAGCAGCCATTGGATTATTGACATCAGCCATATCCATTAACTGTGCCATTCTCAGAAAAGCTTGGATTTCATTAGATACAAGATTTTTATCTAATGCTTGAAGTTGGGTAGCTTTTTGACCTGTTTGTAAATAATCGACTACGCGGGATACCACCGAAGTTAAATTTGAATTTGTACTATCTAGAAGGTTTGGTTTAATTTTATCCTTATAATTATTGAGCTTTTTTGCTAATTCTTGATTATATGTTGCTATCTGAGAAATCATTAATTCGGCAGTTTCTTTGACTAATTCCGGCTCAAAAGTCCATAAACCGTAAAATTTTCTTTCTAAATCTGTACTTGGTAGGCCAGATACGCCATAATCAGCTTCCGATAGTTCTTGACAAAGAACCATAGCTGTGTATGTGGGAGATAAAATAATTAAATGCCATTCTTGGGCGATGGCGTCCTCTGGGTTTAAAGCTACCAAATTTACATTATCTCTTTGACTAGTAGAGTGTTCTGCAAATCCAGCATCTGGGGCAGCAAGAATGACTATTTGTTCTGATACATTAGCTATTTCCCCATATCTATCAGCTTCCTGCAAATACCATTTTCCCTGCTGAAAGGCTGTTAATACTAGGGGAGAAGAATCATCATTTAAGATATGGTCTTCTAGTGCATGACATAGGGCGACAAGAGTATTTTTATAATAAACTCCATATCTAATAGGTCTTTTACTATGACGATGTAGTGTTTCTAATTTTTGAAGAATTGAGCCTGGTAGCATGGGAGTAAAATAAATAAAAGTGGTGGGGGTGGTGGACCTGTTACGGGTGGTAGAAGTGGTGGGGGTGGTAAGAAAAATTTTGTTGAGATGGGTTTATGGTTTTTTTGATGAAATGTTCTGATTAATGGATGATTTGATTAATTGAGGGAGGCATTCAGATAACTATAAAAATCCTCAGTCCCCTCTCCCCACCCCTACCTCCCCTACCTTTTTACATCAAACGGAAGCCAACACTTTCTCTTTAACTTCAATTGGTGCGGTAAGCGCTTCTTCTAAATCAGCACAACCCAATCTTTCTTCAAGAATTTTCATAACTTCTCTACCAAAGTCGTTAGGATTTTGTTTCCAAGCCTGCATACAAACTTCCCCAAAGAAGGAACCTAAAGGTTCGGGATTCCATAATAACTTTCTCGCAGTCCAAGGCATATGACTCATGGGATTGTAGCCCGGTTTCAAAATATTGTTCTTAAAGGCATACTCTTCTAAGTGAGTATGAGGTTGTAAACCAATAAAGAAAATTGCCGGCTCAACTTTATCTATGCCAAAGATTTTTTCTAACTCCCGATGGTAAGCTATTGTCTGACGGATTGTTTCCGGGCGCTCATCAATAACATTAAAAGAGTAGTTTACAGACACCAGGTCATTAAAACCAGCAGCTTTTAAATCGCGACAATTTTGTAAGACAGTTCTCAGGTTATAACCCATCCGCATTTTTCTGACTAATTCCTGGGAACCGCTAGTAATACCGATTTCAAAATAATTCATCCCAGTTTTTGCCATCAACTCACATAACTCTGGCGTTAAATTATCAGCACGAATATAAGCCGCCCAGTTAATATCCGTCATGCCAGAATCAATAATTTTCTGCAATAACTCCACCGCATTATCCATAAATTTTCTGGCGGGGATAAACTGGGCATCTGTAAACCAGAATTTACGAATCCCTCTTTTATATAGTTGTTGCATTTCTGCTACAACTTCATCGGCGGGATTAATCCTTACCTGTTTTCCTTCCACTACTGTATAAACACAATAGCAACAGTTATGGGGACAACCGCGCTTTGTTTGGACTCCTATATAAAAGTCTCCCTCTTGGAAGTAATAATTAAATTCCTTCCAAATATTCTCTATATAGTCATAATTACAAGCCGTTTTTTCCAAGGGAGTTGGTTGCTCGTGAATTAGACCTTTACGAGGTTTATCTTCACCAACAACATAGCAGCGTTCATCTCTAAACTCTTGACCACTAAGGTATTTTGTTAATAAGGTTTCCCCTTCACCAACAGAAATAATGCTTCCCTTTGGTAAAAGTTTGTTTACCTGCTCATAAAAAACACTAACGGCACCACCACCAACAATCACACGAGTATCGGGATTATATTGACGTGCCTGTTTTAAACCTCGCTTAATTAAAAAAGAGTTGCGCCATAGTTCTTCATAATAACTACTTACAACC
>Ga0114939_10002136_pt1 | contig 14986 bp, 13 predicted proteins | sample AshMeaCrysSpring_FD_87196 | JGI IMG/M metagenome (GOLD analysis project Ga0114939, IMG submission 87196) | Groundwater microbial communities from Big Spring, Nevada to study Microbial Dark Matter (Phase II) - Ash Meadows Crystal Spring | ecosystem: Environmental > Aquatic > Deep subsurface >... | reverse complement strand
CGTCCACGCGTGCCGCCAGCGACGCAATGCGGCTTCCTTCCGGCAGGCGCAGGTTGGCGGCGTCCACCGTTCCCTTCACCGCTGGCGATGCGAGCGTGCCCGCGAGCCGCGCGGCGACGTCCACCTTTCCGCCGAGGGCAAGGCCGAATGGCTTGCCCAGCGGCGCGAGGTCCGGCGACGCGAAGGTCACGTCGAGGGCGTCGTTCACGCCCCCGAAGGCACCCTGCGCGAGGAGGCGGTTCGGACCCCATGCGAGATCGACGTCGGCCTTCGCGAGCCGCTCGCTCTCGAGGGAAAGCGCGGCGCGGCCTTGCGCGGGGAGGCCGGCATAATGACTCCTGGCCAGCTCGAGCAGGGCCCCGCCCCGGGGCGACTTCCCGAGGACACCCTTCGCCGTGAACGTGCCATTGAGATCCCCGGCCGCCACCTTGGCGAAGGCAGCCGGATCGAAGCGCTCGATGCGCCCCTCCACCGCGAACGCCTGTGGCGCCGAGAATGCGAGCGTGCCGCGAAAGTCCGCGAGCGCGGCGCCGCGGGTGAGACGCGCCCGGCGCGCCGTGAGCCTGCCGCCGGCGATCCGGGCCTCGCCCGCGATCCCGAAGCGGGGATCGGCCAGGTCCACGGTGAAGGTCTGCGCCCCGCCCTCCACCGCCGCCGCGAGCGTGCCGGAGAGCGCTGTCGCGCGCAGCGCCGTGTGCAGCGCGAGAAGGTTCACGTCCTTCACGGCGACGCGCGCGTCGAGCCTGCCGCCCGCCCAGTCCGCCTCTCCCCGGACGCTTCCCCCTCCCGAAGTCCTCAGCGTCGCCGCGCGGACCTCGACGCGCCCGGTGGTCATGCGCAACTGCGCCGATGCGGCCTCGAGGGGCAGCCCGCCACGGTCCCAGGGGGCGGCGGCGGCGTTCGCGATGCGCACCGGGCCGGCGAGGAGAACCCCGTCGCCCGGCACGAGATCGGCGTCGACGGTGAGCCGCGTCCGGGGGGCGTCGGCGAACGCGGACAGGTCGACCCCCTCGAGGTGCGCGACGAGCTGGCGCACGGGTGTTCCTTCGAACGGCGCCACGGCGGCCTTTCCCGATCCCGCCAGGCCGCCTTCGCTGCCCGCGAATTCCACGGCGAGCTGCGCCAGCGTTCCCGTCGCGGCGAGGGTCGCGCGATAGGTGGCGCCGTTGCGCGCGCCCGAGAGCGTTCCCTTGGACTCCAGCGCAAACGGCGCGGCGGCGCGGAGGGATCCCGTGAGCCGCGCCTCGCCGACGGGCGTGACCGCGCGGGCCGACTGCACGATCCACCGGTCGCGCTCGCCGATGCCCTGCAGCGTGACATCGCGAAGCACGAGGCCCGCCCCGTCCTTTCCCGCCGTGGCCACGCGCACGCGCCCCGCCGCGGCCTGCAGCAGCACCACGCGCAAGGGCGGCGCCAGCGAGGCAGGGGGTCGAACCGGCTCCGTGGAGGGCGTCGTCTCGATGTCGAGCGTGTCCATGGCCAGGCGATCGACGCGCAGCTCGTGCTTCACGAGCCGCAAGGGCGACCACTCGAGCGCCACCCGCGTCGCCCGCAGGCGCATCGCCGGCGACGCGATCTCGAGTTGCCCGACGGAGAGCGGGCCGACGAGACGACCCTCGACGGCGTCCGCCTTTCCGCCCACGGGTTCCAGCACCGATGCGAGCGCAAACCGCGCGCCGGAAGTCGTGAGCAGGAGCCACGCGACGAGGATTGCGCCCGCCAGGACGAGCGCGGCCACGGCCACCAGGCCCACGGTGGCTGCGCGGGAGAAAGACGGGCGCCTGGTCGTGTCCGTCATTGCCGTCTCAGAAGGCCACCGACACGGAGAAGCTCAGGCGCACCTTGCGGTCGCGGTCGGCGTAGGCGATGTCCATGGCAAGCGGGCCGGCGGGCGTGCGCCACCGCGCCCCCACGCCGTAGCCGAGGTTGGCCGAGAGGTCGCCGCGCGCATCGGCGGCATCGCCCGCGTCCACGAAGAGCGCCGCGCCCCATTGGGGCGAGAGCCAGCGCACGTACTCGGCCGTCCCCGTCATGAGGTAGCGGCCGCCCACCACCGCGTCGCCCTCGCGCGGGCCGAGGCTCTCGTACTTGTAGCCGCGCACCGAGCGCGTGCCGCCTGCCCGGAACAGGAACTCCTCGGGGATGCCGTCGCGGCTGGGCGCGTAGACCACGCCGGCCTCGCCGCGCAGGATGAGCTGGTCCACCGGCGACAGCGCGAACCAGTGCTGGTACTGCGCGTAGGTGCGCAGGAAGTCCTGGTCGGAAGCCGCGGCCTTCGCGCCGCCCGCCAGCTGCAGGACGAGGACCCCGCCGCGCGCCGGGTTGAGGACATCGTCCACCCCGCGCCAGGTGAACTGCGCCATGGGGGCGAGCGCGCGACTGAGGGAGCTCTCCGCCCCGTCGGGGATGGATTTTTCCACCTGGAAGCTGAGTCCCAGCCGCAGCTCCACCTTCTGGTAGATGAACGCGCGCCAGGCCGCCACCGCGCCGCGCTGCGTCTCCAGGCCCTGGTTGTCGGTGCGCTCGCCGAGGACGCCGAAGCTGTCGCGCGTGCCGATGACGCCGGCGGCGCTCAGGAAAGGCGTGGGGAACGCGCCCGGCGGCAGGTAGAAGTCGGCATAGCCGACCTGGCGCGTCTTGTCCGCCTGCACCGCGGAGTGCATGTCGAGGCCGCGACTGAAGGCGTTGCGGTAGCGCAGCGACACCTCGCCGCGCGCGCCGACGTCGGTCCCGTAGCCCAGCGAGACGCCCACGTCCGCCACCGGCCGCTCCGTGATCGCGATGCGGATCGGGACACGCACGGGTTTCGCGGGGTCCCGGTCGATCTCGACGCTCACGCCCGCAAACCAGGGCGTGCTCTGCAGCCTGCGCTGCAGTTCGAGCAGCCGCTCGGTGCGATAGGGCTCTCCCGGGTCGATGTCCAGCAGGCGCTCGACGAGGCGCGGCGAGTAGCGCGCGAGGCCCGAGACTTGCGCCTCCCCCAGCGAAAACGCCGGGCCGCTGTCGAGGACGAGCTTGATGCGCACCGCGGCGGCCGCGGCATCGACGCGCGCCTCGGTGAGGGCCAGCTCGCCCGCGGCGTAGTCGTCCGCGGTGAGCGCTTCCACCACGCGGGCCTTCGCCTCGTCCCAGTCCGCCTGGCGGAACGTCTTCCCGGCGACGAGGCCCCACGATTCCTGAAGGGCGCGGCGACGCGACTCGCGATAGTCCCCCTCGCCTGCGATGTCGCCGCGGAATTCCATGGACACGGCGACCACCTTCGCGCGCTCGCCGGCCTTCACGATCGCGCGGACGGGCCCCTCGCCTTCCGCATCGATCTCCACCTCCGCGGAGAACCACCCCTCCGCCGCGGCGATCTCCGGCGCGCGGCGGCGGACGTCCCGGATCCAGCGGCGCAGCTGCTGCCGATCCTGTCGCGCCTCCGCGGGCGGCTCGGGCAGGTGTTGCTCGAACAGGACGCGCAGTTCCTCGGGGGCCTCCCAGATCACCAGGGCTAAAGGCGCCTCCTCGCCTTTGCCGGGCATCAGGCGCTGCAGGACACCCCCGGGCTTCGCCTCATCCTGGGCCGCGGCCGGGGCGGCAACGGCAAGCGCCGCGAGCACGAGCGCGAGGGCGGCGCGCGCGGACACGCCTACCCGTGGTGGTAGCGCGTCGCGAGCTCGACCTCGTTCTTCGAGCCCAGCAGGACCGCGGTGCGTTGGTGCAGCGAGGTGGGAACGACGTCCAGGATCCGCTCGCGGCCGGTGGTCGCCGCGCCGCCCGCCTGCTCGATGATCATCGCCATCGGGTTGGCCTCGTACATCAGGCGCAGGCGCCCGGGCTTCGACGGGTCCCTCGTGTCCCGCGGGTACATGAAGATGCCGCCGCGCGTGAGGATGCGGTAGACGTCCGCCACCATCGAGGCGACCCAGCGCATGTTGAAGTCCTTGCCGCGCGGGCCGTCCTTGCCGGCGAGCAGCTCGTCGACGTAGCGCTTCATCGGCGGCTCCCAGAAGCGCTGGTTGGAGGCGTTGATCGAGAATTCCTTGGTGTCCTCGGGGATGCGGATGTCCTCTCGCGTGAGCGTGAAGGAGCCGATCTCGCGGTCGAGGGTGAAGGCGTGCACGCCGTGGCCCATCGTGAGGACCAGCACCGTGGAGGGGCCGTACACCGCGAAGCCCGCGCACACCTGCCGCGTGCCGGGCTGCAGGAAGGCCTGCTCGCTTTCCGGGTCCACGCCCTCGGGGCACTGCAGGACGGAGAAGATGGTGCCCACCGAGACGTTCACGTCGATGTTGGAGGAGCCGTCCAGCGGATCGAACAGCAGCAGGTACTCGCCCTTGGGGAAGCGGTGCGGGATGGCGTGCGGGTGCTCCATCTCCTCGGAGGCCATGGCCGCGAGGTGGCCGCCCCACTCGTTGGCCTCGAGGAGGATCTCGTTGGCGATCACGTCGAGCTTCTTCTGCGCCTCGCCCTGCACGTTGCCCGTGCCCGCGTCGCCGAGCACGCCCGCCAGCGCCCCCTTGCCCACGTTGATGGAGATGGCCTTGACCGCGCGAGCCACTACCTCCACGAGAAGGCGCAGGTCGGAGGGAATGGCGTGCTTCTGCCACTGTTCGTCGATCAGGAACCGGGAGAGGGATATGCCGCGCATGGGGGTTGTAACGCCTGGTGGGTATCGGGACGGTGCAAGTCGCAATTATCCGGCGAAACGCCCGTCCTGTCAGAGCCGAACCGGGTTCGCGAACCCGGTACACGAACCCGGTTCGGCGATGGGTCAGCGGGAGCGGGCGAGCCAGGCGGCGGAGCCGAGGACCAGGGCGCCGCCCGCGAGTTGGATGGACGCGAGGCCCTCGCCCAGCACTGCCCAGGCCAGCGCCACCGTGACCACGGGCTCCAGCGTCGAGACGATGGAGGCGGTGCCGGGGCCGACGCGCTTCAGGCCGGCGAAGAAGGCAAGGATGGCGACGACCGTGGAGACCACCGCGATGGCGACCACGGCGGCCCAGCCCCACGCCACGCCTGGCAGGCTGGCACCGGCGACCAGGCCGGCGAGCACCATGACCCCCGCGGCGGAAAGGCAGATCACCGTCGTGCTCGCGAGCGCATCCGTCTGCCCGAGCTCACGCGCGCCGATGACGATGTAGACGGAATAGAAGCCGGCGGCCGCAAGGCCCAGCGCGATGCGGGAAAGGGGACGCTACCCTCTTCGCATATTCAGGAAGAGGGTAGCGTCCCCTTTGTGCCTTTCCGCGATTCGATTCGGACGGCAAGGACCGTTCAACCGGAAAAGGGATCTGACCCCTTTTTCTCCAGCAGCGCGATGCGCTTGTCGAGCCGCTCCACGGCATCGCGCAGCTCGGTGACGCCGGCGATGAAGTCCTCCACCTTCACGCGCGAGGCGATGAGGGGATCCTCCTCCGTCCAGTACTCGGCGGCGCCGGCGGCGAGCCGCCCGGTGGCGTCCCTGCCCCAGCCGGCGGCGGCACGCGCCGCGGAGACGACCTGGTAGGCCGCGGCGTCGCCCACGACCCTCGAGAGGTCCTCCTCGACATCCCAGCGCAGGTTCTTGGCGAGGTAGGCGATCTCGCCCGCGAATTCCATGTCGCCCTGCATCTCGACGTCGCGGAAGGCGCCCTCGTCGCGCGCGGCGAGACGAGGCAGCAGGAAAGGGGACATGCGGATCTCGAGGTCCGGCGCAACACCCTCGGCCGCCTGCAGCACCTCGCCCGTCGTCTGCACGGTGAGCGCCACGGGCGGCGCGGGCCCGACGCGGAACACGGCGGTCTTCCCGGCGAAGCGCGCGAGGCGCTCCCGGGAGAGCGGCGCGGCCCCCGTCAGGCGGTTGACGGCGGCGGCGGCGAGCGACGCAGGCGTCGGGCCGATCAAGGCTTGAACCCCCGGTGCAGCGCCACCACGCCCAGGGTCAGGTTGAAGTAGTCGCAACGCACGAGCCCGGCTTCCGCCATCATGCCCCTCAGCGTCTCCTGGTCGGGGTGCATGCGGATCGATTCCGCGAGGTAGCGGTAGGCCCCCTCGTCGTCGGCGATCTTCTTTCCCAGCCAGGGCAGCACCGAGAACGAGTAGGCATCGTAGGGCTTCGCCAGCGGCTTCCAGACCTTCGAGAACTCGAGCACCAGCACGCGCCCGCCGGGCCGGGTCACGCGCGCCATCTCCGCCAGCGCCCGGTCCTTGTGCGTCATGTTGCGCAGCCCGAAGGCAACGGACACGCAATCGAAGGTGTCCGCGGGGAACGGCAGCCGCTCAGCGTCGCAGAGCGCCGGCGGCGCGAGCAGCCCGTTGTCGATGAGCTTGTCGCGGCCCACGGCGAGCATGGCGGCGTTGATGTCCGTCATCACCACCTGGCCCGCGGGGCCCGCGCGCTTCGCGAAGGCGAGCGCGAGGTCGCCGCTGCCGGAGGCGACGTCCAGGATGCGGTCGCCCGGGCGCACGTCCGCCATGGCGACGGCGAAGCGCTTCCACAGGCGGTGCATGCCCAGCGACATCATGTCGTTCATGCGGTCGTAGCTCGTGGCGACCGAGCTGAAGACCTCGCCGACGCGGGCGGCCTTCTCCGCCTCGGCGACCTCGCGATAGCCGAAGTGGGTGGTCTTGTCGCTCACTTGGGGTCCCGCGACGCGCCGGCCTGCTCCAGCCGCGCGAGGTAGCTCTTCCAGCTCGACTCCTGCTTCTCGCCGAGCTCGTGGAGGTAGTCCCACGAATACAGTCCCGTGTCGTGGCCGTCGGAGAAGACGAGCTTCACCGCGTAGCTGCCGACCGGCTCGATCGCCGTGATCGCGACGTCGCGCTTTCCGACCTGCAGCACCTCCTGGCCGGGGCCGTGGCCGCGGACCTCGGCGGACGGGGAGAAGACGCGCAGGTACTCGCAGGGCAGGCTGAAGCGCTGCCCGTCGTCGAAGGCGACCTCGAGCAGGCGCGACTTCTGGTGCAGCTTGATTTCGGTGGGGCGGGGGGTATGGCGATCCATGGACGCAAAAAAGGGGTCGGATCCCTTTTCTCGGGCAAAGGGGACATTATCGCCGAGACCGGAGGAAAGGGGACGCTACCCTCTGGAAAGGGGGCTTCAGGCAGCCCCCTTTCCAGAGGGTAGCGTCCCCAATCACCCAATCACCTTGTCCCCTGTAACCTTGCTGTCACGCGTGCCCCGTAACATCGCTGCAACACTCGATTGCCCTCCGCCCATGCCGGCCACCATCCTCGTCGTCGAAGACGAATTCGCCATCCAGGAGCTGATCGCGCTGAACCTGGAGCAGGCCGGGCAACGTGCCGTCCTCGCCGACAGCGCCGAGCAGGCGCTCGAGCGCATCCGGGACGAGCTGCCGGACCTGGTGCTGGTCGACTGGATGCTGCCGGGCCAGAGCGGCCTCGATCTCGCCCGTCGCCTGCGCGCCGACGCGCGCACCAAGGCGCTGCCGATCATCATGCTCACCGCCCGCGGCGAGGAGGAAGACAAGCTGCGGGGGCTGGAGACGGGTGCCGACGACTACGTCACCAAGCCCTTCTCGACGAAGGAGCTGCAGGCGCGCATCAAGGCGGTGCTTCGCCGCCGGGCACCCGAGATCACCGATGACGCCATCGAGTACCACGGCCTGCGGCTCGATCCCGCCTCCCACCGCGTCACCGGCAGCGGCCGGGAACTCGCCATGGGGCCCACCGAGTTCCGCCTGCTGCACTTCTTCATGACGCACCCGGAGCGCGTCTACTCGCGCACCCAGCTGCTCGACCACGTGTGGGGCGACCACGTGTTCATCGAGGAGCGCACGGTGGACGTGCACATCCGGCGGCTGCGCGCCGCCCTCACCGACGGCGCGTGCGAAACCTACGTGCAGACCGTTCGCGGCAGCGGCTACCGCTTCTCGAACGCCTGAAGGGGCCCGCCTCGGAGCCGGGGCGAAATGACGCCGGCCTTCCTTTCCGGCGCCTGCGATAATGGACCCATCGCATCCCCCTGATCGACCATGAGCGACTGGCTGGGCCGCCTCGTATCGATTGCCGTGATCGCCGGCTCGGGCGCCTTCGTGACCGGCGCCCTGGCGGGGCCGGCATGGGCAGCCGCCTTCCTCTTCGTCTACCTCCTCATCACCGCCTCCATCGGCCTGCGGGACCGCGCCCGCCTCGCCCGCTGGCTGAAGAACCCCAACCACGAGGAAATCCCCGAGGGCGAAGGCCCCTGGAGCGAGATCTACGCGCAGCTGCACCGGATGCAGCGGCAGCAGAGGGAGAGCCGCGCGAGCCTCTCGCACGTGCTCTGGCGCTTCCGGCAGGGCGCCGAGGCCATGCCCGACGGCGTGCTGGTGCTCGACGCCGACGACCGCATCGAGTGGATGAACCCTTCGGCAGAGGCGCACTTCGGCATGACGCTGCGCCGCGACCGCGGCCAGCCCGTCACGAACCTCATCCGCCAGCCGGCCTTCGTGGACTACCTCGCGGCGCAGCATTTCGGCGAACCCCTGCTGCTGAAAGGCCCCGGGGAGGGCGACCGGATTCTCACCGTGCAGCTCGTGCCGTACGGCGACCGGGAGAAGCTCCTGCTGTCGCGAGACGTCACGCGCTGGGAGCGGCTGGAGGCGATCCGCCGCGACTTCATCGCCAACGTCTCGCACGAGCTGCGCACGCCGCTCACCGTCGTCAAAGGCTTTCTCGAGACGCTGTCCGACGCTCAGCTGGTGGACGAAAAGGTCTACCGCCGCTCGCTTGCGCTGATGACGGAGCAGGCAGACCGGATGCAGCACCTCGTCGAGGACCTCCTCACCCTCTCGCGCCTGGAGGACTCGCGCACGCCGCTTCGCGAGGAGCCGGTGGACGTTCCCGCGCTGCTGCACGCCGTCGTCGCGGAAGCCGAGAGCCTCAGCCATGGGCAGCATCGCATCACCGCCGGGATCGGGCCGGCGTGGCTGCTCGCCGGCCGCGACGAGCTCCGCAGCGCCTTCTCGAACCTGGTCACCAACGCCGTCCGCTACACCCCGCCGGGCGGCGAGATCACGGTGACGTGGGGCATCGAGTCCGGCGAGCCCGTGATGCGCGTGCGCGACAACGGCGATGGCATCGCCCCCGAACACATCCCGCGCCTCACCGAGCGCTTCTACCGGGTGGACCGCGGCCGCTCGCGCGCCTCCGGCGGCACGGGGCTGGGCCTTGCCATCGTGAAGCATGTGCTCGCGCGTCACCAGGCGCGCCTGGCCATCGAGAGCGAGGAGGGAAGGGGCAGCACCTTCTCCTGCGTCTTTCCGGCCGCGCGCATGGCCCCGCCTTCGGCGAAGGCGGCGGAGGTCACGCCGATCAGGGCCGCCTGAGCCGCGCCGGGCTGCGGCGCCGGCGCCGCTGGCCTAGAATGACCGCATGGTCGGCATCCTCATCGTCTCCCACGGAACGTTCGGCGAAAGCCTCATCCACTGCGCGAGCCACGTCCTCGGCAGGCGGCCGCTGTATGTCAGGCAACTGGGCGTGACGGTGCACGACGACCCGGACGAGATCCTGCCCGTGGCCGAGGACCTCATCCGCTTCCTCGACCAGGGACAGGGCGTGCTGGTGATGACGGACATCTACGGCGCGACGCCGTCCAACATCGCCGCGAAGCTGCTCAAGGCCGGGCGCGTGGAGGGACTCGCCGGCGTGAACCTGCCGATGCTGATCCGCGCCCTCACCTACCGCGAGGAGCCCCTCGGCGCGATGCTGGCGAAGGCCCTGTCCGGCGGCTCGGAGGGCGTGATGCGCATGCCCGAGCGGGCCTGAAGGAAGACGCCGATGCAGAAGCAGGCCGTCACCATCGTGAACAAGCTGGGCCTGCACGCGCGGGCCTCGGCGAAGCTCACGCAGACCGCCGCGCGCTACCCCTGCGGCGTCTTCATCGCGCGCAACGGCCGCCGCGTCAACGCCAAGAGCATCATGGGCGTGATGATGCTGGCGGCCGGCCTCGGCGCCACCGTCGAGATCGAGACCGACGGCGAGCAGGAGGCGGAGGCGATGGCGGCCCTGCTGAAGCTCATCGCGGACAAGTTCGACGAGGGCGAGTAGGACGGCACGCGCCATGACCGCCGACGGCCCGTCCGCACCCGCCTTCAACGTCTGCTTCACGATGCACGGCATCGGCGTGTCCGGCGGCATCGCCATCGGGCACGCGCACATCTTCCTCGGCATGTCGTCCGAGGTCGACCACTACGAGATCCCGCTCTACGACGTGCACCGCGAGCAGCGGCGCTACGACCGCGCCGTCAAGGAGGTGCGCGAGGAGCTGGAGGAGCTGGCCGAGACCGTCCGCCACAGCGCCGCCTCCGAGCTGGCGCCTTTCGTGAACGTCCACCTCATGCTCCTCGAGGACAGCGCCTTCTCGGAGGCGCCGCGCGAGATCATCCGCGAGCGGCGCTGCAACGCCGAGTGGGCCCTGCGCACGCAGCTCGACGAGCTCACCGCGCAGTTCGGCGACATCGAGGACGAGTACCTGCGCGAGCGCGAGAACGACGTGCGGCAGGTCGCGGAGCGCGTCCTCGGGGCGCTTGCCGGCACGAAGCGGCGCCTCGCGATCAAGCCCAGCCGGGCCGACGCGGAAATGATCCTCGTGGCCCGGGACCTCTCGCCCGCCGACGTGATCCTCTTCCGCGAGCACCCCTTCGCGGCCTTCGTCACGGACATGGGGGGCGCCACCTCCCACACCGCCATCATCGCGCGCTCGCTCGCCATCCCGGCGATCGTGGCGCTGCACCACTCGCGCACGCTGATCCGCGAGGACGAGCTGCTGATCGTCGACGGCACGCAGGGCGTCATCATCGTCAACCCCGACCGCGCGGTGCTCGCCGAGTACCGCCTGCGGCAGAACCAGGCGCGGCTGGAGAAGGAGAAGCTCAAGCGCCTGAAGTCGGCGCCGGCGGCCACGCTGGACGGCACGCCCGTGCTCCTGCACGCCAACATCGAGCTGCCATCGGACCTCGACGCGGTGCGGGCGAGCGGCGCCGCCGGCATCGGCCTCTTCCGCAGCGAGTTCCTGTTCATGAACCGCCGCGACCAGCCCGACGAGGACGAGCAGTACGAGGCCTACCGGCAGGTGGTCGAGGGCATGAAGGGCAAGCCCGTCACCATCCGCACCCTCGACATCGGCGCCGACAAGGCGCTCGACGGGCAGGAAAACCCCGCGGAGAACCCCGCGCTGGGACTGCGCGCCATCCGCTACTGCCTGGCCGAGCCGGAAATCTTCAACCGGCAGCTGCGCGCCATCCTGCGCGCATCGCGGCACGGCAAGGCGCTGATCCTCATCCCGATGCTCTCCTCCTACTCGGAGCTCACGCAGGCGGTCGCCGCCGTCGCGCGCGCCAAGGAGGAGCTGAAGGCGGAGGGCGTCAAGTTCGACCCCTTCGTGCCGGTGGGCGGCATGGTCGAGATTCCCGCCGCGGCCATCGCGCTGCCGATGTTCATCCGCAAGCTCGACTTCCTCTCGATCGGCACCAACGACCTCATCCAGTACACGCTGGCCATCGACCGCGCCGACGACGCGGTGGCGCACCTCTACGACCCCCTCCACCCGGCCGTCCTCGCCCTCATCGTGGGCGTGATCCGCGCGGCGCAGCAGCACGAGAAGCCGGTGGCCGTCTGCGGCGAGATGGCCGGGGACGCTACCCTGACGCGCCTGCTGCTGGGCTTCGGGCTGCGCAACTTCTCGATGCACCCGGCGAGCATCCTGGAGGTCAAGCAGCGCGTGCTCACCACCAGCCTGCCGGACATCGCGCCCCTCGTGGCGCGGGTGCTGAAGGCGGAGGATCCCGAGAAGCTCATCACGCTCGTCGAGAAGTTGAACGCCTGACTGCGTTGTCCGGCGGGATGGATCCGGGAGTGGAGAGGGCGGGGAAATGCGTTCGCCATCCCGGGCACTCTCCCTTCGCCCCGACAACCGCTGGCGCTATCGCCAGGCCGACCCGAAGATGAGGTAGATGGCGCCTTCCTCGGGCCCGCGCGCGACGTCGATGCCGGCGTGCAGGCCGAGGGCGCGGGCGAGGTAGTAGCGGAAGCCGATGCCGCCGGCCCAGCGGGTGTCCGCGGAGCCGAGGTCTCCGCCGCGCGCGGACGCCTTCCCGGCGCCGGCGAAGCCGACGAGGGACCAGCGGCCGTCGAGGTTCCAGCGGCCCTCCAGCTCGGCGACCGCGACGCTCTCGCCCTGGTAGCGCAGCGCCGGGATGCCGCGCAGTTCGATGAAGGGCAGCGCGTAGAAGGGCGTGTCCCCCGAGGAGGCCCGATAGTCGAACCGCGCGCCGAGCACCACGTTGCGGTGGAGGCTCGCGTAGTGGTTGACGGCCGCATTGTAGAGCCGGAACGACTGGTCGCCGCCATACGGCTTGCCGAAGTCGTGCACGTAGGCGGTGAACCGTGTGCCGGAGCCGGGCGTGAAGATGCTGTCGCGGTCGTCATACTCGGCCAGCAGGGCGAGGCCGCCGACGGCCATGTCCAACTGGCGGGCGGGGACCTCCGCAGGCCGGCCGGCGTCGAACGCGCTCTCGGTGCCGGCATACACGTAGCGCAGGCCCGCCATCCAGTCCGAGCTGCCGATGCGCCGGCGCACGTCGACGATGCCGACATCCGCCTTCAGGGTGTAGTCGAGGCCGTCGCTCGCGATGCTGCCCGGAAAGAGCGGATCGCCGTAGTACGCCAGGTTGAGAGTCATGCGGCCGACGCCGCCCAGGTAGCGCCACTTTCCATCGGACGAGAAGCCCAGGTGCCCCGCGAAGCCGCCGCGGGTGCCGTTCTCCGTGGCGATGGCGCCCGCCACCGTGATGTCCGGCGGGTGGAATCGCCGTCCCGATCCCGCGCCGCCCTCGGGCTGCGGGTTGCGGCTGAAGAACAGCAGCGCTGCGCCGCCCCCGTAGCCCACCGCCGGCTCCGTGATGAGGATGGGCATCGGCAGGAAGCCCTTCAGGTCGAGGAGGAAGCGCGAGGTGTCGAAGCGGCCGTCCTCGGGATCGCGAAAGTCCTCGAGCGACATCGCCGGCGAGACGCCCGGGATGGCCGCCAGCGCCGCCAAGGCGATTGCCGCGCCGATTCGCCTCCTGGCCGTCGGGACGCGCCCTCCGCCCGCAAGCATCACAACAGCGCGCGCCGCACCTCGGCCTCGATGTCGCGCTTGCGGATCTCCGAGCGCGGGATCGCGACGGGAAGCGACACGACCGCGTGCCCGACGGCGTTGTGCAGTTCGCGCAGCTGCAGCTCGACCGTCGTCGGGCCCGGCGTGCCCTGCCGGATGCCGAGGCGGTCCATGAGCACCGTCACGGGCTCGGCATAGAGCTGCTTCTCCGCGGCAGCGAGGCTTTCCACGAGCAGCTCCAGGTGGCGCGGCAGCGCCGTGGCCCCCGAGCCCGTTTCGGCGAGCTTGCCCTCGATCTCCGCGAGCTTCGCCTCGAGCGCCGCCGGTTCCGCGTTTTCGCCGCCCTCCTCCGAGAAGCCGAACCGGGCCGACTGCAGGGCGCGCAGCTTGGCGCGCAGCATCGACTGCGACTGCTCGAGGGCCTCGCGCTCGTTGCCGACCTCGACGATGCGCGTCAGCGCCATCGACAGCAGGTGGTCGAACGCCCGGTGGCGAAGCTTCTTGCGCAACTCCTCCTCCGTGGCGGAAGGATCGACGAGGCGATGCTTGTCGAAGCTCACCTGCACCTGCGACACCTCCTGCATCACCTGGTCGCCCTGCACCGCCATGCCGAGGACCTTCTTCTCGCTGCGCTCGACGAACAGCACCGCCAGGATCGGCCCGGTGCCGGGATCCCCGGCGCTGGCGAGGAACTCGATGAGGGCGCGGTCGGCGCCGAACACCTCCGCCATGCGGTCGGTGGAGGCGAAGAAGGACGAGAGCCGGGCGTCGCTGCCGTAAGACGCCGCGCTCGCCTCGACGGGCGCCGGCATCGCCTCCACGAGGGCCACGACGTGGTCGATGGCGTGGAGGACCGCCGGCTGCAGGCGCTTGCGGTGGCCCGACACGGCGCGGATGCGCGGGTCCGTCGCATCCAGCGCGCGGTCGATGGCCGCCTCGACGAGCGCGGGCGGGTACGCCGCGCCCTTGCGCTCGCCGCCACCGAAGATGGACTGGAAGACCTTGAACATGACAATCCTTTCCGCGGGTCAGAGCCCGCCACCCCAGCGATACTGCCACGCGATGCCGAGCAGATCGTAGTTGTTGCCCGTGCGGTCGGAAACGCCGCTGCTCGCGTAGAACTTCACCGAGTGCTGCCGGTCGACGGGCACCGCCAGCGTCGCGCCCACGCGCCAGTTCTGCTGGAGGTCGTTGCTCCGCTCGCCATTGATCGTCGTCCGTCCGCCGCCGAAGTACGTGGCGTCGAGCGAGGCCCACATGCCGTTGGCGAAGGCGCGGATGACGTGCCAGCCGGCCGAGTAGATGTTCCCCTGCGAACGCGTGCCCCCGTTGTTGAAGTCGGTGTTGTCCGTGTAGATGTTGGCACCGGCCTTCAGCTCCATCGTCCACGGGCCGAAGGCCTTCGAGACGCCCGCCTCCGGCTTCACGGACCAGCGGTTGGCGCCGATGTTGACCAGCCGGCGGTTGTCGTACTGGCCCACGGGCGCGGTGACGCGCAGGCTTGCGCCCACGATGAGATCCTGCTCGTAGGACAGGAACTCCTTCATGCCCAGCGCCGGCGCTCCGTACAGGTTGGCCGACAGGCGAAAGCTCACGTCCCCGAAACCGTCGACCACCCGCTCCACCGGGTCACCCTTGTAGATGGCCGTGCCGGAAAGCCAGGTGTAGGGGGCGATGACGTCGATCTTGGCGGACTGGCCCCCCAGCTCGATCACGCGCGCGTAGCCGACGACTGCGTTGGAGGTCTTCAGCAGCGGATCGCTGATCGGCAACGCGGGATCGAACGAGAGCCCGCCCTTGGTGTAGGCGTAGCCGCCGACGAGGAAGTTCACGCCGATCGGGGCGTTGGAATAGGTGCGCGGCTCGATGTCCTGGGCGCTAGCGCCCGTGACCGCCGCGCCAAACGCCAGCGCAGCCACCGCT
>Ga0114939_10002135_pt1 | contig 14994 bp, 13 predicted proteins | sample AshMeaCrysSpring_FD_87196 | JGI IMG/M metagenome (GOLD analysis project Ga0114939, IMG submission 87196) | Groundwater microbial communities from Big Spring, Nevada to study Microbial Dark Matter (Phase II) - Ash Meadows Crystal Spring | ecosystem: Environmental > Aquatic > Deep subsurface >... | reverse complement strand
TGGCCGAGGCCGGCGCCTGCACGAAGACCACCCCGGCTTTCTCCTTGATGGCCCGGAGGCCCAGCGTTCCGTCGGAACCCATCCCCGACAGGATGACCCCGATGCTGCGAGTCTCGCAGTCATCGGCCAGAGAGCGGAAGAAGAAATCGATCGGCAGGCGCAAGCCCCGGGGGGCGGCCGGCTCCAGCAGGTGCAGCACCCCGTGCAGGATCGACATGTCCTTGTTGGGCGGGATCACATAGACCCGGTCCGGTGCGACCTTCTGGCGGTCCCGCACCTGGGCGACCGGCATGCGGGTGGCGCGCTGGAGCAGCTCCACCAAGATGCCCTTGTGGGTCGGGTCCAGGTGCTGGACGATGACAAAGGCCATGCCGCTGGCCTCCGGCACGTGCTCTAAAAACAGCTCCAGGGCTTCGAGCCCTCCGGCCGATGCGCCGATGCCGACGATGGGAAACCCGTTCGGTGTTCTCGGAAGCGGCGGCTCCGACGGCATGGGCACGGCCGATCCTTTTTTCCGCATCTTCCGGCCAGATGGTTTTTTCATAGTCGGCATCCCATTACGGCAGGCGGCGGCATGCGTGCCAATCTTTGTAGGACTGTTATCTTTTCGATATCGGCCAGACCGAATACCAACCAGTTTCCGCGGGGTTTATAAATGCGGCAAGTGTCATATTCGATTTGCAATTTCATATCACATATTCCATTCCGCAAAAACAGCCTCATGCCATTTGCGGTTTTCATGCGAGAGTCGGGGCTATGGGGGCTATGGGGACGCTCTTAGCATTTCAACAATAGCCTTTAAATTAAAATTAAATGTTGAGAACGTCCCTTCTTTTTTTTCTCCGAGCGACTCGTTTACAACCGTTTCCGCTCCCTGTCTCCGGCTGCCCAGGACATCACCAGCCCATTCCCCGGAGTTTGTTTCCGCACCAACCGGCCAGGAGCATGCCGCCCCAGCCAATCCAGCAGCGCTTTGGCGACCGTCAGATGGGCGCGCGCGCAGAGCTCCAGCAGGCGCCCCGAGACCACCTCGTCGGTCACCTCGGTGACGATCTCGGAGAGCGTGACCGGGAAGCGCCGCACGCCGAAGTTGAGGTCCGCAAGCCGATCCTCGCTCGGCAGGATCGTCAGCCCCCGGCCGCCCACCGGCGGGAACACCTCCGGGTCCCAGCCGCGGGCATAGCGGGCATACCGGTCCTTCAGAGTGCGGTCCAGCTTCCGGATTTCGCGATCCGCCGAGACGGCCCGGGACATGGCCCTCGAAATGGCCCGCGCCGGCCCGTGGCCCGGGTGCGACGGCTGGTCGATATACGGCACGATGGCATACACGAACGCCCGCGGGATCCAGAACTGCCGGAAGCTCCCGGGGGCGCACCCCGAGAAGGGCTGGTCCCACTCGTGGCTGGGGACCCCGTGGGCGTCCAGCACGAGGAGCGGCAGCCAGCGCCGCCACAGCAGCGGCTTGACGCGCGCTTCGGGAAACCGCGGCCGCTTCAGGAAATAATCGCCGTACCACTCGACGCCCAGGGCGTTGTAGCGCGCGGCGTGCAGCTTGTGGTCCCCGCAGCCGGGCAGGAGCTCCTCGAGGGTGGCGACGCCGTCCACGTTTTCGATCGGGACGATGGCCACGTTCACGCGCTCGAGGGTCCTGCGCCCCCAAGGCGTGGACGCCAGTTCCCACGCCAGCCGCAGCGCCGCGCTGGTGCTGGAGACCTCGTTGGCATGGTGGCGGGCGTTCAGCAGCAGCGTGGGCTTGAGCAGCCGGGCGCGCGCAAGGGAGGCCAGCCTTCCCCCGTCCTCGAGAGCCGCCTCGATCGCCCAGATGCCGCGGCCCTGCCAACTCGTCCCGGCCTGCCAGGCGCCAAGGTGAGGCAACTTCCCGATCCGCCGAACCCAGCGTTCCACCTCCTGCAGAGGGAGCAGGCGGTTGAGCGGCGGCGCGGCCGCCCTGGCTTTCTCGGCTCCTGCACGCCCGCCGGCGGCAGTTGCCCGGGGCCGTGCCGCTCGGAACACGAAGCGGCCCGTGCGGCCGCCCATGCTCACGTCCAGGCCGTGCGAGCGGGCCGCCCTGCGCATGCCCTCTGTCGCCCCCCCTGCCTCGATCTCGAATACCAGCCGCCCGGCCTCCATACCCATGGAGGCGATCCTGGCGGCTGCATTTTTGGCGGCAGGCAAGGCCGCGGCGCTTTTTGCAGCGGGTTGCTGCAACCCGGTGAACGGCACCGCCCGGAATGCGGCTTCGGGTTTCTTGCCCGCCGCAGCGGTCGAAACGCGCGGCAGGATCCGGCCGAACTGGCTCTCGGCCGGCAGCCGGTGCTTCTCGGCGAAGAGCCGGAAATGGTCCAGCAGCACGAAATAAATATCCTCGTGAAGTGCTTCCAGCGGCGCGATGCGCTCCTCCCCCAGCCCCAGGCGCTCGTCGCTCTCGGGGATGCGCACATCGAAGGCCGCTTCCTCCCAGAAGGCCCCCGGCGGGCTTCCGCCGCCGGCGAGCCGCGCGGCCATGGCGCCTTCGAGCGCCGGCAGGAGATTGTGCTGGAAGAAGCACCAGAAGAGTTCGCGGTCGGTGGGCAGGCTTTCGTCCACCATCTCGCGGCCGGCCTGGACCAGCCGGATTCCTCCCGTGCACGGGTGCACCCACCCCAGTTCCGGATGCCCGGGAAGGTACGGCAGCCGGCTCACCCGCGGCGTGAACCCCGCCCGGTAGACCCGTGCCCCGCCGCGGTCCCAGGCCGTGACGACGTAGGCATCGGGCAGGCGGCGGCGCCGCGAGAGCCTCACCCGTTCGATCCGCAGGCCCAGGGCGGCGGCCAGAAGGTCCGGGCCGGGATAGAGCTCCTGCAGCCAGCGGGAGCTCATCTCCATGACCGGCGGATCGGGTGCGAAATCGCGGCAGGCGACGCGCACGCGCTCCAGGCGGGGGATGGCCGCGAGCTCCGGCTGAACGACCTCCCGCAGCCACGACAGCCCGGGCTTGTAGGCGTTCAGCACCAGGATCGAAGGCACATACCCTTTGGAACGCAGGATGCGCGCGATTTCCCGTCGGACCTGCGATCGCAGGTTCGAGGGCTTGCTGATCAGCGCCAGGCCATCGACCGCGCCCCGGCCCGGCGGGATGCGGCGCACGCGCTCGATCAGCCGCTCGGTCTCCGATAGCCAGCTCAGCCGGCGCCGGATCGAAGCCCGCGCCCCGCGCGCCGGAAGCGCCGCCTCCGCGTCGATCATGGATAGAAGCATATCGATGCGACCGCGCAGGCCCCGCGCCCCCGCGTCCGCCGGCCCCTCGGCGGCCAAGCCAATGCGCGCCCAGTCCCGCAGCAGCTCCGCCAGGCGGCGCGCATCGCCGGACGCGCGGACGAAGACCCTGCCCGAGTTCTCGTCTTTTTCCACGCTCAGGCGGGCGCCAGGCCCGGAATCTTCCCGCACCCGCAGGCCCCGCCCGCCATCCCGGACCGATCCGCAAGCAGCCAGCGGCAGCTCAACGGCCGTGGCCTCCAGCGCCGCGCGCGCCACTGCCTCCGCGAGCGCGAGCCCGACCGGGAAGGAGAGCCGCTGGCCAGGCAGCTCGATGTTGAGGGCCAGCTCGGCTGCGCGGGGCTTGTCTTCCGAAGTCCGGTAGAACGTGCCTGTCAGGTCCAGCAGATCGATGGGCCCGCCGCCCGGCTTCTCAGCTGCAGGCCCCGCCGGCGACAGCCTGTAGCGGCCGGTCCTCTGCCCCCGCCGGTCGAAGACCTCCATGACGGAGGCCCCGCTTTCTGCGATTCTCATGCACGTCCAGGCCTCCTGCGATGCCCGCTTCCGGCCGGGATGCACGGCCAGGGAGTAAAGCAGATCGGCCATGCCGGCTGCCGAACGACCCGCCAGATGGACCGCCCGGCCCGACCTCCGCAGTTCGACCGCCGCCGGATGGTTCTTCGCTGGCCGGTGGACGACGAGCGCCGCTTCCCCAGCGGCCACTTGCCGCGCGGCCTTGACGACCGGCAGATCCAGCGCCGTCGTCTCGCCCGCCAGCCGCGCCGCGAGGTTCAAGACCTGCGCCCACACGCCCGCGTCGGTAAGCCCGCCCTCGACGCCGATTCCGATCCTCAACCGATCCGGGTACCCGTCGCCATCCTCATCCACTGCGATGCCTTCGGGTCCGAAGAGAGAGTCGAGCGTCAGTAGATGAATCGATCGACTAGAGGCCACAACATCCATCCGTGCATAGCAGACAGCTCCCTCTCCATTTGGGCCATCCCCAGCAAACCAGGGATGCGGTCGGCCGGCTTCAGCAGATCCGATCGCGGCAGGCGTGCACGATACAGAACCTTCTGAGATAACGGTTCTATCTTGATTCAATAAACTTTCGAGGGTCCGTCCGATAAGGATGTAACGCCCGGCCGGAAGCCATGAGACCGCTTCGCCCTCTCCGTATCGAACGAGAATTCTTTAGGCGGCATTGGGTCTGGGGTTTCAAATCCCGGATCTGGTTTAAAAATGTCCCAAAACCCGTCAGGCCATTTGGCTTTTTCAATTGGCTCCAGAACAACGTTCTCGCCTTCTTTACGCACCCCCGACGGCCTTTTTGCATTTCAATTTGCGTAAAGCCATGCCGTTGACTGCGGATTCTTTAATCGTTAGGATGACGGCAAGATCGGAAGCAGGGCATTGGGTTTAAAACAGCGATACCGAGTCTGCAGCGCCGAACAACATCCATCGCTACAACTAAGGAAAGGGAGGAGGATTTTCATGAAGCGAATCTACCGCATCGCCAGACCCCTCAGCCTGGTTCTCGCCGTCTATGTTTTCATGGTCTCCGGCCCGCACCAGGCGGCTCTGGCCGCACTGGTCGGCACGGAAAGCGTCATGGATGCCGCCGGCGTCCGGAGCGCCCGGGAGCGGGTCCGCAGTCTGATGGACCGTGAGGACATCCAGACCGCTCTCGTCAGCCAGGGAATCGACCCTCAAGAAGCCCGCGCGCGCGCCGAGGCGCTGTCCGATGCCGAGGCGGTGCGGCTGGCCGACGCGATCGAGGGCCTGCCGGCCGGCGGCTCGAGCGCGGTGGGAATCATCGTGGGCGCCATCGTGCTCGTCTTCCTGCTCCTGCTGATCTCGGACATCCTGGGCTATACCAGCGTCTTCCCCTTCACCCGCCGCCACCGCTAAAAAAAGCAGGGCATGCCATTGGGCATGCCCTGGTTCATTATTCACTTCTTATCCAGCTTTTCCAGGGCGATGGCGCACTGCTCGAGGTCGGGGCGCTTGTTGATGTCGGTCACCAGGATGTCCCGGATGATCCCCTTCTTGTCGATGAAGACCAGCGCCCGTTCGGAAACCCCGTCGGAGCGCAGCAGTCCGTATTTGGAGGCCACCGCCCCGTGCGGCCAGAAATCCGAAAGCACCGGGAACCACAGCGGCGAGCCCATCTGCTGGGTCCAGGCGAACAGCGAGGGGATGTTGTCCACCGTGATGCCGAGCAGGATCGCGTCGTGCTGTTCGAACAACGCCCGCGCCATGTTGTAGCCCGGCCACTGGTCGGAGCATACCGGGGTGAAGGCCGCCGGCACGAAGGAGAGCACCACGTTTTTCTTCCCTCGAAACTGACTCAAGCGGACCTTTTCCCCGGAAACCGAGGGCAGCGCGAAATCCGGGGCCGCCTGCCCCTTCCGGACTTTCAGGGTGCTGTCGATCGGCTTGAGTTCACCGGGGTTGTAAAGACTGTCCTTCAATGTCTGCGCGGCGGATGGCGCACCGCCGGCCAACAGGCAGACCGCCACGCCGAGCACGGCAGCGATTCGTTTCATAAGAAACCTCCGTCGGACACCGTCAGCGCACTCCCGAGCCGGTGAGCACCTTCGCCAGCAGCTCCGCCGGGTCCTGACTGCCGCCGAGCTTGGAGTAGTAGACTTTGGGAGCGGCGCCCCGCTGGTTCTTGACCCCGATGTAATACGGGGTCCGGACCTCTCCCACCAGTTTGTGGATCTTGAAGTCCGGGTCCGCAAAGAGCGGGAAAGGCACCTTGTAGTTGTTCCTGAAGTAGTCCACCTCGAAGCTCGAGTTGCCCGCCCCGATTCCGATCAACTTGACCTTGCCCTTCAGCTGGGGGTCGGCTTCGATCTTCTGGAAGGTTTCGTTCACAGAAGGAGCCTCCTTCTGGCAGTGCGGTCAGTACATGTTGAAGATCTGGATGATCACCACGTCGGCGGGGATGTCCGCCACCGTGAACTGTTTTTTGCCGGCGACGCCCAGGTAGGCCTGATGCGCGGCGTCCTTGGGGGTCGCAAGCGTGATCACCGGCAGCGCGGCGCCCTCGGCCGGCGGCTGGTTTTCGGCTGCGAGGCAGAAGGGGGCGGCCGCCCAGATCCCCATGATCAACGCGGCGGCCTGAAAAAGTGGGAGTGTCATGAACGCCTCCTTGCTGCGGGCCGGCTCGGGCGGCTCCGTCCTTCTCCGCTTCCGGGAGCCTGCCGCCGGTCCGATATCCATAAATAAATCTTTCCAAACAATCAAGAGTTTGCTAAGGCAGAAACCCGTGTATCCGGGATCTCCATCACTGCCGACGTTGCGCGGGACCCACCGAAGCTGAGCGGCTCTTCCTCTATTCGATCCGCGCCGACCGTTGCGTGCGGCCGATGGCGCCGCAGAAAGGGGAATATCCGAATGAAACGGCTCCTGGCCTTGGCCGTCCTCATCATGGCCGCTGGGGTGGGCGAATTCCCGGCGGCGGCATCCGCCCCGGCGGCGGATGCGGCCGCAGCGGCGGCTCCGGCAATGCACGATCTCGGTCAATCGCTTCCGATCTGGAGCTGCATTCCCTTCGCCTGCATGCTGCTCTCGATCGCGCTCATGCCGCTGATGCTGCCCAGCTTCTGGCATCACCATTACGGCAAGGTTTCGGGCTTTTGGGCGGCCACGCTGGCAGTCCCTTTCGTAGCCGCCTTCGGCGGGGTCGCCGTTCACGAGATCATCCACATCATCCTGGCGGACTACATCCCCTTCATCATCTTGCTGTGGTCCCTCTACACGGTTTCCGGCGGCATCCTGCTGCGCGGCTCCCTGCGCGGAACTCCGGCAGTCAACACGACGATGCTGGTGGTCGGCACGGCGATCGCATCCTGGATGGGAACCACCGGCGCGGCCATGCTGCTCATCCGTCCGTTTCTGAGGGCCAACAGCTACCGCAAGAACCGCTCGTTCATGGTGGTGTTTTTCATCTTCCTGGTCGCCAATGTCGGCGGCAGCCTCACCCCGCTCGGCGACCCGCCGCTGTTCCTCGGATTCCTTCACGGGGTGTCCTTTTTCTGGACCTTCAAGATCCTGCCGCACATGCTGCTGGTGTCCGGCCTGCTGCTGACGTCGTATTTCATCCTGGACTCCTATTACTATCGCAAGGAGGGGGCGCAGAACCGGCCGGCCAAGGGACCCAAGGAGCCGCTCACACTGGAGGGCAAGCACAACTTTCTCCTCCTGGCGGGCATCGTCGGGGCGGTGCTGATGAGCGGCGTGTTCGACTGGGGTGAGCTCGACACCCTCGGGGTCCATCGCGGGGTGCAGGACTGGGTGCGCGACGTCCTGCTCGTCGCCATCGGCGCCGCGTCCCTGCTGACCACGCGCACCGAAGTGCGCGAGGACAACAACTTCACCTGGGCGCCGATCATTGAAGTGGCCCTTCTGTTCATCGGTATCTTCATCACCATGCTGCCATGCCTGCTCATCCTGAAGGCCGGGCCCAACGGCGCCATGGCGTTCCTGATCAACGCCGTCACCCAGCCGGCCCACTATTTCTGGGCCGCCGGCACGCTGTCGAGCTTCCTGGACAACGCCCCGACCTACCTGACGTTTTTCAGCACGGCGCTGGGCAGTTTCTATCCGGGAGTGCCTGAGAGCGCGAGCGTCGTCCACCTCATGGGCGAGATCCCGGCCTATCTGGCCGCCATCTCGGCCGGGTCGGTCTTTTTCGGCGCTTGCAGCTACATCGGCAACGCACCGAACTTCATGGTGCGCTCCATCGCGGAGGAGGCGGGGACCAAGATGCCGAGCTTCTTCGGCTACATCGTCAAGTATTCGCTGGTTTTTCTAATACCCAGCTTCGCCGTCGTCACTTTTGTTTTCTTCTAGGCCGAGGATACCGTGATCCGCGAATTTCTGGGTTCCACCATCGCCATCGTCGGCGGCGGCCGGGCGTGCAAAGCCTTTCTGGAGTTCCTGACCGACCCGGTCTTCGCCGACCAGCGGCCGGAAATCCTCGGCGTGGCCGACATCAACCAGGACGCGGACGGCATCAAGCACGCCAGCACCCTCGGCGTTCCCATCTATGAGGACTACACGGAGTTCTTTAAGCTCCCGCACCTCGAAACCCTGCTGGAGCTGACCAACAGCCAGACCATCATCGAGACCATCCGCGAAACCAAGCCCCCCGCCCTGAAATTGATCGATCATTTCGAATCGCGCGCCATCCGCGACTTCCTCCAGGTCGAGAAGGTCCGGATCGAATCCTACCACGAACTGGCGCGCATCAAGCGCAACCCGGTCGCCGTCGTCACGTTCGTGAGACAGCTGATCGAACGCATGACGGCCATCATCGAACGCCGGAACAAGCGCTCGCGCGAAATCGAAAAGGAGCTCGTCGACAAGGAGCAGGCCCTGCATCAGATCATTCAAGGCAGCACCATCCCCACCTTCGTGATCAACCAGGACCACATCATCACGCACTGGAACCGGGCCCTCGAAAACCTTTCGGGCTGCAGGGCCGGCCACATGATCGGGACCCACCGCCAATGGTCGCCGTTCTACGCGAGCGAGCGGCCGACCATGGCGGACGTCATCCTCGACCAAAGCGATGAGGAGGAGATCAAGCGGCTCTACGGAACCACCTGGCGCAGATCGGCCCTGATCGACGGCGCCTACGAAGCCGAGGGGTTCTTCCCGCGGCTGGGCGAGGACGGCAAGTGGTGCTGGTTCACGGCGGCTCCCATCAAATCGCCCGACGGCCGCATCGTCGGGGCGATCGAAACCCTCTGGGACAAGACCGAGGACAAGCGCGCCGAAGAAGAGCGCGAGCTCCATACCGCGGAATTGAGCACCATGTGCTCCATTTATTCGGCCCTGAATGCACCGGCGGAACTGGAGGAGCGCATTCATGTGGCATTGAAGGAACTCCACGAGCTCTTCGCGGCGGACGGCATCTGCATTTACCTGCTCGGAGAAGACGGCAATTACCGCTCCAGGTTCAGCTTTGGCGTTTCCGAAACGGCGTGCCGCACCCGGCCCGACGCCGGCAAGGACAGCGCGGTCCATTATGTGGGACAAGGCCATCGCCTCGTGACGTTCGATGAGCTGCCTCCGGAATACAGGGACGATATCCAGCAACTCGAAAACCGCACCCTCAGGACCATCGCCTACATCCCCATCAGCTCCAAGGAAAAAGAAACCTTCGGGGTCATCCGCATCGGCAGCCGCGTGCCCATGGACCTCTCCCAGAACCTGCGCAACGTTCTGGAGCTGGTCGGCAACCGCATCGCCATCGCCATCGAAAACGCCATGCTGCAGGAGCGGTACATCAAGTCGGAAGAAAAGTACCGCTCGCTGTTCAACAGCGACCCCAATCCGATCTTCATCATCGACCCGCAGACGTTTCAGATATTGGACACCAACCAGACCGCCCAAACCTGCTACGGCTACCCCAAAACGGAGCTGGTCGGACTTTCGTTCTTCCTGCTGGGGGAGGAGGGCGATGCGGAGGTGCGCCACGGGTTTGAGGAGCTGGCCAAAGGGCAGTCGCTGCTTTTCTCCAAGAAGCGCCAATACAAGAAGGGCCGGCAGCCTTTTTTTGTGAACATCAACGTCAGCCGCGCCGAATACGGCGGGCAGGACGTCCTGATCGCGACCACCACGGACATCACCGAAAGCGTGGAAAAGGAGGCTCAGCTCATCCAGGCCGGCAAGATGACCACCCTCGGAGTCATGGCCGCCGGCATGGCCCACGAAATCAATCAGCCGCTGAACGTGATCCAGGTCTCGGCGGACTATATCCTGAAGATGCTCCGCAAGGGCCGTGCGCCGGACAACGACGAGTTGAAAGGCGTGGCCGAGGACATCATCGCCGGCGTCGAGCGGGCCTCCTTCGTGATCAAGCACGTGCGGGATTTTTCGCGCCAGTCCGAAGTCTCCCGCACCAAGCTGAACATCAACGACCCCATTCGGGACGTATTCAAGGTTCTCGGCCACCAGCTCAAGTCCCATGAGGTGGCGCTGACCCTCGATCTCGACCCCGGCCTTCCCTCCATCCTGGCGGACCACAACCGTCTGGAGCAGGTCTTCGTCAACCTGGTCAGCAACGCGATCGACGCCATGGACGAAAAGGCCCTCCGGCCGGAAGCCGAAGACAACCGCAAACACCTCACCATCCGCTCCTATCGCCGGGAGGGACGCGTGGTGGCCGAGGTCACGGACACGGGGATCGGTATGCCCGAGCACGTCAGAAACAAGCTTTTCGAACCGTTTTTCACGACCAAGAAGACCGGCCGAGGCACCGGCCTGGGAACCAGCATCAGCTACGGCATCGTCAAGGACTACGACGGCCACATCGAGGTGGAATCCGCGCCGGGCAAGGGGACCACCTTCCGTCTTTCGTTTCCCTCGGCGGAGTAGGAACGCAGCCGGACCGTGACAAGGATCCTGCTCATAGACGACGAACCCGATATCGTGAGGGTGCTCTCGCGCTCCCTGAGGGCGGATGGCTACGAGGTCAGCAGCGCCACCAGCGGCGCCCAGGGCCTGGCGGAGTTCGAACGCGTTCACCCTGAGATCGTGATCACCGACATCAAGATGGCCAGCATGGACGGCATCGAGGTGTTGAAACAGGTGAAGCGGCGCGAACCGGAGGCCGAGGTGATCATCATCACCGGCCACGGCGACATCGCCAATGCCGTCGAGGCGCTGCATTTCGGGGCCTCCGACTTCATCAACAAGCCGTTGCGAGACGAAGCCCTGACGATCGCGCTCAAGCGGGCCGAGGAAAAAATCGACATCCGGCGGCGCCTGAAGGAGTACACCCTCGACCTGGAAGGCAAAATCGAAATCGCCACCCGGGAGCTGCGCCGGCGGTCGAACTTCCTGAGCAAGCTGATCCGCAGCTCCTATGAGGGGATCGTCGCCACCGACGAGCATTCCCGGATCGTGGTCTTCAATCCCGGGGCCGAGCGGATTTTCGGCTATTTCCAGGACGAGATCGTCAACCAACGCCATCTGTCGGAACTGCTTTCGGAAGAATTGGCCGGCACCGTGCAGCGCGCCATGACCTCCCAACGCTCGTTCAAAGAGCTGCCCTGGCGGGAGGCCTCCATCGCCTCCAAATCCGGCGAGCCCATTCCCGTGATGTTCTCGGGCAGCATTCTCTACGAAGACGACCAGAAGCTCGGCGCCGTCGTGTTCTTCCAGGACCTGCGCGAGGTCAAACGCCTGCAGCGGGAGCTGGTCCACTCCGAGCGCCTGGCGGCCGTCGGCCAGACGGTCGCCGGCCTGGCGCACGGGATCAAGAACATCCTGCACGGCCTCAAGGGCGGCAGCTACCTGGTCGACGTGGGCATCGCCAAGAAGGACGACCAGAAGCTGCGCAAGGGCTGGGAGATGATCAAACGCGCCATCGAGCGCACCTCCAACCTCGTGATGGACCTGCTGTCCTATTCCAAGGAGCGCGAACCCCAGTTCGAAACCTGCTCGCCGAACGCCATCGCGGCGGAAGTCTGCGACCTGGTTCGGGAGCGGGCCAAGCAGGAGCATACCGAGCTGGTCTGCGATTTCGACCCGGCGATCGGTTCGGTCCGCATGGACCCCCACACCCTTCACACGGTGCTGCTCAACCTGGTGTCCAACGCCGTGGACGCCTGTCTCTTCGACGAGAGCACCTCCAAGAAATGGCGCGTGGGCGTCAGAACCGCGGCCGAGCCCGGCAGCCTGATCCGTTTCGAGGTGAGCGACAACGGCACCGGCATGAACGACGAGGTCAAGGAAAAAATGTTCACGTCGTTCTACAGCACCAAGGGCCATCGCGGCACGGGATTGGGACTGCTCGTCACCCACAAGCTGGTCGAAGAGCACGGCGGGCGCATCCACGTCGATACGGAAGCCGGACGGGGAACGACCGTCACCGTCTGGCTGCCTTTCAGGGAAGCAGCATCAAAGGCGTGACTTTTTTGGGATTAACAGGTATTCAGGATCGAAAAGGATCTCTTAGCGCAGGAGGTAGGATCATGGCCAAAAAAGTGCTCACCGTGGATGACGATCCGGATGTCAGACTGTTCACCACGACCGTGCTGGAGGAAAACGGCTACGTGCCGGTCGAGGCCGGCAACGGCGAGGAGGGCCTGCAGATGATCAAGTCCGAGCATCCGGACCTGGTCATCCTGGATGTGCTCATGCCCCGGCAAAGCGGCATCCGGCTCTATCGCGAGCTGAAAACCAGCAAGGCCCTGGCGAACGTCAAGATCATCATCCTTTCCGGCATCGCCAAGAAAACCTTTCTGCGCTCCCAGCAGGCGCTGACCGAATTCGGCGAAAGCCCGGTGCCCGAGCCCGATTTCTATCTCGAAAAACCGGTCGAGGCGGATGTTCTGGCCGACACCATCCGGAAAGCCATCGGATGAAGCCTGCCGGGTCACGCCGGCAGCAGAGGTGACAGGCGCATGGAGATCAAGAAGCTGATGTTTGTGACCAAGTTCGAAGACCTCGGGTACGAGGCCGTCCAGGCCCTGCTGAGCCTGCGCAAGGCGTCGCTGGAGCACATCGTCTTCATGAACGTCATCGAGCGCGAAAAGGTGGCGATGCAGCGGGGGGTGGGATACAAGAAGGAAGAGGCCGTGCGCCTGAAGGAGGCGGCCAACATCCGCTTCATCGATTGGGCGGAGCGGCTGTTCGAGCAGGGCATGGAGGTGGGGGTCTATATCCAGATCGGCAGCCTGGAAGGCGAAGTGGCCAAGGCGGTCCGCAAGGAGGAGGCCGATCTCGTGGTGATCGGCCGCTCGCACAAAACCGCCATGGAGCAGTTCTACTCCGGCTCCACGGTCACCGGGATCATCCGCCGCGTGGCGGTCCCGGTCCTGGTCTACAAGCCGGCCTCCGAAAGCCCCTTTTCCCTCGGCAAACCGTTCGAGAGGCCGCTGCTGGCGACCGACTGGTCGCCGGCCAGCCTGCGGGCGATCGATTACCTCCTCCCCCTGAAGCCGCTCATCCAGGAAGTGAGCGTCGTGCACGTGGCCGATGAAAAGGAAATCGAGGGTTCCTCCGCCATGCAGGCCCAGCAGATCCGCAAGGACACCAAGCGCCGGCTGGAGGAGCTCTGCGCACGGTTTGAAGCCGCCGGGATCGCGGCGAGGGCCCACGTCTACGTGGGGGAGCCGGAACCCGAGATCGACAAGGCGGCCCGCGAATGCCAGGCGACCATGGTGGTGATGGGCACTTCCGCCAAAATGGGCTGGGTGGAGCGGTTCATCGGAAGCACACCGCGGGAAATCGCCGAGAAATCACCCTTCCCCACGCTGCTGATTCCTCCCGAACGCCGCTAGCGGCCGGCCACGCGGCGTCCGGGACCGGGGCGTCAGAAAGGACAAGAACATGGCGGTCATTACGATTTCAAGACAGTTTGGCGCCGGGGCCATGGCGTTGGGCAAAAAACTGGCCGACAAATACGGATACACCCTCGCCAGCCGGGAGATCGTCCAGAGCATCGCCGACAAGGCCAAGGTCTCGACCGACTTCGTGCTGTCCGTTGAAAAGGAGGCCGGCACGCGGCTGTCCCGGTTCATGACCCGCATCATCTCGTCGCGCGGCATCGCGAGCAAGATCCTGCGCGACGACTCCGGGTACATCGACGAGAAGCTCTACCTGGATTATCTAGTCCTGACCGTGGTGCAGATCGCCGACGAGGGCAACGTCGTCATCATGGGCCGGGGCAGCCAGTACATTCTCAGGACCCACCCGGACACCTACCATATTCTTCTGGTCGACGACACGGAAAACCGCGTGGCCCGGGTCGCCAAACGGGAGAACACCTCGCGCGATCAGGCCGCGCGCATCGTCGCCCAGCAGGACAAGCGCCGCCTGAGCCTCTATCACCAGCTCGGCAAACAGGATTACGACCGGCCCGGGCTGTACCACCTGGTGTTGAACATGAGCCGTCTTTCGCTCGACAAGGCCTTCGGCCTGGTGGTCAACCTGATCGAAACATGATTTCTCCGCCGTCCCGGAAAGAATTTATTCTAGTTCTTGACAGCCGGTGAGCGCCCATATACTAGAGGGCCCTGAGTCGATTTCTTTCGAGAGATCTTTGCCCCGTGGTCCATGCGGTTCAACTACAACAAACACCGGGGTTGGATTGAGCACCTGTCGATCCTAATGCAGATCGGCCTCACCATGGCCGGCTGCATCGTGTTCTGCTTCTACGTCGGGTTCTACCTGGATCGCTGGATCGGCACCAAGGGAGTATTTGTCGCCGTTTTCATTTTGCTCGGAGTGATCGGGGGGGCCGTGACGGTCTACCGCCAGATCCGCGAGGTCCTCGAACCCAAGGCCAAAAACCGCACCCAAGAGGAAGACGATTGATGGCCCCGCACCGCGAAGCCCAGAAGAAATACTGCTTCCGCGCCATTGCGGCGGCGATCCTCATCGGCGGCGGACTGATCTTCTCCGGGCATCCGGCCCTTGGCAAGGGACTGATCGCCGGCGCCCTCTTCAGCGTCCTCAACTTCATCCTAATCGCCGAGTCCCTGCCCCACAAGCTGGGCAAGAGCCGGCGGATGGCCGCAGCGGTGTCCCTGGGCTGGATTCTGCTGCGCTATGCGCTCATGGCCGTTCCGCTGATCCTGGCCCTGAGGTTTCACCTGTTTCATCCGTTGACGGCGGCCATCGGCCTGTTCTTCGTTCAGCTCGCGATCCTTTGCGATCATTTCGTTCTGGCCTTCAACTCCTCCCCAGGCAAATAAGCCTGAAGGAAGGCTCGCGGCCCATGGAAGACCTCGG
>Ga0114939_10002134_pt1 | contig 15002 bp, 14 predicted proteins | sample AshMeaCrysSpring_FD_87196 | JGI IMG/M metagenome (GOLD analysis project Ga0114939, IMG submission 87196) | Groundwater microbial communities from Big Spring, Nevada to study Microbial Dark Matter (Phase II) - Ash Meadows Crystal Spring | ecosystem: Environmental > Aquatic > Deep subsurface >... | reverse complement strand
GGCGCCGGCGGCGGCGCGCTACGCCGGGTTCTCGGCGAGCACGTCGTTGTGGACGGCACTGATGATCTCCGGCGGCCTGGCCGGCCTGGCTGGCGGCATGGAGGCGATCGGCACCTTCAAGCAGATCACGCCGCATGTCTCGACCGGGCTGGGCTTCACGGCGATCATCGTCTGCTTCGTCGGCCGGCTGCACCCGGTGGGCATCATCTTCGCCGGGCTGCTGCTGTCGATGATGGTGATCGGCGGCGAGCTCGGGCAGTCGCGGCTGGGGCTGCCCAATGCACTGTCCGGCGTGTTCCAGGGGCTGTTGCTGCTGGTGCTGCTGGCCTGCGACACGCTGATCCACTACCGTGTCCGCGTGCGTTCGGCCCTGGTCGCGCATTGAGCTCCGGGAGCAAGCCATGAACGAACTCGCACTGCTGATCGCGGCCACGCTGGCCTCGGGCACGCCGCTGGCCATCGCCGGGCTCGGGCTGCTGATCAACGAGAAGGCCGGCGTGCTGAACCTCGGCGCCGAAGGCATCATGCTGGTGGCGGCGATCGCCGGCTTTGCCGCCGCATTCAACAGCGGCAGCGACACGCTGGCCTTCGTCGCCGGCGCCGCCGCCGGCGGCCTGCTCGCTGCCGCCTTCGGCGCGCTGGTGATCTGGCTCAACACCAACCAGTACGCCACCGGCCTGGCGGTCAGCCTGTTCGGCTACGGCTTCTCGGCCTTCGTCGGCGTCGGCTATGTCGGGCAGAAGCTGTCGGAGCGCACGACCTTCGACGTGCCGGGGCTGAGCCAGATCCCGTTCATCGGGCCGGCGCTGTTCAGGCACCACCCGATGATCTACATCGCCATTGCATTGGTCGCCGTCACGGTCTGGTTCCTGTACCGCAGCCGTGCCGGCCTGGTGCTGCGGGCCGTGGGCGAGTCGCCGGAGTCCGCACATTCTTTGGGGTACAAGGTGCGCTGGATCCGGCTAATGGCCGTGGTGGCCGGCGGCGCGCTGTGCGGCGTGGCCGGCGCCTTCCTGTCGGTGGTCTACGCGCCGCTGTGGGTCGAAGGCCTGGTCGCCGGCCGCGGCTGGATCGCGCTGGCGCTGACCACCTTCGCCACGTGGCGGCCGGTGCGGGTGCTGCTCGGGGCCTACCTGTTCGGCGGCGTGACGATGGCCCAGTTCGCCCTGCAGGGCGCGGGCGTCAACGTCTCGAGTCAGCTGCTGGCGATGCTGCCGTACGTCGCCACCATCGTGGTGCTGGCCATCATCAGCCGCAATCCGACCTGGATCCGCATCAACATGCCGGCCTCGCTCGGCAAGCCCTTTCACCCGGGCACATAATCATCTGTTTCCTCCGCTCCCACCCACAAACTGGAGACTGCGCACATGAATCAACTGTCCAAACGTGCCCTGCTGGGCGTCACCGCTGCTGCGGCTCTGGCTGCGCTCGTCGGCTGCGGCAAGAAGGAAGAGCCCAAGCAGGCAGCCGCGCCCGCCGCGCCGGCCGCCGCGCCGGCCGCCGAGCCGCTGAAGGCCGCGTGGGTCTACCTCGGCCCGGTGGGCGACGCCGGCTGGACCTTCGCCCACGACCAGGGCCGCAAGGCGGTCGAGGCCGAGTTCGGTGACAAGGTCAAGACCACCTTCGTCGAGAAGGTGCCCGAGAGCGCCGACGCCGAGCGCGTGATCCGCGACCTCGCAGCGCAGGGCAACAAGATCATCTTCACCACCAGCTTCGGCTACATGGAGCCGACGCTGAAGGTGGCGGCCGAGTTCCCGGACGTCAAGTTCGAGCATGCCACCGGCTACAAGCTGGCGCCGAACCTGAGCGTGTACGACACCCGCTTCTACCAGGACGCGTACCTGTCGGGCATCATCGCCGGCGCGATGAGCAAGACCAACACGCTGGGCTTCGTCGGGTCGTTCCCGATTCCCGAGGTGCTGCGCAACATCAACGCCTTCACGCTGGGCGCGCAGAGCGTCAACCCGAAGATCAAGACCAAGGTGGTTTGGATCAGCACCTGGTTCGATCCGCCCAAGGAAGCCGAGGCCGCGCAGAGCCTGATCAACGCCGGCGCCGACGTGCTGATCCAGAACACGGATTCCTCGGCCGTGCTGCAGACCGCCGAGAAGAACGGCAAGTACGCCTTCGGCTGGGACGCCGACATGAGCGCGGTGGCGCCGAAGGCGCATCTGGCGTCGAACATGGTCTACTGGGGTCCTTACTACAAGAAGGCCGTCAAGAGCGTGATGGACGGCACCTGGAAGTCCGATCGCACCATCTGGGGCTACAAGGAAGGCGCCAACGGCGTCGTCAAGATCGCCGACCAGGTGCCCGAGGACATCAAGAAGAAGGTGGCCGAGGTCAAGGAAGGCTATAAGGCCGGCACGATGGACCCATTCAAGGGCCCGATCGTCGACAACGAAGGCAAGGAGCGCCTGCCCAAGGACGCCATGCCCGACCAGGCCTGGAAGGACAAGGTCGACTTCTACGTCATGGGCGTGGACGGCAAGATCCCGGCGTCCAAGTAGCGTTACCTGGTGATGAACCGCGCCGCCGGCTGGCCAGCGCCCCGGCGGCGTTTCACCAAGCGCAGCCGGGTGGGGGGCGCGGCGTGAACGAACCGAACTGGTGGCACCCAGTCGCTGCCGAACGCGAGCTCGGCGGCGAGCCTCTGGCGGTGAGGCTGTGCGGCCGCGACCTCGTGCTGTGGCGCGACGCCCAGGGGCGGCCGCACGCCTTCGACGATCGCTGCCCGCATCGAGGCGCAGCGCTGTCATTGGGGCGGGTGCGCGACGGGCAGCTGCAGTGTGTCTATCACGGCTGGTGCTTCGATGGCGGCGGGCGGTGCACGACGGTGCCTGCAGTGCCGGGCTTCATCCCATCGGCGTCGGCGGCGGTGAAGGCGCATGCGCTCACGTCGTCGCACGGCCTGCTGTGGCTCGGGCTGGACGGCTCGACGCAGCGCGCTGCGCCCGCGCTGACAGGACTGCCGCCGCGCGAGATCGTCTGCGGCCCGTTCGATGCCGCCACCAGCGCACCGCGGGTGGTCGAGAACTTTCTCGACATGTCGCACTTCGCTTTCGTGCACGCGGGCTTCCTCGGCGAAGCGCGGCATGCCGAGGTGCCGCACCACGAGGTGACGCTGGCGCCCGACGGGCGGCCGGTTGCGCCGCAATACCGGGCCTGGCAGCCTCGGGCCAGTGCCACGTCGCAAGACGGTGCGTGGGTGGACTACCGCTACGAGGTGTTGGCGCCCTACTGCGCCGTGCTGCGCAAGCGTGCCGATGCTGTGGCCGGTGCGCTCGACGAGGCGTATGCCTTGTGGTGCTGCCCTCGGGACGAGGAGACCACGCGCGTGTGGTTCACGCTCTTCACCAGCGATGCGACGACGCCGGATGAGGACCTGCGCGCCTTCCAGGCCACCATCTTCGGCCAGGACCGGCCGGTGCTCGAGTCGCAACGGCCGAAACGACTGCCGGTGTCTGGCGGCGAGGTGGCCAGTGCGGCCGACCGGCTGAGTGCGGCGTACCGCCGCTATCTGCGAGACTCGGGCATCACCTTCGGAGTGTGTTGACCATGGTCCTCGATTTCGACGCCATCCCCCGCGATCGGTTGCCGGCGCTGCTGCGCACCATGCCCAAGGCCGAGTTGCACATCCACATCGAAGGCTCGCTCGAACCCGAGCTGATCTTCAAGCTCGCGCAGCGCAACGGCGTGAAGCTGGCGTATCCCAGCGTCGAGGCGCTGCGCGCCGCCTATGCCTTCACCGACCTGCAGAGCTTCCTCGACATCTACTATGCCGGCGCCAGCGTGCTCCTGCAGGAGCAGGATTTCTTCGACATGACCTGGGCCTATCTGCAGCGCGCGGCGGCCGACAACGTGGTGCACGCCGAGATCTTCTTCGACCCGCAGACGCACACCGCGCGCGGCGTGCCGATCGAGATGGTCGTGCGCGGTCTGCACCACGCCTGCCAGCGCGCGCACCAGGAGCTGCGCATCAGCACGCGGCTGATCCTGTGTTTCCTGCGCCATCTCAGCGAGGACGAGGCCCTTGCCACGCTCGACGCGGCCCTGCCATGGCGCGAGCATTTCATCGGCGTCGGGCTGGACAGCAGCGAGCGCGGCCACCCGCCGGAGAAGTTTGCCCGTGTCTTCGCCCGGGCCCGCGCGCTCGGGCTGCACGTGGTGGCTCATGCCGGCGAGGAGGGGCCGCCCGGGTACATCGAAAGCGCGCTCGATGTGCTCGGCGTCGAGCGCATCGATCACGGCGTGCGCTGCCTCGAGGACCCCGCGCTCGTCGCGCGCCTGGCCCGAACCCGCGTGCCGTTGACCGTGTGCCCGTTGTCCAACGTCAAGCTGTGCGTGTTCAAGGCACTGGCCGACCACAACCTGCCGGCGCTGCTCGACGCAGGGCTGTGCGCCACCGTCAACTCCGACGACCCGGCCTACTTCGGCGGCTATATCAACCAGAACTTCGTCGAGACCTTCGCCGCCTTGCCGCAGCTCGGGGCTCGCCATGCCTGGCAGCTGGCGCGCAACAGCTTCGAGGCGAGCTTCGTCGGCGCCGACCAGAAGGCGCATTGGATGCACGCGCTGGACGCAGCCTTCGCTTCGGCAAGCTGAGGCATGCTGCGCTTCGGCAGGCATGCTCGCCGGCCGTGACGGGTTTCACGGACCAAGCCGGCGGTGGCACACGCGTCAAGGGGGTTGGCCCCAGACCACGGGGGCGAGGGCCATGGACCGGATCGCGCTACACTGTTACTGTCTGTGACATCGCCGGGGGGTGGCCGAAGTCGGCACCTCCCCCCAGTTCCCAGACCAGAGGCTTGCGCCATGTACCGCTTTCAGATGACGTTGTGGTCGTTCAAGGGTCGCCCCAGCCCGTTTGGGCGGCGCCCCTCGGATGCGGCCGACCCCGGAAACGAAAGCGGGTTTGCCGAAAGCAAGTTCTCGGATAGCACCTCGTCGCCGCACCAGTCGTGTCTGGACCTGGCCGCCGACTCGGCGGTGGTGCAGCGCACGGCCTTGCGTTCGCGCATGGCAACCGCTCCGGTCAGCCGTGCCGGCGTCGTCTCGCTGAACCGTCGCTCCGGCAGCGTGAAGGCGCCGTCCCGCTGAGCGTACCTGCCGCTCGACGGCGGCCCTGAGCCATACTGCGCTCTTCTCGCGCGTGTCCCCGTGCGCGAGGGCGCGTGCCGTGCCACGGGGCCATGTCGAGGACAACCATGATCAAGAACCTCCCGCGCGCGGCGTGTGCCGCGTTGCTGGCGCTGGGCGCCGCCCTTGCCAGCCCGGCCCAACCGACCGCATCCCCCGTAGCCTCGAGCCGCGAGCCGCTGAAGGTGGGATTCGTCTTCGTCAGCCCCGTGGGCGAAGCCGGCTGGACGTACCAGCACAACCAGGGTCGCCTGGCACTAGAGGCGACGCTGGGCCCTCGCGTGCGCACCACGGTGGTCGAATCGGTGCCCGAAGGGCCCGACGCCGAGCGGGTGATGCGTGACCTTGCGTCTCGGGGACACGGGCTGATCTTCGCCACCAGCTTCGGCTACCTGGATGCGGCGCTGCGTGTGGCGGCCAACTTCCCGCAGGTGCGCTTCGAGCACGCGGGTGGCTACAAGACGGCCGACAACCTCAACACCTACAACGCGCGCTACTACGAGGCCCGCTACCTGGCCGGCTGGCTGGCGGGCCGCAGCAGCGAGCGCGGCGTGGCCAGCTACGTGGCGGGCTTTCCGGTGCCTGAGGTGATTCAGGGCATCAACGCCTTTGCCCTGGGCATGCGTGCGGCCAACCCGAAGGCCGAGGTGCGCGTGCTGTGGCTGAACACCTGGTTCGATCCCGTGCGCGAGCGCGAAGCGGCACAGACGCTGGTGCGCCAGGGCGCCGACGTGCTCACCAACCACAGCGGCTCGCCCGCGGTGCCGCAGACGGCCGAGGACCTGGGCGTCAAGCTGGTGGCCTACCAGAGCGACATGCGTCGCTTCGCACCGCGCGCGCAGCTGGCTGCGGTCACGCACCATTGGGGCGGCTACTACACGCGTGTGGCCCAGTCCGTGCTCGACGGGCGCTGGCGCGTGCAGCCGGCATGGGGCGGGCTGAAGGACGGCATGGTGCAGCTCGATGCCCTGCACCCCTCGCTACCCGCCGACATCGTCGAGGCGCTGCGGCGCCTGCGCGCCGACATCGAATCGGGCCGCCGCCACGCCTTCGAGGGGCGGCTCGTCGACCAGCACGGCCGCGTGCGCCAGGAGTCCGGCCGCCTCGCCGACGAGCGCATCGCGGCCATGGATTGGTTCGTGCAGGGCGTCGTCGGCACCCTGCCCACGCCCTAGGCTCGGTTAACCCGCGCGCTGAGGGACTGGCTCACACCTCGACGGACTGTGACATGAGACGACCCCAAGCCCACTTCGTTCGCGGCCCCCAAGGGGCGCGTCCCTACCTTCGGACGGCCGAGCGGTACTGAAATGAATCGCCCCGAAGCGCCTTCGGCGTCTCCCCCCAGGGAGCATTGCCAGCGGCCCGGCGAAGCCGGTTCCGCGGCGATCGCTGGGGTGGGGCGGATTCATGTCATCAGGGTGCCGCTTGCCGGCATGGAGCAGCTGACATGGTGCACGCCGATGCCCTGTCCGACCCGCGCGCGATGCGCGAGGCCGGGCGCGAGTGGCTGTCGCTGGCGCTGATCGATGCGCGCAATCGCACGCTGCGCTGGTTCGCGGCGGTGGAGTCCCTGGGCCGGGATGCGGGGTTGCGCGCCATGTGGGAAGGCGAGCTGTCACCGCCGTTGTGGCTGCTCGGTCACGTCGGCTGGTTCCAGGAGCGCTGGTGCGCGCGCAACCTGCAGCGCGCACGCGGCCCTGCCGCGGATGAACAGTCCACGCGACTGCCCTCGCTGCTGCGCCATGCCGACACCTGGTTCGACCCCGTCGCCACGCCACGCGATGCGCGCTGGGCGCTGCCCCTGCCCGATGCCGCGGCGACGCGACAGTACCTGGTCGACACGCTGGAGGGTACGCTCGACCTGCTGGCCCGCAGCGACGAATCGGACGCCGCTTTGTACATGTTCCGACTGGCCCTGTTCCACGAGGATGCCCAGGTCGACTCGTTTGCGCAGGTGGCGCAGGCGTTCGGCGTGGACGATGCGCAGCTCGCCGGCCTGTGGGCACCGGCGCGAGCGCTGGCGCCGCGCGACCCCGTGGCTTTTGCCGATACGCGCTGGACGCTGGGCATCGCGCCGGATGCGCCCGGGTTCGCCTTCGACATCGAGCGCGGCTGCTTGCCGGTGCAGGTGCCCGCGTTCGAAATCGACGCCCAGCCGGTGACCTGGTCGCAGTATCTGGAATTCGTCGAGGCCGGCGGCTACGACGACGAGCGCTGGTGGACTGCACCAGGCTGGACCTGGGTGGAGCAGACGCAGCGGCGGGCGCCGCGCGGCGTCGAGCAGATGCGCTCGGGCGTTGTCGCGCGACGCGGGGCGCGCCTGCTGCGGCTGGCGCCGGCGCAGTCGGTGGTTCACGTCAATGCCTATGAGGCCGAGGCCTGGTGCGCCTGGGCCGGGCGGCGCCTGCCGACCGAAGTGGAATGGGAGGTGGCGGCCCACCAAGGCGGCGGACGCGGCTGGCGCTGGGGCGACATCTGGGAGTGGACGGCCACCCGCCTGCGGCCGCTGCCGGGCTTCTTGGCACAGGCGGGGTGCGAAAGGCTCGAGCCCGCGTTCTCGCACCACCGCGTGCTGCGCGGGGCCTCGCGTGCGACGGTGCCGCGGGCGCGCTTTCCCCGCGCGCGTCACCACGCCGCGGCCGACGACGACAGCGGCTTCACCGGCTTTCGCAGTTGCGCGCTCTGAGCCGCGAAGACCGCGCAAGCCCCACGCGGCCCCCCGTCGGGGCGCTAAGACAATCGGGCGGTCCGGCGTTCGCTCGAGACCATGAGTTGGCGACCGTGCGCCGCAACCTATGCACGGCGGCACATATCGCCAGGCTGAGTCGCTTTCGCAACAATCGCGCCCTTCGGACGTCGGGTGACGAGCAACATGGTGGACAGCCTGGTCGCGGCGTGGGAACTGATGGTGGGGGGGCGGGGATCGTTGTGGCCGGTGGTGGGGCTGTCGCTCGTGGTCAGCGCCACGGCGTGTCTGCTCGCGGCGGCGATCGGTCTGGTCGGCGGCGCCGCCTTGGCGACCGTGAAGTTCCGCGGGCGCCGCCTCGTGGTGGCGCTGCTCAACACCTTGCTGGCCTTGCCGCCGGTGGTGGTGGGGCTCGCGGTGTACCTGCTGCTGTCGCGCTCGGGGCCGCTCGGTGCCTGGGGCATCCTGTTCACGCCGCAGGCCATGGTCATCGCCCAGACCGTGCTCGTGCTGCCCATCGTCACCGCGCTGACGCGCCAGCTCGTTGCCGACGCCATGCACGGCGCCGGCGAGCAGTTGCGCTCGATGGGGGCGGCGCCGTTGCATAGCGCGGCCCTGTTGCTGGTGCACGAGCGCCTGTCGCTCGTCACCGTGCTGCTGACGGCCTTCGGCCGCGCCATCAGTGAAGTCGGCGCCGTGATGATCGTGGGCGGCAACATCGACGGCGTCACGCGCGTGATGACGACAGCCATCGCCCTCGAGACCAGCAAGGGCGACCTGCCGCTGGCGCTCGGCCTGGGCATCGTGCTGCTGGGGGTGGTGGGGATCATCAACCTGGGCATCGCCGGCATGCAGCGCCTGCAAAGCCGCCACGAAGGACGCGCGGCATGACGGCCTCGCCCGCCGCACCTGGCGCACACGCCGCGCAGCCGCTGATCGAGCTGCAGGCGGCCGGCGTCGCGTTCGGACGCACCGTGGCGCTGCAGCCCACCGATTTCCAGATCCGGCGCGGCGAGCGCGTCGCCTTGATCGGTGCCAACGGCAGCGGCAAGACGACGCTGCTGCGCCTGCTGCACGGCCAGCTCGAGCCGACCTGCGGTACACGCCGCGCCCACGCCGACGCCAACGGCCAGCCCCTGCGCCAGGCCATGCTGTTCCAGCGCCCCTTCCTGTTGCGGCTGTCGGTGTGGCGCAACCTGCAAGTGGCCTTGTGGCTGGCTGGCGTGCCGCGCGGCGACTGGGACCAGCGCGGCCGGCACGCACTGGAGCGCGTCGGCCTTGCCGGGCTGCAACGCCGGCCGGCTCGCGTGCTGTCGGGAGGGCAGCAGCAGCGCCTGGCGCTGGCACGCGCCTGGGCGGTGCGGCCGCAGATGCTGCTGCTGGACGAACCCACGGCCAGCCTCGACCCCGGCGGCAAGCACGAAGTCGAGACCTTGATCGACGACTTTGCCCGCGAAGGCATGGCGGTGGTGATGAGCACGCACAACCTCGGTCAGGCGAAGCGGCTGTCCTCGCGCGTGGTGTTTCTCGATGCCGGCCGCATCGCATGCGACCTGCCGACCGACGGGTTCTTCAACCAGCGCCTGCCCGAGGCCGCGCACCATTTCGTGCGCGGGGAAGCCATCTGGTCATGAGCTGCCTCCCGGCGGTGGGTGCACACCGCCGCCGCGTGCCCATACGGCCGCGCGCTACAGCCCGTCGCCGACCAGGCCGTTGCGGATGGCGTAGACCGTCAGCTCGGAGTTGTTCGTCAGGCCGAGCTTCTCCAGCACCCGCGCGCGGTAGACGCTGACGGTCTTCGGGCTCAGCGCCAGTTCCTCGGCGATGTCGGACAGCCGCTTGCCCGAGGCGATCATCACCAGCGTCTGCATCTCGCGGTCCGACAGCTTGTCGTGCGCATGCTCGCTGGCGGGCGCCGTGAGGTTCTCGACCAGCATGGTCGCGATTTCGGGTGTGACGTACTTGCGCCCCTGCGCCACGGTGCGCACCGCCTGCATGATCAGCGCCGGATCGCCCGCCTTGTTGACGTAGCCGTACGCTCCGGCCCGCAGCGCCCGGATGGCGTACTGGTCCTCGGGGTACATCGACACCACCAGCACCTTCACGGGCGAGCCTTCGTCCTTCAGGGCGTGCAGCACGTCCAGGCCGCTGCGGCCGGGCAGGTTGATGTCGAGCACCAGCACGTCGCACGGCTGGGTGCGCATCAGCGTGCGCAGTTCGCCGTAGTCGCCCGCTTCACCGACGACCTGCAGGTCGGGTGAGTCCGACAGCGTGTCGCGGATGCCGCGCCGGATCAGCGCGTGGTCGTCGCACAGGATGACCTTGATCACAGGCTGCCCCAGGCGGAGGGGTCGTGGCGATGGTTGTCTTCGGTGGCGTGGCCGTACTCCGAGTCGACCGGTCGATCGCCATGCTCGAGCGGCACCGACAGGATCAGCGTCGTGCCGCGCCCCTGGCTGGCCAGCTCGATCCACCCGCCCACCGTGCCTGCGCGTTCGTGAAGGCCGCGGATGCCAAAGCTGCGCGCCTTGGCCAGGTCGGCCTGCGTCAGACCGACGCCGTTATCGCTGACTTCCAGCGACAGCACGCCGCCGGAGAGCGACAGGTCCATGCGCACCTGCGTGGCGCGGGCATGCTTGCTGATGTTGGTCAGCGCCTCCTGCGCCGTGCGGTAGGCCACCAGCGGCACGCCGGCCGGCAACTGCATCTGCTCGTGCGTGGTGCGAAACTGGCAGGCGATGCCCGAGCGCTTCTCGAAGCGCGACGCCATCCATTGCAGCGCCGCCACCAGTCCCTGCTCCAGGATCGCCGGGCGCAGGTTGTGCATGATGCGCTGGCTGGCCTCGAGCGCGTGCGTCACCGACTCCAGCGCGGACTGCGCCCGCTGCGTCACGTCGGGCGTGCCGCCATGGCGGGCGATCCAGGCCAGATCGAACTTCAGCGCGGTGAGCGAGCCGCCCACATCGTCGTGGATCTCGCGTGCGATCGCCGCACGCTCCATCTCGACGCTGGTCTGCAGGTGCTGCGCCAGCTCCGACAGCTGCTGGCGCGAGCGGGCCAGCTCACGGTCGGCCCGCCGCCGCGCGCGCTTGGCGCGGCTGGCCTCCACGGCGTGCTGCAGAGCCGGGCCGAGCCGTTTGAGGTTGTTCTTCAGCAGGTAGTCGGCCGCACCCAGCCGCATGGCCGCCACCGCGGTGTCCTCGCCGATCTCGCCGGAGACCAGGATGAAGGGCAGCGCCAGACCGCTGGCCTTGACGATCTCCAGCGCCGCCAGGCCCGAGAAACCGGGCAGGTTGTAGTCGGACACCACGGCGTCCCAGTCGCGCAGCAGCGCGGCCCGGAACTGGGCCTCGGTCTCGACGCGCTCGGCCTGCACCGCCAGTCCGCCACGCTCGATCTCGGCCACGAGCAACTGGTGGTCGAGTTCGACATCTTCCAGATGCAACAGCCGCAGCGGCCGACCGCGGCCGGTGGCGCCGGCGCGTCGGCCCGCGCCGAGGTGCGCGGAGGGGGCACGATCCATCGATTTGGCCGGTGTTCGAGGCGGTGATCGATCCCTGGAAGCGGGCGGCGGCTGTCGAAAATTCTAGCCATCACCGGGCCAGGGGCGTGCCGTGCATTGTGCCGGTCGCCCGGCTGCCACAGGAGATGGCCATTGAACGAATCGGCTGATGCGCAACGACCTGGACCGGACCTGTCCGAGCCCGAACGGGTCGATCTGCGTCTGCAGCTCATCGCTGCGGCCGACGACCTCGAGCAGCTTCAGGCGCTGCTGCGCGATGCCTGTGACAGCTTGTTGCTTCGCTTCTCGGGTATGGCCGATGGGTTGCGGGACTTGTGCGGCGGCGCAGACGTCGGCGGGCCTGCCCAGGCTCTGCAGGCCGAGCTGTCGGGTGCCGTGGTGGCGCTGCAGTTCCAGGATCTCGCGCAGCAGCTCATCGCACACACCCGTCGGCACCTGCAGCGCTGCGCCAACGACCTTCACTTCACGAGGCCGGGCGCTGTGCGCCAGGCCGGGCCCGTGACCCAGCAGGCGATGCACGCCGGCTCGGTGGACCTGTTCTGACCCTGGGGAGATCCTCATGCATTCGATTCTCGCGGTGGACGATTCGGCGTCGATGCGCCAGATGGTGTCGTTCACGCTCAAGAACGCCGGATTCGCGGTGGTCGAGGCGGTCGACGGGCAGGACGCGCTGGAGAAGATCGCCGCCAAGGACTTCGACCTGGTGCTCACCGACCAGAACATGCCGCGGCTGGACGGCATCGGCCTGACCCAGCGCTTGCGCCAGAACCCCCGCTACAAGAGCACGCCCATCCTCATCCTGACCACCGAGTCGAGCGACGAGATGAAGCAGAAGGGCCGCGCAGCCGGTGCCACCGGCTGGCTGGTCAAGCCCTTCGATCCGAGCAAGCTCGTCGAAGTGATCGGCAAGGTCATCCGCTGACCTGCGCGCGCCCAGGGTCCCGACGATGGCACAGACACCGACCGCCTCAGGCCGCCCCGACGCGGGCATCGACCTGAGCCAGTTCTACCAGGTCTTCTTCGAGGAGGCCGCCGAGAACCTCCAGCGCATGGAACAGCTGCTGCTCGCGCTCGACGTGAACAGCGCCGACGACGAGGAGCTCAACGCGATCTTCCGCTGCGCCCACTCCATCAAGGGTGGCGCGGCGACCTTCGGCTTCACCGACGTGGCCGAGCTGACTCACGAGATGGAGACGCTGCTGGACCGGCTGCGCCGCCACGAACTTGCGCCCACCGGCGCGATGGTCGACGTGCTGCTGGCTTCGGGCGACGTGCTGGGCGCGCAGCTCGTGCGCCACCGCAGCGGCGAAGGCGAGGAACCCGATACGTCGTCCCTGCTGGGCGACATTCGTGCGCTGGTCAAGGGCACTGCACCGGCGTTGGGCCCTGGCGCCCCGACCGCTGCCGCGCCCCCGGCGGCGCCGAGCCCAGGTGCCGCCGCACCCGCGGCCGCCGCTGCTCCCGGCGACGACGTCGCACCGTGCCCCGATGGACCCCGTCTGATAGAGCTCACGGTCGGGCCGCTCGAACGTGTCGAGATTGCCGACCACCTGGTCGAGCTGTTCAGCGAGATCGACGGCCTGGGCCAGATCGAACCCCTGGACGGCGGCCGCAGCGCCGACGGCGTGCGTCGCTTCAAGGTCAGCACCGCCAGCAGCGACGCCGACCTGCTGGACCTGTTCGGTTTCCACGTCTCGCGCGAGCAGGTGAAGATCGCACCGCTCGGCCCGGGCTACGGCTTCTACGCCGGCAACCCGGGCGTGCCCAAGGACGTGCCTGCGCAGGAGCCCGGCTACGGCTTCTTCGACGGCGCTCCGGGCGCTCCGGCGCAGGCCGGTGCGCCCTGCGCTCCCGACGCGCCGGCACGTGCCGCCGACGCGGCACCATCACCGGCGCGGGTCGCCACCGGGGCGCGTGCCGAGAAACCGGCCGGCGCCGGTGTCGAGGCGAGCACGCTGCGGGTGTCGGTGGAGAAGGTCGACCAGCTGATCAACCTGGTCAGCGAGCTCGTCATCACCCAGGCCATGCTGGCGCAGGCCGGCCAGGGGCTCGATGCCAACGTGCACCAGCAGTTCGCCGCCAACCTGGCCGACCTGGACCGCCACACCCGCGACCTGCAGGAAGCGGTGATGTCGATCCGCATGATTCCGATGTCGTTGGTCTTCAACCGCTTTCCGCGCATGTTGCGCGACCTGGCAGGCAAGTTGGGCAAGCGGGTCGAACTGGTCACCAAGGGCGAAGCGACCGAGCTCGACAAAGGCATGATCGAAAAGATCACCGACCCGCTGACGCATCTGGTGCGCAACGCCTGCGACCATGGCATCGAGTTGCCCGAGGAGCGCGTCGCCAAGGGCAAGCCGCCGCAGGGAACGCTGACGCTGGTGGCGTCGCACCAGGGCGGCACGGTGCTGATCGAGGTGCGCGACGACGGTCGCGGCCTGAGTCGCGCGAAGCTGCTGCAGAAGGCCCGGGAGCGCGGCCTCGACGCACCGGATGCGCTGACCGACGCCGAGGTGTGGGCGCTGATCTTCGCGCCCGGCTTTTCGACTGCCGAGCAGGTCACCGACGTGTCGGGCCGCGGCGTGGGCATGGACGTGGTGAGGAAGAACATCGCCGCGCTCGGCGGCTCGGTGGAGATCGACTCGGCCGAAGGCTACGGCATGAGCGTCAAGGTGCGCCTGCCGCTGACGCTGGCCATCATGGACGGCATGAGCGTGGGCGTGGCCGACGAGTGCTACATCCTGCCGCTCGCATCGGTGGTCGAGTCGTTCCAGGTCAAGCCCGAGATGGTCCGTACGCTTGGCGGCAGCGGCCGCGTCATGCAGGTGCGCGACGAGATCCTGCCCGTGCTCGAGCTCGAGCAGGTCTTCAACGTGCCGCGCACCGCCGACGCCTGCGACGAGCCGATCATGGTCATCGTCGAATCGGAAGGCGAGCGCGTGGCCCTGATCGTCGACGAGCTGATCGGCCAGCAGCAGGTCGTGGTGAAGAACCTCGAAGTCAACTACCGCAAGGTCGACGACGTGTCGGGCGCCACCATCCTCGGCGACGGACGAGTGGCCTTGATTCTCGACGTGGGCGCGCTGGTGCGCCGCGCGCGCCACTGAAGACAACCCAGCAGGAGCACGCCGTGGAAACTCTGTTGGCGCTGATGCGGCGCTTCACCATTCGCACCCGCATGATCGGCGCCGTCGCCATCGTCCTGTCACTGTTCGCGGTGCTCGGCCTGACCGGTGCGGACGGCGGCCGGCTGCTGCTGAATCTGAACACCGAGTTCATGGAGCACTCGGTGCGCGAGTTGCGCACCATCGCTGAGGCACGCCAACACCTGGCCGAGGTCCGTCACCACGAGAAGGACATGGTGATCGACTACGAGGACGGCGTGGCCGTGCTGCGCCACCGCGAAGCCTGGGCAGACTCGATTGCCGCAGCCCGCAAGTCGCTCGAGTCGATGCTGCAGGGCGAGGAGGACGACGGCAACGTGCTCGCGCGCAAGGCCATCGAACACCTCGACGCCTATGCCGTGGCATCCAAGCCCGTGCTCGACCAGATCCAGAACGGTGCCTTCGACGGCGCCAAGGGGGCCGACCGGCGTCTGGCCGCGGCCAAGGAGCACGTGAAGGCCGTCGAACAGCTGGCCACGCAGATCGAGTC
>Ga0114939_10002132_pt1 | contig 15010 bp, 10 predicted proteins | sample AshMeaCrysSpring_FD_87196 | JGI IMG/M metagenome (GOLD analysis project Ga0114939, IMG submission 87196) | Groundwater microbial communities from Big Spring, Nevada to study Microbial Dark Matter (Phase II) - Ash Meadows Crystal Spring | ecosystem: Environmental > Aquatic > Deep subsurface >... | reverse complement strand
GACCATAGACCATAGACGATGGACGACAGTAAGCCAAGGAGGTAGGAAGGGAGATGAAGACGATGACAGATGTGAGATGGTAGATGATAGAGAGGACCATAGACCATAGACGATGGTGAGGTAGATTGCTTCGTGACTCGTAATGACGGGAAGGGGACGACCGAAAGGGAAGCAGTTTGGAAGTATTTTACTTTCGGTATTTGTAATAAACAATCATGAGGAAGTATCATAAATAAAACTATGCTCTCTAGAATCGCATAAACGACAACATGTTTCCATCGGCTGTCCGAATAAAATGAGGCTGTCTCGCACTTTTGAGACAGCCTCATTTCATGACATAGCTACTAACTTTTAGTCTTTTAAAATCTCTATCTTTTTTACGATGCTGCTGTTTGTCTGCACATCTATACCATACAGAAAATACATGCCAGACTGTATGTAACCAGGTATTTGTATTTCTGTACTATTTGCCAATAATGTAGGCGGTATGGTAAGCACAGTTTTACCTACTTCGTCTACCAGTTTCCAGCGATACAGTTTGTTTGTACTGCCTGCTTGCTGAATTATTATTCTATCTTTTACAGGATTAGGATATACCAAAAGCGCTGTTTTATTGAGCGAGTGTGATAGCACTTTACTGTATTGATAACTATTGTCGCTGTTAACCATTTTTAAGCGATAGTAAACCTTGTAGGCATCACCAGGCACTTTATCTATAAAGTTGTATGCAGCACTTAATTGATTGCCTGCTTTAATATTGCCCACCGCTTCGAAGCTGTTGGCACTGTTAATGCTTCGCTCTACAACAAAGTTGCTCATGCTATATTCATTAGCTGTTTGCCATTGTAAGGCTACTATATTATTAGCTTGTACTGTTGCATCGAAAGATATTAGCTTAAGTGGCAGAACAGCGGCAGTCCAAGTATTGGTAGTACCATCGTACCAGCCATCACCACAGCGGTATAAATCAGCTGTTTGTGGTGACGAGCGATTATTGAAGATGAGATTGGTACAACTATCGCCCTGCAAAAAATATTTAAACCAGCCATTGCCTTCACTTACCATAGGTACACCAGGCCAGGTAGTAGTATTTACTACAGGTATGGCATTCCAGTAGTAGAAGTATGGTGGGCTATTAGTCCAAGAAGTGGGCGGCTTAAAATGTATTGTGATACCATTGCTGGTACTTGTTACAGTAATGTTTTGATTAACCGTATCTCGTTTGTTATTCTGGTCTTGCACTACTACATTCATTTTATATACACCGGGCTTGTTGTAGGTACGTGAAGCTGTAGCATTTAAGCCACTTTGCAAATAGGTACTATCACCAAAATCCCAGAAATAACCAAGTACCGTACAGCCTGTAGAAGCAGAGGCATCAAAGTTTACCGTAAGTGGCGCCGCACCACTAATAGGTGTGGTGGTTAACTTACCAGTGGGCTTATAAATATCTGGCACTGATGATAGCAGCGTATTAAAATCGAAGTAAGATGTGGTAGTAACGTTATTGAGATTGACTGTTTGATTACTACCATCGTTGAATATTACATTTACACTGGTAACACCATTAAACTTAAAAGCCCACCAATCGCCTGTATGGCATACCCTTGTAGCTGCTACACCCGGCCAGGTAGTGGTAGCAATGGCACTTGATGGGGTAGCATTCCAATAATAGATTTTAATCGAAGAACCCCAAGTGGCAGGCTTCTTAAAGTACACCCAAATATCAGGTATAGGGTTAAAGGTATATTGCTGACTATCTGCAACGCTGGCTCGCCCTTCACTATCTATACCAATATACTTTAGCATAGTACTAGAAGGGCCGCTTAAATTAATAGCGGTAGCGTATAATGATGCACTTGCTGTAGGTGTACTACCATCGGTAGTGTAATATATTTTTACTGGTGGCCTAGGCGATGAGGCGCTTAAACTTACAGCTACATTACCTGTGGGATAATTAGCCCCTACAGGGCTTGCTGTAATGGTTGGCGCAGGAATATTAAAGGTGTAAGCACTTGTTACAATGGTAGATGCTTGGTTGTTTGAATCGATAGCCATTGCTTTAATGGTAGTAGCTGCACTCACTGCAATAGGTGTTATGTACTTTGTAGATGCACTAGTAGGTGTAGTACCATCGATAGTATAATAAATGCTATAAGGTGGCTTAGTACCATTGCCCCCTGCAGCCAGCTGTACAGTAATAGGGTTGTAATAATTACCAGCCACAGGGCTTGCTGTTACACTAGGCTTAGGCAACACAAACGTGTAACTCTGCCCATCAATATCACTTACATTACCACTGGCATCAATTGCTATAGCCCTTACTATGGTTGCCGTACTTACAGAAAAACTACCTGTATATACTGGTGATGATATAGTAGGCGCTGTACCATCTAGTGTGTAACGAATAGTAACCGCACCACTACCACCTGCTGATGACATATTTACTATAACAGGGCTGTAATAATTGTCTGATACTGGTGCAATTGATACTTGTGGTGTTACTGTGCAGCCACTGGTACAAGGCTCAAAGAAGCCGTCGCCATTACCACCTATCATGCCTGGCCCATTAAGCACATAAATACCTGCTGATGTAGACTTAACCGTAAAGCTTAAACTGCCATTGCTTACTGTTATTTTTTTGCCAGTCACAGCATCGGCATAAGTACCATTGGGCAAGCCAGTAAAGTTAAAGCTAGCATCGCCATCTTTTGCCAAGCCTACTGCTACTACCTGCGTACCAAGGGTTCTTGTAAAACCAATACCATTACCAGGATAATTACCACCCCAAGCCCATGTACCACTACCTAAAGCTGGTATAGCTTTTCGTATGGCATTCAGCTTAGCAAAATGCTTGTATAGAATATGGCTCTTGGCAGATGCGATATCATTACCATAATAGGCCCTGCCTGTAAGGTCTAAACTTTTTTGAATGCCACTTGCATCGTGTAAATCGCAGAATATACCTTTTTGAAATTGCTTTTCTGTACCGTAATACACACAAGGAATACCACGCCATGTAAACATGAAATTCATACAAGCAGCAAGGTTTTCTACACTACCATTGTAACGCATGTTCCAATCGTTGTTAGGACCAAAATCATGGTTGTCTAACCAAGTTACTAATAGTGATGCATCGCCATACAGGTTATCGTACCTAGCAGCATCAGTAACACCACTAAAAGCACCACCATTTTCAAATACATTATGAAAGGTAGCTTCGCCAAAAAAATCTAGCACTCCTACACCCAATGGTGCTGATGTACCCACATTACCACGCCATGTGTACCAGTGTGGGTTTAACTCTTGTACCGGATGTAGGTCGAAACGTTTTTGAGCAACTTCGCCAAAGATGAAGAGGTTGGGGTTAACAGCTTTAAACCTGTCTACCAAGTGAATAATGTCTTCTTTATTCATGTGCTTCCAAGTATCCCATCTAAAAGCATCTACACCCATGTCTATAAACTTTTTGTAGGCATTAAACATATAGTCTCGTAATACGGGGCTACCTGTGTTTAAGTCTGGGCAGTCATCGGCAATGGCTCTTTGATAGCAGTTGGTTGTATCATCCCAACCTTGCACAAAACCATTGCCACTGTGGTGAAAATAATTGATGTCTGATGTATTTAGAAAAGACTCGGTACTTGGCCAGTTGTAAGCAGCAAGGTTTTGATTATATGGTGCTGGCATTTTAGCAATATTGGCTCTGCTCCATATTTTACCATCATCAGGATTTGGTGTAAGGCCATCGTAATCCCAATTAGGATTGGGCAGCAATGGTGTACCTAGTTTTGTTTGGCCCCAAACTCTTGTAGGGTCGGTATTATACTTTAGCTCTGATACACCTTTTATACCATAGCGGCCACTGTGGTTGGTAACTATATCTAGTACTAGTTTCATGCCCTTGGCATGTACTGCATTTATTAAATCTTGAAAGGTAGCGCCAGGACTTTCTAATCTTGGATCTACTTTGGTAAAATCCCATGCATGATACCAATGATAATCTAATGGGCTTCTGTTTTGTACTACTGGTGTAATCCATATAGCTGTAAAGCCCATACCTTTTATATAATCTAGCTGCTGAATTAAGCCCTTAAAATCGCCACGCCATGCTACATCTTTTGGGTCTGTAATGTTGGGATTATTAACACCTGGTATATAACTACACCATTCGTCTGGGGCATTATTGGTAGTATCACCATCAAAAAATCGTGAGGTAATTAAAAAGTAAATCGTCTCTTTTCTAAAATCTACCTGGGCATAAGTAGACATAAGAATTGTTGTAAACAATACCAGTAGCAAGCAACGTTTCATTGGATTTTGTTTAGAAAGTGATAGTTTATGAAAGCAAAATAAGCCTTTTTGTGTAAAAAGTACACATTGTTTGAATTTAAAAGATAGTGCTGCTAACTATAAGGAATGTAAATTGCTCTGGGAAAATTATTAAGCTGTAATATGGAAATGGACACGCATTGTGTACGGGCAGACGAAGAAGGGTTTAAAGGGCATATACTTGATGTGATGCTGATGATGGGCTATTACCGTACACAGCATTTAATGTTTACCTGCGTACAAGCTCAGGCAGACGAGAATAGCTATGCCATACCAGTATTCTGGCTGCGTACCAATATAGCTGCCATTAAAGAGAACAAACAAGCACGCAGCATACGTAACAGGTGTGCCAAGTTTACCGTAAACATTGTGCCTGCAATAGTTACAGATGAGGTGGAAGCACTGTACCAATTGTACCGTAATCATGTACCATTTAGTACCAGTGAAACCTGTACATCGTACCTACACCAACCTTATCTTGCTAATCCTTTTGAATCGTATATGGTACAAGTACGAGATGGTAATATCCTTATAGCAGCAGGTATTTTTGATAAAGGCAATGCTACGATAGCTGGCATTATAAACATGTACCATCCTGCGTACAGTAGCTATAGCCTGGGCAAGTTTATTATGCTTAATAAAATAGACTTTGCAAGAGCTAATGGCATTACCTGGTATTACACCGGCTACATTAGTACTGCTACTACCCGATTTGATTATAAAACTTTTCCTGATATAGCCGCAGTAGATGTGTATTTACCAATAGAAAAGAAATGGGTGCCTTACCGCTTTATGGATAAGGAACACTTGCATGATTATTATGTGAACCATTTGGTGTAGAGGACAGACGTCAGTCGATAGACCACAGACGATGAATTTTTAGCAACAAAGAAACCACAACGGCAGAGCGGGCGGATGGGTCACAGCGATTTTTGCCAATAAGCCTTGAGGACAGAAAGATGCACAAAAAAAGACAACAGTCCATAGACGACAGACGATGGTGTTTGGAGCGAAAGGGAAACACCCCTAACCCCTCTAAAAGATGGGAATTTTAACCGCAAAGAGCAAGAAGAATAGTCAACAATCGATAGACCATAGACGACAGAAAACACCCCAACCCCTCTAAAAGATGGGAAGTTTGACCATGAACCATCGTCTATGAACTAAAATTTTATGGATTGGTAGACCAAATAGATGATTCTTTTACAAATACCCTACGATTGAGTTTTAGTTGTGCAATAATTAGTTCTGCAAAATCTTCTGGATGCATTAAACGCTCTTCGTTGTTATTAATGAGATTTGAAGCTACAGCCAAATCGGTAACTACGGTACTTGGTGCCATTGCTGTTACACGAATATTATCTTTACGCACCTCACGCATTAGCGAATCTGTGAGCCCCATCACACCAAATTTTGATGCACTATAAGCACTGGTAAGTGGGCTACCATTTAAACCAGCAGTAGAAGATACATTCACAATATCGCCTTGCTTTCTGGCTATCATTTGTGGCAGTACAGCACGAGTAACATAGTAGGTACCAAAAAGGTTTACTTTTATCATTTGCTCCCATACGGTAGGCTCTAAATCTAAAAACTTACCGAATGTACCTATACCTGCATTGTTAATTAAATATCGATACTACCTAATTGCGATAGTATACTTTCTACAGCTGAATCTACCTGGTTTATGTCACTTACATCGGCTGAAGCTATCGCTGATTTTACACCTAGCAATTTTATCTCTTCAGCTAGTATGGTCAAATCTTTTTCGGTACGCGCCAAAAGCCCTACATGCACACCCTCACTTGCTAGTGCCAATGCAATAGCTTTGCCAATACCTTTACCTGCGCCTGTAACCAATGCTGTTTTACCTTGTAATGATTCCATAATTGTACTTAGTTTTTCTAGTGGCAAAATTACTGTATAGCTAAGGCGAAGTAGTTGCGAGATGAGAAGTTATGTGGTGATAATCTGGACAAAAAGAAAAGATATTTTTTGTTTATGTATTCTTTGCCTTTTATCTTCATCGCAAACATTTTGTATTGCAGTTTACAGAAGATCAAATACTAGCACTTGCACCTGATGAGGCCTCTAAAAAAGCAGGTAAAGACTTATCTACACCTAGCAAATGGGTGAGCAAAGGCATGAACGAAAAAGCTATCTGGGGCGAATGTCAAGGTAGTGGCAGCAAGCCTTACCAAACACAAGTTGATATTGTATCGCTTGCCTTTAAATGCTCTTGCCCTAGTAGAAAATTTCCTTGTAAGCATGGCTTAGGATTGCTACTATTTAATGCTAGACAAACAGCCGCATTTACTGATAATACACCACCTACTTGGGTGGCAGAATGGCTTGCTAAACGCATTGAAAAAACAGAAAAAAAGGCTGAGCAAGCCAACAAACCTGTAGATGAAGAAGCGCAGCAGAAACGCTTACAAGCAAGAGAACAATTAATTGAAGATGGCATCAGTGAGCTGTTACTTTGGCTACAAGATATTGTACGAAAGGGCATCATTCATTTACCACAAAATGGTAGCGCTGCATTTGACAATATGGCTAAGCGTATGGTAGATGCTAAAGCACCTGGCATAGCCAATCTGGTAAAATCGCTTGGTAGGATTAACTTTTATAAAGAAGGCTGGGAAGGCCAATTTTTACAACAGGTAACACGCATCTATTTAGCCATTGCTGCTTTTAAAAACAGAAACGAACCTAAGCGCTTGTATGATGCCGACATTAAAACACAAATAGGTTTTACACAAAATCAAGAAGCATTAAAAGAGCAAGGTGGTATTGAAGACAACTGGCTGGTTATTGGTAAGCAAACTACTGAAGAGGACAATATAACTACAGAACGCAATTGGCTGTATGGCTGTAATAGCAAGCAATACGCACTAGTACTGCAGTTTAGTGTTCGTGGGCAAGGCATTACATTTACGCTTACCCCTGGTATGTGCATACAAGCTGAATTAGTATTTTTTCCATCACTAGTGCCACTTAGAGCCATTATAAAAAAACAAATTGCCAGCCATGTAACTACAATACCTGAAGGCTTGCCCAATTGGCTTGCCGTAACAGACGTTTTAGCTACGCAAAAAATTACCTTACCATTTGCTACTATAAGCCCTTTAATTGTTGAATACTTACTGCCTATACAAGTGAACAATGAATGGTATTTGCAAGATGCTATGCAAGCAATTATGCCCATTGAGCAAGCAGATACCACCATTTGGAAATTACTTGCTATAAGCGGTGGGCAGCCTTTGCGGATGGCTTTACTAAGTCAGCAACACCAGTTTTTACCAATAGGTGTTTGGTCAAATAATACATACATCAGTTTATAAAATATAGTGCATGAATGCGTGGCAACAAGTAATACAAATTGCTTTAATAGGTACCGATAAGCAAACCATTTCTACGAAAGAAATGGACGAAGATTTACTACCAGCCATTGATGTGATTAATAGTAATACTGCTATAAACAGAGAAGAACAATTTTTACAAATAGCTACGCTTATACATCAGTACACCTTTTGTGGTACAGAAGCTAGTATAAAAACTGACAGTAGCCTGCCCATTTGCGAAGCGGAAACACAAAGCTATTGCAACACTAGTGCTACCAATGTTTTAAGGGATATTCTATATGAAAACAGTGATAGCTTACTAAAGCTATGGTTACAACTGTGTACTGCTAAACAACAAATAGTAGTGCCAGAATTATTGCCTATTTTATTCGATAAACTTGTTCAGCAAAAGGAACTTCAAACTTATATTGCTTGCCTTGGCAAAAGAGGTGTATGGTTAAGTCAGTTTAAAAGTGAATGGAATTTTGTACAAGTTGCAAGCGATGAAGAGCTATGGCTGCGAGGTACTACAGACCAAAGAAAAAAAGTATTGCAACACTTACGTAATACCAATACAATACTTGCCAGAGAATGGTTACAAGCAACATGGGGCGAAGAAAATGCTGCCACCAAACAACAGTTGCTACAAGCCTTAACTATCAATTTATCAGAGGATGATGTAACGTGGCTCGAAAGCCTTACAACCGAAAAAAGTAGTAAGGTGAAGGAAGATGTACTAGCACTATTACAACAAATAACAAGCGCAACTATTGTACAGCAATATGCCAGCTTTTTGCAGCAAAGCCTTGTGCTTAAAAAAGAGAAAACCATGTTTGGTTTATCATCTAAGCAAGTGCTACAAATTGAAGTACCTAACGAGGTAGCCACACAGATGGTAAAGCATGGCTTAGAAAATTTGAGTAATAAAAAAGGCTTTAGTGATGAAGAATGGATGGTGTATCAATTGGTAGAACATGTACCACCAAAAACATTAGAACAATACTTACAATTATCGCCGCAAAGTATTATAGAATTATTACAAAAAGAAGAGGCTACAACGAAGTTGATAACAGCAGTTGTTTCAGCAACAGTGCGGTTTTCAAGCAAAGAATGGGCTATTGCATTGATGCAATTTAGCAATGTATTTTACTTGGATATTTTGCCCTTACTGCCTATGCAACAACAAGAATATTACAGTAAAAAATTCTTTAAGGGTCATGAGCAAAGCATTATTCACTATGCAAGCAGCAGAACACAAGAGTGGTCGCTTGAGCTTACGCAGTTGATATGCAATTATGCAGCTGCAAATCCTTACAACTACAGCAAAAGCTTTTTTAATCAACAGATACATTTAATACCCACACAAGCCATTACTGTATTAAATAATGATACACTTACAGAGGGCTACGCAAAAGATTATTGGACCAATACTAAAACTTATGTCGAAAAACTACTGACCATAAAACAACAAACTATTCAATCATTTCAATAAAACAAGCACACGCACATATGTCTACTATTTTACGCCAACATGCCGAGGAATTATTTGCGCAAGAACTTGAAGAATTGCAAAAAAACGAATCGGGTAAACGACCTGCCAACTGGCAATTAACACCACAGTCGGTAGTTACTTATTTAATAGGTGGAAAGCTTAAAAATGGGTTTGAAATTACGCCCAAATACATTGGCAACAGGCGTTTGATGGAAATAGCAGTTGCTACCTTAACTACAGACAGAGCCTTATTGTTGTATGGCTTACCTGGTACTGCTAAAAGCTGGGTAAGCGAGCATTTGGCAGCTGCTGTTAGTGGCGATAGCACTTTAATTATTCAAGGTACAGCAGGCACAAGCGAAGAAGCCATTCGTTATGGTTGTAACTATGCGAGACTTTTATCAGAAGGCCCTAGTGAAAAGGCACTCGTAGAAACACCCGTAATACGAGGCATGAAAGATGGCAAAATTGTACGCATTGAAGAATTGACCCGTATAGGTGCAGATGTACAGGATACGCTTATAACTATTTTATCAGAAAAATCGCTGCCAATACCAGAGTTAAATACAGAAGTACAGGCAGTAAGAGGCTTTAATATTATAGCGACAGCCAACAACAGAGATAAAGGCGTTAACGAATTATCTAGTGCCTTAAAACGTCGTTTCAATACCGTGATATTGCCTGTGCCAGATAGCATAGAAGAAGAGATAGACATTGTACAACGTCGTGTGGCTAGCTACGAAAAAATAATGGAACTACCTGCTGAAAAGCCTGCCCTGCAAGAGATACGTAGGATAGTCACCATTTTTAGAGAACTGCGTAATGGTGTAACCCTTGATGGCAAAACAAAAATAAAATCGCCTACTGGTACTTTAAGTACAGCAGAAGCAATTTCGGTAGTAAACAATGGCTTGGCTATGGCAGGTTACTTTGGTGATGGGCAACTAAAAGCGGCAGACCTTGCAGCAGGTATTATTGGTGCTGTTATTAAAGATCCTGTTCAAGATAAAATTGTATGGCAAGAATATTTAGAAACAGTAGTAAAGCCAAGAGATGAGTGGAAAGATGTGTATAGGGCTTGTAGAGATTTGTAGGCACCCCCTGCCCCTAAAGGGGTATTAACAATAACAATATTTTTAAACAACTTTTTTGCTACAATGCTATGTACAAAAAGATAAAATTCCCCTTTAGGGGTTAGGGGTATGTCAGTAACTATCTTAGGAATTCGTCACCACGGCCCAGGTTCTGCTAGAAATGTAAAAGCATTTTTAGAAAAACTTCAACCAGATATTGTATTGGTGGAAGGCCCACCTGAAGCAGATGCATTGTTGCAATATGCCACACATGCTGAGCTAGTACCACCTGTAGCAATACTTGCGTATCAAACAGATAATATTCAACAATCTGTCTACTACCCCTTTGCAGAATTTTCGCCTGAGTGGCAAGCCATTCAGTATGCTCGTAAAGCCAATATTCATGTGCGTTTTATGGATTTACCATTAACACATTTGCTGGCAATTAAAGATGAAAAAACAGTAGTGAGTGATGAGCAGCAAGCTGTAAATAGCGATGCTGTATTACCTGAAGCTATAGAAACTGCGCCTATTAAAAATCCCATACAATACCTAGCAGAAGCAGGTGGTTTTGTAGATGAAGAGCGCTGGTGGGAAACAATGTTTGAGCATCGCTTAAATAACGAAGAAGTTTTTACAGCCGTTAACGAAGCCATGCAAGCTTTACGTGACAGCTTTACAAAAAAAGAGGATAGAGAAGAACAATTACGAGAAGCATGGATGCGTAAAATGATACGTCAGGCTGAGAAAGAAATGTTTCAAAATATTGCGGTGATATGTGGTGCATGGCATGGCCCTGCATTAACCAATATGCCTAAGGCAAAAGATGATAACGACTTATTAAAGGGCTTACTAAAAACCAAAATAGATTGTACCTGGATACCTTGGACCTACGATAGATTAAGCCTTTACAGTGGCTATGGCGCAGGTATTGAGTCACCCGGTTGGTACCACCATGTGTGGCAACACCCAACTGATGATGGCACATTGTGGATGGCCAATGTAGCAGCACTATTTCGCACCAATGGTATGGATACTTCTGTTGCACATGTAATAGAAGCAGTGCGATTAGCCGAATCATTAGCAGCCCTTCGCAACATACCTAAAGCTGGCCTGCCAGAATTGAATGAAGCGACATTAAGTGTGCTTTGCAACGGCGAAGCACTAATGATGCAACTCATCAATAAAGAACTTATCGTAAGCAATCGCATTGGTACAGTACCAGAAGAAATTCCTAAACCACCACTACAAGTAAACATTGAAAAAATACAGAAAAGCCTTCGCTTACCAGCCACTGCAGACTTTAAAGACTACATGCTAGACCTGCGTAAAGAGAATGATTTAGAACGTAGTATTTTCTTGCATCGCTTACAACTATTAGGCATTAACTGGGGCACCAAAAGTCATGTAAGTGGCAAGGGTACTTTTAAAGAGCAATGGCGCTTGCAGTGGGATCACTCATTTGTTATCAGCATTATTGAAAAAGGTGTTTGGGGCAATACACTAGAAGAAGCCAGCAACGCTTGGCTTATTCATCAATGCCAGCAAGAAACTGCTTTACAGCAAATTGCTACCCTACTACAGCAGGTTATTCCAGCCGATTTATCTAATGCTGCACAAGCTATTGCACAGCGCATTCAAGATGTTGCTGCTGCCACCAACGATATCATTCAACTAGTGGCTGTACTACCAGGTTTGGCAGGTATTATGCGCTATGGCAATGTGCGTAAAACCGATGCAGAAATGGTGCGCCACATTGTTGAAAGCATGATTACCCGTGTGTGCATTGGCTTACCTATTGCCTGCTGTGGTATTGATGAGGCAACGGCTAACAAGCTTACAGAAGACTGCGCCAGTATTAACCACAGCATTCAAATTGTACAAGAACAACAATACCTAGATGAGTGGCACCAATGCTTACATAAAGTGGCGTATTTACACAATGCAGCACCTATGATGCGTGGCTTTGCGGCAAGACAATTAATGGATGTAAAAGCACTTGTAGACGAACCGCTGCACCAGCTATTTTATAGTAGTTTAAGTAAAGCCTTACCAGTAGCAGATACGGCAGCATGGCTTGAAGGTTTTTTAAAAGGCGGTGGCACATTGTTATTGATAGATGACAACTTGTGGCAAATAGTAAACAATTGGGTGCAACAGTTAGATGAAGAGAGCTTCATACAAGCCTTACCACTCATGCGTCGTACGTTTAGCAACTTCACACAAGCCGAAAGAAAAAAGCTAGGTGAAAAAGCAAAACATGGTGGCAACAATAAGTCGCTGCTACCGCAATTACCTACTAATTTCAACAAGGATAGAGCAAGAAAAAGTATCCCTGTTATTATGGATTTATTGGGTTATCAGCTGTAGTACAACTATTGTGCTGTTGTTGCGTCGCACACTGCAACTACCGCTTATAAATTGAGCTTTTATTGTAGCGAAAATGAAACACAAAGCATAGCAACCATTCAAATAATTTCAATCATTATTGCATGAACACAGAAGAAAATATTCGTCGTTGGCGCTTGCTACTTGGGTCTAATCAAAACGATGGCACAGGTTATCAGCTTAGCTTACAAGACCAGCAAATGGATAACACACTTGGCGCATTATACGATAGCGATAAGCAAGGTGGGCTTGGTTCTTCGTCGCCTAACATTAATCGTTGGCTTGGTGATATACGCTCTTTTTTTCCTAACACAGTAGTGCAAGTAATGCAGCGTGATGCCTTAGAAAGATTAAGACTTACGCAAATGCTATTTGAAAAAGAGATGCTGGAAAGTGTAACGCCAGATGTGCACCTAGTAGCAACCTTAATGACGCTAAGCCGTGTAATACCAGATAAAACAAAAGATACCGCAAGGCAGGTAGTAAGTAAAGTGGTAGATGAACTATTGCGCAAACTAGCACAACCAATGCAACAAGCCGTTATCGGTAGCCTTAATAGAAGCACCAGAAATCGCAGGCCGAGACACAACGAAATAAACTGGCACAGCACCATTCTTAAAAATCTTAAACACTATCAGCCAGACTATAAAACCATTATTCCTGAAACTAAAATTGGTTATGGTCGTAAGCGTTCATCGCTTAAAGATGTGGTGCTTTGTTTAGATCAAAGTGGCTCTATGGGTACATCGGTTGTTTACTCAGGCATCTTTGGTTCTGTCATGGCTTCTATACCTGCTATTAAAACCAAGATGGTTGTGTTTGATACAGCAGTGGTAGACCTTACAGAAGAATTAGACGATCCGGTAGACCTTTTGTTTGGTGTACAACTAGGTGGTGGTACCGATATCAATGCAGCCCTTACTTATTGCAAGCAAATTATTACAAGACCACTAGATACGGTACTTGTGCTCATCACAGATTTGTATGAAGGGGGTAATCAAAACGAAATGCGCAAGCGTGCAGTAGAACTAACGGCAGCAGGTGTACAAGTGATTGTATTGCTAGCCCTAAACGATGATGGCGCACCAGCTTACGACCATGGCAATGCACAATTTTTAGCTACATTAGGCATACCAGTTTTTGCATGTTCGCCAGATAAATTTCCAGACCTTATGGCACAAGCACTTAGCAAGCAAGACATAGCCGTGTGGGCTGCTAAGGGAGATTTGATTATGAAGAAATAATTTTTTAATCCTCTGAATCCCTTTACAGCAAAGGATTTCAGAGATATACAAAAGGCAGTTAAAATAATTTCTCTAAAAAAATATTTGGAAGTATCAAAAAAATGATTTGACATTTGCATCAACAAAAATGAACAAAAGTGAAACGTACAATATTACATATCGAACTACAAAACTGGTACAGCCCATCTGTGGGTTTTACAGTTTGCAGGGCAGGTAGTATTGAACGTTAGAAATAAAAATTCTTAACGCATTATACCAAAAGCCCTGCTACCAAGCGGGGCTTTTTTATTGCTTTTCATACACCTGCAAGTGTGGCAGCTTTCAGCAAAACAAACAGCAATAAACATTTGTAAACGAAATAAAAGTTCATGGTACAAGTATCACATTTATCGCTAAACATACATACAGCCCTTGGGTATGATAATGCACGTATAAACACAACCGTTTGTACAAGCACAATACTGAATGATATACCTACCAGTATTGGGTTTAGTAAGCAAGAACAAAGAAATTTTATTACACCACCGTGTAATTACAAGCTTCGCTGATGGTGTGTCAGCAAAGGAGGTAACAACCCGGTTAAGTGTAACAGCTAACCGGGTTTTTTTATGCACTGCCCTGCTGTGGGCAATAAAAATTTAGAGGAGGAAAAGCTATGAACAACAATTTTCTAGTGAAAACATTGGTGAAATGTTTCGGCGAAACCAAAACCATTAACATGCTGAATCAGCTACAAAAACATACTGTGAAACGAAAAGCCAAGAAATATAAATCGCAGTTAAGGCTAGCATGAAACAACTGTCTGAACGTGGATTTGGTAAGATTGAAATGATTTGACTGATTATATCATTTCAATCTACTGAATCCATTAAATCTTAGTTCAGATAATTATGGATGAATAGCTCAGTTGGTAGAGCATCGGTTTGAAGCACCGACAGCATAGGTTCGAGCCCTATTTCGTCCACATAAAAAACTAAAACAATAACCAACTAAACTGTACCACTATGCGTGCTTTTGTAATGAAATAGACTTATAAATCTTTAACAACAAAGATGTTACCCTAAGTGCATTTAATTTAAAACATGAATTAATAATGGAGAAGTTATATCAACAAAGCAATATCAGCATAAACAACCT
>Ga0114939_10002131_pt1 | contig 15013 bp, 10 predicted proteins | sample AshMeaCrysSpring_FD_87196 | JGI IMG/M metagenome (GOLD analysis project Ga0114939, IMG submission 87196) | Groundwater microbial communities from Big Spring, Nevada to study Microbial Dark Matter (Phase II) - Ash Meadows Crystal Spring | ecosystem: Environmental > Aquatic > Deep subsurface >... | reverse complement strand
CGGCGCGTTCCGGCCAAACCGCATCTATGAACTATCAGTGGGTTACGTGACCGGTCAGCGCGTCATGAGCCTAACTCTCGGAGATGTGGGTAATAGTCAGACCTAAGTCCCCGCTTGGCGGAGGAGCCCAATCACGGCATGTTCCGGCCCGGTATCCCGAGGGGGGCCCTTGGGCCGCCCCTCGCCAAGAGCATAGACGGGTGAGCAGCGAATAACTGCCAACCATGGCTCGCGGACGGTGTGCGATGAATACGGCAGGTAGCCCGGATGAAGCCCGCCATCAAAGGGACTCCAATTTATTGCGGGGCTCATGGCGGGCGGAGTCCGGGGGATCGAGCGGGCCGCGAGCCCCAATGCGAGGACCCCGGCATGTACGGCCCAAGCGGCAGGCCCGCTATCGAGCCGTCACTCGAACCAGGGTGCGAGCCGTGCCAGCACGATCCCACCGCCCGCCAGACAAAGGCTCGCCAGGGCGAGGGCGGTCCCCTGAGAGACTAGGTGCCCTGGGCCGAGCAACAGCATCAGGGTGCCGCTGAGGATCAGTGCCCCTCCGACGATGGCGCCGACGGCGCGGGCGTGCTGCCGGGCCAGCTCGCGCCTGAGTCTCTGGATCTCCTCGCCGCGCCAGTCGCCCTGGGCCCCCTGGCGCTCGAGCTGACTGACCACCTTGAGCAGGCGCAGGGGTAGCTCCGGCAGGTCCTCGGCGACCAGGGGCAGGGACTTGCGTGCCCGGGCGAGCAGGGCCCTGGGCCCTACCTGCTCGCGCATCCAGCGCTCCATGAAGGGCTTGGCCGTGGTCCAGAGGTCAAGCTCCGGATAGAGCTGGCGCCCGAGCCCCTCGATGTTGAGGAGGGTCTTCTGCAGCAGGACGAGCTGGGGCTGGATCTCCATGTTGAAGCGCCGTGCGGTCTGGAACAGGCGCAGCAGGAAGTGCCCAAAGGAGATCTCGGAGAGCGGCTTCTCGAAGATGGGCTCGCTCACCGTGCGGATGGCGGACTCGAACTCGTCCACGCGGGTCCCGGGCGGTACCCAGCCGGACTCCACGTGCAGCTCCGCCACCCGGCGGTAGTCGCGGTGGAAAAAGGCCAGCAGGTTCTCGGCCAGGTAGCGCTGGTCCTCGGTGGTCAGGGTCCCGACGATGCCGAAGTCCACCGAGATGTAGCGCCCGTTGGGCTCGACGAAGATGTTGCCGGGGTGCATGTCGGCGTGGAAGAAGTTGTCCCGGAAGACCTGGGTGAAGAAGATCTCCACCCCGCGCTCGCCGAGCAGGCGCATGCTCACCCCCTGGGCCTTGAGGGTGGAGACGTTGCTCACCGGGGTCCCGTAGATGCGCTCCATCACCATCACCTCTGGTCTGGTCAGCTCCCAGTGCACCTCCGGGACGTAAAGTGCCGGGCTGTCCTGCCAGTTGCGCCGGAGCTGCGAGGCGTTGGCCGCCTCGCGCTGGAGGTCGAGCTCGTCGAAGATGGTCTTCTCGTACTCGGCCACGACCTCCACCGGGCGCAGCCGCTTACCCTCTTTCCAATACCTCTGGGCCAGGCGGGCGATGATGTAGAGGAGGCCGATGTCGCGGGCGATGACCTTGTCGATCCCCGGTCGCAGGACCTTGACCACCACCTCGCGCCCGTCCTTGAGGCGGGCGGTGTGGACCTGGGCGATGGAGGCCGAGGCCAGGGGCGTCTCGTCGAAGCCGTCTAGCACCGCCTCCACCGGGTGCCCCAGTGCCCTCTCGATCAGGGCCTTGGCCTCCGCCCCCGGGAAGGGCGGGACCCGATCCTGGAGCCTGGCCAGCTCGTCGGCCAGATCGTCCGGCAGCAGGTCGCGGCGGGTGGAGAGTATCTGGCCGAACTTGACGAAGATGGGTCCCAGGTCCTCCAGGGCGCGGCGGATGCGTACCGGGTAGGGCTGGGGGTCCTGGCGCAGCCAGAACCAGGGCGAGAGATAGGTCAGGAAGCGCAGGGGGCGGAACAGGTGAGTGGCGAGCACCACCTCGTCGAGCCCATGGCGGAGCAGGACCCAGGTGATGTGGAAGAGGCGCAGGGCATCGCGCGGGCGGATCATGCGTCCGGGCCCGGGTCGGCGCCGGACCCAGCATCGGCGCGCCGCCTCAGGCGATCGATGCGCGCAGCCAGGCGCTCCACGTCGTCGCGCAGGGTGTCCACCTGGTCGAGGAAGGACTGAACCTCGTAATCCGTCGGCAGCAGCCTCGCCTCCTCCTGGAGATACTCCTTGAGGTCTTGGGTCAGGGTGTCCGCCGACCTGCGCCCCCAGCGCCCCGCAGACCTCAGCCCTTCGCCCACCTGATGAGCGATCGGATCGCCCACCAGGCGAGAGAGCTGCTCCTCCCAGTCCACGTCCAGTCCGGCCATGAAGGCCCCGAGGTCCTGGGCCAGGCGGGTATCGCCCTCCACTTCCACCTCGCCGGCGAAGAGCCCGTCCTCTTTGCGCTCGGCCAGGCCCATGCGGGCCAGGGCCAGGGGCGAGCCGCGCAACAGGCAGTCCGGCTCGCCCTCGTAGCTCCCGAAGAGCTGAAGCCCGTCGGTCCCTGGGATAAGGTAGATGCGGCTTGCGAACCCCTTGAGCTCGATGCAGATGAGGCGCCCCTGGAGCCGCGCCAGGCGGGCGGCCCCCTCGGGGTCAAGGGCGATGTACCGGTTCAGGGCGGTCTCCAGGGCCGCCAGGGCCGCGTCCGGGATGCCCGGGCCCGGCATCGGGGCGCCGCTCACAGCTTGAACCCGCGATGGATGGCGACGATGCCGCCGGTTAGGTTGAGCCAGTCGCAGCGCTCGAACCCGCTGCCCTCCATCATGGCCCTCAGGGTCTCCTGGTCCGGGTGCATGCGGATGGACTCCGCCAGATACCTGTAGCTTTCGGCGTCGTCGGTCACCAGCTTGCCCAGTGCCGGAAGGACGTTAAAGGAGTACAGGTCGTAGACCTTCTGCAGGGGCGTGCTGGTGGGGTGGGAGAACTCCAGGATCAGGGCCCGCCCGCCGGGGCGCAGAACGCGGTACATCTCGTCGAGGGCGCGCTGCTTGTGGGTGACGTTGCGCAACCCGAAACCGATGGTGACGCAATCGAAGTGGTCGCTGACCAGGGGCAGGGCCTCGGCGTTGGCCAGCGTATAGCGCAGATTGCCCACCAGCCCCAAGTCGGTCAGCCGCGAGCGCCCCTGGCCCAGCATGGCGGCGTTGATGTCGGACATCACCACCTCGCCCTCCGGCCCGACGATGCCCGAGAAGCGTTGGGCCAGGTCGCCGGTCCCGGCGGCCAGGTCCAGGACGCGCTGGCCGCGTCGTACCCCCGACAGGGCCACCGCCTGGCGCTTCCACAGGCGATGGATGCCCAGTGACATGAGGTCGTTCATGAGGTCGTAGCGGGAGGCGACGGAGTCGAACACCGCCTTGACGTGACCGGCCTTCTCCCCGACCGGGACCTTGCGGAAGCCGAAATGGGTGGTGTTGTCTTCGGACATGGGTGAGCCCTCGCGCTGGGTGGGCGGATTTTACACCAATCCCCTGGGCGGGCCCGGGCTGCCGGCACTGGGAGAGGTACCGTGGGCAGACGCAGGGGACTCAACAATCAGACGGTTGCTTCGGCCCCGTTGGTGGGCTTCATGCAGGCGCATAACCTGTCAAGAGCCCTCTCCCAACCCCAGTCCGTTGGGAAAGATCAGGACCCGTCTTACAGCGCCAAGTTTGGCCTGACCTCAAACACCCGGCTCAGGACGGCTTCGTGCGCTTGTGACCCGCCTGCTCCAGGTCGGCGAGGTATTGCTGCCAGAGGGCCTGCTGGTGCTCCCCCAGGTTGTGCAGGTAGTCCCAGGAGTAGATGCCGGTGTTGTGCTCGTCGTCGAAGTGTAGGCAGACGGCGTAGTGGCCCACGGGCTCGATCTTGTCGATGTTGACGTCCTCCTTGCCGACCTGCAGGGTTCCCTCCCCCGGGCCATGGCCCTGGACCTCGGCGGAGGGGGAGAAGACCCGCAGGAGCTCGCAGGGGAGGTTGTAGTGGGAGCCGTCATCGAAGCTGATCTCCAGCACCCGCGACTGGCGGTGGAGGTTGAGCTCGGTACAAGTGGGCATGGTCGTCTCCTGGGTGCTTGTCGGCGCCTGAGCGGCATTGATGCGATGGGATTGGGTGTTGGCGGGGGGGGGCTGCGACCCTTCGCCCCACCCGGCTGTCGCGCGACCTTGAGTCAAGGCCCGCACGAGCGTTGCGGGCCGTCGCAGCGTCGTGAGGGGCGCCTAACCCGGCCTACAGGATGTATCGCGACAGGTCCTCGTCCGCCACCAGGTCGCCAAGGTTGTGGTCCACGAAGGCGGCATCAATGGTCAGGGTCTCGCCCGAATGCTCGGAGGCGCCGTAAGAGATCCCCTCCAGCAGCCGCTCCAACACCGTATGCAGGCGCCGGGCCCCGATATTCTCGGTGCGCTCGTTGACCTGCCAGGCGAGCTCGGCGATGCGCCGGATGCCTTCGGGGGCGAAGCCAAGGGTCACCCCCTCGGTGCCCAGCAGGGCGGCGTATTGTTCGGTCAGGGAGGCATCCGGCTCGGTCAGGATACGCACGAAGTCGTCGATGCTCAGGGCCCGCAGCTCGACCCGTATCGGCAGGCGCCCCTGCAGCTCCGGGATCAGGTCCGAGGGCCTGGCCAGGTGGAAGGCCCCGGAGGCGATGAACAGGATGTGGTCGGTGCGGACCATGCCGTGCTTGGTCGAGACCGTGCTGCCCTCCACCAGGGGCAGGAGGTCGCGCTGCACCCCCTCGCGGGAGACATCGGCGCCCCCCACGCCCTGATCGGAGCGGCGGGTGACCTTGTCGATCTCGTCCAGGAAGACGATGCCGTGCTGCTCCAGGTTCTCGATGGCGCGAAGCTTCAGGTCCTCCTCGTTGACCCGCTTGCCGGCCTCCTCGTCGCGCAGCACCTTGAGTGCGTCGCGCACCCGCAGCTTGCGCCGCTTGGTGCGGCCCTGCCCGAGGTTCTGGAACAGCCCCTGGAGCTGGCTGGTCATGTCCTCCATGCCGGGCGGGGCCATGATCTCGACGCCGAGGGGGGCCATGCTGACCTGGATCTCGACCTCGCGGTCGTCCAGGTCGCCCGCCCTGATCTTGTCGCGGAACTTATCCCGCGTGGCCGCGGAGGCGCCGGCCCCACGGCTGTCGTCCTCGAAGCTCGCGGGCGGGGGCAGCAGGGCATCGAGCAGGCGCTCCTCGGCCGCCGCCTCGGCCTGATCGCGCAGCCGCTCCATCTCCCGCTCCCGCGCCATCTTGACGGCGATGTCCGCCAGGTCGCGGATGATAGACTCCACGTCGCGCCCGACGTAGCCGACCTCGGTGAACTTGGTCGCCTCGACCTTGATGAAGGGGGCGTTGGCCAGGCGGGCCAGGCGCCTGGCGATCTCGGTCTTGCCCACGCCGGTCGGGCCGATCATCAGGATGTTCTTGGGGGTGATCTCTGAGCGCAGCGGCTCCGGGGTCTGGCTGCGGCGCCAGCGGTTGCGCAGCGCGATGGCCACGGCGCGCTTGGCCTCGTCCTGGCCGATGATGTGCTTGTCCAGCTCGCTGACGATGGCTTGGGGTGTGAGGTCGGGCATCTGTTGGGCTCGGGGCTTGTGGGGACCTTTCGGGGCGCCTCTGGGCAAACTGGGCGGGGCTCCGGACAACGGCTGGCGCAGGCGGCGAGACCCCGGTAACTGTGGGTGCTTTCGGTTTCTGCAAGCCGGGCAGGCACCGGGCCATCCTAGGAGACCGAAAGCTCCTCGATGACCAGGTTGTGGTTGGTGTAGATGCAGATGTCGGCGGCGATGTGCAGGGCGCGCTCCACGATCTCCCGGGCCCCAAGCTCGGTGCCCTCCACCAGGGCGCGGGCCGCAGCCTGGGCATAGGCCCCGCCTGAGCCGACGGCCATGATGTCGTGCTCCGGCTCGATCACGTCCCCGGTCCCGGAGAGGATCAGCGAGGTGGTGGCGTCGGCCACGCACAGCAGGGCCTCCAGGCGGCGCAGCATGCGGTCGGTGCGCCAGTCCTTGGCCAGCTCCACTGCGGAGCGGGCCAGGTGCCCCTGGTGCTTTTCCAGCTTGGCCTCGAAGCGCTCGAACAGGGTGAAGGCGTCTGCCGTGGCCCCCGCGAATCCCGCCAGGACCCGCTCCTTGTAGAGCCTGCGGACCTTGCGGGCGTTGCCCTTCATCACCGTATTGCCCAGCGAGACCTGGCCGTCGCCGCCGACGACCACGGACCCGCCGCGGCGGACCGAAAGGATGGTGGTCCCGTGAAAGATCTCCATGGAGCCTCCTGGTGGGTGAGGTGCTTGTGGGCCCTGGCCCACGCATTGTAAGGAAGGAGCGGCGCCGGCGCAGCGCCGCGACGGGGGGGCCTCAGCCGCCCTTGGCGGTCGGCTTGGGCGCGGTCTTCTTCCTTGGCGGACCCAACCCAGCCTCGGCGGCGGTCTGGGCGGATGGCGTGCGGCGCTTGCCGATGTCCTTGCGATCGCGCAGGCGCTCCTTGGGCCTGGCGGCCTTCTTCGCCGCGGCCGCGGCCTTGGCCGCCTTTTTCGCCTGGGCCGCCTTGGCCGGGCCCTTGCGCCGCCTGGGACCCTGGAAGCGCGCCTCCAGCCCCTTGATGCTGCGGGGCAGGAGGTCCAGGCGCAGGTAACGGGCGATGCCCTCGACCCGGTTCCACTCCGTGGAATTGACCAGGGTGATGGCCACCCCGCGCCCCCCGGCGCGCCCGGTGCGGCCGGTGCGGTGCAGGTACTCGTCGCCGCTGCGCGGCGGGTCCAGGTTGATCACCAGCCCCACCCCGGGGACGTCCAGACCGCGGGCGGCCAGGTCGGTGGCGATCATCACCGGGACCTCGCCGCGGTGGAACAGGCCCATGACCCGGTTGCGCTCCCGCTGCTCCATCTCCCCGTGCAGGACCACGAGCCGCTGACCCCTGCCGATCAGGTAGGCCCCCAGGGCGACGGTGCGCTCCCTGGTGTTGGCGAAGACCAGGGCCTTCTCGAAGGGCTCGTTCTCCAGCAGCCAGAGGAGCTGGCGCTCCTTGTGCTCGGGCTCGTCGCTCAGCAGGATCTGGTGCTCGATGTCCGGATGTGGCTCGCGGATGGGATTGACGACCAGGGTCTGGGGGTCGCGCAGCAGGGGTCCGGTAATGGCCGAGAGCCCCTTGTGGTGCAGGGTGGCCGAGAACAGCAGGGACTGCCGGTTGGGGTTGCACCGGCTGATGATGGCCAGGACATCGTCGGCGAAGCCCATGTCGAGCATCCGGTCCGCCTCGTCCAGGACCAGGATCTCCAGGTCGCCCAGGTCCACCTCGTCCCCCTCCAAGTGCTCCAGCAGCCGGCCCGGGGTGGCCACCAGGATCTCCGGGTTCTTGCGCAGGGTCGCGATCTGGTGGGACTTGGCCTCCCCGCCCGTGATGACCCCGGCGGCCAGCCGCGTGAAGCTCCCCAGGCGCATGAACTGGATGTAGATCTGCCGGGCCAGCTCGCGGGTGGGGACCAGGATCAGGGCGCGGGTCGCGCTGGTACGGGAGCGGTTGTCCACGAAGCGCTGCATCATGGGCAGCAGGAAGGCGGCCGTCTTGCCCGAGCCGGTGGCGGCGGAGACCAGCAGGTCAGCGCCCTCCATCGCCAATGGTATGACCTGCTCCTGCACCGGGGTGGGGGTCTCGTAGCCCTCCTTGACCAGGCCGCGGTGCAGCTCGTCGGGGAGGAGAAGGTCGGAAAACTGAGTGCTCATGGGCCGCAAGTCTAACCGCCTTCGCGGACCGCCAGGGCCACCGTGTAGTGGGGCCCCTGCTTGAGCTTGTCGTAGTTGCCGAAGACCTCCCCCAGGTTGCGTTTCATGTACTGGCGCAGCCCGTTGATGGTGACCACGTAGAGGCGCCCGCCGGGGCGCAGTTGGGCGTGGGCATCATGGAGCAGGATGGCGAGCAGCTCGCGCCCGACCTTGGCCGGGATGTTGCTCGCGATGAGGTCGAAGCGCAGCCCGGGGTCGATCTGGGCGAGGCCATTGCTGAGCTGGGCCCTGGCGTTGCTTAGGCCATTGCGGGCGGCGTTGCGGTTGGCGTAGTCCACGGCGACGAAGTCCTTGTCCACCATGAGCGTCTGGCCGGCCGGGGCGAGTGCCGCCAGGGTCAGGCCGATGGCACCGTAACCGCAGCCAAGGTCCAGGCAGTCGGCCTCCGGCCCAGGCTCCACATGATCCAGAAGTAGTCGGATCCCCACGTCGATCTCCCGCGGCGAGAACAGGCCCCTGGTGCTATGCAGATGCAATGTGCGCCCGCGCAGCGCCACGCTGAAGTCGATGTCGGCACGCAGGCGGTCGAGCTGATCCTTGGTGAGCATGGGGCTTCCGCGGGTGAATGGGTGCGGGGGCGGGGCGGTTCTACCGCCTCCTGTTTAATTCATGCCGTGTCGCCGCGGTACGGACGGTCCTGACCCGGTTCCAGACAGCATCCCCGATCCGCGCCGTCGGCTCAACCGTGCGAGGCCCGGCCAGGGGTTGACCAGGATCTGGCCCAGACCCAGACGGTCCAGGCTAACCGGGACTGTGGGTGGCGTGCCAAGCCGAATCACTGCAGGAAGGGGTTTTGGCCCTGGCCTGGGTCGGCGCCGCCTGGTCTCGGGACGGGCGCCGCCGGGGCGGGCTTGGCCGGGGTAGGTGAGGGGGGGCGCGGCGCGGCATCGCCGCCCAGGTCTGGACCAACGCCAGCACCGGAGGCCCCGGTCGCCGCGGTTGCGGGGCCGACCGGCGTGACCTTTGGGTCGTCCCAGGCCCCCTCGACGCGGTATTGGTAACGGCCGATGTTGTCGATGCCCCCGCCGGTCACCCGATCCACCAGGTAGACGGCGGCCCCCACCAGGGGCCCGCCGACCACGGCGCTGGCGACCGCCACGCCGGTGCTGATCTTGGGGGTGACGGTGGCGAGCTGGTCCAAGCGCCGGGCCTTGAGGTCGGCGCTGCCGGAGACGGCGATGTCGGCGGCCGGGCCGCGGACCTCGAAGCGGTCGATGCGGGCCTCGCCCCGGGTCAGGGCGATGTCGCCGCTCATACCCTCGAAGCGGTAGCCCTTGCCGAACAGGTCGCTGAAGTCCAGGGTCAGACGTCGCTGCAGGGCCCCGAAGTTGAGGATGCCGAGCATCCGCCCCACCCCGGGCTCGACCTCCAGCAGCCCGCCTGCGCCCACCTGGAGCTCGAAACGTCCGTTGAGCCCGGCGAGGGCGAAGTCCCCCGGGCCCCCAGTCCAGTCCGCGCTCAGGCTGGCCTTCCCTGGGGCCTGCTCGATGGCGCTGGCCAAGCCCAGGCGCCGCAGCAGCTCACCCAGGTCCGCGGACTCGCCCTCCACCTTCAGCCGGGTGACGGCTGGCCCCTCACCGTCCGCCTCCCGGAGCCAGGCACCACTTCCGGTTGCCTTGGCCAAGGGGCCGTCCAGGGACAGCTCGGCGATGTCCAGCCCATCGGGGCGGGGGCGGGCGAGCAGGCGGAACTGACCCAGATCCGCCTGCCCCCAATGCAGGTGCTCCGCCTCCAGGTCGAGGGCGGGGGCCTGCCTGGGGTCGCTGCTGGCGTCAGCGGTGGGCCCGCCAGGTGCAGCCTCCGCCTTGCCCTTTGATTTCTCATCGCCGTCGACGAAGCCCTTGAGGTCGAGTCGGGTCAAGCGGCCCAGAATGGGCCGATCACGGGGGTTGTCCGGCAGGCGCAGGGTCCCCGTGGCCTGGCTTGCCTTGAAATCCGCTGTCCAGGCATCGTCGGCCCGCGCCAGCTCGAGGCGCAGGTCGTCCCAGGTCGCCCCGCCAAGGGTCAGGCGCCCGATCTTGAGCTCAGCCCCGCGCAGCAGGGTCCGGCCCTCCGGGGGCTCGACCGGCGACCCGCTCAATCCGGGGCCCTCCCGGCGCCACCAATCCCGCCAGGCATCCCCGTCCAGCTCGGCCAGGGTCCCGGAGAGCCAGAGCCCCGTCTTGTCCCCGGCGACCGACTCGACCCTGGCCTCGCGCAGATTCGCCGCCACCCTGCCATTGGCGGGCCTTTGGGCCTGTCCTGGGCGGTCCCCGCCGAGGTCGATGCGGCCCCCGCTGAGGCCCAGGCCCCCGCTGGGTAGGGGCGCAAGGCGCAGGCTGGCGGCCAGGTCCCCGGCGGAGGCATCCAGGGTGGCGCCGATCCCCGGCGTGAAGCGCCCGGCCAGGCGCAGGGGCCGCGCTGTGCCCGCCGGCTTCCCCAGGGGTGCCGGAAGGCGCACCGCTAGGCGTCGGAGGTCCGACTCCAGCTCGAACCCGATGGGCAGGGCCTCGCGTCCGACGTCGGCGTTGTGCAGATCGACCTTCAGGTCCCAGGCCGCGGTCCCCTGAAGCTGGGACCACAAGGAGCTGGGGAGGCGCTCGGCGAGGGTTGCCACGGGCATATAGGACCTGAGCCTTACCCTGGTCAGGCGCTGGTCCGACCCTTGCGCCGGGCCACTGCCCGGCGCCGCCCCCAGCGTGGCGATGTCCAGCTCGACCGGCGCCCCCCAAAGGCGTGCCTTGATGCCCTCCGCCGAGAGGCTGTGGGGGTCGAAGGTTAGGGTCCCCTGCGGATCGCGCAGCTCCGCCTGGGTCCCCTTTAGGGCGACGCGCGCACCGGGCGGCCAGGTGATCTTGCCCTCCAGCCCCAGGGGCAGGCCGCGTCGCAGCGGCGCGCTCAGGTCCAGGCTGAGCCGCATGTCGCCGCCGACCTCGAAGGCATTGGCGATGGGTCCCAGGTTGCGGCTGAGGGGACCCTCGCGCAGGACCCGCAGCCCGTCGCTGAGCGGCCCCTCTGCGGTGGCCTGGACCACCAGGTGCTTGGTGTTGAACAGATCGTCGATCTGGGCCTCGGCCCCGGTGACCGCGCTGTCGAGGATGCGGGCCCGCTCGAGGACGATCTCCATGCCCGCATTGAGGAACCGGACCTGGCCTTCCAAACCGGTGAGGCTGGGCCACTGGGGCAGGTAATCGAGGACCCCGTCCCGCACGTCGAGCAGGACCTCCAGGCGCCCCTCCTGCTCGCGGAAGGGGAAGTCGCCAAGGTGACCGCGAAACAGGACGGCCCCGGAGGGCACTCGCCCGGCGACGAGGGCGCGCTCCAGCCAGGACACCAGGTCCTGCTTGAGAATGCCTACCGGGACCAGGCCGCGGGCCTTGGTCAGGTCGCCCTCGGCGAGGTGGCTGCGCAGGTCCAGGAAGGGGTCTCCACCCCCTGGTGGCAGGCATAGGGACAGGCTGGTGCGGGTGGCAACGGCGGCGTGGTCGGCGACCAGCTCGGGGACATCGATGCGCACGCGACCGTCGGGGTCCAGCGTCCACGTCAGGTCGCCGACCAGCCTTGCCAGGCGCAGGGGCTCCGGCAGGAGGCGCGGGATGTCCAGGGTGGGCTGGGTCCCGGAGAGGGTCAGGCGGCCGCCGTCCTGGCCGGCACTCAGGTCGAGGTCCAGCCCGCGGAGCCCCGGAATGGGCCCCGCCGCGGCGCTGGTCAGCCCCTCCAGCCGCCCGCGCAGGGCCCAGGTCGGGGCCGCCCCGGCAGCCCCGCCCGCGAGGCGCCAGGCGAGGTCGCGCAGGGCTCCGTCCGGGTGTGCCTCCAGGAGGCGATCGAAGGCGTCGAGCCCCCCCAGGGGGAGCAACCGGGACAGGGTGGGGGCTGCCCCCTGGATCAGGGCCATGACCTGTCCGAGCCGCGCCCGCCGCAGCCCGCCGCGCAGCTCCCAGGCCCCATCGGCCTGGGCCGACCAGGCCAGACCCAGCTCGGTCGCGGGCCAGGAGGCCCCCTCCTGGGTCAGGGTCAGGTCCTGGACGTCGAGGCGCCAGCCTGGCCCAGGGTCCGGGCGCTGCCAGGCCAGGGTCCCGCCCAGGGCGTGCAGACGCAGGTGCTCCGGCGGCAGGCCGGGCGGATTGCGGCTGAGCTCCAGGCCGGCCAGGTCCAGCCGGGCCTGGGCCTCTACCGGCTCGCCCGCCCGCAGCCGTGCCCAGGCGTCCAGGCGCATGCCGCCACTTGCGAGACGGAGCCCGAGGGGCAAGGGGCTGCGGATCAAGGGCGCCAGGTCGGCGCCGCTGACCCCCAGGTAGGCGCGCCCGTCCCAGCGGCCCGGGGTCTGCGCATCCCCGGTCAGGTCGGCCACCAGGCGCAACCCCACCTGGGTGCCGGCGAGCCCGCTGGCCCTCAGGGCGAAGCGATGGCGCTCGCCAGCATTGACCAGCCAGGCGCTGACCCCGGACAGGACCAGCGGCGGGGTCGCGGTGCCCTCGTCCACCCAGTTAAGCTCCCCCCCCTCCAGCCGGAAGCTGCCCTGGCGGAGGAAGAAGGCGAGGTTGCCGTTTGCCTCCCCCTCGGCCCTCTCCATCCCGCCGATCAGCAGGCGCCCGTCCGCCAGCCGACGGATCACCAGGCGCGCCCCGATCAGGGCCACGGTCCCGATCTGGGGGGTCAGGGTGCGCAGGGAGGCATCCAGATCCAGGTCGATGGCCAGGCGGTCCATGGCGAGCTGGGTGTGGCCGCTGGCCGGGTCCAGGAGACGGGCGTCGCGGAAGCGAAGCTGCGGGTGCCAGCCGCGCAGGCGGACCTCCATGGCCCCCAACTGCACCGAAAGTCCGGTGCGCTCGGCGACCAGGGCCGCGACCTCGTCGCGGAGGGCGTCGGCATAGGGGACCGCCAGGCGCAGGGCCCCGAGCAGGAGCGCCGCCGCCAGCACCGTCATGAGCGCATAGGTGAAGGCGCGGGCCAGGGCCGACTTGAACAGGTGAATCATGGGGCAGGTGGCTAGTGGCTAGTGGCTGTCGCCCCCAACCGCCGCCAGCATACCAACGCCACGCACCTTAGCCGACCACTAACCACTAACCGCTGCCGAGGCTCAAATCAGCACCACGTCGAACTGCTCCTGGGTATAGAGGGCCTCCGCCTGGAGGCGGATGGGCTTGCCGATGAACTCAGCAAGCTCCGCCAGGTGGCCGGACTCCTCGTCCAACAGGCGATCCACCACCTCCTGTGAGGCAAGCACCAGCAGGGTTTCGACCTCGAATTGGCGCGCCTCGCGCAGGATCTCCCGGAAGATCTCGTAACAGGTCGTCTCGGCGGTCTTGAGCGAGCCTCGCCCATGGCAGACCGGGCAGGGCTCGCACAGGACATGCTCCAGGGACTCGCGGGTGCGCTTGCGGGTCATCTCCACCAGGCCCAGGGCGGAGACCTCGCTGATGTGGGTCTTGGCGTGGTCCTTGGCGAGGCACTTCTCCAGGGCACGCAGGACCTGGCGCTTGTGCTCCTCCTCGTACATGTCGATGAAGTCGATGATGATGATGCCGCCCAGGTTGCGCAGGCGCAGTTGGCGGCAGATGGCCTGGGCCGCCTCCAGATTGGTCTTGAAGATGGTCTCCTCGAGGTTACGGTGGCCGACGAAGGCCCCCGTGTTGACGTCGATGGTGGTCATGGCCTCGGTCTGGTCTATGACCAGGTGCCCGCCGGACTTGAGGTTGACCTTGCGGCTCAGGGCCTTCTGGATCTCGTCCTCCACCCCGTAGAGGTCGAACAGGGGCCGCTCGCCCTGGTAATACTCGATCTTGTCGGCGATGTCGGGGACATACTTGGCCGCGAAGGACATGGCCCGGTCCAGGGTGACCCGGGAGTCGATGCGTACCCGCTCGACCTCCGGACCCACCAGGTCGCGCAGGGCCCGCAGGGTGAGGGGCAGGTCGTCGTGGACCAGGCCGATCGCCTCGGTGGCATCGCAGCGCTCCTTGATGCCGCGCCAGAGCTTCGCCAGGAAGGCCATGTCCTTGTGCAGGGCCTCCTCGTCGATGCCGTCGGCGGCGGTGCGGGCGATGTAGCCGCCCTCACCGGGGTGTGCATCGACATAGGACTGCAGGCCGTCGCGCAGGCGGCGCCGCTCGGTCTCGTCCTCGATGCGCTGGGAGACCCCCGTATTCGCCAGGAAGGGCATGAAGACCAGGTAGCGCGAAGCCACCGAGATATTGGTGGTCAGCCGCGCCCCCTTGGTGCCCAGGGGGTCCTTGACCACCTGCACGGCCAGGGTCTGCCCCTCGTGCACCAGCTCGTGAATCTGATCACTGCGCGCCTCGCCCTCCCCACACATGATGTCGGAGACATGCAGGAAGGCGGCGCGCTCCAGGCCGATGTCCACGAAGGCCGCCTGCATCCCGGGCAGGACGCGGCAGATGCGGCCCCTGTAGATGCCGCCGACCAGGCCGCAGCGCTCGGCGCGCTCGACGATGATCTCCTGCACCACGCCGCTCTCCACCACGGCTACCCGGGTCTCCGGCGGCGTGACGTTGATTAGAATCTCTTCGCTCACTCAGTGGTTTCCTGTGCTTCTTGTCGTCCGCAGCGGGGCCAGCCCCGCCGCCGCGAGCAGGGCCGAGGTCTCGAACAGGGGCAGCCCCATGACCCCGGAGTAGCTCCCGCTCAGGGCCTCGACGAAGACCGCTGCCCGGCCCTGGATGGCATAGCCTCCGGCCTTGTCCGCCGGCTCCCCGGTGGCCCAGTAGGCGGTGATCTCCGCCTCGGCTATGGAGCGCATGCGCACCCGGCTTTCGCTCACCGCGCTGGTCGCCTCAGCCCCGGGCCCGACCAGGGCCACCCCGCTCAGGACCCGATGTTCCCGCCCCGAGAGCAGGCGGAGCATGGCGGCCGCATCCCCGGCATCCCGCGGCTTGCCCAGCACCTGCGTGTCCACCACCACCGCTGTGTCCGCGGCCAGGACCAGGGCGCCGGACGCCTGCCAGCCACTAACGGCGTCCTCGCCGGGGTCTGCTCCTGCGCCCCCGGCATGTCCGCCGTACCTGGGGGCCTTGCCGGGGTCTGCTCCTGCGCCTCCGGCATGTCCGCCGTACCTGGGGGCCTTGCCGGGGTCTGCTCCTGCGCCCCCGGCATGTCCCCCATCCCTGGGGGCCACTAGGGCAAGGGCGGCGCGGGCGTTGTCCAACGCCAGTCGCCGAACATAGACCTCCGGGGGCTCCCCGGGCAGCGGGGACTCGTCCAGGTCCACCGCCAGGACGCG
>Ga0114939_10002129_pt1 | contig 15022 bp, 16 predicted proteins | sample AshMeaCrysSpring_FD_87196 | JGI IMG/M metagenome (GOLD analysis project Ga0114939, IMG submission 87196) | Groundwater microbial communities from Big Spring, Nevada to study Microbial Dark Matter (Phase II) - Ash Meadows Crystal Spring | ecosystem: Environmental > Aquatic > Deep subsurface >... | reverse complement strand
GTGTTTTCAAAAACTCACTCCAGCACGCGCGCCCGCGGCTCGCGGCGCACCGTGTCCTCGCCGCCCGCACAGGTCACGAACGGCCCGCCTTCCAGCGGGGCCACGCCGGTGAACGCCACGTCCGGCATCTCCGAAGGCCTGCCAGCCAGCGGGAAATCCTTGCGCAGCGGAAAAAACGGATAGCCCTCCCACATCAGGATCCGCTTGAGGTTGGGATGCCCCGCAAACGGAATGCCCATCATGTCATAAACCTCGCGCTCGTGCCAATCCGCACCGGCCCACAGGTCGGTGACGCTGGGCGCGCTCCCGTCCTCGGCCACCATCGCCTTCACACGCAGGCGCTTGGAGTCATCCACCGTGGCAATCTCGTAAACCACCTCGAAACGCGGATCATCCCCGAAGTGATCGAGACTGGAAACATCCAGCAGCATTTCATAGCCGAGCTCGTTGCGGCACTTCGCGAGCACCTCGTGCAGCGCGCCAAGCTCCACGCGCAGCGTCTGCTCGCCGCGGAACTCCACGGTTTCCAACACGTTCGTTCCGAACAATTCGCGGAGTTGCTTCACATCGTCTGCGGCTGCCATGGCGGTGGGGGTGAATCAGGAGCGGTCTTCAAAAAACACTTTCTTCTGGGCCATCGTGGACTCCTCGCCCTCGATCTTTTTCTGCAGCTTCATGAGCCCCTCGATCAAGGCCTCGGGCCGCGGCGGGCAGCCGGAAATATACACGTCCACGGGAATCAGGCGGTCGATTCCCTGCAACACCGCATAGCTGCGGTACATCCCGCCGCTCGACGCGCAGGCCCCCATCGCCACGCACCATTTCGGCTCCGGCATCTGGTCCCAGATCCGTTTCACCGCCAGCGCCATCTTGTATGTCACCGTGCCGGATACGATCAGCACGTCCGCCTGCCTCGGGGAAAACCGCATCACCTCCATGCCGAAACGCGAAATGTCGAAGCGGCTCGATGCCGTGGCCATCAGCTCGATCGCGCAGCAGGCCAGGCCCATCGGCATCGGCCACAGAGAATTCTTGCGCATCCAGTTGATGGCGGCGTCCACGCGGGTGACGATCACGTTGCCCTCGATCTTCGAATCGTAGGCGGTGTGCAGGGTGGTGGTGGTGGGACTGGCCATGGGGCGTTTCCGGTGCGCCGGACTCTCCACCGCCCGGCCAATCCGCTCAAGCCGTTTGTGAAAAAAACCATGGCCGCGCCTCCCAACCGCCTGCCTGCGTCTCTTCTCCACCTGATCGCGCATGGCCATTCCATGTCCAACCATTCACCGCATCCGAGGAGTCCGCCGCAAAGCACTTCCTGCTTGCGCCGCAAATCGCACCGAGCATTGTTTCTTCATGAAAAGACCGATTCAAATCGAGGCACTGCCGCAATATCGGCTTCATCTGGTGTATCCGGATGGGGTGGAAGGCGTGATTGATCTTTCCGGAGATGTAGGGCGCGGCGTATTCGCCCCGCTCTTGGACGAGGCGTTTTTCCGGACAGTGCACATTGGTCGGTTCGGGCAAATCGCTTGGTCTGAGGATCTTGAAATCTGTCCCGACGCCGCCTGGTACGAGATCACCCAAGAAACCGCAGTCGAACCGACCCATGCCTGAAGTTTCCAGGTTTTATGGGATCATCGTTCGATTTTATTATCGCGATCATCCGCCGCAGCATTTCCATGCAATCTATGGGGAATACGAGGCGTTGATCGAAATTGAAACGGGAACGGTCCACGCTGGCCATCTGCCCGCAACAGCACTTGACCTCGTCAACAAATGGAGGTCGATCCACTTGCACGAACTTCGAGATGACTGGGAACGGGCTCGCTTGCAGCAACCACTCCTCCCGATCACTCCGCTAGAGTGAACCCGGACCTGCGCGGGAAGCACACAACCGCTTGCCGAGCAGACGCATCGCCCCTATTTCTCCCACCGTGTCCCGCACGGACCTCTCCGCGCACCGCTGGCTCCGCCGGGCCGTGACGCATCCGGATTTCGCAGCGCGCCTGGCCCCGTTGGCCACCGGTGATGGCGAAGTCGTGCTTGATCACTCCGCCGAGGCCTCGCACGCATTCCTCGCCGCGCTCGTTTGCGAAGCCGCCCGGGACCGGAAAAAACCCCGTGTCTGGCTGGTTTGCGACATTCCGCGCCACCGCGAGCGTCTCGCCGCCGAGATGGATCTCTGGGGCGTCAACGCCCTCCTCCTGCCCGATCCGCCCACGGAAACAGGCGACGGCGCCATCGCCGATCCCGAGGCCGCAGCCGAGTGGTTCTCGGTTCTGGAAATCCTCGCCCGCTCGGAAACCTGCGCCGTGCTCTGTGGCAGCGACGCGTTTTCCGGCAAGGCACCCTCGCCCGCCGCCCTGCGCTCCTCGCGCACGGTGTTGAAGCCCGGCACCACCCTCGATCCCGGCGATCTCGCGAAATCCCTCGCCACTCACGGCTACGAACGCGTGCCCACCGTCACCGCCCGCGGCCAGTTCGCCGTGCGCGGCGGCATCATCGACCTCTTCGCCTGGCAGGCCGCCAAACCGCTGCGGCTGGAGTTTTTCGACACCGATCTCGAATCCATCCGCGAGTTCGACCTCGATTCGCAGGCCTCCATCTCGAAATTGCCGGAAGCCGAATTGTTGCTGGCGGAACCCGCGACCGAATCCACCGTCGCGGAATACCGCCGGCCCGGCGACCTCATCGTTTCCTTCGAGGCGGAGATCGGGAAACCCGACGTCCGCATCCTCGAAGGAGCCGCCGGGTTCAACGGCGAGGAGGATTTCACGCTCGCCGCGTTCGGCAGTCCGTTAGGCACCTTCGAAGCGGGCGACTTCGTGCTCGAGGAACTCCGCCGGGACGGTTTCTTCCGCCAGCTCAACGATTGGAAACGCGACGGCTGGGACGTGGCGATGGTCTTTTCCAACAAGGGTGAGCAGGAGCGCTTCTCCGAGCTGGCCGGCAAGGATCTCGAACGCGACCTCGGACTCACGCCCGTCCGCGGCGAGTTGATGGCGGGTTTCACGCTGCCCGTCATCAAGCTCGCCGTCCTCTCATCGTCCGAACTCTTCGGCCGCTACCGCACGCCCGGCATGGCCCGCCGCAGCACGCTCGAAAAAGCCCGCGCCGCACGCGCGCGCGCCACCGTCGATGAAATGGAGGAGGGCGACCTCGTCGTGCACTACGAATACGGCCTCGCGAAATTCCGCGGCATTCAGCAGGGCGACGACGGCGAGGAACTCGTGCTCGAATACAAGGACGGCGCTCTGCTCGGCGTGCCCCTCGAACAAGCGCATCTCGTGGGCAAATACGTCGGCATGGGCGGAAAAACACCGGACCTCAACAAGCTCGGCGGCGGCGCGTGGAAAACCGCGCGCAAGGCCGCGGAGAAATCCATCCTCGACTACGCCGCGCAGCTTCTCCGCGTGCAGGCCGAGCGCCAGCACGAGGCCGGCTTCGCCCACCCGCCGGACACGAAGTGGATGTGGGAGTTCGAGCGCTCGTTCCACTACACCGAAACCGCCGACCAGCGCCGCGCCATCGAGGAAACCAAACACGATCTCGAACAACCGCGGCCGATGGACCGCCTGATCTGCGGAGACGTCGGCTTCGGCAAGACCGAGGTCGCCATCCGCGCCGCCTTCAAGGCCATCACCGGTGGCAAACAAGCCGCCATCCTCGTGCCGACGACTGTTCTTGCAGAACAACACTGGCGCACCTTCCGCGAACGCATGTCGGACTATCCGATCCGCGTCGATCTGCTCAACCGCTTCCGCACGCCGTCCGAGATCCGCGACACCATCGCCGGAATCGCCGATGGATCCGTGGACCTCGTCATCGGCACCCACCGCCTGATTTCCGGCGATGTGAAATTCAAAGACCTCGGTCTTGTCGTCGTTGATGAAGAGCAGCGCTTCGGCGTCGCCCACAAGGAGAAGTTCAAACAACTCTTCCGCCAGGTGGATGTATTGACTCTCTCCGCCACGCCCATTCCGCGCACGCTCTACATGGCGCTGATGGGCGCGCGCGACATGTCCACCATCGACACCCCGCCGCCGAACCGCGTCCCCGTTTCCACCACCGTCTGCGCCTATGACGAACGCGTGATCCGCGACGCCATCCGCCGCGAAATGAAGCGCGGCGGCCAGGTGTTCTTCCTCCACAACCGCGTGAAATCCATCGAAATGATGGCCGGACGCCTGCGCGAACTCGTGCCCGAGGCACGCATCCTCGTCGGCCATGGCCAGATGGAAAAGGACGACCTCGAAGTGGTCATGCACACCTTCGTCAAGGGCGAGGCCGACGTGCTGCTCGCCACCACCATCATCGAGACCGGCATCGACATCCCGAACGCCAACACCATCCTCATCGACCGCGCCGACCGCTTCGGCCTTGCCGATCTCTATCAGCTCCGCGGCCGCGTCGGCCGCGCCGGGGAGAAAGCCTACGCCATCCTGCTGCTGCCGCGCGACATGATGACCGCCGGCGACGCGAGAAAGCGCATCCACGCCATCAAGCAATACACCGCGCTCGGCTCCGGTTTCAAAATCGCCATGCGCGACCTCGAAATCCGCGGCGCGGGAAATCTGCTAGGCACCCGGCAGTCCGGCCACATCGCCCAGATCGGCTTCGAGCTGTATTGCCAGCTCCTCCGGCAATCCGTCGAACGCCTCAAAGGCCGCAAGGACGCCCCGCGCGGAGAAGCCACCTTCAAGGCGGACTTCATCGCCACCACCGAAGCCGCCTTCTTCAAATCTGAAATTTCAAAACTCAAATCTCAAATCCCCCTCCTCCCCGCCTTCCTCCCATCCAACTGGCTCACGGAAACCTCCACCCGCATTTCCGCCTACCGCGAACTCTCGGAAGCCGGCGGAATCAAAGCCGTCGCCGCAGTGGAGCAATCCTGGCGCGACCGCTTCGGCCGCATTCCGGACGCCGCCGCCAACCTGCTGCAAATCGCCCGCATCAAGGCCCTCGCCGCCGCCGGAAACATCTCCTCCGTCGAGATCCAGGGCCAGCGCCTCATGCTCCACCGCAATGGCGACTACATTCTGCTGGAAGGCCGCCGGTTCCCGCGACTCATGGCAGCCTCTCCCCGGGAAAAGCTCGCCGAGACCATCGGGATGCTGCGTTCCCTGTGAACCGATTCCCCGCCGATGAGCTCGGGAGGTTCCGCGGATGGCGGCGGGCGTGCGGCGGCTATCAGGCCGCGCCGGGATTCTCCGCCGCGAGAAACGACTTGCGGCACAGCTCGGCGTATTTGCCGCCGCCGGCGAGCAGGGTGGCGTGGGTGCCTTGCTCGATGACTTCTCCTTTTTCCAGCACGTAGATGCGGTCGGCGTTGCGGATGGTGGAAAGGCGGTGGGCGATGACGAAGGCGGTGCGGTTTTCCATGAGGCGGTCGAGCGCGTCCTGGATCTGGCGCTCGGTTTCGGAGTCCACGGAGGCGGTGGCCTCGTCGAGCAGCAGGATGGGGGCGTTCTTGAGCAGGGCGCGGGCGATGGAAAGGCGCTGCTTCTCGCCGCCGGAGAGTTTCACGCCGCGCTCGCCGACATTGGTGTCGAGGCCGTGTGGCAGTTCGCGCACGAAGGTTTCCGCATGGGCGGCGGTGAGGGCGGCCCACAGATCGGCGTCGCCGGCGTCGCGCTTGGCAAGCAGCAGGTTCTCGCGCACGGTGCCATTGAAGAGGAACGGCTCCTGCGTGACGTAGGCGAGGCGCTGGCGAAGAGAGGATTTCGCCAGCGTGTCGATGGGAATGCCGTCGATGGTGATGGCCCCGGAGCTGGATTCGTAAAAGCGCGCGAGCAGCGAGAGCACGGTGGTCTTGCCCGCGCCGGTGGAGCCGACCAGCGCGATGGTCTGGCCGGGCGGCGCGTCCAGCGTGATGCCGCGCAGCGTCGGCTGGTCCTGATAGGAAAAGGAAACGTTCTCGAAGCGGACGTGGCCGCGGATCTCCGCCGGGAGTTCCCCGCCGCGGGTGGAGTTGGACTCCTCGGCGGAGTCGAGGATTTCGAACACGCGGTCCGCGGCGGCGCGGCCTGAGAGCAGCATCTGGTTGAGCGAGTTGAGGCGGTCGATCGGTTCGTAAAACAACGAGAGGAAGAGCAGGAACTTCGTGAAGTCCCCGAGCGTGAGCGCGCCCTTCATCACCGCCGCGCCGCCGAAGGCCAGCACCAGCACGTAGCCCGTCATGCGCAGGAAGGAGACGCCGGGCGAGTAGATGGCCCACCATTTCATCATGCGCAGGGTGGTTTGCCGCAGCCGGTCGGAGAACTTGTTGAAGCGCGCGTGCTCGGCATCCTCCGCGGCGTAGGCCTTGATCTGGCGCACGCCGGAGATGTTGTCGTGCAGCAGCGCGTTGAGGTCGGAGGCGGCGTCGCGCTGGTTGCGGTAGCGGTCGCGGCCCTTGGTCGAGTAAATCCACGCGCCAACGGCCAGCAAGGGCACCGGCAGCGTCGCCCACGCCGCCACCGTCGGATTCAGGAAAAACAGGAAAATCCCGATGCCGAGCACCTGCAGCGCCGCGATCAGGCCCTGCTCGACGCCATCGATGAGCACGCGCTCCATGTTGGTGACGTCCTCGACGACGCGCGTCATGATGTCGCCGGTGCGGCGGGTGTCGAACCAGCGCAGCGGCAGCCGCTGGATTTTCGCGTAGAGATCGGAGCGGATGTCGAAGATGACTTTCTGCTCGAAGGTGTTGTTGATGAAGATCCGCAGGGAATTGAGGCCGTCCTTGGCCAGGAAGCCGAGCAGCGCGATGACGATCCACCATGCGAACTCGCGGTGCCGGGCGGGATTGGGAATGATGTGGTCGATCACATGGCCGGTCGCGTTCGGAAAGACGAAGACCGCCAGGGTCATGCCGATGGCGCAGAACAGCTGGGCTGCGGCCATTCCGGGATAGTGGCGCAGGTAGGAGAACACGCGGAAAATCGACTTCATGGCCGGGCGAGCGATGGCTTTCCGCCGCCGCTTTGTAAAGCCAAGCCCGCGGCATCGCCCAAACTCCGCGAAATTTGGGATTGCGGTGCCTGAATGGGACTACCTAGTGTTCGCCCACACGGAATTCAGAGCCTCAATTTTCAAACCCATGGCCAACGTCTTCGGAATCCTCACCGCCATCGTTTTCGCGCTCGCGGCCTTCGTCGCCTACAAGAACAAATCCGCTTACGAGACGGAAATTTCCGCAACCGCAGCCCTGCGCGACAAGCTCGCCAAGAGCCAGGCCCGCCTCAAGGCCGCCAAGGAAACCACCGCCGATGTCGTTGAAAAACGCACCAGGGAAGCCAAAGAGGAAATCGTGAAACTGGCCGAAGAAACCGAAGCCGAGAAAAAAACCACCGAGAGTCTGAAATCCGCAATCGCAACCATGACCACCAAGCTCAACGCCAGCAAGGTGGAGCTTGAGGACCTGCGCAACAAGGCCGCGAACATCGACGCCCTCAAGGGCAAGGCTTCCAAGCTCCGCGAGGCCAGCACCCAGGTCGAGGAAATCACCCAAACCATCGCCGCCGCCGAGGCGAAGCTCGCCAACCTCACGGCCCAGAGCAGCCAGGCCGAAAGACAGCTCACCGCCCTGCGCGGCAAAGTCGAGGCCGCCAGCAGCGGCCAGTCCCTGCCCACCCTCAAAACACGGATCCGCTCGATTTATCCGACCTGGGGCTTTGTCACCCTCGCGGCCGGCCAGAGCGGCGGAGTGGTCGCCAATTCCACGCTCGACGTGGTGCGTGGCGGCGAAACCGTCGCCAGACTGCTGGTCACCGCGGTGGAGCGGAATTCAGCCTCCGCAAGCATCATTCCCGACTCCGTGGCGCCCGACGTCACCCTGCGGGCCGGTGACCGGGTCGTGGCATCCCGCAAAGTCGCAAAGCCCGCCGGCAACTGATTTCCCAGAGCGGTTCCCATCGCAGAATCTCAAGAAAACCCCATGAAAGTCATCCTCCACGTTGTGGCCATTCTCGTCGCCGGAGCCGCGGCCGTCCTCACGCTCCAGCACAAGCGCAAATTCGAAGAACTGCAGGAAGTCCGCATCCGGCTTGTCGCCGACAACAAGACCATGTCCGCAAACGCGGATCTGAAGGAAAAAGAACTCAAGGATGGAAACAAGGAGATGGCCGCCGCTGTGCAGAAACGCGAGGAACTCACCCAAAGCCTCAATGCCGTCAAATCCTCCGGCCTCACCGTGCGGCGCGAAGCCGCCGAACTCGAGGACAAGCTCAAAACCCAGCAGGAGGAGTTCGACGAACTCAACAAGCGGCTCGAGACGGTCTCCAGCGAGATCAAGAATCTCGGCCCCGATGTCAGCCTCGGAAATCTGGACGACAGGATTCAGGAAACCGGCGAGCGGCAGAAAACCGGCGAGGCCAAGCTGGAAGAGTTGCAAACCCTCACCTCCGCCGCCGAAAAACTTCTCGCCACCCAGCGCGCCGAAACCGACCGCCTCGTGAAACGCGACATCGAACGCGAGGCGCGCTTCGGCCGCAACGCCGCGGAATCCGTGGTCACCGCGGTGAATCAGGATTGGGGATTCCTGGTGATCGGAGCCGGCTCCAACTCCGGCTTCACCCCGCAAACCAGCCTGCTGATCCAGCGTGACGGACGGCTGCTCGCCCGCGTGACACCCTCCGCCGTGGAGCCCACCCAAACGATCGCCGAGATCGATTTCGACAGCATCGCCCCCGGCGTGCGCATTCAGCCGGGGGACCGCGTGCTTCTCGCGAAACCCAGCGCCAACTGAGAGATCGTCTGAATGGCGATCGGCCGATCCGCCACATTCCCAGGTGCCAGCGGGCTTCAGGGCCGACGCATCAAAAAAAGATTGGATCCACCGCAAAGCCGCAGAGGCCGCAGAGGGTCGCGGAGAAAATACCCATCAGAAAACCCGGGTTAGGCAGTATGGGTTGTTGCCCGCTTCAGGGAGTCTTGGTCTTTGTTTTAGAAACTCTTTGCGTTTCCTTGGCGGCCTTCGCGGCTTTGCGGTGAGAAATATCCCGGATTCGATGCGCCAGCCCTGCAGCGGGCTTGCATGTGACGGAGACCCATTTATTTTCCCTCTTATGAAGCGCAATGCCCGCCTGCTGCTCGCCGCCGTGATCGCCAGCTGTTTCACTTCCTGCGCGGACGAACCGGAGAAAAAACCGGTCGGCCCCGTCACCGACACCAGCCGGATTCCCTGGAACAGCCCGGTCGCCGGCCAGGGCCAGGGCCAGTTCGGCATGATGCCGCAGAACCAATACCGCAGGTGAACGGGTCTTGCCGCCCGGCTCAATCCCGGTGGTAGGGCGCGCCGCCTTTCAGCGAGGCCGCCCGGTAGAGCTGCTCGAACAGCACCAGCAGCGCCAGCTCGTGCTGGAGTGTGAGGGGCGAGAGCGCGAGCCGCAGATCGCAGGCGGCCCGCAGCTCCTCATTATGGCCGTCCGCCGCGCCGATGAGAAAGGCCACGGTCTTGATGTCGCCGCGCGCCGCCAGCGCGTCGAGTTTCCGGGCGAAGGCGCGCGTTTCCATGCCTTCGCCGCGTTCGTCCAGAGCGATGCGGAAACATCCCTGCGAACGCTCCAGCAAGCGCGCGGAAACCTCATCGCGGCCGCCCGCCTTCACCGTGACGAGTTCATACGAGCCGAAGCGGGACAGGCGCTTCAAATACTCCTCCACGCCCGCTTTGGCATAAGCGAGCGCGGGTTTTCCGGCGACGATGACGCGGACGTGCATGGCTGCGCATCCAAGCTTGCCCGATCCCGCCCGGCGCGCCAGCCTCATTGCACATGAAAATCCTCATCCTCTTCCCCACGGTCTTGCTTTGCGGCGCTTGCGCCCGTTCCACGCCCGGCACGGCGATTCCCAAATCCGAAGTGGAACGCAAAATGATCGGCCTGCTGGAAAAATTCGACCGCTGGGATGATGACGGCGATGGCGAACTCGATCAGAAGGAAATCGCCGCCGGTCTGAAAGGCACGGACCACCAACCCGCCAACGTGATCGATTTCTACGACACCAGCGGCAATCTGAAAATCTCGCTCAAGGAGGCGCAGTCCGGATACCGGCGCGCGTCGGAAGCGGAGAATCTGATACGGATCCGCAACGCCGGCGGCACCCGATGAGCGCCATCTACGAATCGGAGAAACTCCTCGCCGAATACCTCCTGTTCCACTACGGAACGGCGGAGGAAATCCTGCCATCCGCGCGGGAGCTGCCGGCCGGCATGCGCGAAGCGCTGGATTTCCCCAAGCGCACCGCCGCCTGCTTTTCGCCCGGCAACGCCGCCAGCGGACTCGATCTGGGCTGCGCGGTGGGCCGCTCGGCTTTCGAGATGGCGCGCGACTGCGGTCATGTGACGGGCATCGATTTCTCGCACGCCTTCATCCGCGCCGCGGAGGCGCTGCGCCGCGGGGAAACCGTGGCCTATGAACGCCTGGACGAGGCCACCCTGCGCACGCCGCTGACCGCCCGCGCCCCGGCGGATGTGGATGGCGGCCGTCTCCGCTTTCTGCAGGGCGACGCGATGCGGCTGCCGCCGGAACTCGGCGCGTTCGACCGCGTGCACGCCGCCAACCTGCTGTGCCGCCTGCCGCGGCCGATGCTGCTGTTAGAACGCCTGCCGTCGCTCGTCCGGCCCGGCGGCGAGCTGGTGCTGGCCACGCCCTGCACCTGGCTGGAGGAATTCACCCCGCGCGAAAACTGGCCGCCGGGCGGCACTTTCGAGTGGCTCCAAGCCACACTCGCGCCGGATTTCTCGCTGCTGCGCGCGGCGGAGGAACCGTTTCTGATCCGCGAGACGGCGCGCAAGTTCCAGTGGACGCTCTCGCTAGTCAGCGTGTGGCGGCGCGCTACGGCGGCGCCAGCCACGGGCGGTTCGCCGGGGTGATGTGCGGCGGCTTGAGATAGAGCGGCTGTGGGATTTCCGCGCTCCACTCGCGCCGTGATTGTGCGTCGGTGTTCGCCCACGCGTTCCAGAGCCGCGCGGCGTCCGGGACTTCCATGGTTACTTTCGCGGCGAGTTCCGGCGGCAGCGGGAAACGCGCCGGTTCTTCCAACGAAAAAACCGCCTGGCCATCGGCCGCGGCTTGCGCGACGAGGGCCGTGAGTTCCTCCGCATCGCACAGCGCGGGTTCGTGCGGCAGCCGGTGGTTTTCCGTCATCGCGGTCCAGAAAACGCCGCGCCGCGCGTCGCCGACCGCCAGGCACCGCGCCCCGTCCGCGGCGGAGGGCACGGCGAGGATCGAGGGCAGCGCGATGGCCGGGCAGCCCGCCGCGATGGCCACGCCCTGCGCCGCGGCGATGCCCACCCGCGTGCCGCTGTAACTGCCCGGACCGCTGCCGACCAGCACCAGCCCGATTTCGCGGCCCACGCCATCGCGCAGCAATTCCCGCAGCGGCTCGAACAACAGCGCGTTGTGATTGCGGTCGCTGCGAAACCCGCGCCGCTCGATGGTTCCATCCGGCCGCACGAGCAGGATCGACGCATGCGGGGTGGAGGTTTCGATCACGAGCGAGAACGCGCCGGCCATGCGTGGAGTGTAGGCCGCGCCGCCCGGCCCGCCAGCATTCAAAAACGCCACCGGTGATTTTGATTGGTCCGCCCGGGCGCTTGATCTATGGTGCGCCCCCGCGCGGGAAATCTCATGTCGATCCAAGGAAAAGAACTGGCCGTGGCCTGCGCCAGGGCGGCGGATGAAACAAAGGCGGAAAACATCCGCGTCTGGGACTTGCGCGGGCTTTCCAATCTCACCGATTACATGGTCGTGTGCTCCGGCACCTCGATGCCGCAGCTCCGCGCGATCCTGCGCGACGTGGCCGGAAAAATGGAGGACGGGCACGGCGTGAAGCCGGTGCATTCCGAAGGCAAGGCGGACACCCGCTGGGTGGTGCTCGATTTCATCGACGTGATGGTCCACGTGATGCACCAGGAGCTGCGCGATTACTACGGTCTGGAGGATCTCTGGAAGGACGCGCGGGAAGTGGCCTGGCAATCGTGAGCGCCCCCCCGGAATTTCCCGGGAATAATCCACCCGCCCGCAGCCTCCCATCCGCGCCCATGAGTGAGTTTGAAGAACTGGTGGACGCCCATTACCAAGCGCTGTTCCGTTTCGCGGTCTCCCTGACGCGCAACCCGGACGCCGCCTCCGATCTGGTGCAGGAAACCTTCTGCATCTGGGCGGCGAAGGGCGGCCAGTTGCGGGACCGCTCGAAGGCGAAAACCTGGCTCTTCACCACCCTGCACCGCGAGTTTCTCAGCCACCGCCGGCGGGCCGCCAGATTCTCGGACGAGCCGCTCGACGAGGCCGCCAGCGAGGCGGTGCCCTGTGCGCAGGAGGACGCGGACCGCCAGATGGACGGCCAGCGCGCGCTGGAGCTGCTGGGCGCGCTGGATGAGACCTACCGCGCGCCGCTCGCGCTGTTTTATCTCCAGCAGCACAGCTACAAGGAAATCGCCGCGATCCTGGACGTGCCGATCGGCACGGTCATGTCACGGCTGGCCCGCGGCAAGGACATGCTGCGGCGCAAAATGACGGCGGAACCGGCCAGCGCTCCGAAAAACATCCTGCAACTTCAAGGCGGCGGCCTTCAACAACACCATGGATAAGGAACAGGCGCGATTCATCCTCCGCAGTTTCCGCCCGGACGGCGCGGACACGGACGACCGCGATTTCGCGGCGGCCCTCGCCATGGCCATGAAAGACCGCGAGCTGGGCGAATGGCTGGCCGGGGAACGCGCGTTCGACGCCGCGTTCGCCAGGGCGCTGGCCACGGTGGCGCTGCCGGAAACCCTGCGCCATGACATCCTCGGCTGCCTGGCCGGGGCGCGCGGCGATTTTCCGCAGGCGGAGGATGCGCGGGACGCCGTGATGATCGGCGCGCTCGCCGCCATCCAGCCGCCGCCGGCACTGCGCGAGGAAATCCTCGCCGCGATGGACCGCACCGCGCTGAGCGCCTTCCCGCGCAAGTCCCTCTGGCGGCGGGTGGCGCTGCCGGTGGCCGCCGCCGCGGGCGTGGCGTTCGCGTTTTTCCTGACGGCAGGCCGCGGCAAACAAGCCGCCGTGGCCAAGGCCGGGCCGCTGCCCGTGGACGTGGTGCAGGCCGGCTTCATCCGCGCCTTCGAATCGCCGCTCTTCAGCCTCGATGAAACGCGCGACGACCACCGCGTGCTCATCGAGCACCTCAAATCCCGCAAGCTCCCCTGCCCGGGCTGCCTGCCGCCAGGCCTCGCCGGCGTCAAGGGCATCGGCTGCCGCGAACTCGTCATCGACGGAAAGCGCGGCTCGCTCGTTTGTTTCGACGAGCGCGAGAACGGCATCGTCCATTTGGTGATCTTCCGCCGCGAGGATGTCTGCGGCGATCTGCCGCCGCGCGATCACCCGGACTTCGCGCAGAAGGGCCACTGGGCCGCCGCGCGTTGGGAGGATGAGAGCAGCGTCTTCATCCTCATCGGCGCCACGGACGTTCGCAAGCTCGCCTCGCTTTTCTGAAAGCCGGCGGCTTGCTTCGGCCGTAATGCAGGTGTTTGTTCCACCGTTTTTTCCAAACGCCCATGAAAACCACCACACCCGCCATACTCGCCGCGCTGTTGCTGATCGGAGCCGGGGGCTTCATGGCCGGGCGCATTTCCTCATCCGGTGCGGCGGCGGATGAAGGCGCGCGGGACGGCCGCGCGGCGAGGGTTTCCGGCCAGGCTGCCGGTGGCGGTGAACGAAACGCCGGGGCAAGCCGAAGGGCCGAACGCCCGGAACGCCCGGCGCGCGCCGCCACGGCTTCTTCCGCAGAGCGTCTTTCGCGGCTGGAAACCATCGTCCGTGGCGAAGATCCGCTGGACCGCAACCGCGCCCTGCTCGCCTTCATCGATCAGCTCGCGCCCGGCGATTTTGAGGAAGCCATCGCGCACTTCCGCAGCCTTGGAATCACCGAAAGCCGCCTCGGCGAATACGCCATGCTGTTTTCCGCTTGGGCCAAGGCCGATCCGCTGGCCGCGCTCAGCTACGCGAAGGAGAACACCAGCGGCCGCTTCGCCACCGATACGATCCTCACCACCTGGGCGGCCATCGATCCGGACGCGGCCCTCCGCTGGGCGGAGGCCAGCCACACGGGCGATGGGGCCAATCCCTATCTGGCGGGCATCATCCGCAGCCTCGCCGGCTCCGATCCGCAGCGCGCCACCCAGTTGCTCGCCGCCATGCCGCTCAGCAAGGAACGCGGCGAGGCGCTGGACGCCATGCTGCCCCACCTGCTGGCAAAAGGAAACGACGCCACCAAGACCTGGATCGCCGCCCTCGCCGATGATTCGCTGCGCAACGGCGCGATGCTGCGGGCCGCCAAGCAGCTCGCGCAAAACGATCCGGCCGGGACCGCCGCATGGCTGCTGGAAAATCCCGGCGAGGCCACCCAGCGCCGGATGGACGATGTGTACAGCGCCTGGGCGGGCAAGGACCAGCAGGCCGCGCTGGCCTCGCTCGCCGCGCTTCCCGCCGGGGAAAACCGCAGCAACGCCCTGCGCGGCGTGGTCACCAGCGTGGCCGTCAATAACCCCAAGGCGGCTCTCTCCCTCATGGACCGCTTTCCCAACGACGTGAACGACCGCGTGGTGCAGAATTTCATCTGGCACTCCTTCGGCACCGATACACCGGCGGCGGTCGGCCAGATCGCCCGCATCGCGGATGCCGGCTCGCGCGAGCAAATGTACCGCCGCGCGGTCGGCCGCTGGCTCGAGACGGACGCCGCCGCCGCCACGGCCTGGATGCAGTCCAACCCGCTGCCGCCATCCGTCGTGAAATATCTTCAGAACCGCCAGGCTCAACGCCCGTAAACTCTCCCCTTGGCCCTTGCTTCTGACTCAGGGCCGACGCATCAAAAAAGATTGGATCCACCGCAAAGCCGCGAAGGCCGCAAAGGGTCGCAGAGAAAATGACCATCAGAAAACCCGGGTTAGGCAGTATGGGTTGTTGCCCGCTTCAGGGAGTCCCGGGCTCTGTTTTAGCCGAGAAAGAAAAATAGGAACCACGGATTGCACGGATTTTCAGAATGGAATCATGTCTCAAATTGC
>Ga0114939_10002128_pt1 | contig 15028 bp, 10 predicted proteins | sample AshMeaCrysSpring_FD_87196 | JGI IMG/M metagenome (GOLD analysis project Ga0114939, IMG submission 87196) | Groundwater microbial communities from Big Spring, Nevada to study Microbial Dark Matter (Phase II) - Ash Meadows Crystal Spring | ecosystem: Environmental > Aquatic > Deep subsurface >... | reverse complement strand
GCTCGATGAAGCGCTCGACGCTCGCGTCGAAGCTGTCGTAGGGATGGTGCACGAGGATGTCGCCGGCCGCGATGGCGGCGAAAATGTCGACATCCTCGTCGCCGAGGTTCGGCGGCGGCATCGGAACGAAGTGGGGATCGCGCAGGCCGGGGATCTCCAGCGAGGCGATCTGGAAGAGATCGGTGTAGTCGAGCAGTCCGGGTACCTCGTAGACGTCCTCCTCGAGCAGCTCGAAGCGTTCCGTCAGGGCGCGCCGTACCTCCGGCGCCGCGCCGGGCGCGAAGTCCACGCGCACGACCGGCTGGAAGCGGCGCTCCCGCAGCGCCTCGATTACCGCCTCGCGCAGGGTGTCGTTGTCCTCCTCGTCGAGCGCGACCTCGGCATTGCGCAGGATGCGGAACAGCGTTGCGCTCAGGATCTCCATCCCCGGGAACAGCTTGTGGGCGTTGTGACGGATGACCTCCTCGAGGCTCACGAACCAGCGCTCGCCCGGCGGCACGGCCGCGTGCAGTTCCAGGTACTGAGGCAAGCCCGTGGGGCTCTTGACCCTCACTGGCACGCGCTCGTCGGCGCCCGGCTGGCGCAGGATGAACGTCCAGTTGGTCGAGAGATTGGAAATGAACGGGAACGGGTGTGTCGGATCGAAGCCGAGGGGCGTGAGCACCGGCGACACGTTCGCATCGAAGTGCGCCGAGAGCTCCTCGCGCTGCGGGTCGGAAAGCCGGTCCCAGTGCGCGAGCACGATCCCGTGCCGAGCAAGGTCCGGCAGCAGCGAATGGTAGGTCTCCGCCTGCTGCGCGAGCATCTCGAGCACGGTCCGGCGGATCTGCGCAAGCCGCCGGGTCGCGTCCCCCCCTGAGGCGCGAGGGTCGTCCTCCACGTGCGCCTTCACCTTGCCGCGCAGCAGCCCGACGCGCTTCATGTAGAACTCGTCGAGATTGGAGGTGAAGATCGCGAGGAACTTGAGTCGCTCGAGCAGGGGTGTCCGCTCGTCCTGCGCCTCGTGCAGGACCCGCCGGTTGAACTCGAGCCAGGAGAGATCGCGATCGATCCACGCCTGTTCGAGGAAGGCCTGCTTGTCTTCGGGCTGGAGGTCGTCCGGTTTCACGTGGGCCTTTCGCTGCGCTGCAATCGTTGGTTGGAAGCAGGATGGGGCTCAACTGTAGGGGCGCTGCTTGAAGCTCATGTGACGGTTTCCGGTGCAGGCCGCCGAGCCGGTGGGGTTCCTCGGACCCAGGACGGCATTGTTCAGCCGATCAAGGTGATCAAGAGCACCGCCCGGGACTCCGGCGACGAGGAGTGCTTCCTCCTGGGCCGGAGGCTGCCCGCAAGCGGCGCACTCACGTCGAGGTAGCGCGACCAAGTGCCTTCAACGGTGCGAACTTCCGCTCCGGCTGCCATCGGACGCATCTCGACAACTCGTGAAGCCCTGCGAAGCGGTCGAGCAAGCCGGCGGCCGCGGGCCGTTCCCGGCCGTGGACATGACAGGTCGACCGCGATAGGCGTCCCGAACTCCCGAAGTGTTCGCACGCACTTCTGCGCGAGCTGCCCAGGCTGCCGACGATCATCGAGAGCGGCAGCCTTGGCGGGCGGGTGCGCAGATGTTCTCCCGCGGCGAAGCGTCACCTCCGCGGCCGGTCGCTCGCGCGTTGCATGGATTGAACAGACGCTTTTCCTCGGACGGGCGCGCAACCGTGCTGGCAATCGTCGTGATGTCTTGCGGGGTGCGCGTAATGCATGAGTCGCCGTGTCTCCGGACTGCTCCTCTGCGCAACCGTCCTCCAACTCGCGAAGCATGGTCATGTACACGGCCCAAGCTCACGGATTCGCCACGACGTCAGGGAGGGTACAATGCGTACGGCTTCGACGAGAGGGGGTACGAGAATGCAGTTGTCGTACCTCACAACGCACGCGTTGCCGTATCTCGATGGCTACGCGCGCTACGCGGCAGAGCTGAACCTCCTGGCCCGGTCGCACGCTCGCCGGCTCTTGTCTTCGGTCAGTGCGGCGGTGACGCGGCAGCAAGCAGGCTGGGTCCTGCTTCGCGACGCCTGCGCCTCCACGGACCTTTCGGGCTTGCAGTCTTACGCCGCGGACCTCGCGCAGCGCGCGGTGCTGTTCCTCGACGTGCTGCGACGACGCGGGAACGACTTCGTGCACCACGAGGAGGTGGGCCCGCGGTCGGCCCTCGCCTTCCGCCACGAGCTCGTCCTGAGCGGCGACGAGCTTCGGCGTCCGGTCAACTACTCGCTGGTCCGCATCCTTCCGAAGGAAGGAACACCTTCTCGCGAGGACGGCCGTCCCTACATCATCATCGATCCGCGCGCCGGGCATGGTGCTGGGATCGGCGGCTTCAAGGACGAGAGCGAGGTCGGCTGCGCCCTCGACGCGGGCCACCCCGTCTACTTCGTCGTCTTCTCGCGCCATCCCAGGCCCGGACAGACGCTCGCCTGCGTCTGCGCTGCAGAGGCCGAGTTCGTGCGTGAAGTCCAGAGGCGGCATCCGCGGTCCGTCAAGCCGGTCATCATCGGGAACTGCCAGGGCGGGTGGGCAGCGATGCTGCTCGCAGCCACTGACCCGGACCTCACGGGGCCGGTGGTCATCAACGGCGCGCCGCTCTCGTACTGGGCCGGGACCGTGGGCAAGAAGCCGATGCGCTACCTCGGCGGCATCTACGGAGGGATCCTGCCTGCCCTCATCTTGAGCGACCTGGGCGATGGCCAGTTCGATGGGGCCAACCTGGTGCTCAACTTCGAGACGCTGCAGCCCGGAAGCACCTGGTGGCAACGGCACTACGACGCATTTGCCGCGATCGACACGGAGGCGGAGCGCTACCTCGATTTCGAGCGCTGGTGGAGCGGCTTCTATTTCATGAGCGAGGCAGAGATCCGCTGGATCGTCCAGAATCTTTTCCTCGGGAACCGCCTCGCGCGCGGCAGCGCGCACCTCGAGGAAGGCACGCACGTCGACCTGCGCAACATCCGCTCCCCGATCGTCCTGTTCACGTCTCACGGCGACAACATCACGCCGCCGCAGCAGGCCCTCAACTGGATCACGGACCTCTACCGCAGCACCGACGAGATTCGCATCCGCGGGCAGCGCATCGTCTACGCGGTCCACGGGAGTATCGGCCATCTCGGCATCTTCGTCTCGGCGCAGGTCGCAGGACGGGAACACCGCCAGATCATCTCGGCGCTGAAGGCGATCGAGGCGCTGAGCCCCGGGCTCTACGAGATGGTGATCACCGACGACATCGACGAGCAGGGCGCGAAGCGCCACCGCGTTTCCTTCGAGGAGCGCCGGCTCGAGGACATCCGGGCACTGGACGACGGCGTGAACGACGAGACCCCGTTCGGCGCGGTCGCCCGTCTCTCGGATCTGACGGCGGAGCTCTACGAGCTTACGGCGCGGCCTTTTCTCAAGGCCATGGTGACGCCGGAGAGCGCGCGTGCCTTCTTCGCGCTCCACCCGCTGCGCAGCTCACGCTATCTGCTGAGCGATCGCAACCCCTGGCTCGCGCCCCTGGCCGAGGTCGCCGGGACGGTACGCGACGGGCGCGTTCCCGTGCCCGAGGAGAACGTGTTCAAGCGGCTCGAACGCTTCAATGCGGACACGATCACGGGCTGGTGGAACCTCCTGCGCGACTGGAACGAGTTCGCCATCGAGTGGACCTTCCAGGCCCTCTACTCGACGCCGGCGGCGCGGGGCTTCGGCGCCCCGCGGGCGGTTCGCGTGAGCGACAGGCCGGAGGCCGATCCGCGTACGCTCGTCGAAGTTCAGGAGGCGCTCGATCGCATCGAGACCGGCGAGTTCGCCGAGGCGGTCGTCCGCATGCTGGTCCTGGGGGCACGAGCGCGGGGATCGGTACGGCGCTCGCGGCTGCAACGCGCGGACCAGATCCTCGACGCAACCGAGCCGTTCATGAGCATGAAGCCGAAGCACCGAACGCGCATCGTGCATCGCGAGACCATCATCGCCACCTTCGATCCCGAGGCCGCGCTTCGCGCGCTTCCGAAACTGCTCCCGGCGGAGGCGGATCGTCGCCGCGCGCTTGCGCTCTGCTATGAGATCGCGGGGCCCGTCGACGAGATGACCGCCGAAGTCGTCGCGATATTCGAGCGTTTCGCAGTGACGCTCGGCGTCGACAATCCGGCCGGGACAAGGTCCGCTGCGTCGCGCGTCGCCCCGGTCTCGGAACTGCGGACGGGCGCCGCGACGTAGCGCGGCGAGCAGCGCGCCCCCATACGGCGGCGTGGGGCACGCTGTGGGCAACAAAGTGACCTACCTGCGCGCAGTGCCCGCACGCTGTCTTCTCTGGCTGCCTCTCATACGTGCGCTGCGCGGGTTGCTGGACCGGCGCGATCTTTCTCTGCTTCCTTCCGCCCAATAAGGCGGTGAGGGAAGTGCTGCAGACGGGTCGGCCGGTATGGTGTGGCGCGCCGAAGGCTGCGGCGTCGATCTGGTCGGGGCGGGTCTCGCGCATGAGGCCGATCGGGGCCGCCCCGATTGCTTGCCGCAGTGGCCACCGCGTCCGCGATCGGGCGCCGCTCGATCGGGCGCCGCTTCGGGGCGCCGCGGTTGCCGCGTAACGAAACCGCGTGAAGATACTGAAGACGCCGGGGCCCCTTCTCCGGCGTTCTACCCCCGTTGCGATGGTGCGAACACTTCGTCGAGCCCCAACGCCGACTGCAACGGTCTACGGAAGAACCTGGGGTCGAATGCCGGCGAACGAATCGTGGGGAAATCAGGCAGTGCCGCCCCCTCGACGCTCCTCTGAACGGTTGGCGATGTGGTGTTTCTCCCGCGCCTGCTCCCGTGAAGCGCCTCGTGGCCTCGTGCAGCAAATCTGAGAAAGGGAAACGCGATGGTGGTCGGACTGTACTGGTTTGAACAGTGGCTGAAGCTCGTTTCGCAACTCATGGCCCAGCCGGGCGTATTCGCAATGCAGGGTTGGCAAGCTCCGATCTGGTGCAGGGACGCAGGCGCGATGGCGGCGCCGGAGATCAAAGTCCCGCGGACCCAATCGTCGCCGGCGCAGGTTCGTCCCCGCCTGGAGCTCCTCGGTGGCGCGCGCGAGCGGGCGGCCTGGCCGGAGGTCGAGCTCGACGCGGAGCTCGCCACACTCAGGACGACTGCCGACCAGGACCGAAAGGAAATCGCCGATCACATCGCAACGCTGAAGGAAGCGGTCACTGAGGTTCTGTTGCGCGCACGGCACGAGCAGGTAGCACTGCTCGAACAGGTCGCCGAGGCGCGCCGTGGCGCGCAAGAGGCCGAGGGGCGGGTCACCGTCGAGCTCGAAAACATGCGCGCGACCCTCACGGACGCGCGCGAGGAGATCACGCACTTCGAGGCGAAGCTTGGCGAGGCCTTGTCCGAAAAGCGTGGCGAGGTTCAGGCCATCCGGGCCGCTGCGGACGCGGAGATCGGGGCGCTCAAGGTGCAGCTCGCGCAGGCGGAAGAGGCCGTACCTGCTTTGCAGGCCGAGGCCGAGCGAGTACGTACGGCGTCACGCGACGGGCTGGACCGGGTCCGTGGGCGGGCGAACGAGGCGCAGGAGCGCCTCAAGCTGGAGCTGGACGACCTTCAGCTCGTCCTGGGGCGCGTGCGGGAGCAGACCGCCGCGGAGATCGTGGGGCTGCGCGACAAGCTCGCCCAAGCGGAGGGAGCCTTGCCCGAGGCACGCGCAGAAACCGAGCGCGTGCGTGCCGAAGCCGACCAGGCGGTGGCCGAGCTGAAGGCCCGTCTCGAGGAAGCGACGTCAGCATTACCGGAGGTGCGTCCGGAGCTAGCGCGTGCGCGAGCCGAGTCCGTCGAGGTGATCGAAGCGCTCGAGGCCCGGCTTGCGGAGGCCGAGGCGGCCGTGCCGATGGCACGAGCCGAGACCGAACGCATTCGCGCGGAAGCCGAGGTTCTGCAAGGAACGCTCGAGCGCGTGCGTGGCGAGGCGGCTGCCCGAGTGGATGCTTTGGAGGCAAAGCTGGCGGCGACCGAGACGGACCTGCGCGCGCTCGAGGCCGAGCGCGAGCGAGTGCGCGCGGAGCACGCTTCGGCCATTGAATTGCTCGAGGCGCGCCTTGCCGAGAGCGAGGCAGTGGCGCCGGGGCTGCGCACCGAAATCGACCGCGTGCGGACCGAAGGCGGCCGCGAGATCAAACTGATACAGGTCAAGCTCAGCGCGGCCGAGGCGGCCGTGCCGGCGGCACGAGCCGAGACCGAACGCATTCGCGCGGAAGCCGGCGTGGAAATCGAGGCGCTCAAGTCGAAGCTGGCGGAGGCGGAGTCGGCGCTGCCGGTCGCGCGCGCCGAGGTCGAGCGGGTGCGGGAGGAAGTCGGCGGCGAGGCCGAGGCGCTCAAGGCGCGGCTCGCGGCGGCCGAGGCCTTAGTGCCCATGCTGCGCGCCGAGGCCGATCGGGCAGGTGAGCTCGCGGAAGAAGTCGAGCGGCTGCGCGCAGAATGGGCACGGGACGCTGACGAGCGGGCCGCGCGGGACGGACTGGTGTCTCGGTTGCGGGAGGAACTCGAGCGGGCACGCTTGGAACGTTTAGGCGAGCTCGAAGCAATTCAGGCGAAGCTGAGCGCAACGGAAGCGGCGCTGCGCAACGAAAAGGCGGAGACCGAGCGCGTCCGCGCCGACGTGGCACGACAGCTCGACGCGTTGAACGAGAAGCGCGCCGAGGTGAAGCTCCTCTTGCCTCGCCTGCAAGAGGAGGTCGAACAGGCCCGTCGCCAACGGGCTTGTGACGTCGAAGCACTGGAGGCCAAGCTGACTGGGGCGGAAGCGGCACTGCGCGATGAGAAGGCGGAGACCGAGCGCATCCGCGCGGACGCGGCAGGCCAGGTCGAAGCGCTCAGCGTCAAGCTCGCGGCGGCCGAGGCCCTCGTGCCCGGCCTGCGCGGTGAACTCGACGAGTCACGCAACCGTGCGATGCGGCAGAGCGACGCGTTGAAGGGGCGGCTCGCCGATGCGGAGTCCGCGTTGGCCAGTGCCCGCGACGAGGCCGATCGGGTGCGATCGGACGACGCAGCGGCGCTTGCGTTGCTGAGACAGAAGCTCGCTGCGGCCGAGGCAAGCGCGCGGGAGGTCGAAACCCTGCGGGTGCGGTTGATGGAAACCGAGTCCGCGGCGGAGAAGGCGCGCGTGGCGGCAGCTGGGGAGATCGCCACTTTGAAGGCCAAGCTGAGCGAGGCCGAGGCAGCATTGCCACACGCGAAAGTGGCGCTTGAGCAGGTCCGAGCGGAGTCAGCGCGTGAGTTGAACGCGCTCCAGGGGAAGCTCGCGGAGGCCGAGGATGCGCTGCGTCTCAAGGATGAGCAATCCGACACTGCCGTGCCGGCCCAAGTCGCGCCCGGTGCGCCGCGGGCGAGCCCGCAAAAGAAAGTCCCGTCAGGCTCGTCCGCTTATGCCGTACGTCCTCGTGGCAAGGCCGCTCGCGACGCCACGGGCGCGAAGGCGACCGCGAAGCGTCCGTTGCGTGCCCGGGTCGGCAAAGCGGATCGCTGAACGCGGATGTCCCGCTGGCGGCGTCCGCCCCAGCGGTCGCCGGGTCGGACGGGCGGACGATCTCTCTCGATCCAGGATTGGGATCGGGGAGTGCAGGCGTCGAATCGGCCGGCCCTGAGGTACAGAAGCACGAACCGCCCGCCAAGGCGACGACCGCCGGCCGGCTCCGAAGTGTCGGGTTCACCGGGAGCGCCGTCATCGCCGCGGACGCACCGCTGGACGAGGGTTTCGTCGTGTTGATTTCGGGTGGATGAGGCGGTCGGCACGCGACACCGGGCGTGCGCGGCGCGGCGACGCACGCAAACACCTCCTCGGACTAGCGTGGGAGAGCGGCCGCTAGGTCGGCCTCGACGCCTTGCCGCGCAGGGGCTCGCCTCGCGCGTCGATGAGCGTGCATCTTCAGCTCGCATGGCCGCCAGTGCCGAGCACGACGCGTTGGAACGAGCGAGGCGGACACGTCAATCGACGATGTGATACCCGCCGTCGATGTAGATGGTGTCGCCGGTGATGAGCTTCGCGAAATCCGAGGCGAGTCCAGCGGTCGCGTGCCCGACGTCCTCGATGGTTGCGAGTCGCTTCGCGGGCGCTTTCTCCGCCGCCCGGTTCAACAGCTCGTCGAACTCCGCAATGCCCGAGGCCGCACGGGTGCGCATCGGGCCCGGCGAGATGGCATGGACGCGAATCTCGGGACCGAGCTCGACGGCGAGGTAACGCACCGACGCCTCGAGCGCAGCCTTGACCGGCCCCATGAGGTTGTAGTGCTCGACGACCTTCTCCGCGCCGAAATAGCTCATGGTGAAGAGGGCGCCGCCCTCCTTGCGCATGAGGGGTTCGGTCAACTTCGCCATGCGGAGGAACGAATGGCAGGAGACGTCCATGGCGGTGAGAAACCCCTCCCGTGAGCAGTCGACGACGCGCCCATGCAGGTCGGCGCGCGGCGCAAACGCGATCGAGTGCAGGGCGATGTGCAGCACGCCCCAGCGCCGCTCGATCTCCGCCACGACGCTCTCCAGCTCCCCCGGCTGGGTCACGTCGCAGGGCAGAAAGATCTCGGCACCGAGCTCCCGAGCGAGCGGCTCCACATGGGGACGGGCCTTCTCGTTCAGATAGGTGATGGCGACCTCGGCGCCTCGCTGCCGGAATGCTTTCGCGCATCCCCAGGCGATGGACTGGTCGTTTGCGATGCCCAGGACGAGGGCCTTCTTGTGGGGCAGCGTGGTCATGCCTTCAGGTGTGTGCCGGCTCATTGGAAGCTCCGTGTGCGAAGACAGGGCATGGAAGGTCATCAACGAACCCCACATGGTCGTGTCGAGCCGTATCGTCGTCATGACAGGCACATTGCGGGCAGGTTGCGCATCCTCATGGCGGACTTGACATGACTTGCAGTGCGAGCCTCTTGTCGCAGACAGGGAGTCATGCTCACGTCATGGCCGTCCTCGATACTGCCCGAAACTTCTTGATTGCGATGCGGGGGCACTATGCTCGAGAACAAGGTCGCGTTGGTGACCGGATCGACCAGCGGGATTGGCCTGGGCGTTGCCCGGGCGCTAGCGAGCGCCGGCTGCGACGTCGTGCTAAACGGCTTCGGCGACGCCGACGAGATCGGGCGCTTGCGGCGAGCGCTGACCGAGGAGCATGGGGTAAGGGTTCTCTACAGCGGCGCGGATATGAGCCGGCCGTCGGAGATCGTGGAGATGATTCGACAGGTCACGGCCGAGCTGGGGCGCGTCGACATCCTCGTCAACAACGCCGGCGTGCAGCATACGGCTTCGGTGGAGGAGTTCCCGGCGGAGAAGTGGGACTGGGTGCTCTCGATCAACCTCAGCGGGCCGTTTCATGCCATTGCGGCCGTGCTCCCGCAGATGCGCGCGCGCAACTGGGGCCGGATCGTGAATGTCGCCTCAACCCATGGTTTCGTCGGCTCGATGCACAAGGCCGCGTACGTCGCGGCCAAGCACGGTCTGATCGGACTCACCAAGGTCGTGGCGCTCGAGACCGCCACCACCGGGGTGACCTGCAACGCGGTGTGCCCTGGCTGGGTGCTCACCCCGCTCGTGCAGAAGCAGATCGATGCGCTTCAGTCGCGTGACGGCCTGACGCCCGAGGCCGCCAAGCACCGTCTGCTCGCCGAAAAGCAGCCGTCGCTCGACTTCGTGACGCCGGAGCAGATCGGGGCAGCAGTCGTCTTCCTCGCAAGCGATGCGGCGGCACAGATTCGGGGTGCGGCACTGCCGGTGGACGGCGCGTGGCTGGCGCAGTAGAGGAGACAAGAAGAGGAGAAGACGATGCAGACGATTGCGCTGTCCGAGGCCGTCGCGATGATCCCCGACGAGGCGAGCCTCATGGTGGGCGGCTTCATGGCGGTCGGTACCCCCGAGCCCCTGGTCGACGAGTTGGTGAGGCAGGCGAAGCGCCGCCTGACGTTGATCGCAAACGACACCGCGATGCCGGGCGCCGGCATCGGCAAGCTCATCTCCGCGGGACTCGTTGCGAGGGTGATCGCAAGCCATATCGGGCTGAATCCGGAGACGCAGAAGGGAATGCTCAGCCGCGAAATCGAAGTCGAGCTCGTGCCGCAGGGGACCCTGATCGAGCGCATCCGGGCGGGTGGTTTCGGGCTGGGCGGCGTGCTCACGCCGACGGGTGTCGGCACGCTGGCCGCGGAGGGCAAGACGACCGTCGATGTCGACGGCAGGACGTTCCTGGTCGAGAAGCCGATTCGCGCCGACTTCGCGCTCGTCCACGCACGCGCCGCGGACTATCTCGGCAACCTGACGTACGCGCTCACGGCGCGAAACTTCAACCCGGTGATCGCAATGGCGGCCGAGAAGGTCATCGTCTGCGCGGAGAGCATCGTGCCGGTCGGGGTGATCCCGCCGGACCAGGTCGTCACTCCGGCGCCCGTCGTCGATTACCTGATCGTTCAGTGAGGCACGTCATGGATGCGCAGACGGTCATCGCCAAGCGGATCGCGCAGGAGCTGCGGGACGGCATGCTGGTCAATCTCGGCATCGGCATTCCCACGCTCGTGGCCAACTACGTGCCACGCGGCATCCACGTGTTCTTTCAGTCGGAGAACGGGCTCATCGGTACGGGTGCCGTGCCCGAGCCCGGCATGGCGCACAAGGATCTCACCGATGCCGGCGGCCGGCCGGTGACCGCGTTGCCCGGAGCGTGCACGTTCGACAGCGCGATGTCGTTCGGCCTGATCCGGGGGGGTCACCTCGACATGACCGTCCTCGGCGGGCTGCAGGTGGACGCGCACGGCCGGCTCGCGAACTGGATGATCCCGGGCAAGATGGTCCCGGGAATGGGCGGTGCCATGGATCTGGTGACCGGCGCGAAGCGCGTGGTGGTCGCGATGCAGCACACCGCCAAGGGAAATCCGAAGATCGTCAACCAGTGCTCGCTGCCGCTCACGTCACTGCGTCCGATCGACCTTCTGGTGACGGAGCTTGCCGTGATCGGCTTCCCCGACGGGCGCGCGACGCTCCTCGAGACGGCCCCGGGTGTGACTGTCGAGGACGTACTCAAGAACACCGCCGCCGAGTTGGTCGCGCCGAAGCGAGTGGCACAGATGTCGCTCGGAGCCTGAGGGCCGGCGCTCGTCGCGACAACCGGCATGCGATGCGGCCCGCGGCGCATGAGAAGGGCGCGTGTGCTTTCGACGGGTTTCGCGGCGCGCGCATGCGCGCAACTCCGCTCCGCGACCACTCCTACCACAGCGCTCGTTCCGACGCTGAGTCCCGCCAGACCGAGATCCACCGCGCGAGGGTCGGGAACCCTCAGCCCCGACCCGTGACGACCAGCTTCCTGCAGAGCGAGCACCAGCGCAGCAGTGCGTCCCTCGCACGCGGATCACCGAAACCGTCGACTCGATCCTCGCCCCGCCGGCAGCGGTCGGGGCTGCCGCAGAAGCGGTTGGCGTTGCGCTGGCGAGCGATCGCCTCGACAGGGAGTTCGTTCAGCTCCATGGCGCTTGTCTCAGCTCACGAGCGACGCCGTGTGCTGCGCGATGACGAGCTCCTCGTTCGTCGGGATCACGAACACGGGAACCGTGCTCTGCGGAGTCGAGATTCGCGTAGCGCCGCGGGTTGCATTCAACGCCGGGTCGATCTCTACGCCGACCCACGCCGCGCGCTCGCCGACGCGAGCGCGGATGCCGGGACTGTTTTCGCCGATGCCCGCCGTGAAGACGAGCGCGTCGAGCCCGCCCAGCGCGGCAACGAGTGATCCGAGCTCGCGTCCGATCCGGTACACGAAGTAGTCGATCGCGAGCCCGGCTCGGGGTGAATCGCTCTCCTCCAGCTCCCGCATGTCATTGGACACGCCCGATACGCCGAGCAGACCCGAGCGCTGATACAGCAACCGCTCGACGTCGTCCATCGACATGCCGCGGTCTCGCCCGAGATAGACGACGACGCCGGCGTCCAGCGAGCCGCACCGGGTGCCCATCGGCAGCCCGTCGAGCGCGGTGAAGCCCATGGTGCTCGCGACGCTGCAGCCGTCGTGGAGTGCGCACATGCTCGCGCCGCTGCCCAAGTGGGCGACGACGATCCGCTTGCCGGCCACCTCCGGAGCGACTTCACGCAGCTTGCGTGCGACGTACTCGTAGGAGAGTCCATGGAATCCGTAGCGCCGGATGCCGGCCTCGTAGAGCTCGTAGGGCAGCCCGAACAGCTCAGCGAGCGGGGCTTGCGTGCGGTGAAACGCGGTGTCGAAGCAGGCGACTTGCGGCAGGTCCGGCCGCCGGTCCAGGAGCGCCCGTATGGGCGCCAAGTTGTGCGGTTGATGCAGCGGCGCGAGTGGCACCAGGGCCTCGAGCTCGGCGAGCACGTCGCGGTCGACGCGTACGGGCCGCGAATATCGCACGCCACCGTGGACGACGCGATGACCTACGCCCGCGAGCTCCCGTCCTTCGAGGCGCTCCCGTAACCATTCCGCGAGCGTCTGCAGGCAGGCATCGCGATCGCTCGCCTGCGCCGGCGTGAGCTCGCGGTTCTCGATCGCTTCACCGTGGGCATTGCGTGCACTGAACCTCGGCTGCGTTCCGATGCCCTCGATCTGACCGCGAAACTGCAGCGAGAGCTCGCCATCGTCCCACGCGAGCGCCTGGAACTTCAGGCTCGAGGATCCGGCGTTGAGTACGAGCACCACCCGGCCGGTCATTGCGTCGCTCGCTGCGCCGAGGCGTCCGCAGAGATCACCGCAAGTGTGCACGACGTCAGCCGCGCACGAACGCTGTCGGCACGGCTGGTGAGCACGATGGGCACCTTGGCGCCGAGCACGATGCCGGCGGTGTCGGCGTTGGCCATGAAGGAGAGCTGCTTGGCGAGAATGTTGCCTGAGACGAGATCGGGCACGAGGAGGATGTCCGCGTCGCCGGCGACCGGGGAGGCAATCGCCTTGATGCGCGCCGCCTCGGCGCTGATCGCGTTGTCCAGGGCGAGCGGCCCGTCCAGTATCGCGCCGCTGATCTGCCCGCGATCGGCCATCTTGCAGAGCGCTGCTGCGTCCATCGTCGAACCGATCTTCTCGTTGATGTTCTCCACCGCCGACAGGATCGCGACCTTGGGCAGGGCCACGCCGAGCGCATGCGCGAGATCGATGGCGTTCTGACAGATGTCCGCCTTTTCCACGAGTGTCGGCGCGATGTTGATGGCCGCATCGGTCACCAGGAGCGGCTTGTGATACGTCGGCACGTCGATGAAGAACACGTGCGAGAGGCGCCGTGCGGTGCGCAGTCCCGTGTCGCGCTTCACCACCGCCGAGAGGAGTTCGTCCGTGTGCAGGCTGCCCTTCATGAGAATCGCGGCCTCGCCTGCGCGCACCAGGGCGACCGCCTTCTCCGCCGCGTCGTGGCTGTGCAGCGCATCCACGACTCGGTAGCGGGCCAAGTCGATGGCCGCCTTCGCCGCGGCTTCCTGTAACTTGCCGACGGGCCCGACCAGGATGGGCTCGATCATCTGCTCCGCGGCAGCCTCGACGACCGCCTCGATCGCGCTGCTGCTGCAGGGGTGGGCCACCGCCGTGGCGACCGGCCGCAGCGGCTTCACACGTTCCACGAACGCGGAAAACTTGTCGTAGGTCTGCACCGAGACCTTGGCGACCTCAGGACGCGGAAGCGTCACCTTCTCCCGCGGGGCGATCACTTCCGCTACGCCGGTGGCCACGATTTCGCCCGACTGGTCGGTGCAGCGGCAGTCGAACACGATGCTGCCGGTCTCGGCCCGCTTCTCGCGCACCGTCACCGTGGCCGTCATCACGTCGTCAGCGTGCAGCGGCTTGAGGAAGCGCAGGTCCTGGCTGACGTAGCGCGTCCCGGGACCCGGCAGCTCATTGCCCAGCACGCTCGAGACCACCGCGCCAGCCCACATGCTGTGCGCCACCAGACGCCCGTTGCCGTGGGCGCGGACGTAGTCGTCGTCGACGTGCGTCGGGTTCAGGTCCCCGGAGATGACGGCGAAGGTCTTGAGAGCGGTGCGGGTCAGCTGGCGGGAAAGACTCGCCGAATCGCCGACACGCATCTCCTCGAATGTGCGACTGACGAGCACGTCTTCGCCCGGCCCGGGCGTGCCTGGTGCATTCATGCGAATTCTCCTCCCGGGCCGGCCCGGCCCGGTTGTGTTCAACGGGCGGCCGACGCTTTCAGGCGGCTTCGAGAAAGCGTATCAGGCTCAGCTCGGGGGGCAGGTCGTCCTTGGCCGCCGCCTGCTCGAACGTGATACCGAGGACCTCCTGTGCGCGCCGAGCCAGATCGGACTTCGGGTCGGCACTCGCCGGATCGCGCATGGTGATCTTCGCCACCATCGCCGTCGCCAACTCGCGTTCGCGCGGGTTCGAGAGCAGCTTGGGCAGCGCTTCCACCGCACGTTCGGGGAACAGCGCGAGGAGACTCGCTTGTTCGCGTCGGATGGTCGCCCAGTCCACTGGCCCCGTCACCCCGGCGATCCTGCCGTTCTCGATCAGCTCGTTCGCCACGCGACCGGCCATCTGCGCCAGCATCACGGAACGCCGGTGAATGCCGCCCTCCCTGCGCAGTGCGATGAACAGCATCCTGACGAGCCCGGCAGGGAATCCGCCCTGGTCCAGCTTCGCCTCGAGCGTCCGCGAGACGGCGGCCAGCTTGTCGGCGGCCGCTTGGCGGGCGCGCTCCTCGTCGGCAACGTCGGGCGGGAACACGGCGCCGAGCATGAACGGTCCGTACAGCCACTCGACGTAACGCGCGGTCCAGTAGTCGCGCACGTCTCGGTAGCCGTCCAGCATGCGTCGGATGGCGTCGCCGTTGTCGCGCTCGAGCTGCTTGAAGACGTTGTCTTCCGCAACCGGTTGCCGCGCCCCGCGCACCTCCCCCGCCAGAGACGCGACGATGCGCATCACCGGATTGACATCCGACAGCAGCACGCGCTCGAGCCGGTTTGGGCTCATCGCGATCATCGCCTGGGCAAGCGGCGGCCAGACCATCGCGCGCACCACGGGACGCACGAACCTTTCGTAGGCGGCGCTGTTGATCTCGGAGACCTT
>Ga0114939_10002127_pt1 | contig 15031 bp, 10 predicted proteins | sample AshMeaCrysSpring_FD_87196 | JGI IMG/M metagenome (GOLD analysis project Ga0114939, IMG submission 87196) | Groundwater microbial communities from Big Spring, Nevada to study Microbial Dark Matter (Phase II) - Ash Meadows Crystal Spring | ecosystem: Environmental > Aquatic > Deep subsurface >... | reverse complement strand
CCTGCTCGAAAATCGGGGTCAGAGTCGAATTTCCCTCGGCGCCGCGCTCAAACCACGGCGATCGGCCCGCCGGCCGAGCCCGTCGCACCCTTGATCGGCATCGGCGAGAAGATGTAGACGAACTGGTACTTGCGGTCCTTGATCAGCTCGTCGAAAAAAAGGTTCTCGTGGTTGAAGATGCCGTTCCTGGTGATCAGTTCGCCGTGCACCGGGAAGGCGAGCTTCTTGTCCGGGTTCGGCACCACCTCGGTGCCCCAGTTGTCGCAGCCGACCAGCGCCAGCTGCTTGTCGACCACCCAGCGCGCGACTTCCAGGCCGATGCCCGGCTCGCCGGAGGTGAAGCGGTCGTTGTTCTTCATCCAAAGCGCGCCCCAGCCGGTGTTGAAGAACACCGCATCGCCGGGCTTGATGTCGGCCTCCTTGATCCCCTGCCGGTCGAATGCCGAGCGCACGTCGGCGAGCGTGATCTCCTGTCCCACGTCCCAGGCCTTCAACGGCGCGACGTCGGCCAGATGCGCGCGGGTGAAGAACGGCCTGGCCTTCTCCATGCCGAGCCTGGCCAGCCCGTAGGCGGTGTTGATCTCGGCGGAGGTGAAGCCGTTGTAGAAGCGCATCTCGCTCCTGTCGCCGTCCTTGCCCATCTGGATGCCGATGTGGCCGAGGCCGTCGAACTGGGTGCCCACCTGACCGATCTCGGTCGACAGGAACTCGTCGTTGTAAACGAGCTTGTTCTCTCCGAACGGGCCGCCGGTGGGGCCGCCCGGGATGCGCAGCGCGAAGCTGCGCACGCCGAACAGCGGCATGCCGGCTTCGTAGACGCGGCCGATGCGGTAGATCTTTCCTTCGCGAATCCACCTTGCGGCGTCGAGCACTTTCTCCGGCGTGATCCAGTTCGAGGCGCCGGCTTCGTCGGCCGCGCCCCAGCGCGAAGGCCACCACTTCGCCCCGCCCGTCTGCGCCTGCGCCTCGGCGATCAGCGGCGCGCTGGCGTACTTGCCGTGCAGCGCGCCGGCCACCGCGCCGACGCCGGCCGCCAGGGCCGCGGCCTTGAAGAAGTCGCGCCGGTTGCGGTCGGCGGCAGCCTCCACGAGGTCTTCCGTCTGCGCCGGAACATCGTCAGCGGCGCTGGCTTGGCGGGATTCGTCCATCGTGTCCTCCGGTGCGGGCGGGCCTGCCGGGCGGCGGCCTGGATGCCGCGGCTATCCTAAGCAGCGTCGCCGCCGCCTCCGATGGCGGAAGCTTGGGATGCGGCGCGCTGCCCGCGCCGAGACTGCCCGATGAGCCTGTTCTCCGCCGACACCTCGGCAACCCGCACGCCGGTCACCGTGCTGACCGGCTTCCTCGGCAGCGGCAAGACCACCGTGCTGAACCGCCTGCTGAAGTCGCCGCATCTGGCCGACACCGCGGTGATCGTCAACGAGTTCGGCGCGATCGGCCTCGATCACCTGCTCATCGAGGCGGTCGACGGCGAGATGGTGCTGCTGAAGAGCGGCTGCGTGTGCTGCTCGGTGCGCTCCGACCTGGAATCGAGCCTGCGCGACCTGCTGGCGCGGCGCGACGAAGGGCGGATCGGTTTCGCGCGGATCGTGATCGAGACGACCGGGCTGGCCGACCCGGCGCCGATCGCGCACCTGACGCTGAACAACCCGTTGACCGCGCCGCACCTGGCGCCGGCGCGGATCGTCGCCACGATCGATGCGCCGTTCGGCGAACGGCACCTGCGCGAGCACTGGGAGGCGCGCAAGCAGGTGGCGCTGGCCGACGCGGTGCTGCTGACGCAGGCCGACCTCGCCCCGGCGAGCGTCGATTCGCTGCGCGCGGCGGTGGCGCGGCTGAACTCGCAGGCGCCGCAGTGTTCCTGCGTGCACGGTGAGGTCGATCCCGGCGTGCTGCTGGCGCCGGGCGCGTGGCGCGATCCGTTCGAGCCTTCGTCGCATCGGCACGCGCACGGCGAGGTCGAATCGCTGGCACTGGTGGCGGATGCGCCGCTCGACTGGCTGCGCGTGCAGTCGTGGCTCGGCCGGCTGCGTGCCGGGCACGGCGAGCGCCTGCTGCGCGTCAAGGGCGTGCTCGACCTGCAGGGCGAAGCGCAGCCGGTGGCCGTGCACGGCATCCACCACGTGTTTCATCCGCCGGTGCGGCTGCGCGACTGGCCGCCGGGGCTGCGGCGCTCGCAGCTCGCGCTGATCGTGCGCGGGCTCGACGTCGGGGCGCTGCGCGAATCGTTCGAAGTCGAAGTCCTGGCCGAGGCGCCGCGCCCGGGCTGAACGCACGGGCGATTTCCTTAGGGTGACGGCCGGCGCGCGTCGGCGCCCGTCGATCAGCCGCGGCCGCCGACCACGGCCAGCGGCCGGCTGCCCAGCGGCCAGTGCCGGTTCAGCAGCGCCGGGATCTCGGCCGCCGGCACCGGCCGGCTGAAGTAGTAGCCCTGCAGCGAGGTGCAGGCCATGTCCCTGAGCACCTGCGCCTGCTCGACCGTCTCGACCCCCTCGGCGGTGACGCGGAAGCCCATGCTGCTGGCCATCGACAGGATCGCGCGGACGATCGCCAGGTCCTCGCCATCGTTGGGCAGGCCGGCGACGAAGCTGCGGTCGATCTTCAGGTTATTGAGCGGCATGCGCTTCAGGTAGCTCATCGACGAGTAGCCGGTGCCGAAGTCATCGAGCGCCACCCGCACGCCGGCTGCGCGCAGCGCCTCCAGCGTGGCTAGCGTGGCGCCGCCGTCCTCCATCACCGCGCCTTCGGTGACTTCCAGTTCGAGCAGGTCGGCCGGCAGAGCGGTCTCGGCGAGCACGTCGAGCACGTTCTTCACCAGCATCGGGTCGCGGAACTGCATCGGCGACAGGTTCACCGCCACGCGCAGCCCGTAGCCGGCGCGCTGCCAGCGTGCCGCGTCGGCGCAGGCGGTGCGCAGCACCCACTGGCCGATCGGAATGATCAGTCCGTTCTCCTCGGCCAGCGGAATGAACTCCAGCGGCGCGATCGCGCCGCGGGTGGGATGCGTCCAGCGGATCAGCGCCTCGACCGAGTCGATCCGCCCGGCGGCCGGGTCGAACTGCGGCTGGTAGGCCAGGCTGAACTCGCCGCGCTCCAGCGCCTGCCGCAGGCTGCTTTCCAGTTCCATGCGCTGGACGGCCTGTTCGGTCAGCGAAGCGCTGTAGAACTGGCAGTTGTCGCGGCCGACGTCCTTGGCGTGGTACATCGCCGTGTCGGCGTGCTTCAGCAGCGTGGCGCCGTCGGCGCCGTCGTCCGGGTACAGCGCCACGCCGATGCTGGCGGTCAGCAGCACCTGGCGGCCGTTGAGCTTGAACGGCCGCCGCATCAGCTGCAGCACGCGATGGCCGACGACCAGCGCGTCCTCGGGCTGGACGATGTCCATGATCAGCGCCGTGAACTCGTCGCCGCCCAGGCGCGCCAGCTCGATATCGCCGGTCGGATCGCAACTGCGCGAGACGAGGTCCGACGGCCGCAGCCCCTGGCGCAGCCGGTCGGCGGCCCACTGCAGGATCAGGTCGCCGGCGCCGTGGCCCATCGTGTCGTTGATGTTCTTGAACCCGTCGAGGTCCATGAACAGCACCGCCAGCCGCCGCCCGTCGCCTTCGGCGCGCTTGATCTCGCGGTCGACGCGCTCGAGGAACGACTGCCGGTTCGGCAGCCCGGTCAGGCCGTCGTAGTAGGCAAGCCGGGCGATGCGGCGCTCGGCTTCCTTGCGCTCGGTGATGTCGCGCGACAGCACGATGAAGCGCGGTGGGCCGTCGCCCTCGTCGGCCTTGCGCGCGACCGACAGCTCGAACCAGAACGTGCCCTTGGACAGGTCGAGCGCGTACTGCTGGCCGCGCGACGAACCGTTGGCGTGCGCCGCCTGCAGCGCCTCCATGCACGCCTCGGCCGCCGCCGGCGGCAGCACCTCGGCCACGGTCCTGCCGACGAAGACCTCGGGCGGCGCCGCCAGCAGGTCGCCGCTGGGCGAGTGATAGTCGTGGCAGCGGCCGTCGAGGTCGACCTCGAACAGCAGGTCGGGAATGGCCTTCAGCACGGCCGCATTGCGGGCGTTGGCGGTGTGCAGGTCGAGCAGCGCCTGGCGGCCGCGCAGCAGGTAGCGCACGCGATGGCCGATCAGCGCCCAGTTGATCGGCTTGGCGATGAAGTCGGTGGCCCCGGACTCGTAGGCGCGCTCGATCGAGCCGAGGTCGTCCATCCCGGTGACCATCACCACCGGCACTTCCTCGCCGACCTCGGCGCGCATCTGCGTGCAGACCTCGAAGCCGCTCAGCCCCGGCATCTCGACGTCGAGCATCACCATGTCGCAGCGTTGGGCGCGGAAGGCCGCCAGCCCCAGCGCGCCGTCGGCGGCGGTCACGACGTCGAAGCCGGCCTTGACCAGCGCCGCGTGCATCAGCAGCAGCGCGGACGGATCGTCGTCGATGACCAGGATGCGCGCCTTCATCTACGCCTGCGTGAGGATTTCCTGCATGCGCGCCACCGCGCGCCCGTGCTCGCCGCGGACCCGGTCGAGCAGCGCGCGGGCCTCGTCGAGCCGCTCCTCGCGGCCAAGCTGCTCGAGCTGCCGGAAGTACTTCGAGAGGGTTTCGGCGCCGACGTTGCCGCTGCTCGACTTCAGCGAATGCGCGGCGCGGCTCAGCGTCAGGGCGTCGTCGGCCTGCACCGCCGACTCGATCTGCGTCATCTGCTTTGCCGACGTCTCGATGAACGTCTGCAGCAGCTTGTGCACGAGGTCCATGCCGCCGGAGCTGTCGAGCTCGCGCAGCGTGCGCAGGGTCGCTTCGTTCAGCACCGGCCCGTCCTGCGCCGGCCCGACGACGGCGGCCGGCACGGCCGGCGCCGCCGCGCCCGCGCCAAGACCGTTCAGGAACCGCCCCAGCGTGGCCTGCAGCGCGGTCATCGTGTACGGCTTGGCCAGGAAGCCGTCCATGCCCGAGGCGCGGCACTTCTCCTCGTCGCCCTGCATGGCGTTGGCGGTCAGGGCGACGATCGGCACCTCGGCGCGCCGCCGCTCGGGCAGGCGACGGATCGCGGCCGTGGCCTCGTAGCCGTCCATCACCGGCATCTGGCAGTCCATCAGCACCACATCGAAGTCGGCCTGCTGCATCTGTTCCAGCGCCTCGCCGCCGTGGTTGGCGACGACGACCGCCAGCCCGAGCTTCTTCAGCATCGCGCAGGCCACGCCCTGGTTGATCGGGTTGTCCTCGACCAGCAACGCCCGGCCGGTCAGCAGCGGCTCGGCGGCGGCCGGCGTCGGCGCCGGCGCCCCGGCCTCGGGGGCCGTGTCGTGCAGCACGCTGCCGATCACGCGCAGCAGGTCGGCGCGGCGGATCGGCTTGGTGACGCAACGGCGGATGCCGGCGTCCAGGCGCGCCTGCTGGTCGGCGTTGGCGTAGGTGGAGGTCAGCATCATCAGGCGGGTCGCGGCCAGGCCCGGGCGGGACCGGATCTCGCGCGCCAGCTGCAGGCCGTCCATGCGTGGCATGTGCATGTCGAGCACCGCCAGCTCGTACGGCGTGCCGGCGGCGACCGCGCGCTCCATCAGCGCCAGGGCCTCGTCGCCGCCTTCGGCGCAATTCACGCGCATGCGCCAGCCGCCAAGCTGGTGCTGCAGGATGTCGCGGTTGGTCCGGTTGTCGTCGACCACCAGCACGCGCACGCCGTCGAAGCCGCGGACGTCGTTCGCCGCGGGGGCCTGCGCGGCGCGCGGCAGCTTCAGGTCGATGCGGAACACCGAGCCCTGGCCCGGCGTGCTGTCCACGCCGATCGTGCTGCCCATCAGGGCCAGCAGGCGGCGGCAGATGGCCAGGCCCAGCCCGGTGCCGCCGTAGCGGCGCGTGGTGCTGCCGTCGGCCTGCGAGAAATGCTCGAAGATCCGTCGCTGCGCCTCGGGCGCGATGCCAATGCCGGTGTCGTGCACACAGACCGACAGGCGCGCGTCGGCCTCGGTCTGCTCCTCGAGGCGGACGCGGACCACGATCTCGCCTTCTTCGGTGAACTTGATCGCGTTGCCGAGCAGGTTGGCCAGCACCTGGCGCAGCCGGAACGGGTCGCCGCGCAGCGGCAGCGGCTGGTCGGCCGGCAGGAACTGCGCCGCCAGTTCCAGCCCCTTGCTTTCCGCGGGCTGGGCGAACATCGCCACCGCGTCCTCGACCACGTTGACCAGGTCGAAGTCGACCGCTTCGAGCGACAGCTGGCCGGACTCGATCTTCGAAAAGTCGAGGATGTCGTTGATCACGCCGAGCAGGTGGCGGCCCGACGACTGCACCGCCTCGGCCCAGACGCGCTGCTGCGGCGCCAGCTCGCTATCGAGCAGCAGCTCGTTCATGCCGAGCACACCGTTCATCGGCGTGCGGATCTCGTGGCTCATCGTCGCCAGGAACTCGCTCTTGGCCTGGCTGGCCGCCTCGGCGGCCTCCTTGGCGGTTTTCAGCTGCGCGGTGCGCGCGGCGACCTCGTCCTCGAGGTGGTCGCGGTGGGCGGCCAGCCGGTCATCGCGGCTGCGGATCTGGTCGATCATCGCGTTGAAGCCGGCGCCGAGCTCGTCCAGCTCGGCGATCTCGCTGGCGCCGGCGCGTACGCCGTAGTCGGCCGCGCGCGAGACGCGCGCCATCGAGGCGTTCAGCGCCTGCAGCGGTTCGAGCACGGAACGGTCGAGGCGGTGCAGCAGCGAACGGCTGGCGACCAGCGCCAGCAGGACGGCCAGCAGCGTGGCGATCCCCTGCCAGGCGGTCTGCCGGTACAGCGACAGCAGGTCCACGTGCAGGTACAGCGCGCCGCGGACGTCCTTCTGCATCACGATCGGCTGCGCGACCTCGACGTGCAGCGGCGTGATCGACACGTCTTCTGATTTCGCCTTCAACGTCTGCGGCGGCGGCTCGTGGCCGTCCTTCTGGTAGCCGGCCAGCATGCTGCCGTCGGCGAGGTAGGCAGCGGACGTGTGCACGTCGGGCGAATTGCGCAGCGACTGCAGCAGTTCGTTGGCGGATTTCTCGTCCCGGAACATCACCGCCGCGCTGACGTTGTCGGCCAGCACCCGCGCCTGCACGCGGGACGCGTCGACCACGCCCATCAGGCCGAGCGCGAAGCTCGTCGCCAGCACGACCACGGCGACGATCGCCACCGCCACGGCCAGGCCAATGCCGTTGATGCGCGCGAGCCGGGCGGCGAGGCTGGTGCGCGGCTTCATTGATGCACCTCGGTGGCCAGGCGCAGCAGCTTCGAGCTGAGCGTCAGCCCGGCGGCACGCGCGGCGCGGAGGTTGGCCTCGAAGGTCACCTTGTTATTGGCCACCGCCATGTTCAGCGCCACGCCCTGCTGCGCGGCGCCGGCGCTGTCGGCGACCGTCAGCACCGGCTGGCCCTTGACCTGCTCGAGCAGCTTCGGCAGCGAGGCAACGGACTGGGCCGGGACGAAAACCACCTGGCAGCCCGCCACCGGCTGGCCGGCCGGCTTGCGCAGCACCGCGAGGCTGCGGGTCCCCACCGCCTTGCCCTGCAGGCCGTTGATCTCGTCGCCGAACGGATCGGCGCCGACCACGCACAGGTTCAGCGTGCCGCCGACCTCGGCCGGCCACTCGGTGAACAGGGCGAAGTTGTAGAGGAACGCCGCTTTCAGCCGGTACTCGGGCAGATCCTGCGCCTGCGCCCGTGGCAGCGCCAGCAGGCCGAAGGCGGCCAGCGCGCAGAGCAGTCGGACGATGCGGCCGGTCATCGCGGCCCCCGGTGCGTGATCTGCAGCGTCAGCAGCCTCTCCAGTGGCATCGCCAGCAACTGGTCGAGCGCATACGGCCAGGCCAGCGTCGGCTGCGCCAGGGCGAGCACGACCAGGGCCTGCGCCGCGCGACGGCGCCAGCATGCCCTTGGCGCGGCGCCCCGGATCTGCGACATGCGATCTTGCATCGACGGGCGTCAGAACCTGTAGGTCGCCTTCAGCCGGTAACTGCGCCCGTCCTGCTGCAGGCTGTTCTGCCAGTTGCTGTCGGCGGCCGGATGCGAGTAGTCCTCGTTGAACGCGTTGAACACGGTGAGGGACACCGTCAGCCCGCGCAGCCAGCCCTCGGCGACCAGGCTGACGTTGGAGATCCCGTAGCTGCGGGTCTCGCTGCCGTCGTTGGTCAGGCGGGCGCTGTTGTACTGCCACTCGTAGGCGGCGCGCAGCCCGGCCCACGGCAGCGGCGCCGAGGCGTTGAGCTTGCCGAGCCAGCGCGGCGAGTTCAGCAGCCAACCGCTGCCTTCCTGCTCGGTGTCCTGGTAGGAGACGCTGCCGCGCACGCGGGCGCCATTGCTCCAGGTCTTGTCGGCCGACAGCTCCACGCCCTTGGCGTCGATCGGCGCGCCCGACTGGTACTGCGGAATGCCGCTCACCGGGTCGACGCCCAGCGTGACGAGGTCTTTCAGCTTCCACTGGTAGACCGAGGCGCGCAGCGTGAAGTCGCGGCTGACGCGGTGGTCGGCGACGAGTTCGATCGTGTCGACACGCTCGCCCGAGAGGTTCGGGTTGGCGACCTGGGCGATGCCGTCGTCGTACACCGCCTCGTATACGTTCGGCGCGCGGAAGGCGCGGCCATACAGGGCCTTGAAGGTCGTGCCCGGTGTCGCGTACCAGATCAGCGCGGCGCGCGGGCTGAAGTCGGTGCCGGTCGTGTCGTTGTAGTCGACGCGGCCGCCGATGGTGGCCAGCCACTGGTCGGTGATCCGCCACTCGTCCTGCAGGTACAGGCCGTAGCGGGCGCTCGAGGCCGGCAGCGCGATGTCGTTGCCGGGGTTCGACAGGTCGTAGATGAACTGGTCGGTGTCGTAGTTGCTCTGCGCTTCCAGGCCGGCCATCAGCGTGTGCCGGGCGATGCCGGTGTAGACCAGCCGGCCCTCGCCGCCGACCCACTGCGTGTTGGTGGGCTGGGCCAGGATGGAGCCTTCGTAGCTCAGCTCGCTGCTGAACTGCTCACGGCCGTAGAAGGCGCGGGCCGTCGCCTGCAGCGTGTTGCCGGCGAAGCGGTCCTGATACTGCAGCTGGGCGAGCGTGTACTTGTCGGCCTGGAACTGACCCGGCACCAGCGGGTCGGACAGGTAGGCACCGGTCGGGTCGTCCTTCTTGCGGTCGCTATACAGGAAGTCGAACGACCAGGCGCCGCGCCGCACGCTGGCGAAGAACTCCTGGTCGCGCTCGCCGTCCAGGCCGGCGGCCACGCCCGAGACGCCCGAGGCGCCGTACTCGAAGAACCGGTCCTCGCCTTGCGAACGCATGCCGTAGGCCGACAGCAGGACGTCGGTGCCGCCGGCGAGCCGGCCGCCCCAGCTGGCGCGGACTTCGCCGGTGCCCTGCGGCGACTCGTAGGCGCCCGACAGTTCGGCGCCGACGCTCTCGCCGCTGCGCGTGACGAGGTTGATGACGCCGAACATCGCGTTCTGCCCGTACACCGCGCCGCCCGGGCCCGGGATGAACTCGATCCGCTCGACGAGGTCGAGGTCGATCGGCAGCAGGCGGCCGCTCGGCGCCGCATCGTAGGTGGGGTCGTTGATCCGGTTGCCGTTGATGGTCAGGAGGATCCGGCTGTTGTAGTCGCCGGGCAGCCCAAGACCGCGCGTGCCGAGGTAGCTGTACTGGCGGTCATAGGTGATGTAGACGCCCGGCAGGCTGGCCAGGACGTCGTCGATCGTGCGCCAGCCGTGCTGCCGGATCTCCTGTCGCGTGATCACGCTGACGGCGGCGGCGACTTCGTCCTGCCGCTGCTCGTACTTGGAAGCGCCGACGATCGTCACCTCCAGCAGTTGCTCGAGGCTGAGCGCCGTCAGGTCGGCTGCGCCGTGGGCCGCCGGCGCCAGTGCCAGGGCCACGCACAGCGCCAGCAGGCGCGGGCGCACGCGCAGGCGTCGCTCGGTCCGGTCCGCGCTCGGATGCCTTCGCTCTCTGGCCATGATCGTTCTGTCCCCGTGATGAGTGGGTGTGCGGCCGCTTTACCGGTCGCCTCGCTGATTGATCGTGCCGCTGGGCCTCGAACTTGAGGGCCGGCCGGCGCGTCGCCGATGCCTTTCCTCGTCGCTGATTCGTTTCGGGTGGCGCGCTGCGCGAGCGACGCCCCGATCCCGCGCTGAGTAGACCAACAGGATGACCCGATGGATATCGGCGAAACGGTCTACGACGGTCGGGGCTCGCCGGCTGCGGACGCAGGCGGGCGTTCACGAAGCGACGACCGACGGTCGCTCTTTCGGCGACGGGCGGCCTGTGGCGCTTTCGCGCCCGACCCGCTGGCCAGGGCGGTGACGATCCTGAACATCGAGTAGCCGCCAGCTCAGCGTCGATGCAGGCGGCGCTTGCGTTTGGCGAGCCGTTTGCCGATCACGGGCCGCGGCGCTCGATACCATCGGCGCACTGGAACTCCCGCCGATGCGCCGTCTGCCTCCCGGTTCCAACGTCGGCACGCAATTGCGGGCGCGGCGGCTGCGGCAGGCGCGCGAAGCGGCGAAGCAGGCGCTGGCCTTCGAGGCGGCTCCGCCGCAATCGCGCGGGCGCTCGGCCGCGCCGAGGCAACTGTCGCTGCCCAGCGCCGAAGCGTGGTTTGCGGCCAACGGCCTCGTGTCCTTTCCGTTCCAGCGCCAGGTCTGGGCCCACATCGAGGCGGGCCGCTCGGGGCTGCTGCACGCGACCACCGGCGCCGGCAAGACCTACGCCGTCTACTTCGGGGTGCTCAACCGCGGCCTCGCCGGCGAAACGGGCGGCGGCGGCCTGCGCTGCCTGTGGATCACGCCGATGCGCGCGCTGGCCGCCGATACCGCCCGCGCGCTGGCCGCCCCGCTCGCCGACCTGGGCCTCGACTGGCAGGTGGGCGTGCGCACCGGCGACACCGACGCCGCCGAGCGCGCGCGGCAGGGCAGGCGGCTGCCGGAAGTGCTGGTCACCACGCCGGAGAGCCTGTCGCTGCTGCTCGCCCGCGCCGACTGCGGCGACCTGTTCGCGCCTCTTGCGCTGGTGGTCGTCGACGAATGGCACGAGCTGATCGGCAACAAGCGCGGCGTGCAGGTGCAGCTGGCGCTGGCGCGCCTGCGCCGGTTCGCGCGGCCTTGCGTCTGGGGCCTGAGCGCCACGCTCGGCAACCTCGACGAGGCGCTGCGCGTGCTGCTGGCCGGCAGCCAGAGCGTGCTGGTCGAAGGACGATGTCGTGTAGCGGGGAGCGCAGCGAGTTTGCCGCGTAGAGCTGTTTCCACCGGCGCGGCGTCAGCTCCTCGACCCGGCTTGCCGGGTGCTGGCCGATGCGCTGCAGAACGTCGACCAGGTAGTCATACGGGTCGATGTCGTGCAGTCGGCACGTCGTCAGCAGGCTCTGCATCATGCCGATGTGTCTGGCGCCGAGCTCGGTCCAGCAGAACAACCAATTCTTGCGACCGAGGGGCACTGCTCGCAGGGCGCGTTCCAGGTGGTTGGTGTCGATCGGCACCTCCGGATCGCCCAGGTAGACCTGCAGCTGCTCGCGGCGGTCGCGGATTCGCCAGCGCCTTCAGAAACGGATTGGTCGGCAGCAGGCCCAGCTACTCGAACTGCTGGTCTGCCCAGCGCAGGAACGCCTGCACCTTCGGCCTGGCCCGGCACTGCCGCTCACCCAGCTTCGCGCTGCCGGTCAGATTGCGCACACGTATGTCTTCTTCGATCTTGTAGAACTCGGCGATCTGCTCCAACGCCTGCTCGGCCTGCGCCGGCTCGATGTCGCGCGCCTCGAACACCTCGCGCCGGGCGTGCGCCCAGCAGTGCGCGTGGGTCAGCTCGACCTTCTTCGCGTATTCGGCGTACGCGCCGTAACCGTCGGAGATCAGCACCGCGCCGTCCGGAGGCCTCGGTCCGAGGGCGCGGCTCACGTTTTCGTAGCTGCGATCCGGGAAGTAGAAAAAGGCGATCTCGTCGCGCTCGCCGTACACCGGCCAGAAGTACGCCTGCTTCGTCTTGCCCGGCGCCACCACCCCGGCCTTGATCGGCGTCTCGTCCATCGCCTTGATGCGGCTGGCAAGCACCGAGGCCAGGTGCGCCTCGTACGCCGGCTCCAGCAGGCTCACCGCGGTCTGCATCGGCTGCGTCAGCCAGGGGCGGCTGAGGCGGAATCCGGCCGCCTGCAACCGCTGGTGCTGCCGGTACAGGGGCAGGTGGTAGACAAGCTTGTCGACCATCATGCCGGCGATGAAGCTCACATCGGCCCGGCTGCCCTCGATCACGCCGGCCGGCGCCGGCGCGCATAAGAGCTTGTGCGTCTCGCGCAGCTTCACCACCTGGCGCACGAACTTCAGCACCACGTAGGCGCCCGGTCGCAGCGCCAGCCGATAGGAGCCCTTCTCGCCGACGACCTCGTAGTCGCCGGGTGCCAGCTGCGCGACTTCGGCGTTGGGCACCTCGACCACTTCGACCGGAACCTTGGCCTCGTCGAAGAACGGCTGCGCATCCTCGCCCGCCTCGCCCGGCTGCCTGGGCTTGCGCTCGCGCTCGTGCGCCGCGACCGCGACTTTCCCGTTCTGCGGCCGGTCGGCGGCAATCTCGTCAAACGACTGACCGAGCGAGCCCTGCGTCGGATCGGGATCAACCGGGCGCCGCTCGCTTTTCTGCCTGAACAGCTGCCGCTTGAACCACTCGACCTGCTGGCTGAGCTCGCCCGCCGCAGCCAGCAGCGCCGCCACCTGCTCGCGCGTGAACGTATTCGACTTGAAGGCGGCTCGGTATTGTTCGACCGATTGCGGTGGCGCGGACACGCATGACAGAGACGATCACGTTCGCACAGCGACTGCTGTTGCGCGGCGTTCTCACTGAATTGCCCGCATCCGTAGCGCTTGCGCACGCGCTTCGGCTCGATGCCTTCGAGCAGCACATCTTCACCCCGTTCCAGTCCGTCTGGCGCGTGCGCACCGCGCGCCAGTCGCCGACCCGTTGGCCCGATTCGATTGCGCTGACCTTGCGGGTCGAAACCCCCTGCACGTACATCTCGGCCAGCGCGCGTTTACCGAGAGGGCGGACAGCACCAGGACCAGGACGAGCAAGGCGGCGAAGGTCATGCTTCATTTCCTCTCCTTGCTGACTGCGGTCTTTCTCAATCGGACCGGTGACCTCCGGCCGGCGGGACTCGTATGCCCAGGCCGGAAACGTCGGATTTGCCGGCTGCCGGAGTCATCCTTCCGGCGTACCATTTGGCGATGCGACCGCGTGCCTTCGGGGAACTCGGTGGCCGGTCGCGGCGGGTCCCGCGCAGAAATTGGAGAATTCTGGAGGGGCGCCTTGCAGCGCACGGGAAGACATAGCGTCGTCCTGCTCTTGTGCTGGGCTTTCGTCAGCCTGGCGTGGCTTTGCTCGCCAGCGGCTGCCTTGGCGCAGAACAAGGGCCAGGAGACAGCTCCGGAGCGGCGCATCGCGCTCGTAATCGGCAATGCGCGCTACCCCGCCATCCCTCTGAACAACCCGGAAAACGACGCGCGCGTCGTGGGCCGGACGCTGCGCGGACTCGGTTTCGAGGTCGACGAGCACGTCAATCTGCCGGTGAAGAAATTCCGTCAGATCATTCGCGCCTATGTGCGCCGCCTGCAGAACGAGGACGCCGTCGGACTGCTGTACTACGCTGGACACGGCGTGCAGATCGACGGCAAGAACTATCTGCTGCCGGTGGATATCAACCTGCGCGACGAGGAAGAGATCAAGGACGAGGCAGTGGACATCGACGATCTGTTCATCAGCAAGCTCGACCGCGCCAAGGCGCGGGCGTTGATCGTCATCCTCGATGCCTGTCGCGACAACCCGTTCGGCGGCAGGACGCGCAACATCGCCGCCAGCGGCGGGCTGGCCGAAATGGGCGCGCGCGGCGCGCTGATCGCCTATTCGGCCGCGCCCGGGGCCACTGCCGAGGACGGCCCGGAGGGAACGAACAGCGTCTTCACCCGCCACCTGGTGCGCGAGATGATCGAGCCGGGTGTCGAAGTCGAGACGATGTTCAAGAACGTGCGCATCAAGGTGCTGCAGGACACCAACAAGCGGCAGATGCCTTGGGTGAACACGTCGCTGACCATTCCGTTCTCCTTCAACCCGCAGCGCGGACCGTCACGCGAGGAGGTCGCCAAGCAGGCCGAACTGGAGAAGCTGCGCGACCGGCTGGAACGGCTGGAGCGCGAGCAGCGCGACAAGGAAGAGACGTTGCGCGCCATGCAGCAGCAGCTCGAGCAGGCCAAACTGCAGGCGGCAGCGCCGCCGATGCCGGCGCCCCCGCCTTCAGAACCGCCCGCGCCGCAGCGGGCGGCGACGAAAGCGGCCGAACCAGTTCCGCCGCCGCCGATCGTTCTGCGACCGGGCGCAAGCGAGATCCGCCGCGTCGACAACCAGATCGCCATGGCCTCGCTGGAAACCAGCCGCAATCGGGAAGGGCGCGCCGAGGTTGCGCCGAAGGTCGAAGCGGCTGCGCCGCCGCCCGCGCCGTCGTCCCCGCCTGTGTCCGCGCCCCCGTCCAAGCCGGTGCCTCCGAGCGCCAACGCTCCGGCGATGAAGACTGCCGAGCCGAAGGTGCCTGCCGCCGAAAAGGCAGTGACAAACGCCGCCGCGGCGGCCGATACTTCGCCCTCCCAGGGTGGTGCGGCGCGGCGCGAGCTGGCGGGAAGGCGGGAGCCGAAAGCTCCGGCCCCGGCGCCAAGGCCGGAACCCTCGGTCGGGACGAAAACTGGGCCGACTCAACTGGCGCGCAGCGAGCCCACCGCGACCGCGATGCGGCGCGAATCGGAGCGCTGCGTTGCTCTGCAGATTCGGGCGCAGTTGGGCGAACCGGTGTCGAGCGACGAACTACGGAAGGAATGCCGCAAATGAACGACTCAGCATGGGCAGTACGGGCAGGGAAGACCGCGTCGATCTGGCTCGGCGGGATCTGGCTGGCAGGTTGTGCATCGATGAGTTCCCCGCCGCCGCCGGTCGCGGTCAAGGCACCCGAAGCGGCAAAGCCTGCTCCTTCCCCGGCGCCCGTGGCGCCCGCCGTTGTTGCGGCGAAGCCTGCCCCGGCGCCCGCGCCTGCACCGGCCCCGGT
>Ga0114939_10002126_pt1 | contig 15033 bp, 10 predicted proteins | sample AshMeaCrysSpring_FD_87196 | JGI IMG/M metagenome (GOLD analysis project Ga0114939, IMG submission 87196) | Groundwater microbial communities from Big Spring, Nevada to study Microbial Dark Matter (Phase II) - Ash Meadows Crystal Spring | ecosystem: Environmental > Aquatic > Deep subsurface >... | reverse complement strand
GCCGGGCCGACGATTAGCAGCGAGATGAGAAATACGGTCAGGCTCAATCCCAGCATGAGGGTGGGTTTCAGCAAGCGATATGAGGGACGTGACATTTCGTTTTCGACTCCTTCTTCGTTGTGTTGAACAACCGGCGGCGGGCAACACCGCGGCGGGCGCATTCAGCCCACTGGTAATATAGACCCCAACGCTTTCGTTTTTACTTACGATCCGCTCATCTTGGAGGATTGTGGATAAAAAAGAAACCGGGTTTTTCGCCAAAACCCGGTTTCTGAGTCATCGCGAAGGTGCCAGGCACTTCGGAAAGTGCCTGGCACCGGTATGAACACATACCCCCCGCCTGCCAAACGGTCGATTTCTGCTATCATCTCCGGATGACTGCGATTCCATCAACCCCACAACCCGCGTCGCCGCAACTCCCATCACCGGGTGACCACCCGTCACCGGGTGACCACCCGTCACCGGGTGGCCACCCGCTGCGCCGGCTGTCAAGCTACGCCCGCGACTACCGGTCGCGCGTCTGGGCTACCTCGACCTACTCCGTCCTCAACAAGCTCTTCGACCTCGCCCCGCCCATCCTCATCGGCATGGCCGTCGACGTCGTCGTCTCGCAGGAGGACTCCTTCCTGGCCCGGCTCGGCATCGAGGATGTTGCCACCCAGCTCGTCGTCCTTGGCCTCCTGACGGCCGCCTTGTGGGGCTTTGAATCGTTGTTCGACTACCTCAAGAGCGTCGGCTGGCGCAACCTGGCCCAGGACATCCAGCACGATCTGCGCGTGGATACCTACGCCCACGTCCAGGAACTGGATATGGCCTACTTCGAGGAGCAGAGCACCGGCGGGCTGATGGCCGTCCTCAACGACGACATCAACCAGCTGGAGCGCTTCCTCGACGTCGGCGCCAACGAGATCATCCAGCTCATCACGACCATCGTCGTCGTCATGGGGCTGTTCATCGCCTTGGCGCCGACGGTGGCCTGGATGACGGTCTTGCCCATCCCCTTCATCGTTTACGGCTCGCTCAAGTTCCAGCAGCGCCTGGCCCCCCGCTACGCCGCCGTCCGCGAGCAGGTGGGCATTCTCAACGGCTTCCTGTCCAATAATCTCAGCGGCATCGCCACCGTCAAGAGCTACACCGCCGAGGCTTACGAAGTCGGCCGCGTCGCCGGCGAAAGCGATCAATACCGTCGCCGCAACGCCGCCGCCATTCGCCTCAGCTCCGCCTTCATCCCCCTCATCCGCATGTTCATCATGGCCGGTTTCATCGCCATCATGATCTTCGGCGGCCTGCTGGTCATCCAGGGCCGGCTCAACGTCGGCGTCTACAGCGTGCTCGTCTTCATGACCCAGCGCCTGTTGTGGCCGCTGACCCGCCTGGGCGAGACGCTTGACCTTTACCAGCGGGCGATGGCCTCGACCAACCGCATCTTCCGCCTGCTGGACACTGAACCGAACGTGACGGCGGGGCGGGGCGATCTGGCCAAACCGGCGCGCGGCGCGGTGGCTTTCGAAAATGTCAGCTTCCGCTATCGCTGGCGCGACTACGAGGGCTATAGCGACAACCGGCCGCACGTGTTGCGCGATCTGTCCTTCCGCATTCCCGCGGGTTCCACCGCGGCCATCGTCGGGCCGACCGGCTCCGGCAAGACGACGATCATCAAGTTGCTCTTGCGCTTCTATGATGTCGAGTCGGGCCGGGTCTGCCTCGATGGCGGCGACATCCGCGAGCTGACCTTCGACGAGCTGCGCGGGGCGATCGGGCTGGTCAGCCAGGATGTGTTCCTGTTCCACGGCAGCGTGCGCGAGAACATCGCCTATGGCACCTTCGACGCCACGCTGGACCAGATCGTCGCCGCGGCCAAGATCGCCGAAGCCCACGAGTTCATCATGCAATTGCCCGACGGCTATGACACCATCGTCGGCGAGCGTGGCCAGAAGCTCTCCGGCGGCCAGCGACAGCGCATCTCCATCGCCCGCGCCGTGCTGAAAGACCCGCCAGTGCTCATCCTCGACGAGGCCACGTCGTCGGTGGACAACGAGACCGAGGCAGCCATCCAGCGCTCGATGGAGCGCATCTCGCAGGGGCGGACGATGATCGTCATCGCCCACCGGCTGTCGACGGTGCGCAACGCCGACCGCATCTTCGTCCTGGAGGACGGCGTGCTGCGCGAGGAAGGGACGCACGACGAGCTGGCCCGGGCGCGCGGCGGCATCTATGCGGGTTTGTGGCGGGTCCAGACCGGCGAGCGGTAGCCCGCCACATCGATTTTTTTACACAAACTCCCCGTCCCACGCCTTGACGCTTCCCTATCCGACCTTATAATGCAGGGTAGGGTGAGGGTCTATTGTTGTAATACTACCATATGACCTGACCCGCGACGGCCGGTCAAGCTGCCCCATCGACCTGGAATCTCACCCGGCCAAAGGAGACATGACATGAATCGATTCACCCAACTCCGTCATACGGCCGCCTGGTGGTTACCGGCCGGCTTTCTGGCCCTGGGTTTGCTGATCGCCTGGCGGGCCACGCTCCCGACCCGCGCCGCTTTCCCCGGCACCAACGGTCGCATCGCCTTCGCCCGCGAATCCGGCGGCGACACGAGCGACATCTTCGCCATGAACGCCGACGGCAGCGACCCGCTCCAATTGACGCAAGAGCAGGGCTTTAATTCCCACCCGGCCTGGTCGCCGGACGGCCGCCGGCTGGCCTTTAGCAGCAACCGCGACGGCACGGCCGACATCTGGCTGATGAACGCCGACGGCGGCGAGCCGGTTAACCTGACCGGCGGCGAAGCGGACGACGTCGAGCCGGTCTGGTCGCCCGACGGCGAGGCCATCGCCTTCAGTCGCCTGGTGGACGAGAGCGCCGATATCTATGTCATGGCCGCCGGCGGCGGCGAGCCGGTCAATCTGACCAACGGGGCAGGGGCCAACAGCGGCCCGGCCTGGTCGCCGGACGGCAGCCGGATCGCCTTCATCAGCGATCGCGGCGGCAACGCCGATGTCTACGTCATGAACGCCGACGGCAGCGACCCGGTCCAACTGACCCAGGACCAGGGCGTGAACGCCAACCCGGCCTGGTCGCCCGACGGCACCCGGCTGGCTTTCGACAGCGACCGGGACGGCCAGCGCGAGGTCTATGTCATGAACGCCGACGGCGGCGAGCCGGTCCGGCTGACCCAGGACGATGCCGCCGACTTCGCCCCGGCCTGGTCGCCGGACGGCCGCCTCATCACGTTCATCAGCGACCGCGACGCCACGACCGAGGTCTATGTCATGGCCGCCGATGGCACCGATCCGGCCCGGCTGACCAACGATGAACTGCCGGACAACGACCCCGACTGGCAGCCGTTGCTGACCCCGCCGCTGCCCCCGTCGCCCGACCGGATCCTCTTCAGCAGCGACCGCGACGGCCCGTTCAACATTTTCCTGGTCGAGATCGACCGGCTGACCGGCGAGGTGGCCGACCCGGTGAACCTGAGCGACAGCCCGGCCTTCGATGCCGATCCCGGCTGGTCGCCCGACGGCGAGCGGATCGCCTTCACCAGCGCCCGCACCGGTGACCTGGACATCTTCACCATGGCCGCCGACGGCAGCGACCCGGTCAATCTCAGCCAAAACCCGGGCAACGACGAATCGCCCGCCTGGTCGCCCGATGGAGGGCAGATCGCCTTCGTCAGCCGGCGCGACGGCAACAGTGAAATTTACGTGATGAATGCCGACGGCGGCGACCCGGTTAACCTGACCAACAATGCCGCCTCCGACCGTGCCCCGGCCTGGTCGCCCGACGGGACGCGGCTGGCTTTCGCCGCCAACCGCGACGGCAACTTCGAGATCTACACGATGAATCGCGATGGCGGCGACGTGGCGCGCCTGACTCAAAATCCCGGCGTTGATACGCTGCCGGCCTGGTCGCCCGACGGACGGTCCATCGCCTTCGTCAGCAACCGCAACGGCAACGAGGAGATCTACGTCATGGATGCCGGCGGCGGGAACCAGACCCGCCTGACCGACGACCCGGCGTCCGATTCGTTTCCCGCCTGGTCGCCCGACGGGACGCGCATCGTCTTCAGCAGCAGCCGCGACGGCAACGCCGAGCTGTACATCATGAACGCCGACGGCACCGACCCCGCGCGTCTGACCGACAACCCGGCGGCGGACGAGCAACCCGATTGGCTCGTCATCCACCGCAACGTCTATTTGCCGGTCATCCTCGATGTCGGCCAGGTCGACCCCACGGAGACCGCCACCCCGGAACCTTCAGCGACGGCGGAGCAATCGCCGACGCCGGAGCCGTCTCCTGAAGCGACTGTGACCGCGACGACACAACCGGCCGAGACTGCCACGCCGACCAACACCCCGGCGCCGACCGACGAGCCAACGGTGACGAACACGCCGGAGCCGACGGCCACGCCCAAGCCGACCAATACGCCCACGCCGACCGCCACCAGTCCGGGGCCGACCGGCTCGGAGTTGGTGGTGTTCGACTGGAACAAGCCGGTGACGACCGCCGATCGCGGCTTTCCGTGGAACGACCCGCCGATGGCCTCGGCCAACGGCAACTGGACCACCCCCGTCAATTACGCCCAGGGCACGCTCTACTTCCGGGCCGAGGTCCGCGACATGCCGACCAACAAGGACATGAAGCTGCAGATCTGTTTCTGGCAGGATCAGCTGCAGCTGGAAAATTGCGGCTCGATGACCTCGATATCGTACGAAGGCGACAAGGTCGTGGCTACCTGGTCGCAGGGTGTCCAGGATTTATGGATGAAGAACGGCGTGCCCATCGACTGGACACGGCCGCGCCAGCGCTACGGCGTGGCCATCAAGAACAGCGCCGGGCTGCCGGTGAGCAATTTCTCCGGCTGGAACTGGAACGGCGAGGACCCGGACGAGTGGTACCCGATGAATTTGCGCTTCACGACGGTCGTCGTCGAGAAGGGGAAGTCGTTCTCCGGCTGGGATAATTACATCAAATAAGACAGATCGGGGGATGATCGTTGATGGCCCGGATGGGACCGCCCCGGTCCCCCAAATCCGGGCCATCTCGCGTCCTATGCGTCAATCCTGACCGGAATGGCCATTCCTCGGAATGGCCATCGCCCGGTTGAAGCGGTTGGCCGGGTCGTACTTGGCCTTGAGCGCGGCCAGCCGGGCGAATTTCGCGGCCGGGAAGCCGTCACGGACCCGAGCCACCGACTCCGCGCCTTCGAGGAAGTTCATGTAGACCGTGCCGGCCAGCCAGGGATGCAACTCGGCCTTCAGCCGGCCGGTATAATCGGCCAGCGCGGAACCCATCTCCGGCGTGGCGGCGATGCCGACCGCCTGCAGCAGGAGTTCGGCGTCGCGGTGGCCGAAGGCGCTGAGCGCCGGGTCGGCGCGGCCGATCGCGCCGCCGGCGTGGCGCACTTCGATGAAAACAAGCGGCGCGGGACCGGCTTGTAGCGTGGCGTAGCGGGCGATGATGGCGGCGGCTCCGTCCGTGACTTCGCGTAGCCATGCGCTTGTGACGAAGCTGGGCATCGGGTCTGCCGGGTCCTGGCTGATCTGCGCCACCTGGCTGAAGGGCATGGGGCCGAACAGGTCGATCAGCGGCGCCTGCCAGTCGCGCCAGGTCTGGACGAGGGCCGCGCCTTCGTCCAGCGGGCCGCAGTAGCAGCCCTCAAGGATCGTCACGGTTTTGCCGCGCAGTGGTGGTGGGGCGACGTCCAGGTCGGGCACGTTGATGATCTTGACCGCCGAGGTCATCTCGTCGGGCAGCCCGGCGATCCAATCGCGCCAGCGGCTAAGGACCTCCGCAGCCGCTTCGGCCGGGTAGACGAGCACCCCGCCGTAGACAGTCTCAACCGGGAAGAGGCGCACGGTCATGGCCGTGACCGCCGCCAGGCTGCCACCGCCGCCGCGCAAGCCCCAAAACAGGTCGACGTGTTCTTCCGCTGAGGCGACGCGAATCTCGCCGTCGGCCGTGACGACCTCGAAACTGAGCGCGCTGTCGCAGGCCAGGCCATACTTCCGGCCCAGCCAGCCCAGCCCGCCGCCGAGGGTGTAGCCGATCGCGCCGACGGTCGGCGAGGAGCCGAGCAGCGGCGCCAGCCCGTGAGCCTGGGCCTCGACCAGCACCTGGCCCCATTTCGTCCCGGCGTTGATCCGCGGCGCGCGCGCCGCCGGGTCGATATAGACACCGGCCATGTTGACCGTGTTGATCAACAGCGCGCCGTCAGCCGGGTGAATCACGCCGTGGCCGGTGCCCTGGACCGCGACATCCAGCCCTTGGTGAGCGGCGAAGCGGACCGCCGCGGCGACATCCCCGGCTTCGGCGGCCATGACCACCAGCGCCGGCTGCTGGTCGACGGCGACGTTCCAGGTGAAACGTCCGCGGTCGTAATCGGTGTCGCCGGGGATCAGGACAGCCCCGGTCACGTCGCCGCGCAATTCGGCGACAGCGGCCGCGTCCGGCATGTGACGAACGGTTGCTGAATCAGACATGGATCAGTCTCCAAACAGGATGATGGCTGCGGGGCGGCAATTTGGGCGAGGGCGAGGCAGTCAGGGAGTATGATACCCGATGAGCGCGAAGACGCCAAGCCGCCACGGCCGCCAGGAATCCCCTTTGGGTCTTTGCGCCTTTGCGTTAAATAGCTGCGTCAATCAGCGTTGAAATCAGCGTCAATCAGCGTTCCATTCTTCTTAACTATGGATGTAGTCTTCGAGGTGGTTGATCATCACCCGCTGCTCGGAGATGATCGCCTTGACCACGTCGCCGATGGAGATAACCCCGGCCAGGCGGCCATCGTCGGCCAGCACCGGCAGGTGGCGGATGTGCTTGTCGGTCATGATGGCCATGCACTTGTCGGCCGACTGGTTGGGCGAGACGCAGATAACATCCGGCGTCATGATGTCGCGCACCGGCGTCTCGCGCGACGTCTTGCCCAGCAGGACGATCTTGCGGGCGTAGTCCCGCTCGGAGAAGATGCCGGCCACCTGCTCTCCCTCGACGACGACCAGCGCGCCGATATCCTTCTCGGCCATGAGCGCCAGCGCGTCGAAGACTGACGCCTCCGGGGTGATGGTGTAGACCGCGCTGCCCTTTCCCGCCAACATCTGGCTGACTGTGGTCATGTGGTCCTCCTGAAAAGCCCTTAGAAACCGGGTTTCTCCGAAGAAACCCGGTTTCTACTGAAATTTCGTTGTCTGGGAGCATTGTAAAATAGGATGAGCGGAGTGTAAAGGGGGGACGTAAAGGTGACTATTTCAAGCCTGGTGAAATTGCTGATAGGTAGAAAGAATCGTAGCGGTTTTTTTTGCTCAGGTTGGCAAGCTTGTAGGACAACCTAAAAATATCGCACGTCAACCAGGCGGCTTGCCGGCTGATCTCCAACCGGTTCACCAATCAGGAAACGGTCACATGTATAGCCCTAAGCCAGTTTTTGGGATTCACGATAGGGCGCGTAAATTGTATTATAATATTGAAACCCGGCTGGTTGTGTCGCCGGGCCGGGCTTTGCCAGTCTTGATGTCGTAAAGGAGCCAACGCCGATGCGCTACCTGCAAATACTGCTCCTGTTGATAAGTATTGTTTTCCTTACCGGTTGCGCCGCCCTGTCCAGCGCGGCGGGATTCCAGCGCGCTTTTATCCCTTTCACCAGCGACGGTCGCGCTTCCATTGACATAACCCCGCTGGCTATCACCCTGGGCCTGGATAACGACGAGGACGGCCTGGCGCTCGACCATGGCGGCGACGTGGACACGGTTGTCGTATCCGCGGGCGATCCGCCCCAGGAAGCGCGCCGCACCGGTAACAACGTTGCCCTGCCATCGCCGGATGGCAACAGCGTGGCCGACAGCTACATGCAGTTCCAGGTCGATGATTCACGGCTGTTTGGCGGCCGGCCGACCTCCCACGTGTTGCTGCGGATCGATTACCTTGACCAGGGAACCGACAGCTTTCGCATCCAGTATGACGCCCTGCCCTCGGCGACTTCCGAGGGGCTATTTGCCGATGGCGGAACCGTCTTCAAGACAGGCTCCGGCGAGTTTCGCACGGCGACCCAGGTACTTTGCGATGTGAACTTCGCCAACCGCACCAACGGCGGCGACTTTCGCATCGATGATGAACAAAACGGAGCGGAAACGGTCCGGTATGTCGAGATCACCCTGCTGCCGCCCGCGGACACGACGGTGTACGTGGACAACTTCGGCGCCAACCCGTTCGACGACCGGCCGGACAGCGAGGCGATCCAGGCCGCGCTTGACCAGACATGCAGCGGGTCCCGGATTCTCTTCACTTCCGGCGGCGGCGATCCCGCCTACCGCGGCTACTTCATCGACAAGACACTCTTTTTGAGCGGCGCGGCGGCCAAGCACGACATGGTCTATACCTCCACGTTGCCATTTGACCATGCCGTGCTGCGCGCGACGGACGACTTGAAGGGGCCGGTTGTGCATCTCTACGCCCGCTCGCGCGTCTTCAATCCCGGCGCGATCGACAACATCACCCTCCGCGCCATTGACGTCTTCGGCAATCGAGAGGCGCGACAGTGCTTCGGCGCGGACGGCGTGGCGAATGGCGACGACGACAACTGGGGCTCCTGGCTGCCGGAGTGTGACATCCCCGGCGATAGCTGGTGCACGGCCGCAAACATCCTTCTGAACGGCGCGATGGATTGGGAGGATCCGGCGCAGAACTACAGCGCCCGGCCGGAGTGGTGGTCGACCGGCATCGTCGTCGACGACCTGGTTAGCGCCGAGACCGAGTGCGGCACAGCATTGGGCCTTTCCGGCGCGGCGGCGGTCATCCGCGACGTACGGATCGACATCGCCGGCGACCATGTCCACGCGCCCGGTTGCGCTTACACCGACCCGGACGGCGACATGGGCGGCTGGTCGGACGGCATTACCTTTGCCGGTCCCGAACACCGGATTTCCGGCAACGAGATCGTCAACTCGTCGGACATCGGTATTGTGTTTTTTGGCGGCCGCGACACGCTTATCAACAATAACACCGTCCGGGTGACGGCGGGCAACTACGGGGCGTTCGCCGGAATCGCCGCGCATGCGTGGGTTTTCGGCAATAATTCAGGCCTGGAAATAACGGGCAACACTGTGACCAGCGCCGGCGACAGCGCCTGCGGCGGCCTGCACACCGGGATCGACCTGGGACCACACATGTGGGGCGGCGGCTGCGTGGGCCAAGCGTCGCCCGCAGCCGTCGGCAATGCCGGCGTGTGCGGGCCGGAACCGGTGCCGCCCGGCGGGGCTAGTTGCGGCGGCGGTCCGTGCCAGGTCTGGAACTACACGCTATCGGCTGCGCCGATCGTGCTTCGCGACAACCAGGTGACCGGGGCGCACATCAATTACCTCATCGAAGGCGTGGACGGCCCCATCAACGCGGCAAACAACAGCAGTACCACGCCACAACTGAGTGACTGGGAGTCGGCGCGGGACTGCGACGGCGTGAGCTGGGGGCCGCTGGATTTCGTGGCCCACCACCCGTCGCGGCCGGGCTGGACTGATCTCCGGGTGCATTGCGAGCGCTAGCCGTTGCGGTGAGCGGCTGCGGAAAGGCAGAAGCCCATTACAAGGCCGTCCCTCCATGGCCCGCGGCCGGAGCGGAGAAGGGCGAGGGAGTCGGTGAAGTCAATTAATCGGCCGCGACCGGCTCGGCGATCTGCTGGAAGGAGATGTCAGCCAGGTCGACTTTTTCGCGGGCGTGCTCCAGGGTCATGGCGACGACATTACCTTGATCATCGAGATCGAGCAACGTATCGTTGTTGAAATCAATCGTCTCGGCGACCGCCTTGTCGGCCAGGGCGATGTAGAGCGTGTCGGTATCGGGAAAGTACTTGATTCTCATGGGTTTCGGCCTTTGAATCGTCGGTCTAAAAAAGCGTTGTGTACGGTTGCGCCATCCGCCAGCAGGACAACACGTAAATAGCGACCATCCAACTCAGCGATTGCGGCCCACCGGCGAATTCGCCCATCAGCCTGACTCTCTTCGAACTCAGGTGCGTCCATGACCTGTCGGATCCATTCATCCCGGATGAATGCCCGATCCGGCCGAGACCTGACAAAGTCAAAATAAGCCGTGGTCGGGAATGACGCCATGCCGGGATTGTATCACAATATCGCGACGGCAGGTCCATCGAACCGATCGCCTTATGGCGATTGCGGCTGCACCCAGACCAGCCCCCGTCGGAGTGCGGCCGGAGCGGAGGCGGGCGAGTGAATCAGCTTCGTTCCGGCTCAAGGATATTTTCCAGGCCACCGGCGACATTCGGGCCGAATAAATATATTATGATTGTGGCGAATATCAATGAAAATTCCAAGAAATCACTTTTCAACCGAATTCTCATTGACAACCTCCCCCTCCTCATGATATGATCCTCACCGACCCATGCTGGACGACACCGACAAAAACGCCCTCCGCGCCCTGCAGGCCGACGGCCGCCTGAGCAACGTCGAGCTGGCCCGGCGCATCGATCTCTCGCCGCCGGCCACCCACGCCCGCCTGCGCCGCCTGGAGGCCGACGGCATCATCACCGGCTACACCGCCCTCCTCGACCGCGAAAAGGCCGGCTTCGACCTGCTGTGCTTCATTCAGATCAGCCTGCAGATGCACCAGCTGGACCAGGTCGAGGCCTTCCGCGAGCTGGTGCGGCAGATGCCGGAGGTGCTCGAATGCCACCACATCACCGGCGAGTACGACTACCTGCTCAAGGTCGTCTTGCGCAACCGCAAGGACCTGGAGCGCTTCGTCGTCGACCGGCTGACGCCCGTGCCCGGCGTGGCCCGCATTCACACCAGCCTGGTGCTCACCGAAGTCAAATCCACCACGGCGCTGCCCATCGAGTAGCGCCACCCACAGGAGAACCCCATGACCCACCCGATTCCGCAAACGATGGGCCAGCAGCACGGCCGCCGTTCGTGGGCCGAGCCCTGGAAGATCAAGATGGTCGAGCCGCTGCGCCTGATCAGCCGCGAAGAGCGGCAAGCAGCGCTGGACGAGGCCGGCTACAACACCTTCCTGCTCCATTCCGATGATGTTTACATCGACCTGCTGACCGACAGCGGCACCAGCGCCATGAGCGACCGCCAGTGGGCGGGCATGATGCTGGGCGATGAGGCCTACGCCGGGAGCCGCAACTTCTACCACCTGGAAGAGGCGGTGCGGACCACTTACGGCTACCGCCACCTCGTGCCCACCCACCAGGGGCGCGGCGCGGAGCACCTCATCAGCCGGGCGGTCATCAAGCCGGGGCAGTACGTGCCGGGCAATATGTATTTCACGACGACGCGGCTGCACCAGGAGCTATCGGGCGGCATCTTCGTCGATGTCATCATCGACGAGGCCCACGACCCGACCAACCTCCACCCCTTCAAGGGCAACATCGACCTCGACAAACTCGAAGCGGTCATCAAGCGCAACGGCCCGGAGGGTGTCGCCTATGTGAGCCTGGCCGGGACGGTCAACATGGCCGGCGGCCAGCCGGTCAGCATGGCCAACGTCCGCGAGGTGCGCGCCCTGTGCGACCGCTACGGCGTCAAGGTCTATCTCGACGCGACGCGCATGGTCGAAAACGCCTTCTTCATCCAGGAGCGCGAACCGGGTTACGCGGACAAATCCATCGCTCAGATCCTGAAGGAGTTCTGCGGTTACACCGACGCGGCCTGGATGAGCGGCAAGAAGGACCACCTGGTCAATATCGGCGGCTGGGTGGCCGTCAATGACGAGACGTTGTTCGAGGAGCTGCGCAATCTGGTCGTCGTCTATGAGGGGCTGCACACCTACGGCGGCCTGGCCGGGCGCGACATGGAGGCGATGGCCATCGGTATCGAGGAGTCGGTGAGCGACGACCATGTCCGCTCGCGGGTGGGGCAGGTGCGCTATCTGGGCGAGTTGCTGACCGAGTGGGACGTGCCCATCGTCCAGCCGGTCGGCGGCCACGCCATCTTCCTCGACGCCAAGCGCTTCTACCCCCACCTGCCGCAGGTCGAATTCCCGGCGCAGACGCTGGCCGCCGAGCTGTACCTCGACTCCGGCATTCGCTCGATGGAGCGCGGCATCGCCAGCGCCGGGCGCGACCCCAGGACGGGCGACCACTACTACCCCAAGCTGGAACTGACCCGGCTGACGATCCCCCGCCGCGTCTATACCCAGGCTCACATGGATGTCGTCGCCGAGTCGGTCAAGGCTGTCTACGATGCCCGCGAGACGACGCGGGGGCTGAAGATGGTCTACGAGCCGAAGTACCTGCGCTTCTTCCAGGCGCGGTTTGAGCGGTTGTAAAGGGAAGGGATGATACGCCCCAGGCCGGGCGCGTGGAACAAAAAAGGGGCGAAGCGCGTTATTGGCGCTTCGCCCCTTGTCTGTTGTGATCGCTCCGGGCTTAGGGCCGGCCGCCGTTCGCCCAGCCGCGACCGCCCGGCCCGCGTCCTTGGGATCGCCGGTTGCCGTTCCCGCCCGATTCGCCGGTCATGATGGTCTCGAACGCGGCCGCGCTCAACACCTGCGGGGTATAGGTTTGCCCGGTGGTTTGTTCCCACTGGCTCACGAAGGCTCGCAAATGATTGCCCGAACCGCGTAACAGGTTGGTATAGACGGCGGTGATGTCGGCCTTGGTCGTGCGGTTCAGAGCCTCTTGCAGATCGACGATGTCCACTTCTTCGATGGTCGCGCCGGCGTAGAGGGCATCGGCCAACGATTGGCCGCCCCGGGCCAGCAACCGGTCATAAAGGGCCTGCAATTCGGGGTCGGTGAAAACGCCGGGCGGGTTGCCGGCGGCCGGATCGGCCAGGCCGTAGCGATCCAGCAGGGTGAGCACGGCCGAGGCGTGGGTGCGTTCGGCCGCGGCGATATTGGCGAAGACGGGTAATCCCCACTGGTCATAGAGCGCCGTGTAGACATCGCCGGCCAGCTTCTCTTCCTCGCGCATGTGGAGCAGGTCGCCTTCCTCTTCGGCTGTCAGCGGGGTGACGGCGATATTATTCGTCGTGGGGTCCGGCCAATCGGTTGAAAGGGGTCCTGCCTGGGCGGCCGCCAGGGCTATGCCCAGCAGGCTGATTGCCTGCAATAGAATGGTGATCATCGTTATTTCTCCCAATCATTAGGTTGCGGAATTTGATCCGGTTTGCTGATACTTTTAGGATAGCCGGGACAGTTGAAGGGAATGCGAAGCCGATGTGTGGATTTGATGAAGGGATGCCGCCGCCGATGAACGTCGATGTGGTCAATGCGACGATGACGGCGGTGGATGAGTCCCGCTTCATCGACGATTTCACGCGTTGAGCGACCTACTGGCCGATGCCCTTCACATACCGGTCGAAGAACTCCAGCGAGCGGCGCATGGCGGCGAAGAAGTTATTCTCGATGTCGTGGTTGTCGTTCTCGTAGAGGTACAGTTCCGAATACTGCCCGGCGGCGGCCATCTGTTCGTGTAGCAGAATCGATGTCGTCACCGGCACCACGTCATCGGCCAGAGCGTGGTGGAGCTGCACCGGGCCGGAGATGTCGGCCAGGTAGGCGTTGGACGAGATCGAGTCCCAGAAAGCCGGGTTCTCCTCCGGCGTGCCATAGATCGTCATCAGGCTGCTGCGCCAGCGCGATGGCCAGCGGGTGGGTGGCGGCGTGGCCGGGACCGGGGTCCCGCCGGCGATCGCCGTCGCCGCCGCGAGCGTGGCCTCATAGGGCAGGCGGGCGAACAGGTCGGGGTATTCGCCGACCACGCCGCCCCAGATCACCCCGGCCTTGATCTCGTCCGCGATGACCATCGACCGCAGCGTGATGTAGCCGCCCATCGAGTGGCCCCACATGCCGATGCGGTTGGGGTCGGCCGAGGGCAAGGTCTTGACCGCCGCCAGGGCGTTGAGCACGTCGGCGGTGTAATTCGGCGAGCTGTAGACGCCGCCCGCCTCGCCTTCCGACTCACCATGGCCGCGGTAGTCGGAGCGAAAGACCATGTAGCCGGCGCGGGCAAAGTAATTGACATAATCCACATAACGCTCGGTCGTCCGGTATTCCTCCGGCGGGATGTAGCCGTGGTTGAACAGGATGACCGGCCAGCCGGTGGGCGGCTTCGGGCCAAAGGGACGGGTCAGCAAGCCGTAGATCTTGTTGCCCTCCGACAGGTAGGAGGCGATATAGCGGTCGTAGTTCTCGCCCGGCTCCAGCGTTTGCTCGATGACCATCTCGCTGCCGGGGTAGGATTGCCGCCGCATGACCGGGATCATCAGCGGGTGTTCCCGCGTCGGCCGTGGCGTGGCCGTGGCGGTGGCGGTCGGGGTCGCCGATGGCGCGGCCGTCGGCGTCCGGCTGGCGGTGGGCGCGGCGGTGGGCGTGGCGGATGGCGCGGCCGTGAATATCGCGGAGGGTGTGGCCGCCGGCGTGTTTGCGGCGATGGACTCGCCCGATGCCCGGAAGCACCCGGCCGCCGTCACCGCCAGCATCGCCAGCGCGGCCAGCGCCACCAGCCGGCCCACCAGTCCCCCAGGCGCGATCCATCTTCGTCTACTGTCCATCGTCTATCGTCCGCGGTCTATCGTCCAGGTTACCAGGCCTCGCGCAGCAGCCGTTCCAGTTCGGCCGCGCTCGCCGGGCGCGGGTTATTGCCCACCGTCGGGTTTTCGGCGGCCAATTGGGCCAGCAGGGGGATGTCGCTGAGAGCCGGCCCGGCGTCGCGCAAGCGCCCCGGCAAGCCCATCCTCGCCGCCAGTTCGGCCACAGCCACGGCCATCGCCATGACCGCCGCCGTGGGATCGGCCGGGTCGGCCGGCAGGCCCATCGCCTCGGCCGCGGGCAGCAGGAGCGGCCCGACGGTCGCGGCGTTGAAGCGCAGCGCGTGGGGCAGGATGACGGCGTTGGCCACGCCGTGGGGGACCCCGGCCGTGCCGCCCAGGACGTGGCACAGGCCGTGGTGCAGGCCCATGCCGCCGCCGGCCAGCGACAGCCCGGCCAAATAGGCTCCCAGCAGCATCTCCGCGCGGGCCTGGCGGTCCTGCCCGTCGGCCCAGGCTCGCGGCAGGGCGCGATAGATGATAG
>Ga0114939_10002125_pt1 | contig 15046 bp, 16 predicted proteins | sample AshMeaCrysSpring_FD_87196 | JGI IMG/M metagenome (GOLD analysis project Ga0114939, IMG submission 87196) | Groundwater microbial communities from Big Spring, Nevada to study Microbial Dark Matter (Phase II) - Ash Meadows Crystal Spring | ecosystem: Environmental > Aquatic > Deep subsurface >... | reverse complement strand
CCGTCCCGCGGTACGACGCGCCGAGGTCGCGGCCCAGACCACCAGCACCTGACTGCCCCCCAAGACGGCACCCGCCGTCACAATCGTCCAGACGTCCACACCGCCTCCATTCACCTGCTCACGCGCCGATCGAGCGCACGCGGTCGGAGGCGCTCATCACCTCCGTCACGCGCACACCGTAGTTGCCTCCCACCACGACCACCGTGCCGCGTGCGACGAGCCGGCCGTTCACCAGCACCTCCACCGGGTCGTCGGGAGAGCGACCCAGATCGACGATGGTGCCGGGCCCGATGCGGGTGAGCGCCTCGAGCGTCATGTCCGTGGCACCGAAACGCACCGTGAGCGGCAGGTCGATGTCCAGCACGACATCGAGGTTCCCCGCGGGAGTCGGCACCGACTGCGGCGCCGCGCCAACGGGCTGGGCCGCCTCCTCGTGGCGGGACATCGCGTCGAGCGTGGCCCAGCACCAGACGGTGACTGCAAGCTCGGCCTCGACCTCGAGGCGGTACCGCGCGGCCTCAGGCGGGAAGACCGGCGGTTCCGCGCGCCGGACGGTGCCCGCGCTGAGGTCCAGGCCCTCGCAGATCGACCGGTCGGCGAGCGCGTTCACCGCGTCGACCACGACGCCATGCAGGGACGTCATCACCGCATGATCGCCGGCCGCGTGATCGCGGGCCGGTGCCGCCCCGAGGGCCGCCGCGAGCGCCTGCGCGCCGTCGGCCGTGAAGCCCGCCGTCAGCGTTCCACCAGCCAGGCCGTCGAGACGCGCCGGTACGACCCAGGCGATCGCCTCCGCAGCATCCACGCGCGTGGCACGGCCGCGCCCGCCCAACCGGCCGCCCAACACGCGGGCCAGTTCCTCGGCCAGTGCATCGCCGAGTGCCTGGGGATGCGGTATCAACTCGCGGGCCATTCACGCCTCCTGGGCCGCCGGCAGGACGTCGGACGGCTGCACCACGAGCGCCGTGTGCCCGCCGCGCACCACGAGCCGCCCGCCGAACTTCACCGAATCCGCCACGCGAACATCGACGGGCCGCGCCACGGCGCGCCCGAGGGACAGCACGTCCCCAGGCCGCAGCGACACGAGATCCCGCGCGGGCACCCTGGCATCGAGCGTGGCCGACACCCGGAGCGGCACGCGTGCCAGCACTTCACGCAGCCGCTGGCGGTCAGTCTCGCTCGGCTGACGCACCAACCGGGGGAGGTCTCGCGAGAACCGGGCCCTGACAGAGTCGATGGCGGAGGCAGGAATGCACAGGCTGAGGAGGCCCCGCGTATCGCCCACCCGCACCTCGAAGCCGAGCAGCACCACGACCTCGGTCGGAGAACCCACCTGCAGCATCTGTGGACGAGTCTCGCGGCCCGAGATGGCAAACTCGACGTCGGCCACGCTGCGCCAGGCGTCGGTGAGGTTCTCGAGCAGCACCTTCACCAGCGCGTCCACCACGTTCTGCTCGATCTCGGTGAGCGCGCGCGACAGCACGGCCCCGCGGCCGGCGCCGCCCAGCATGCGGTCGACGAAGGTGAAGGCGATCTGCGGGTTCAGCTCCAGCGCCGCCAGACCGTCGAGTGGCGCCATCGAGATCGCGTAGAAGGCCGTCGGGTCGGGAACGCCGGCCAGGAACTCCCCGTAGGTGCCCTGCTCCACCGAGACGAGGGACACCTCGGTGACCGATCGGAGGTAGGCCGAAAGCGACGTGGTGAGGTTGCGGGCGAACCGATCGTGAAGGAAGTGCAGCGCCCGGATCTGTTCCTTGGACACTCGGTCGGGTCGCCGGAAGTTGTACGGGATGACGTCCGGCTCTGCCGGGAGTTCGGCCTCGTCGGTTGTGCGGCGGCCGGCGAGGTCGGCCGCCGAGGCGAGCAACAGGTCGATCTCGGCCTGCGTGAGGATCTTGCTCATCGCGCCTTCTCCGGCATGCCGAGCGCGGCCCGGAGGCTGGTGCGCAGGCGCGACAGGGCGAGCGAGCGCAGCTGCGACACCCGCGACTCGCAGACCCCGATGACCGCGCCGATCTCGGCCATGGTCATCTCCTCCTCGTAATAGAGCGAGAGGATCTGGCGCTCGCGCTGCGGCAGTTCGAGCAGCGCGGCCGCCAGCAGTCTGCGCAGCTCGGTGCGCTCGAGTTGGAGGTCGGGCGCGTCCCCCGGGTCCACGCAGATCTCGAGCAGCGGCACACCGTCCTCGCCGGTGGCGTCGAGCTGCCGGACGGCGCCCACGTCGAGGGTGCGCACCTGATCGAGCACCCGCGCGTATTCGGTTGGCGACATCGACATCGCCGCCGCGATCTCGTCCTCGTTGGGCTCCCGCGCGAGGTCGTGGCGCAGGCGGGCGATCGTGGCGTCGAGGTCACGTCGCATCCGGCGCAGCGAACGCGGGGCCCAATCGAGATCGCGGAGCGCGTCGAGCATCGCCCCCTGCACGCGGCGGCGGGCGAAGGCGTCAAACGGCACGCCCATCGACGGACGGTAGCGGCCGGCGGCGTCAATGAGGCCCAGCACGCCGACGCTGATCAGATCCGTCATCTCGACCTGCGACGGGAGCCGCTGCGCAAGCCGGTGGGCCAGCGCCTTCACCAGGCCGACGTGATCGATGACGAGCCGGTCGCGCTCGGCGAGGTTCTCGGGGGGAGCCGTCATGCGCACTGCGAGGCCTCCGTGGTGGCGAAGGTGGTGGGCGATCCGCCGGGGCGGGGCACGAGCCGCAGTCCCGGGCCGCCGATCGGCGCCAGCGCCGCGAGCCGGGTGGCGAGCTGCCGGAACGCACGGCTCGCCGGTGCCGACGGCGCGGACTCCACGACGGCGGACTGCCCGAGCACCGCCGCCCGGACGGCCGGGTCGTGGGGTACGAATCCGAACGAGGCCAGACGGCGGCCGAGGAACGTCCTCGCCGCCACGTCCAGTTGCGTGAACACCACCTCGGCTTCCTCAGCCTGGGTGGTGCCGTTGACCAGCACGCCGATCTCCTTGTCCCGGCCCGCGGCGGTGAGCACCTTGATGAGGGCATAGGCGTCGACGACGGCGGCGGGCTCGAGCGAGGTGACGACGAGCACGCGCGGCGCGCAGCCCAGCACGTCGATGACGTTGCTCGAGATCCCCGCCCCGGTGTCGATCAGCACGAAGTCCATCTCGGTTTCGAGATCGGCGAGGCCGGTGACAAGCCGACTCCACTGGCGCGGCGTGAGCGCCGTCAATTCCTGGATGCCCGACCCGGCGGGGACGATGCGCACCCCCTGCGGACCCTCGACGACCACGTCGCGCAGCGCCCGTTCGCCCGTGAGCACGTGCCCGAGATGGACCGGCGGGGTGAGGCCGAGCAAGACATCGACGTTGCCGAGGCCGAAGTCGGCGTCCACGACCGCGACCCGGTGGCGGAGGCGCGCCAGGGCCACCGCGACATTCACGACCACGCTGGTCTTGCCGACGCCGCCCTTCCCGCTCGTTACGGCGAGGGTGATGGGCCCGCGGCCCGACGCGTTGCCGAAGTGGCCGTGCGCGATCATCTCGGGGACTCCCCGGCGGTGTCGTCGCCGAGCACGTGCACGGCCAGGGCCTGACCCGTGGCAGGCGTGAGATCGTCGGGCACTCGCTGTCCGGTGCCCAGGTAGGACACGCGCAGGCCGCGCGCGGCGATCACCGAGACCAGCGGTCCCAGCGATTCGGCTTCGTCGACGCGCGTGATCACGACGCGCGCCGGCGCCGCCGGCAGGAAGTCGTCGAGGATCCGCTCGGCTTGCCGCGGCGTTGCCGTGGCCGGCAGGACCAGGTGCATGCGCACGCCGGGCCGGCCTGCGAGCGTTTCGAAGACGGTGCCGAGTGTCGCGTCTGTTGACGAGCGCCCTGCCGTGTCCACGAGCGCCGGGCGAGACAGGCTGCCGAGGACCTCCTCGAGTTGCTGGCCGTTCCGTGCCACGAGGAACGGGGTGCCCAGGATCTCGGCATACAGCCGCAGTTGTTCGACGGCTCCCACGCGGAAGCCATCTGCGGCGACCAGGGCCAGTCGGCTTCCGCGCCGCGTGCGTTCGCGTGCCGCGATCTTCGCCACCGTGGTCGTCTTGCCCGCGCCAGGCGGACCGATGAAGACCTCGACGGGTGCGCGGTCGTCGGCACCGCCGGCCATGCGATCGAGGCGGTCGGCCACGGCACGCCGAAGCGTCGCGACCGACACGTCCCGGCGACGCCAGGCGGGAACCGACGCCGCAACGTCCCGGGCGAGCGCGGTGCCGAGGCCCACCGCCTCGAGCCGGGCGGCCACGCCTTCCCGCCAACGCCCCCCGTCGAGCGTGCGAGCCGCATCGTCACCCGCCGGCGGCTGACGGCCCGCAGTCGCTGCGGGTCGGTCCGCCGACAGGTTGTCGGTCGCGGCGGTGACCTCCACGAGGCGCGCGCCGAGCCAGCCGCGGATGCCCGACGCGGGCACGAGGCGCGTGGACAGCACGAGCGCATCCGGGCCGAGTTCCGCCCGCGCCAGGGCGATGGCGTTCCGCACCGATGAGCTGCGATAGCGTTTCAGCTGCATCTCAGTCGAGGACCGCAACCGGGGCCACGCGCACGTGCGTGGGCACCTCGTTGTGTGACAGCACGCCCACCTGCGGGAGGACTCGCGAGAAGAGCCGCCAGAGGTGAGGTCGCAACATCGGCGTACAGAGAAGCACGGGCTGTGCCACGGCCGATTCGAGCGCGCGCGCGATGCGCGTGGCGATCGACTGGGCGTCGGCGGGATCGAGGGCCAGGACGCTCCCCTGTTCGGTGCGGACGATGGACTGCAACAGCCGCTCCTCGAGTCCCGCCGAGAGGCTGATGGCCGGCAGGTCGCCCTTCTCGCTCTGGAAGACGCGGCAGATGGCACGACCCAGGCCCGCCCGCACGGCTTCCACCATTGCGTCGGGGTCCTTCGTGGTGGTTGCGGCGTCGGCGATGGCTTCGAGAATCGTCGTGAGATCGCGAATGGGCACCCGTTCGCGCAGCAACTGGCGCAGCACGCGCTGGATGTCCCCGAGCGACACCGCCTTCGGGACGAGTTCCTCGACCAGCTTCGGTGAGGACTGCGCAACCCGGTCGACGAGTTCCTTCACCTGCTGGCGGCCGAGCAGGTCGGGCAGGTAGGTGCGGATGGCCTCCGACAGGTGCGTCGAGAGCGCCGTCGTCGGGTCCACCACCGTGAACCCCGCTGCCCCCGCGCGGTCTCGCTGTTCCGCGGTGACCCACCATGCAGGTAGGCCGAAGGCCGGCTCCCTCGTTGGTGTCCCCTCGATCTGCGCCGTCCCCGTTCCGGGGTTGATGGCGAGCCAGCGATCCGGATGCAGCTCGCCGCGCGTCACCTCGACGCCCTTGACGAGGATCGCGTAGACGCGTGGACCGAGGCGCAGGTTGTCGGCAACGTGCACGGGTGGCACCACCATGCCCGTGTCGGCCGCAATCTGGCGCCGGATGCCGCGAATGCGCGTCAGCAGGGTGCCGCCCTGCTTCTCGTCCACGAGCGCGATGAGCGCGTAGCCCACCTCGACACTGAGCGGGTCGACGACGAGCGCCTGGTCGATCGTGTCGCCGGCGGGCTCGGTTCCCGCCTCGGCGGGGACGTCGGCCTGGCGCGGGGCGCGGTTCGCCCACGCCGCGGCGCCGAAGATTGCCGCGACCAGGAAGAACGACAGCTTGGGCAGGCCGGGAACCAGCGCGAGGGCGAACAGCACGGCCGCACCCACCGCGAGCGGCCGGGCCCGGGTGAGCAGCTGCCCGGCCACCTCCTCGCCGAGGTTCGCCTCGGCGGCGGCGCGCGTCGTGATCAGGGCGCCCGCCATGGAGACCAGCAACGCGGGAATGGCGGTGACGAGACCCTCGCCGATCGTCAGGATCGTGTAGGTGCGCGCCGCCGTGGCGAGATCGAGCCCGTGCTGGGCGATGCCGATGACGAACCCGGCGACGATGTTGACGCCGGTGATGAGCACGGCGGCGAGCGCGTCGCGCTGCGTGAACCGGATCGCGCCGTCCATCGCGCCATAGAAGTCGGCCTCGCGCCGCACGCGTTCGCGGCGGGTGCGCGCCTCCCGCTCGTCGATCAGACCGGCGTTCAGGTCCGCGTCGATCGACATCTGCTTGCCCGGCAGCGCGTCGAGGGTGAAGCGGGCCGTCACCTCCGAGATGCGGACCGCGCCGTGGTTGATCACGATGTACTGGATCGCCACGAGCACGAGGAACACCACGACGCCGACGACGAAGTTGCCGCCGACGACGAACTGCCCGAAGGCCATGATGACGTGGCCGGCGGCGTCGATCCCCTCCTGCCCGTGCAGCAGCACCAGCCGCGTGCTCGCCACGTTGAGCGAGAGGCGGAACAGCGTGAGCACCAGCAGGAGCGACGGGAAGACGGAGAACTCGATCGGCTCCCTCACGTACACGGCAGTGAGCAACAACACGACGGCGAGGCCGATGTCGATCGAGAGCAGCAGGTCGAGTGCGAGCGGCGGAAGCGGCACGACCATCAGCCCGACGACGGCGAGCACCGCCGCCGGGGCGAGGAGGTGGCTGATGTTCACTCGGGTGGGCATGGGCAGGTCCCTGTCAGATCGCGATCTGCTTCAGGCGAATCAGATAGGCAAGCACCTCGGCGACGGCACCGAAGAGGTCGCCGGGAATGCTGTCGCCCACCTCTGCGCCGCGGTACAGCGCCTGCGCCAGCGGCACGTTCTCCACGATGGGCACACCGTGCGCCCGCGCCACCTCGCGGATGCGCTGCGCGATCAGGTTGCGCCCCTTGGCGACGACCTGCGGCGCGGCCATTCGGGCGCGGTCGTACCGGAGCGCCACGGCGAAGTGTGTCGGGTTGGTGACGACCACGGTGGCCTTGGGAACGGCCGCAAGCATCCGCCGGCGGAGCAACTCGCGCTGGAGGCGGCGCAGGCGCGCCTTGATCTCCGGGTGCCCCTCTGTCAGCCGCAGGTCGTCGCGCAGTTCCTGCCGTGTCATGCGGAGCGATTGGCCGAGCCGCCACCGCTGCAGGAGATAGTCGACGCCAGCAAGCGCGCACAGCGCCAGCGCGGCGTGCCGCAGGAGGCGGCCCGCGTGCTGCCAGACGACCGGAACCGCAGCCTCGGGCGCCGTGCGCGCCAGCGCGGGCGCATCGCGCAGCACACCGGAGAGCACGCGCGTTGCGATCCAGGCGAGGACCACGGCGAGGACCGCGGTCTTGACCAGGTCGAGGCCCGCGCGGCCCGGCGACAGGCGCCGCAGGCCGTGCGCCGGGGACAGGCGGCTCCAGTCTGGAGCCAGCGCCTGGCTTGCGACGTTCCATCCCCCCTGCAGGGCGGCGGCGAGGACGGTGCTCAGGGCGGCCGCGAGCGCAACCGGGCCGGCGAGCAACCCCACCTGTGCCACACCGCTGAGGGCCATCGTGCCCGCCGACACGGGGTCGACCGCGCGGTGCGACCACTGCCCGGCCGCCTCGATGCCCGCCCGCACCAGCAGCAGCGTGCGATGCAGCAGCGCCGGACCCGCCCACGCGAGAACGACGAGGACCCCGAGCAGTTGCGCTGCCCGCTCGACGTCCCGGCTGCGCGCGAGCTGCCCCTTCTTGCGCGCATCCCGCACGCGCCGCTGGGTTGGTTTCTCGGTGCGATCGCCCGACATCGGGCTCACCTGCAGGTCTCGGCCAGCCGCGTCCCCAGCTCGAGCACCGCGGGAACGCTGCGCGACACGAGCACCGGGACGAGCGGCAGCGTGGCGGCGAGCGTGAGCAGCCCGACGGCGATCCGGATCGGGAACCCCTCGGCCATGATGTTGAAGGACGGTGCGGCCCGCGACAGCAGGCCGAGCGCCAGCTCGACCACCACCAGCACGGCGAGGATCGGCGCCGCCATCTGCACGCCGAGCCCGAACACGAGGCCCAGCAGGCGCGCCACCTGGGGCGCCAGGGACGGCTGTACGCCGCCGGCACCGATGGGCAGGGCGTCATAGGACAGCGTGAGCGCGCGCAGGAACGCATGGTGACCGTCGGCCGTGATGAACACGACCAGGGCCAGCAGGCCGTAGATGGAGCTCAGGATGTTGCTGCCGACGCCGGACTGTGGATCGGCCACCGTCGCGTACGTGAAACCGATCTGGAAGCCAGCGAGGTACCCCGCGAGCTCGGCCGCGGCGAGCAGCGCACGGATGCCGAGTGCGAGCGACAGGCCAATCAGCGCCTCGCGAGCCACGACGAGCACGAGCGAGGCCTCCCCGCTCGTGGCGGGGACGCGGACAACCCCGGCCAGGACGACCGCGATCGCCATCGTCAGCCCGGCTTTCACGAAGGCGGGGGCGTAGGTGCCGCCCCAGGCCGGCGCCGCCGCGATCAACATGCCGGGGCGAACGAGCAGGACCCCGAAGCTCGTGAGAACCGTGGGATCCATCAGCGCACGAGATCCGGCAGGCGCTCGAGCAGCCGGCGCGAGAACCCCGTGACCAGCCGCAGCATCCACGGGAACGTCAGGGCGAAGGTGATGAAGATGGCGGCGGCCCGCGGGATGAACGCCAGCACGTTGTCCTGGATGGACGTGACGGTCTGGAACACGCTGACGAGGACGCCGGCGATCAGCCCGGCGACGAGCATCGGCAGGCTCACGAGGATGGCGAGCTCGATGGCCTCGCGCATCGTGCCGACGATGAGGGCTTCCGGCATCGGTGGACTCCGTGGGCGGCGCGCGGCCTACGCGAGGAAGCTCCGGACGATGGATCCCACGAGGAGGTTCCAGCCGTCGATCATCACGAAGAGCATCACTTTGAACGGCAACGAGATCATCGCGGGCGGCAGCATCATCATGCCCATCGAGAGCAGCGTCGTCGACACGATCAGGTCGATGAGCAGAAAGGGCACGAAGAGGAAGAACCCCATCTGGAAGCCCGTCTTCAGCTCCGAGATCACGTAGGCCGGGATCACCACCCGCATCGGGAGTCCATCGGGCGTCTCGGGCCGCGGCAGCTTCGCCAACTCGACGAAGAGCGCGAGATCGCGTTCCCGCGTCTGCCGGAGCATGAAGCTGCGGACGGGGGGCGCGGCCCGCACCATGGCTTCGGCGACGCCGATGCGCCCCTCGAGAACCGGGTTCACGGCCACCTCCGTCACCTGTGTCCCCACCGGCGCCATGATGAAGAAGGTGAGGAAGAGGGCGAGCCCGATCAGGACCTGGTTGGGCGGCATCTCCTGCGTCCCGAGGGCCTGGCGCAGGAAGTGGAAGACGATGACGATTCGCGTGAAGGACGTCATCGTGACGAGGACGGCCGGCACGAACGTGAGCAGCGTGAGAATCAGGACGATCTGCAGTGGCGCCGAGACCGTGCCCACGCCGTCGATGTCCACGTCGAGGCGCTGCGGTCCTGGCTGTGCGGCGCCGGCTGGCGCGGCCACGAGCAGCAACAGCGCCAGGACGACGAGCATCGCGCCGACGAGGCACCCGGAGACTCGGTGACGGCCGATCACGCCACCCTCCCGGAGTGGCCCGCCACCTGATCGTCGAGTGCCGCGGGGAAGTCGGGGGCGGCGCGCAGCTCGGCGACGAGGCTGACCTGTCCAGGTGCCACGCCGAGCAGGAGCCGGCGGCCCTCGACCGACACCACGACGAGCGACCGCCGCTCGCCCAGCGGAACGGCCGTCTCGACCGTGATGCCACCGGGGCGCTTGCGCACAATCTTGCTGAGCTGTCCGTGCCGCAGGAGCCAGAGGAACGCGACCAGGAGCCCGAAGACCGCGAGGAGCGCGATGAGGGCACGGCCGGCACCGAGACCATCGGGCCAGGCCGATGGCTGCGACGACTGCATCGCACCTGCCGTGAGCCAGGAGGAAAGTGTCACGGCCGCGACTCCCCTCGTGGGCTGCCGGCAATCTCCGTGAGGCGGATGGCGGTGCTGTCACCCAACACAACTACCTCGCCGCTGGCCACGGCCACGCCGTTGACTTGGAGCTCCACGTCCTGTCCAGCCGCCTGCGCCAGCCGCAGGATCGACCCTGGGGCCAGGGCCAGACACTCGCGTACGGACGCGTGGCCGGTCCCGAGCACCACGACCACGGGACAGCGGACATCGAGGAACCCCTCGAAGTGAAGGCTCGCGTGAGCCGGCGCCGGTTCAGCCGGTAGCGGGAAGGGAACGAGGCTCGTGGCGGGCTGCGACATCGGCAAGCGCGTCCACACGCGCTGCCGCAGGTCGAGCAAGGGGGATGCCGCGGCGAAATCCGCTCACGTGCGTGCGCTGGCGGCCGATTCCTTTGTGATTGCTCTTGGAAGCCCGGGGCGCAATCGACGCCGTGCCGACCCGGGCGACGCCGTGCCGACACGGGGGGATCTCAGGCGCCCAGTCAGGCGAAGTCCTCGAACCGGAGGTTGCCATGACGGGACCGGGCGGGCCGTGCCCACCGGTTGTCCTCAGGCGCGCCGCGCCGTCGGCCGTCCGGGTGGACCGAAACGGCAAACCGGTGCAGGTCGAGGCCATGTCCGGCGAGAGCACGTTGCAGATCACCGCGCGCGCCGTCCAGCACCTGCGCCGCCGTGGCCCTGTCGGCCTGCAGCGCTGCCCAGACCTGGCCCCGGCTCACGTGCAACGTGACCTGCACCTCACCGAGGGCGCCGCCCGCATGCACGGTGAGACGCGCCTCACCGCTGCGCTGGGTCCAGGCCAGGCGTGCTGCCTTGACGATCTGTGCCATGAGCGCCTGCGTCGCGTCGCTCATCGCGGATGAGGCTGCGAGGGCGGGATCGCGCACCGCCGCGCCGGACAGCACCGGAAGCGTGCCGTCGGGAAGTCCCGGGCCGACAGCCACGACGGGGAACGCCACGCGTGCTGCGCTGGCCATGCCCCCGGGACACGCCCCGGCGTCGCGAGCCCAACTCCGCCATCCCTCCCCACCCCGGCCCGCCATGTCGGCATCCCCCGCGAAGCCCCCGAGGAGGCCATTCAGCAGGACGGGGCTGGCACCGGGAGCGAGACTGGTTCCATCCGGCGATCGAGCCGCAACGTCGGTGCTCGGGCCACCCACACCGGGACTCGACGCTCCCAGCAGCGCGGAGAGCGCCTCGAACGCCGCCCCCGGCACCGCGGTCGACGTCGTTGCATGGACCTCCGACAGCGGCGGCACCGCCGTCGCAGCGCTCGCGCCCTGTGCGACGGATGATCCCGCCGCGGGCGTCTCCCGCGGTGACGCCACCGCGGCGACGCCGCTCGGCTGGTGTCCCGCGCTCCGCCGGGCCGATCCCGGCCGCGTCGGTTCTTCCGAGCGCTCCCACACGGGCTGGCCTTCGGTGTTGCCGCCGCGGGTCTCCTGTCCATCGCTCGGCGACCTGCGCGCGGCACCGCTGGATTCCCCGCGGGACTCGAGGGTCCGGTGCCAGGCGGAGGTCACCGCCACGGTCGGATACCACGCCTCACCGCGATCGTCGCGTTCCCATGGGACCGGAGGGTCCGTGCCCGGAGGTGACGGACCCCGGGGCCTCACCGATCCCGTGGGTCCCATCATGTCGAGCCGCGATACACCGGGGCGTTCCAGCTGCGGTGTGACGGCCTCGAGCAAGGTCACGAACCCGCCCGCGGCCGCGCCCTGGCTCGCCGCCACGCGCCCCCCGGAAGGCGGCGGCGCCGCACCCAGGAAGGGGCCAACCGGGCCGCAGTTGGCGGCTGTTTCCATCGAGAGCCTCACGGTGACCTCACCCGTGCCCTGCGATTCACCGAGCGCACTTGGAGCTATCGCAACATGTTCGTGGTCTCGGCGGCCATCTCGTCGGACACCGTGATGGTCTTGGCGTTGGCTTGGTACCCGCGCTGCGCCAGGATCATGTGCGTGAACTCCTGGGCGATGTCGACGGTGGACAGCTCAAGCGCGCCGCCCAAGAGCGTGCCCCGCCCGCCGCCGCCCGCTTCCCCGATGTTGGCAAGCCCGGAAGCCTCGCTCTCGGCGAAACGGTTGCCCCCCAGCTTCACGAGTCCCTGCGGGTTGTTGAAGCTCGCGACGGCGATCTTCCCGAGCAGGACGCTCTGGTCGGGTCCGAGCGCCGCCTGCACGGTGCCATCGCTCAGCACGAACACGTTGTCCACCGTCCCGGCGGGCGAACCGTTCTGGGTCTTGGACGCAGTCGCAGACGCCGTGCCATACCCGGTGAGCGTGGCGACGCCGGTCTGTCCCGTGATGTCCCACGTGATCGCGCTGGCCGCGGCCCCGCTGGCCCAGCCGGGTGTCGTGAACGCCACGTCGAAGTCGCCGTCGCCGGGCAGGGACCCGCCGCCACTGGCGCCGCCCCCTGTCGTGACCGCGGAGAGTGCGCCGGTCCCGTCGAAGGCGATCGACCCGCTGCCCAGCGGGACGCGAACCCCGGGCGTGCCGCCCGCGATGTCCGCGCCGTCGACGCTGATGCCGTAATCCCACGTCTGCACGCCGGTCTTCGTGTAGCTCACGGTGACGGTGTGTGCGGCGCCGAGCGCGTCGTACACCCGCACGCTCGTGAGGAACGTGGCGCCGGTGGCGGCTGAGGCGTCGAGGTTGGTGGTCGTCTGGAACTGGGTCGTGGCGACGGCCGGCCGGAGGACGCCGGGAGGCACGACGATCTCGCCGAGCGGGCCGCCCGTGACGACCGCGTTCCGCGAAGCGTCGAGCTGCGTCCATCCCATGACGGGCGACCCGTCCGCCGCCACGAGCCGGCCGTTCTTGTCGAAACCGAAGCTGCCGTCGCGCGTGTACCCCGGGTTGTTGCCGCCGATCACGAAGAACCCGTTGCCCTGGAGGGCCACGTGGGTGGGCTGGCCCGAGAGCTCCGCCGCGCCTTGCGTGAACACCGGCGAGATCGCGCCGGTGACCACGCCCAGACCGATCTGCGCGGGGTTGGCACTGGCCGCCCCGCCCGCCTGGCTCACGAGGTCGACGAAGTTGACGGTGCTGGCCTTGAAGCCCACCGTGTTGAGGTTGGCGAGGTTGTTGCCGATGACGCCGAGGTACGCGGCGTGCGCGTTGAGGCCCGACAGTCCGGCAGAGAACGTCCCGATTCCCATCAGCGATCTCCTTGGCGACGAAGGGCGGCGCTAGGTCGTCGGCTCCGAGGTCGGCGCCAGCGCGGTGAAGGCGGCAGCCATGGTTGTCACGGCCGTCGAGATCTCGGTGAGTTTCTCGAGCTGGCTGAATTGCGCCAGCTGCGCGATGAACTCGGTGTCCTGCATCGGCTTGGTGGGATCCTGGTGCTGGAGCTGCGTGAGGAGCAGGCGCAGGAAGGCGTCCTGCCCCAGGCTGGCCGCGCGGCCGTAGGGGGACGCCGCGGTTGCGTTGGCCGCGGCTCCGGCACCACTCGTCGCTTCGATCGTCACGCCCGTCCTCCCATCCGCGACCGCTCGAATCGCACGGCCGCCAGTTCGTCGATGACCTGCTGCTCGCGCCTGGCCGCGGCGCTCGTCCACGCGGCCTCGGCCCGGTCGCGGAGACGCTCGAGCGCCTCGCGCCGCACGCTCGCTGCCCGGGCCGCCTCGGCGGAGTGAGTCACCTCCGCCTCGCACGCGAGGAGCGCGGACCGTGCGCACGCCGCGCGCTGCCGCTCGTGAGCAATCCAATTCCGATACCAGATCCGCCTGGCGATCTCGCCCGCCTGCGCGTCCTCGCTGGTGGCCCGCTCGAGGGCATCGACGAGCGACGACTCCGCGGCAGCCAGGTCACGCGCCGCCTGTGCGCGGCGCGATTCCGCCGCCGCGAGATCGCGGCGTGCGTCGTCGTCCTCCCGACGTCGCAGATCGAGTGCGGCTTGAGCGCTGAAGACGAATCGCATTCGGCCGATTCCTGCAGTGCGGGCTCAGCGCCAGGTGACGCTGGACCGACCCCTGCGTCCGGGCCGCCGCCCGATTCCACCAGTCATACGGCCTCGAGTGCCGCGATCGCGGCGTCGAAGCCATGGGACTCTTCCATCGGCTGCCGCAGGAACGCGTCGATGGACGGCTCCCGTGCGAGCGCGCGATCGAGCCGCTCGTTGTTTCCGGGCACGTACGCACCCACGCTGACGAGGTCACGGTTCGCCCGCACCAGCGCGAGCGCCTCCCGCACCGAGTTGGCCCGCATCCGGTGCCCCACCGTTGCGACATCGGGCATCGTGCGGCTCACGCTCTCCAGCACGTCGATGGCCGGGTAGTGATTGGCCCCGGCGAGCTGGCGTGACAAGACGACGTGCCCGTCGAGAATCGCCCGGACGTGGTCGGCGATCGGCTCGGTTGTGTCATCGCCCTCGACGAGCACGGTGTAGAAGCCGGTGATGGAGCCGCGGCCGCGGAGGTTGCCGGCCCGTTCGAGCAGCGTCGGCAGCATGGTGAAGACGGAGGGCGGGTACCCTTTGGCGGTCGGAGGCTCGCCGGCAGCCAGTCCCACCTCTCGCTGCGCGGTCGCGAGCCGCGTGACGGAGTCCATCAGCAGCAGGACGTGCAGACCCTGGTCGCGGAAGTACTCCGCGATTGCGGTGGCCGCGTGGGCTGCGCGCAGCCGCATCAGCGGCGGCGTGTCGGACGTCGAGACGACAACGATTGACCGGCGGAGACCGTCAGGCCCCAGGTCGTGCTCGAGGAAGCTGCGGACCTCGCGTCCGCGTTCGCCCACCAGGGCGATCACCGTCAGGTCGGCCGCCGTGCCGCGCGCCATCATGCCGAGCAGCGTGCTCTTGCCGACCCCGCTGCCGCCGAACACCCCCACGCGCTGCCCGCGGCCGCAGGTGAGCAGCCCGTCGATGGCGCGCACCCCCGTGCCGAGCGGCGTCACGACGGGATCGCGAGCGAGCGGATTGAGGGGCGGAGGATGCAGGAGGTAGGACTGCGCGGTCGCCACGGGGCCGGCGCCGTCGATTGGCTGGCCCAGTCCGTCGATTACCCGGCCGAGCAACGCGGGACCAACGCCGATGGCGGCGCGCCCGTCACGCGCCACGACGTGATCGCCCGGCCGGATGCCGGCGGTGCCGCCGAGCGGCACGGTCTGCAGGAGTCCGTCGCGAAACCCCACGACCTCAAGGGCGAGCGCCGGGCCGCCCGCGGCGGGCACGAGATCACACAGTTCGCCGACAGCGGCTCTGGG
>Ga0114939_10002123_pt1 | contig 15049 bp, 14 predicted proteins | sample AshMeaCrysSpring_FD_87196 | JGI IMG/M metagenome (GOLD analysis project Ga0114939, IMG submission 87196) | Groundwater microbial communities from Big Spring, Nevada to study Microbial Dark Matter (Phase II) - Ash Meadows Crystal Spring | ecosystem: Environmental > Aquatic > Deep subsurface >... | reverse complement strand
CTCGGCGAGCCGGCGCTCGAGGTGGTCGACGAGACGGCCGTCGTCGACGCGGCCATCGGCGGCGAAGGGCGTGATCGTCGCGCACGACAGGCCGAAGCGGTCGGCGGACGCGCGCATCACGGGCACGGCGGAAGCGGTCATCGTCGACATGCTAGTGACTCACTGCCGGTGCGGCAAGGCAGGTCGCCGTGTCGCGGTTCCCGGCGCGAGTGCGGGCGCGGCGCATCGCGCAGCACAGGACGGCGCGGTGCCGGCGCAGCGCCTGTGAGCCGGCTCGCGCGGCGGCATCGTCACAACTTCGGGATTCGCAGCGTCTTGCTGATCATCAGCGTACCGGAGAGCACGAACAGCAGCGACAGCGGATGCAGCGTCGCGGGGCCGAGCGTCCACGCGCCGCCGACGATGGCCTCGCCGATCCGCCCCTGCCACGCCGCCCAGGCGAGCACCGCGACGATGACGATGGAGGTCGGGATTGGCGTGCCCTCGAAATACCGGACCTTGTCGCCGCCGCCGGAGAGCGTCTCCGCGGTGACGTTGTAGCGCGCGAGCCGGCTCACGCCGCAGCAGACGAAGTAGATCAGGGCCGCCCAGTCCCAGCCGCCGTCGAGCCCCGCCGCAAACCCGAGCGCGGCCGGCGCGACGCCGAAGGAGATCACGTCGGCGAGCGAGTCCAACTCGCGGCCGAGCACCGAGTGCTCCCTGCGGGCGCGGGCGATGCGCCCGTCCAGCACGTCCAGCACGAACGCGGCAGGGGCGAGCGCCGCGGCGGCGTAGAACCAGCCGATGCCCGAACCGGAAACGTAGGCCATGGCGCAGAAGATCGCCGCGACGCCGCAGGCGGCGTTGCCCAGGGTGAAGAAGTCCGCGAGGTGGAAGCCCCGGAGCATCGAGAAGTGGCGGGGCGGTTCGCGCGATCCGGTGTTCATCGTGGGTGGCGTGCGTGGCGGTCGGTCGGGAAGGGCCCGGCAGGCGGCATGAGCGGGGTCGCGGGTGGCGGGCCCCGGCGAGCCCGTTGGCGCCGCGCTCCCGGCGGTCTCTCGACACGGTAGCATGACGCGGTACGCGCAGCGTGCCCCCCGGATGCCGCAGTCTTCCCCGCACCCTCAGGAACTCGTGGCCGCTCCGCCCCCACGGACGCTGGGCAGCCGCGGCGTCGTCGTGTCCGCGCTGGGCTTCGGCGGCGCGCCGCTCGGCGACCTCTACGGCGAGCTCGACGACGCCGTGGCGATCGCGGCGGTCGAGGCAGCCGCCCGTGCCGGCGTCACGCTGTTCGACACCGCGCCGCTTTACGGTCGCGGGCTTTCCGAGCACCGCATCGGTACCGCATTGCGCCGCCGGCCCCGCGCGAGCTTCGTGCTGTCGACGAAGGTCGGCCGCGTCTACGCGCCCGCGCCGCGCGGGGTGCGCAACCGCGAGGGCTACGCCGGCGGTCTGCCGTTCGAGGGGCGCTTCGACTACAGCCGCGACGGCTGCCTGCGCTCCCTCGAGCAGTCGCTGCTGCGCCTCGGCCTGGCCTCGGTGGACATCGCGCTCGTCCACGACCTCGACCCGTGGGCGCACGGCGATGCGCTCGACGAGCGCGTCCGCGAGGTGCTGGACGGCGCCTGGCGCGCGCTCGCCGAGCTTCGCGCGCAGGGCGTCGTGAGGGCGATCGGGCTCGGCGTGAACGACGCCGGCGTCTGCGAGCGCTTCGCCCGGGAGACCGACCCGGACTGCGTGATGCTGGCCGGGCGCTATTCGCTCCTCGAGCAGCCGGCGCTCGCGTTCCTGGAGCTCGCGAAGGAGCGAGGCATCGGCGTGATGCTGGGCGGCGTGTTCAACTCCGGCATCCTCGCCACCGGGGCCGTGCGAGGCGCGAAGTACGACTATCGCGACGCGCCGCCCGACGTGCTCGCGCGCGTGCGCCGCATCGAGACCGTGTGCCAGGCGCACCACGTCGCGCTCGCGCATGCGGCGGTGCAGTTCCCGCTCGGCCACCCCGCAGTGTCGTCGGTAGTCCTCGGCGCGGTCACGCCGACGGAAGTAGCGCGCAACCTCGAGGCGTTCGCGCGCCCGGTGCCGGCGGCGCTGTGGCGCGACCTCGTCGCCGAACGCCTGCTATCCGCCGACGCGCCCGTTCCGCGATGATCGACGCGCACCAGCACTTCTGGCGCCTCGGCCGCGGCGACTACGGCTGGCTCACGCCCGAGCTCGCGCCGATCTTCCGCGACTTCGGGCCCGGCGACCTCGCGCCGATCCTCTCGCGCCACGGCATCGAGCGCACGATCCTCGTGCAGGCGGCCCCGACGCTCGCCGAGACCGCGTTCCTGCTCGACATCGCGCGCACCACCCCCTTCATCGCAGGCGTCGTCGGCTGGGTCGACTTCGACGCGCCGGATGCCCCGGACGTCGTCGCCCGCCTCGCCGGGGATCCGGGCCTCGTCGGGTTGCGGCCGATGGTACAGGACATCGCCGACGACGACTGGCTCCTTCGACCCGCGCACGCGCCGGTTTTCGAGGCAATGGTGGCCCACGGCCTCGTCTTCGACGCGCTGGTGCTGCCGCGGCACCTGCCACGCCTTGCGCGCGTGCTGGAGCGCCACCCGGAACTCGCAGTGGTGGTGGACCACGGCGCGAAGCCGGCGATCCGCGCGGGAACGATCGACGCGTGGCGCGCAGGCATGAGCGCGGTGGCGGCGCATCCGCGGACGTACTGCAAGCTCTCCGGTCTCGTCACCGAGGCGCCGGCCGGCGCCGGGCTCGACGTTCTCGCCCCCTACGTCGACACGCTGCTCGCGTTGTTCGGCCCCGGTCGACTGCTCTGGGGCAGCGACTGGCCGGTGGTGGAACTCGCCGGAGGCTACGATCGCTGGCGCGCGCTCGCGCTCGGGGCGCTCGCCGGCCTCCCCCCCGCCGCACACGCCGAGGTGCTGGGCGGCACGGCCGAGCGCGTCTACCTCTCCAGTAAGTAGGGTCGGCACGCCAACGGGACGACCGGAAATTCGAGTCTGACCCCAATCAACTTCCCGCGTTGTCCCAGAACGGCGCGCGCATCTCGCGCTTCAGCGTCTTGCCGGCCGCGTTGCGCGGAAAGTCGTCCATGACGATCACGCGGTCGACTCGCTGGTAGCGTGCGTCGACACGGGCGTTGATCCAGTCGCGAAGCTCGCCGGCCGTCGCCGCCGCCCCGGGCTTCAGCACGACGGCGGCCACCGGCGTCTCGCCCCACTTGGTGTGCGGAATGCCGAACACGGCGACCTCGCGCACCTCCGGATGCCGCGCGGCGACCTCCTCGACGTCCTTCGGGTAGACCTTCACGCCGCCCGAGTCGATCATGTCCTTCTTGCGGTCGACGAGGAACAGGAAGCCCTCCTCGTCGACGTAACCCAGGTCGCCCGTGTAGAGCCAGCCGTCGCGAAGTGCGGCGGCGGTCAGGTCCGGGCGATCGAGGTAGCCGGGCATCGTGATCGGACCCCGCCCGACGATCTCGCCGACGCCCCCGGGGGCAAGGTCGCGCCCATCCTCGCCGACGATGCGCATCTCGAAGAACGGCGGTGGCACGCCGACGCTTCCCGCCTTGCGCGTCGCGTCGTCGCGGTCGAGGATCGTGACGAAGCCCTCGGTGAGGCCATAGAGCTCGTAGAAGCGGTCCGGCAAGAGGCGCAAGAGCCGCTCCTTGTGCTCGACGTGCAGCGGCGCGCCGAGCGAGAGGATGCACTCGAGCGACGAGAGCCGCGCCGGGTCGAAGCCGCGGGCGTTGAGGATCGCGATGATCTGCGCGGGGACGAGCATCGTGTGCGTGACGCGCTCGCGCTCGACCGCGTCGATGAAGGCCTCGGCGTCGAACGCGCGGTGCAGCACGTAGGTCGCGCCGTTCATGAACGCCGGGAACATCGTCACCATCGCGCCATTGAAGACGATCGCGCCCGAGTGCAATACCACCGACCCGGACGACATCCGCCAGGCGTTGGACAGGAGCGCCGCGTACATCGCGCGGATGAAGTGGGTGTGGCAGATGCCCTTCGGCCGCCCGGTCGTGCCGCTCGTGTACATCACCGTCAGGAGGTCGCCGGCCTCGACGCGCGCCTCCGGCGCCACGGCCGGCGACGCCTCGCGAAGCGTCGCGAACGCGAGCCAGCCCGCGGCCTCGTCCGACGGCGACGGGTCGGCCAGCACCCACGCCGGAGCCGGCTGCGCCGCCGGCCCGGTCCGCACCGCGTCGAGCATCGGCACCTGCTCGCTCGCGCCGAGCACGACGCGCGGTTTCGCGTCGGCAAGGAGCGAGGCGAGCCCGGAAGCGTTTAGGAGCGGCGACAGCGGCACGATCGCCGCGCCGAGTTTCGCGCACGCCCAGTAGGTGGCGATGAGCGCGAGCGAGTTCCCCAGCACCGTCGCGACCCGGTCGCCGCGCGCGACGCCCAGCGTGACCAGTGCGTTGGCCCAGCGGTTGACGTACGCGTCGAACTCCCGCCACGACAGGCGCGCCTCGTGCCCGCCGGCCGGCGCGACCACCGCGATGTGGTGAGGCCGGTAGCGCGCGTGGCGCGCGGGCAGGCTGCCCAGCACCAGGCTGTTGGTGGCGATCGGCGTGTCCATGGCAGGTTCCTCCGACGTTCCTGTGCGATGCCGCGCGGGCTTCGGTCAAAGGCGCCGGCGCGCGTCCGCGAGCCGGAATCCGGGGCCGCTCGCCCCGGCGTCGGTCGAGAGCGCAAGCACCTTGAAGAGCTCGCCCATTTCGGCCGGCGAGAGGAGCTTCTGCACGGCGGACGCGGCGCGAAGATAGTCCGCCGACGCTGGCGGGCCCACCGCCGCGAGGCGGTCGAGGATGCCGCAGGAGAGCAGGAAGCCCGCCTGCGTCGCGAACCCCACGACCGCGAGGCCGCCGCGAACGCCCGCCTCGGCGACCGCGGTGAAGTCGATGTGCGCGGTGAGATCGGAGAGCCCGGGCCACAGCAGCGGATCGGCGTGCGCGCGGTGCCGGTAGTGCCCCATCAGCGTGCCCGAGTCGCGCTGGGGGTGGTAGAACTCGCTGCGCGGGAAGCCGTAGTCGATCGCCAGAAGGGTCCCCTCGCCGGCCCGGCGCGCCACCTCCTCGACCAGCGCCTCGGCCGCGGGGTTGACCTCGCTCGCGTAGTCGATCGCTTCGGGAAAGCGCGCCTCGCCGAGCGAGCGCATGCGTCCGTCCGCAAGCGGTCGGTCCTCGATCGCCAAGACCCCGCCCCGAAGCACGACGCCGCGCTCGAACCACCGGCCGTCACGGCGCACGAGCACGTGCGGCGGCACGGCGTCGAGCACCTCGTTCATCACGACGACGCCGTCCCAGCGCGCGGGCAGCGCCTCGATCCACTCGACGCGCCCGGCGAGCGCAGGCGCCTGCTGCGCAAGCGTCGCGCGCTGCCGCTCGCGAAGCTCCGGCGAGACCTCGAGGATCGCGTAGCGGCGCGGCAGTCGTCCGGCAGCTTCGAGGCCGCAGAGCAGGTCCACCGCGAGCCGTCCGGTGCCCGCACCGAGCTCGATCACGTCGCCGCCGTGGCGCCGGAGATGGGCGGCGACCTCGACCGCGAGCGCCGCGCCGAAGAGCGGCGTCAACTCCGGGGCGGTGACGAAGTCGCCCGCGGCGCCGAACTTGCGCGCCCCTGCGACGTAGTAGCCGAGCCCCGGTTCGTAGAGCACGAAGCGGACGTACGCCTCCAGCGCGATCCAGCCGCCCGCCTTCGCGATCCGCCGCGACAGCGCCTCCACCACCTTCGCGCTGTGGGCGCGGGCGGCGGCGTCGGGCTCGGGAAGGGTCGCGGCGATGGGCAAGGCAGCGTCGGTCCGGACGCGCGGCGGCGGCGCGCGCCCGCGCTGTGCTAGTGTACGTAAGCCGCCGTCGTCCCGGCGCGGCTGACTGCCCGAGCCCCATCAAGTCCCGGAGCGCGCACGTGCACGGCAAGGTCGTACTCATCACCGGCGGCGCGAGGCGGGTCGGCGCCGCGATCAGCCGACGCCTGCACGCGGCCGGCGCAAGCCTGATGCTGCACTATCGCGCCTCCGCCGGCGAGGCGCGCCTGCTGCAGGCCGAGCTCAACGGCGTGCGCGCCGGCTCGGTCGCGCTGATCCAGGCCGACCTCCTCGACGTGGGCAAGCTCGCGTCGCTGGTCGACCAGACGCTCGCGACGTTCGGCCGCCTCGACGGGCTGGTCAACAACGCATCGTCGTTCTTCCCGACGCCGGTCGGCGACATCACGCCGGCCGCCTGGGAGGACCTGATCGGCACCAACCTGCGAGCGCCGCTGTTCCTCTCCCAGGCGGCGGCGCCCGCGCTCAAGCGCACGCAGGGCGCGATCGTCAACATCACCGACATCCACGCCGAGCGCCCGCTCAAGGGCTACGTCGTCTACACGGCGGCGAAGGCCGGCCTCGCGGGGCTCACCCGCTCGCTCGCTCGCGAACTCGCGCCGGACGTGCGCGTCAACGCGGTCGCGCCCGGCCCGATCCTGTGGCCGGACGACGGCCAGTTCGACGAGCTGTCCCGCCAGCGCATCGTCTCGCACACGCCGTTGAGGCGCGAGGGCTCCCCCGACGACATCGCCCGGGCCGTGCACTTCCTGCTCGCCGATGCGCCCTATGTGACCGGCGAGACGATCGCGGTCGACGGCGGCCGCCACATGGCGATCTGATCGCGCGGGCGATGCGCTCGCTGGCCGTCCGCTTGTCCGGCGCGAGCGCAGCCGAGCTGCCGGCGGCGCTTTGGTCGTTCGCCTGCTTCTTCTGCCTGCTCGCGGGCTACTACGTGCTGCGCCCGATCCGCGACGAGATGGCGATCCAGGTCGGGCAGGCTCGGCTGCACGAGCTCTTCACCGCGGTCTTCGTGACCATGCTCGCCGTCGCGCCGCTGTTCGGCTGGCTCACGAGGACGTTCCCGCGCAAGAGGCTCCTGCCGTGGCTGTACGCGTTCTTCGTCGCCAACCTCCTCGGCTTCTTCGCGATCTTCGAGGCCGGCGGCACGCAGGACGGCCCGGTCGCGCGGGCGTTCTTCGTCTGGGTGTCGGTGTTCAACCTTTTCGCGGTCAGCATCTTCTGGAGCCTGATGGCGGACCTCTTCGACACGGCGCAGGCGAAACGCCTCTACGGCTTCATCGCCGCAGGCGGCACCGCCGGGGCGCTCGCGGGCCCCTCGCTCACCGCGCTGTTCGTGACGCTCGTCGGCGCGAAGGGCATGCTGCTGGTCTCCGCCGGCTTCCTGTGCGTCACCATCCTGGCGGTGATCCGGCTGCGGGCGTGGGCCGCCCGTACCGGCGCCAGCGGCACCGCCGAGGAGGCGCCGATCGGAGGCAGCATCTGGGCGGGGCTCACCGACGTCGTGCGCTCGCCCTATCTGCTCGGCATCTGCCTCTTCCTGTTCGCCTATTCGCTGCTGTCGACGTTCCTCTACTTCCAGCAGGCTGCGCTCGTTCCGGCGGCGATCAGGGACAGCGCCGAGCGCACGCGCCTCTTCGCGCTGGTCGACTTCGCGGTGAACGTGCTGACGCTGGCGATGCAGGTGTTCGCCTTCGGGGCGCTGATCTGCAGGCTCGGCACGACGTTCATGCTCTGCGCGATGCCCGTGGTCTCGATCGTCGGATTCGTCGCGCTCGCGCTCGCGCCGGGGCTCGCGACACTGGTCGCGTTCGGCATCGTGCGCCGCGCCGGCGAGTACGCGGTGTCGAAGCCCGCGCGCGAGACGCTGTTCAACGTCCTGCCGCCCGAGCAGAAGTACAAGGCCAAGAACGTCATCGACACGCTGGTGCACCGCTTCGGCGACACGTCGTCGACGTGGATCTTCGCGGGGCTCCGTGGCGCGGGGATGTCGCTCGGCACGATGACCTGGCTCGCCGCGCCCGTCGCCGGCGCGTGGCTCGGCGTGGCGAGCTGGCTGGGACGTCAGCACCGCGAGCGCATGGCCGCCCCGAAACCGGCGTCGAAACCGGGGTCAGACTCGAATTTGCGGAACTCGGAAACTCGAGTCTGACCCTAGTTTCGGGCGCGCACCGCTGCGGCGATGCGCTCGAGATACGGATCGACGATGCCGTGCGAGATCAGCGCGACGCGGGTGCGCTCGAGGTAGTCGCGCGAGCTGCCGAGGTGCCCGCAGGCGGTGGCGATCACGTCGGCCAGGCGTTCAGGCGGAAGCGCCCCGGCGTACTGCGGGTGGTCGCGCTTGACGACGAACGCGAGCGCGACGATCGGCCGACCTTCGGATTGCAGCGCGACCCAGCGCGGTTCGTAGCTCCCCACGACCATCTCCCGGCGCCACAAGAGGTGCAGCTCGTCGATCGCGGCCGGCGCCGGGAGCCTATAGGCCACGCCTCGGCACGCCCCGCCCGGCATCAGTCCGAGCACCAGCCCCGGCGCGCCCGGCACGCCGCGCGCGGCGAGCGACCACAGGCAGAAGCGCCGGTGGTAGCCGCGCAGCAGCGCAGCGCGGCTCTCCGCGATCGGGAAGATCGGGTTCCACAGCAGCGACCCGTAGGCGAACACCCACCAGCCCGCCCCTTTCGGCCGCGCGGCGAGCGTCGCATCGAGCGACTGCGACAGCGCCTCGTCGCACAGCGTGCGCCCGGGATCGACGGCGGCCTGGTAGATCGCCCGCATCTTGCCGGCCTCGAGGTCGTGCCGCGACAGTCCCGCCGCGGTGGGGACCGACGCCGCTTGACCGGCCTCGCGCCCACCGGGCCCCGCCTTGCGGCGACCTTGCTCCGCGTCACTCATCGTCGAGACGTGCGAGCGCGCGCACGACCTCCGCCTTGCCGCGCCGGCGTTGCGCCTTGCGGCTCTCCTGGTGCGCGTGACCCTTGCCGAGGAGCGGCGAGCGGCCCAGCGGGTTGCGCGGCTTGGGCACGACCGGGGGATGCTTCTTTGCGCGCTTCATGGAAGACGGTCAACGCGCGACGCGTCGTCGCGGACTACGCGAGCCCCTCGAAAGGCAGCCGCGCCTCGCACCACGCCGCGACCGCGAGCAGCCGGGCGTCCTCCCCGGGCGCGGCGAGGAGTTGCATGCCGAGCGGCAGGCCGCGCGCGTCGCAACCGACGGGCAGCGTGATCGCCGGCGCCCCGAGCAGCGAGGCGAGCGTGCAGCACGACGGATCGCCGGTGCCGTCGAGCCCCGCCGGCGCGGCGCCGGTCGTCGGCGGCGCTATCAGCGCGTCATAGTGCGACAACCAGTCGGTCGCCGCCGCGATCATCGCCCGGCGACCCGCCATTGCACGCGCGTAGGCATCACCGGCAATGCCGCGGCCCTCGTCGAGGGCGGCATTGAGCGCCGCCGAGAGCTGCGGCCGCGCGCGATCCTGAAGCGCGCCGAGGTTCGCCGCCGCTTCGTGGAGCATGATCGCGCGGTGCACGCGCGCGGCCTCGGCAAGCGCGTCGGGCAATGCCACCGCGACCACCTCGGCACCGGCGGCGCGCAGCCGCGCCGCTGCCTCGTCAAGCGCCGCATCGGCGTCCGCGCCGACGCTCGTCCAGGGGAACCCCGCGAGGAACGCGAGCCGCGGCGGACGCGAAAGCGCGGGATCCGCACCGGGAAGCGTCGAAACGGACAACGGCGCGGCGAGGAGCGCCGCATCGGCGACGCTGCGCGTGAACGTGCCGAGGGTGTCGAGCGTCTGGCTGAACAGGCCCACGCCGTCGAAGGGAATCGCGCCCAGCGTCGGCTTGAAGCCGACGACGCCGCAGAACGCGGCCGGCCGGATCACCGAGCCGTTGGTCTGCGTGCCGAGCGCCGCCGGCACCTGCCGCGTGGCAACCGCCGCCGCCGATCCCTGCGACGAGCCGCCCGGCGTGTGCACGGCATTCCACGGATTGCGCGTCTTGCCCGGGTGCAGGAAGGCGAGTTCGGTGGTCACGGTCTTGCCGAACACATAGCCGCCTGCGGCCGCGAGGCGACTCACGCACGCCGCATCGCGCGCCGGCACGAAGTCGGCGAAAGCCGGGGAGCCCATGCGCGTCGGCAGCGTCGTCGTGTGGACGATGTCCTTCACGCCGACCGGCGCGCCGAACAGCGGGCCGCGCGCGGCGACCGGAACGGCGTCCAGGCGGGTCGACTCGCACAGCACGCGCTCGCGGTCGAGGGCGGCCCACGCGCCGACGGCCGCGTCGGTCGCGTCGATGCGATCGAGCAACGCCTGCGCGTAGTCGCGCACGGCGAGACGCCCGTCGCGCATCGCGGCGAGCGCCTCGGCGAGCGAGAGCGCGTCAAGCGGCCTCATCGCGTGAGACCCGCGGTCGCGCCGGGCGCGCGCCACTCGGCTCCACGACGATCGTCGCGCGGCAGGAACGGCTCGAGCGCCCGGTTGAGGAAGCGCCGCCCGAGCGGCGTCGCGACGATGCGCGATGGATCCGGGTCGAGGAGGCCGCGGCGCGCGCCCTCCTCGAGCGCGCGGGAGACGATGGCGAGCGGGCAGCCGGTGCGCTCGGCGAACATCGCCGAAGGCACGCCGTCGGCGAGGCGCAGGGCGTTCAGCATGAACTCGAAGCCGACCTCGTCGCGTGCGACCTCGCGCCGCTCGAGCACCGCGTCCCCCGCGGACACGCCCGCGAGGTACTGCCGGGGCTGCTTCATGCGCACCTCGCGGACGATGCGGTCGGGAAACGACACCTTCGCGTGCGCCCCGGCGCCGACGCCGAGGTAGTCGCCGAAGCGCCAGTAGTTGACGTTGTGTGCGCACTCGCGGCCGGGCTTCGCGTAGGCGGACACCTCGTAGCGCCGGTAGCCCGCGCCGGCGAGCCGCGAGGCCACGTGCTCCTGCATGTCGGCGGCGAGGTCGTCGTCGGGCAGTTCCGGCGGGGGCGCGTGGTGGAAGGCGGTGTTCGGCTCGATCGTCAGCTGGTAGAACGACAGGTGCGGCGTGCCGAACGCGATCGCGGCGGCGAGATCGGCCTCGCACTCCTCAAGCGTCTGGCCGGGAAGCGCGAACATGAGGTCCAGGTTCACGTTCCCGAAGATCGTGACCGCGGCCTCGGCGGCGCGCCGGGCCTCGTCGGCATCGTGCACGCGCCCCAGCGCCGCGAGATGCTTCGGCGAGAAGCTCTGCACGCCGAGCGAGAGGCGATTCACGCCCGCGGCGAAGTAGCCTGCGAAGCGCGCCCGCTCGAACGTGCCGGGATTGGCCTCCAGCGTCACCTCGGCGTCGGCGACGAGCGGCAGCCGCGCGCGCAGCCCCGACAGCAGCCGGTCGATCGACGCCGGCGCGAACAGGCTCGGCGTGCCGCCGCCGATGAACACGGTGCCGACCGTGCGGCCCCACACCCCCGGCAGGGCGGTCTCGAGATCGGCGAGGAGGGCGTCGACGTACGCCGCCTCGTCGATCGCGCCGCGCGACTCGTGCGAGTTGAAGTCGCAGTAGGGGCACTTGCGGATGCACCAGGGCACGTGCACGTAGAGCGACAACGGGGGCAGCGCGGCGAAGCGCGGCCCCGGCGCCACGGCGAGCGCGGCACGGCTCACGCGCCCTCCTCCGCGAGCCGGGCGATCAGCGCGCGCATCGCCTTGCCGCGATGCGAGAGCTCGTTCTTGCGCTCGAGCGGCAGCTCGGCCCCGGTGAGCCCGGTCTCGAGGTCCTCGAAGTGCGGGTCGTAGCCGAAGCCACCGCTGCCGCGCGGCACGTCGACGATGCGGCCGTACCAGCGGCCCTCGGCGACAATCGGCTCGGGATCGTCGGCGTGGCGCACCAGCACCAGCACGCAGGCGTAGTGCGCGCGGCGGTCGGCGACGCCGGCGAGCGCCTGCACGATTTTCGCGTTGTTGCTCGCGTCGGACCTGGGCTCCCCCGCGTAGCGCGCGCTCTGAACGCCGGGCGCGCCGCCGAGTGCCCGCACGCAGACGCCCGAGTCGTCGGCGAGCGCCGGCAGCTTCGCGATCGCGCTCGCGTGACGCGCCTTGGCGAGCGCGTTCTCCAGGAACGTGGCGTGCGGCTCGTCGGCCTCGGGGATGCCGAGGCTCGCCTGCGTCACCACCTCGATGCCGAGTGGCGCCAGGAGCCGGCGGAACTCGCGCAGCTTGCCCTCGTTGCCCGACGCCAGCACCAGCCGCGAAACTGGGGTCAGACTCGAGTTTTCGCCGATCGTGCGCGAAACTGGGGTCAGACTCGAGTTTTCGCCGATCGTGGATGCGCGTCGGGTCATGCTCGGCGACTCCGGAGTTCGGCGGACGCGCCGGAGTGCGGAGTAGAAAAGTCGAGTCCGACCCTACTTTCGTCGCCCATCGCCGCGAAAGTGGAGTCTGACCCCAATTACGCCAATTACGGTCAGGCGGAGAGCAGGCCGAGCGCCTGCTCCTGCTCGGCGATCAGGTGCGCGATGCCGGTCTCAGCCAGGGCGATCAGCGCGTCGAACTGCGCGCGCGTGAAGGGCGCGCCCTCGGCGGTGCCCTGCAGCTCGACGAAGCCGCCGGCGCCGGTCATCACCACGTTCATGTCCGTCTCGCAGGCGGAGTCCTCGGCGTAGTCGAGGTCGAGGACCGGCACGCCGTCGACGACGCCGACCGACACCGCGGCGACGAAGTCCTTGAGCGGCTCGCCCGCGACGAGGCCCTGCTCCCGGCACCAGCGCAGCGCGTCGGCGAGCGCGACGCACGCGCCGGTGATCGCGGCGCAGCGGGTACCGCCGTCGGCCTGCAGCACGTCGCAGTCGACGCGAATCGTGCGCTCCCCGAGGAGCGCGAGGTCGGTGACCGAGCGCAGGCTCCGCCCGATCAGCCGCTGGATCTCCTGCGTGCGCCCCGACTGCTTGCCCTCGGCCGCCTCGCGCCGCGTGCGCGTGTGGGTCGATCGCGGCAGCATCCCGTACTCGGCGGTGAGCCAGCCCTGCCCCGTCCCCTTGAGGAACGGCGGCACGCCGTCCTCGACGCTCGCGGTGCACAGCACTTGGGTGTCGCCGGCCGAGATCAGTACCGAGCCCTCGGCGTGACGCGTGTAGCCGCGTGCGATGCGCACGTTGCGCAGTTCGTCGGCGCGGCGGCCGGAAGGACGATTGGACATGCTCGGGGACTTTCGAAGTGAATCAGCGGATTATAGCGACCGGGCCCGCGCGCCCTGCGGGTCGCGCCCCGCGGCGATCTCCGCGAGCGCCGCGTCGAGCGGCCAGCGCGGCGTCCAGCCGGTGCCTTCGCGAAACGACGTGGTGTCGACCTCCAGCGAGCCCGCGAGGCGCGCGACGGCGGCGCCGCGGCCGAACGCCAGTCCGGCCGCCCGCAACAGCGGCACCGGCAGCGCGCTCAGCCGGGGCTTCACGCGCCACGCGGCGGCGATCGCGCGAACGAGGTCGGGCGTCGAGACGCTCTCGGCATCCGCGACGTAGTGCACCCCCGGCGGCATGTGCGGCACGTCGAGCATCGCCTCGATCGCGTCGAGCAGGTTGCCGAGGTAGAGCAGGCTGCGACGGTTGCGGATCGACGCGAGCGGCAGGGGCTTTCGCGCGCGCACGGCGGCGAGAAGCCGCGCGAAGTTGCCGCGCGCGTGCCTGCCGTAGACGAGCGGCAACCGCAGCGCAGCGGCCGCCATCGGCGTGCCCGCGGCCGCGTCGAAGAGCGCCCGCTCGGCCGCGAGCTTGCTGCGCCCGTACGCGTCCTGCGGGCGCGGCGGGTCGCCGGGCGCGAGCGGACGTCCCGGCAGGCTCGACTCCGCGGCGGCCTTAACCGAGCTCGCGAGCACGAACCGCCGCACCCCTGCGCGCGCGGCCGCGTGCGCGAGCCTCGCGGTCACGGTCGCGTTCGCGACCTCGTAGGCCAGCTCGACGTCGGCCGCGCCCTCGTCCACCACGTGCGCCCGGCCCGCGAGATGAACGATGGCGAAGGCGCCGCTCACCAGGTCGTCGAGCGCGTCGTCGTCGGCCAGCGCGAGGTCGCCCACCGGCTGCAGGTCGACGGGCATGCCGGCCCTGACTTCGCGGACCGTGCCGATCATCGGGCGCGCCTGCGCCCGCAGCCGCGCCGCCAGCGCCGCGCCGATGAAGCCGGACGCGCCGGTCACGACCACGAGGCCGTCAGTCATCGGGGAGCGCCACCGTGGCCGGCCCGCGACGCGCCCGCCGCGTCAGGCCCACCGCCAGCCGTGCTTGCGGAAGAAGCGCACGCCGCTCTTCACGAAGAGCGCGATGTGCCGGGGCCCCTTGCGCGCCGCCCCGCCACCGTGGTGGCGCACGCGCATCGCCGGGACGTACGCGGTGCGCGCGACGCGATTGAGGCGGATGGTCCAGTCGTAGTCCTCGAAGTAGAGGAAGAACCCCGGGTCGAACCCGCCGGTCGCGTCGACCACGGTGCGCCGCACCAGCATGCACGCGCCCGACATCGCCGGGATGTCGATCACCTCGCGCTCCGGCGCGGCGTCGATGACGTCGCGCATCTCGTAGTGGTCGAGACGGCGCTGGAACAGGCGCCGTACGAACCCCGGCGCGAAGCCGCGCAGCAGCAGGTCGAGCACCGTCGGATAGCGGCGGCAGAGGTACTCCTGCGACTCGCCGTCGCCGCCGCTCACCTCGGGCGCGATCGCGCCGACGTCGGGATGCGTGGCGAGCCAGCGCACGCCGACCGCGATCGCGTCCGGCGCGAGCTCGACGTCGGGGTTCAGCACCAGGTGGTAGTCGGCGCCGGAGCCATGGAGGACCAGGTTGTGCGCGGCGCCGTAGCCGATGTTCGCGTGCCCGTGCAGGAACGCGAGCTGCACCTGGACGTCCTTGAAGCGCGCCTGCGCGAGACGGATCACGTTGCCGGCGACGACCCGGTTGGCGCTGTTGTCGACGAGGGCGATGGCCACGGTGCGCACCGTGCCGTCAGCGCGCGCCGCCTCGATGGCGAGGAGGAGCCGGCGCAGGCACCGGTCGAGGAGCCGCATGTCCGGCCGGTAGGTGACGATCGAAACCTGCAGCGACGCGGGCAGCCGCGGCGAGCCGTCGTTCGCCTGCATCTCGAAGACCCGCGTCAGCGTCACCGCCGCCGCGGGCAGGGGCGGCGGGGTCGCCGACGCCCCGGCACCGCCAGGCGGTACGGCCGCCGGCGCGGCGGCGCCCGGCCGGGCAACCTCCGTCGTTGCCGGTGCGTACGGCCGCCCGGCCG
>Ga0114939_10002122_pt1 | contig 15051 bp, 14 predicted proteins | sample AshMeaCrysSpring_FD_87196 | JGI IMG/M metagenome (GOLD analysis project Ga0114939, IMG submission 87196) | Groundwater microbial communities from Big Spring, Nevada to study Microbial Dark Matter (Phase II) - Ash Meadows Crystal Spring | ecosystem: Environmental > Aquatic > Deep subsurface >... | reverse complement strand
GGCTGGCTCGGCTTGGCGCCCACGGGGCGCGCCATCACGATGCGGGTGATGGACTTCTACTGCGAAGACGGTGGGTTGATCCGCGAGAACTGGGTCCCGATCGACCTGATCGACGTGCTGCGCCAGCTCGACGTGGACGTCCTGGCCCGGGTCCGTGCGCACTTCGCGCCCCGTCGCCGCGCGGGCAAGCTCGGGTAAGTCCCAAGAGCCGATCGCATCGTCGCAACGCAAACTTGCATACGTATGCAAACCGGGTGCCATCGCGCCGGTGCGCGTCGTCCAGGAGCATGCGGACATGATTCGACACCTCAAGCGAGGGAAAGACGCCCAAGGCCGTGCGGCGGATGACGCACAAGTGCGCGCCACGGTCGAGACCATCCTGAAGAACATCGAGCAGCGCGGTGATGCGGCCGTGCGCGAGTACAGCCGCCGTTTCGACCAGTGGGAACCGACCAGCTTTACGCTGGGCCCGGGCGAGATCGAGGCCGCCATCCGCAAGCTCTCGCCGCGCGAGGTGGAAGACATCCGCTTCGCGCAGGCGCAGATCCGCCGCTTTGCCCAGGTGCAGCGCGACAGCATGCGCGACGTCGAGGTGGAGACGCTTCCCGGCGTGATCCTGGGCCACCGCCACATTCCGGTGAACGCCGCGGGCTGCTATGTGCCCGGCGGCAAGTACCCGCTGATCGCCTCGGCCCACATGAGCGTGCTCACCGCCAAGGTGGCGGGCGTGCCGCGTGTCGTGTCCACGGCGCCGCCTTACCAGGGGGCGCCGCATCCGGCCATCGTCGCCGCGATGCACTTCGCCGGGGCCGACCAGATCCTGGTGCTTGGCGGCGTGCAGGCGGTGGCGGCCATGGCCATCGGCACCGAGTCGGTACCGGCGGTGGACATGCTGGTCGGCCCGGGCAACATGTACGTGGCCGAAGCCAAGCGCCAGCTCTACGGGCGCGTGGGCATCGACCTGTTCGCCGGCCCGACCGAGACGCTGGTGATCGCCGACGAGTCGGTCGACGGCGAGATGTGCGCGGTGGATCTGCTGGGCCAGGCCGAGCACGGCCCGACCTCGCCGGCCGTGCTGCTGACCACCTCGGAGAAGCTGGCGCGCGACACCATGGCCGAGGTCGAGCGCCAGCTGAAGATCCTGCCGACCGCGGCCATCGCGTCCAAGGCCTGGGAGGTTTACGGTGAAGTCATCGTCTGCGACAGCGAGGAGGAAATGCTGGCCCAGGCCGACGAGATCGCCTCCGAGCATGTGCAGGTGATGACGCGCGACCCGGACTGGTTCCTGCAGCGCATGACCAATTACGGCGCGCTGTTCCTGGGCCCGCGCACGAACGTCAGCTACGGCGACAAGGTGATCGGCACCAACCATACGCTGCCCACGAACAAGAACGCGCGCTACACCGGCGGCCTGTGGGTAGGCAAGTTCCTCAAGACCTGCACGTACCAGAAGGTGCTGACCGATGCCGCGTCGGCGCAGGTCGGCGAGGTCTGCTCGCGCCTGTGCCACATGGAGAATTTCGCCGGCCATGGCGAGCAGGCCAACCTGCGGGTGCGCCGCTATGGCGAGCGCGGCGAAGTGCCCTGGTACGAGCCGGTACCGGCCAAGGCCGACGCAGGAGCCAGGGCGTGAACACGGCCGCGCTGCCCCGAGGCGCTGCACACCGCGGCACGCGGCGCCCGAGCCCCGCAGGGAACGGAGCGCGCCCACAGCAGGCCGCGCTGACCCGCGGCAACGACCTGAGCAGGACCGTTGAGACCCAGCGCGTGGTCGAGGCCATGGTGGACGGGCTCAACGACCACGACATCGACGGCATGGGGCGATTCTTCGCGCCCGATTTCCGCTGGATGGGCAATGCCGGCTGCGGCACCAAGCGCGGCCTTCGAGAGTTCCAGGATCATTGGCAGCGCCCGTTCCAGGCCGCCTTCTCCGACAAGGTGTGCATCGACGAGGCGCGCATCGTGCAGGGGCAGTGGATGGCCGCCTTCGGCCGCCAGGAGGCCACGCACAGCGGCGAGTTCATGGGCATCGCGCCGACCGGCAAGCGCGTGGAGATCCGCTACATGGACTTCTGGAAGGCGGTCGACGGCAAGATCGTCGACAACTGGGTCAGCGTCGACTTTGCCCATGTGATGCAGCAGCTCGGCGTCGATCCGTTCCAGGGCCAGGGCTGGGAGGCCTACGACCGGGGTGAGCGCCAGGCCCCGTATCCGCCGGGGAAGGCGCCGCGGTGAGCCTGCCGCGCACGCCTTCGATGCGGCTCGACGGCCGCTCGGCGCTGGTCACCGGCGGCAGCAAGGGCATCGGCCTGGCGGCGGCCGCCGCGCTGCTGGAGGCCGGCGCGCACCTGACCATTGTGGCGCGCTCGCAGCCTGAACTGGATGCGGCCGAAGCGGCGCTGCGCGCCCATCGGGCGCAGCCCGATCAACAGGTGCAGGCGCGCCGCCTCGACGTGACCGACCCGCGCGCGGTGGACGCACTCGTCGCGCAGCAGGCGGCCCACCAGCCGTTCGACATCCTGGTCAACAACGCCGGCATGAACCGGCTGAGCCTGCTCGCCGAGATGAACGACGAGGACATCGACGCGCTGCTCGACCTCAACGTCAAGGCGGCGTTCTACGTGGCGCGCGCGGTGGTGCGCGCGCTCACCGCGGCCGGGCGGGGGGGCAGCATCATCAACATGTCGTCGCAGATGGGCCACGTGGGCGGGCCGCGGCGCACGCTGTACTGCGCCACCAAGCACGCCATCGAGGGCATGACCAAGGCGCTGGCCTGGGAGGTGGGGCGCCGGGGCATCCGCGTGAACTCGGTGTGCCCCACCTTCATCGAGACCGACTTCACGGCACGCATGTTCGCCGACCCCGCCTTCAAGGTCTTCGCCTGCGAGAGCACGGCGCTCGGGCGCGTCGGGCGGGTCGAGGAAGTGATGGGTGCAGTCGTGTTCCTGGCCAGTGACGCAGCCAGCCTGATGACCGGCAGCGCACTGATGCTCGACGGCGGCTGGACGGCACGCTGAGCGCAGGACGGTCACCATGACCAGCGTCACCTCCCTCGACGTCGCCCGGCTGGCCCAGGTGTCCCAGTCCGCCGTCAGCCGCGCCTTCACGCCGGGCGCGAGCGTGTCGGACGACATGCGCGCCAAAGTGATGGAGGCCGCGCGCAAGCTCGGCTACCGGCCCAACGCCATCGCCCGCAGCCTGAGCACGCGGCGCAGCCGCATGGTGGCGGTGGTGATGTCCTACCTGGCCAACCAGTTCTATCCGGTCGTGCTGGAGAGGATCTCGCAGCGCATGCAGCGCGAGGGCTACCACGTGCTGCTGTTCATCGCCGACACGCGCGAGGTCGATGCGGTACTGGCCGAGATCCTGCAGTACCAGATCGACGGCGTGGTGCTGGCCTCCACCGTGGTCTCCAGCGGCCTGGCCCTGCGCTGCTCGCAGGCCGGCATTCCGGTCGTGCTGTTCAACCGCACGGTGCGCGACATGCAGGCCACCAGCTCGGTCACCTGCGACAACTACGAAGGCGGGCGGCTGGTGGCGCGGCACCTGCTGGAGACCGGACACGAACGCATCGCCTTCATCGCCGGCATGGAGGACACCTCCACCAACCTGGACCGCGAGAGCGGCTTTCGCGATGCCCTGGCCGAGCACGGCCGGCGCTGCTTCGCGCGCGCGGTGGGCAACTACGACTTCGAGCAGGCCAAGGCTGCCGCGCGGCAGTTGTTCGCCGGCCCGGCGCCCGAACGCCCGGACGCCGTGTTCGTGGCCAACGACCACATGGCCATTGCCGTGATGGACACGCTGCGCATGGAACTGGGCCTGCGCGTGCCGCTCGACGTCAGCGTGGTCGGCTTCGACGACGTGCCCCAGGCGGCCTGGGACTCGTACCAGCTCACCACGGTGCTGCAGGACGCCGACGCGATGATCGAGGCCACGGCGGCGTTGCTGCTGGAGCAGATCGAGGGCGCGGTGAGCCGCAAGTCGGTGGTGCTGCCGGCGCGCCTGGTCGTGCGCGGCTCGACGCTGCGCCGCAACCGCCGCAGGAAGCCCGCATGAACCCGCTGTCCGCGCCGGTGGTGGAGCAGCGCGCCGTGGCCGGCTTGCCCGGCTTCGCGGCCGAGTTCCGCGACCTGGACCACTACATCCGCGTCATCACGGACCGCATCTGGGAACAGCGCGGCATCGACAACATCCGTGTCTACTACAGCGACCCCTGCACGGTCGAGACGCCGCTGTCGGTCAGCACCACGGTGCAGGCCGTCATCGACGGCACCCGGGCGACGCTGGCGCAGTTCCCCGACCGCCGCCTGTTGGCCGAGGATGTGATCGTCTCCGGCGATCCGGTGGGCGGGCTGCTGAGCTCGCACCGCATCATCTCGCCGATGACGCATGCAGGCGACGGGGCGTTCGGCCCGCCGACGGGTCGAAAGGTGCATGCGCGCACGATCGCCGACTGCGTCTGCAGGGGCAATCGGATCGTGCACGAATGGCTGGTGCGCGACCAGGCCGCGATCGCGCTGCAGATCGGCACCACGCCGCAGGCGCTGGCGCGGCGCTGGCTCGACGAGCGCGGCGGCTGGACCAAGCCGGCAGCCGGAGCGCCGCCGGCCGGCTATGTTTCGCATGTCGCGACCGAGCCCTGGGCGTTGCGCCATGCCCGCGGCATCGAGGCTGCGCTGCGCGGCGATACCTCGGCGGTGGCCGATCTCTACGACGACGCGGTGCACCTGATCGGACCCGGCGAGCGCACCTGCTACGGACATGCCGAGGTGGCGGCGTTCTGGCGCAGCCTGTCCGGGGCGCTGCGGGTGCAGTCGTTTGCGGTGGAACACCTGGCCGCGATGCGCGACGCTGCGGCCAGCGGTCGGCCGGACCGCCTCGCGCTGCGCCTGCGGGCGCAGTGCGTGCACGCGCCGCTCGAGGCTTGCGACGACCGCTACGGTCCGGCCAGCGGTCGATCGGTCGAGCTGATGGCCATCGTGCATGCCGAGTTCGTGCGCGGTCGCGTGCTGCGCGAGTGGGTGCTGACCGACGACGTGGCCCTGTGGATGCAGGTCCTGGCCGGCCCGCCGGCCGCCTGATGCGGGAGAACACAACGTGGCACGTGTCCGATTGAAGAACGTTGCCAAGCGCTGGGCGGGTGCCGTCGGCGTCAAGCAGATGTCGCTCGACATCGACGACGGCGAGTTCCTCGTGCTGCTGGGACCGTCCGGCTGCGGCAAGACCACGACCATGCGCATGGTCGCCGGCCTGGACGACCCGAGCGAGGGCGAGATCTGGATCGGCGATCGGCTCGTCAACGGCGTCGAGCCCAAGGATCGCGACGTGGCGATGGTGTTCCAGAGCTACGGGCTGTACCCGAACATGACCGTTTACGAAAACATCGCCTTTCCGCTGCGCATTCGCGGCACGCCCCGCGATCGCATTGACCCGGCGGTCATGCAGGCGGCCGCCAAGGTGGAACTGCAGGACTTCCTGCAGCGCCGGCCGAAAGAGCTGTCGGGCGGACAGCGGCAGCGGGTAGCGCTGGCGCGCGCCATCGTTCGCCAGCCCCAGGTCTTCCTGATGGACGAACCCTTGTCCAACCTGGACGCGAAGCTTCGCGTGAGCATGCGCTCTCACCTCAAGCACCTGCACCACGAGTTGGGGATCACGACGATCTACGTCACCCACGACCAGGTGGAAGCGATGACGCTGGCCGACCGGGTGGTCGTGATGAGCAAGGCCGAGATCCAGCAGATCGGTACCCCCGAGCAGATCTACAACGACCCAGCCAATCTGTTCGTGGCCGGCTTCATCGGCGCACCCGCCATGAACCTGATCGACGGCCATCTGAGCCAGGGCCGCTTCGAGGCGGCGGGCGACGGCTATTCGGTGCGTGTCGACGGCCTTGGCGGCCTGGACTGCACGAAGGCGGTGCTGGGCGCGCGTGCGGAGGATCTGAGTGTCGTTGCGCCCGACGCCGGCGCTGCGATCGAGGGCGAAGTGTTCTCGTTCGAGCTGCTGGGCGATGCGACGATGGTCACCTTGCGACTGGCGAACCAGTTCGTCGCAGCCCGCGCAGCCAAAGACCTGCGGTTGGAGATCGGCTCGCGCGCGGGATTTGCGCTTGCGCCGCAGCGGTGTTACGTGTTCGACGGGACGACGCAGAGCCGGCTGCGTCTGCCTGCATGCTGAGTCCGGTCACCATCGAGGAGTAGCTTCATGAAGCCCAAGTCCCTTCTTCGGCGTCTGCTGGTCTCGGCCGCCGTTGCCGCGCTGGTGCCCGCGACGGCCCAGGCCCGCTGCGACACCCTGTCCGACGTCAAGGCCAGCGAGATCAATATCGTCGGCAACGCCTTTCCTGCGTTGCAGCACATCGCCAAGGAGATGCAGGCCTGCACCAAGGGCGGTCTCAAGGTGCAGTTCAAGATGACCCCGCAGGTCAAGCAGGAGGTCGAGCAGGCCTTCGGCTCCGGCGGCAAGTCGGCCTTCGACGCCGCGGTCGTCTCGATGGGTGTGTTCGCAGACCTCAACAGCAAGGGCCAGCTACAGCCCATGACCGACCTGGTGAACAAGTACCGGACGAAGTACAAGATCGAAGACAACATGCTGGTGAAGGTCAACGGCGAGGTCATGGCCATCGCCTTCATGCAGAACGCGCAGAACCTTTTCTACCGCAAGGACCTGTTCGACAAGCACGGCCTGAAGGTACCGACCACCTATGCGGAGATGCTGGCCGTGGCCAAGACTCTGAAGGAGAAGGAGCCGGGCATCGAGTTCCCGATCGCGCAGACGTTTGCCAAGGGCTGGGACAGTGCCACCGAGTTCACCAACATCTTTGCCGGCTACGGAGGGCGCTTCTTCAAGGCCGGTTCAGCCGCCCCCGACTTCAACGGCGACGCGGGCGTGAAGGCCCTGGAGACCATGAAGGCCATGACCGCCTACATGACGCCCAACTTCCTGGCCTCCAACTCCGACGACGTGATGAACCAGTTCCAGCAGGGCAAGGCGGCGATGGGAGTGCTGTGGGCCTCGCGCGCCTCGCGCATGGACGACGCCGCAGCCTCCAAGGTCGTCGGCAAGATGGACTTCGCGGCAGCGCCCGCAGCCTTGGCCGGCGGCAAAGCGGCCACGCACCTGTGGTGGGATGGCGTGGTCATGCCCAAGAACCTGGGCGGCGACCGCGAGACGGTGTTCCAGGTGCTGATGGAAGCCTTGGACGAGGAGACCATGCGCGGCGGAAACGATCTGACGATCTGGATCCGCTCGGGCTACAAGCCGACGCGCTTCGGCACCGGGGTCACCGCGTCGGCGAAGGCGGGTGCACCGATCTGGCCGACCGAACCGTACTTCGGCCTTGCGCACGGCGAGATCGGCAAGGTCATTCCCGACGTGCTCAGCGGCGCAGCGACGCCCAAGCAGGCGCTCGATGCCGCCGCAGCGGCCTATGCCAAGGCCGCCACCGAAAAGGGGTTCATCAAGTAGACACGCGCTGAGGGGTGGGCTCCTCGCGGGCCCGCCCCCTCGTCGCGCCCATCGCATCCCCGCATGAAGACGCGCTCCTTCGTGCAGTTCGTCGGACCGTCAGTGGTCCTGATGATCCTGCTGCTGGCCGCTCCGCTGCTGACCACTCTGTTCCTGTCGGTGCGCAACTGCACGCTCGACATGGAAGTGGTGACGGTCGAGGAGTCGACCCCGTTCGGCAAGAAGGAGACGGTCACGCAACGCGCGCGGCTCGACGCGTCCGGCCGAGCGATCCAGACCTGCCGCTTCGTCGGGTTCGAGTATTACCGCAAGGTACTGGGCTACGACCCTGACCCGAGCCCGCCGGCCGTGGCGCAGGCGCCGGGTGCCGATGCGGCAGCGGGGCCTGGCGCACCCCTGAACGAGTTCCAGGGCGCCCTGCGCTTCACGCTGCTCTACACCTTCGTCACGCTGCCCTTCGTGCTTGGCATCGGTCTGCTGCTGGCGCTGGGCGTCAACGCCGTGTCTGTGCGGCTGCGCAGTGTCTTCATCTCGGCTTCGCTGTTTCCGTTCATCATCACGCCGGTGGTGGCCGCGCTGTCCATCAAGTGGCTTTTTCGGGACAACGGCCTAGTGCCGCAGCTGTTGTCGAACTTCGGTGTCCAGGTGTACTGGATGGGACAGGCCTGGTCCGCCCAGTTCCTGATCATCGTCTACGGCATCTGGCACGTGGTGCCGTTCGCGTTCATCGTCTTCTACGCCGGGCTGCAGTCCGTGCCGCAGGACGCGCTGGAGGCCGCCACCATCGACGGCGCGTCGCGCTGGCAACGGCTGCGCTACGTGACCTTGCCCCACCTGATGCCCTTGCTGGTGTTCGTCACGCTGATTCACGTGATGGATGCCTACCGCGTGTTCGAGCCCGTCATCGTGCTCACCCAGGGCGCCTTCACCACCAGCGTGCAGTACCTCACCTACTACATCCTCCTGCAGGAAAACAACCCCTACAAGGCCAGCGCTGCCGCGGTGCTGACCTTGGTGGGCATCCTGATCCTGCTGATTCCGCTGCTTGTGCGGACCTGGCGCGAACAACGCGGAGGCGCCTAGATGCAACGACGAAGCCCCGGCCTGACCGCCTTGATCTACGGCGGCGTCCTGTTCTGGGTGGTGCTGGCGTCGCTGCCGATCCTGTGGACGGCCGTGATCTCGTTTCGCCAGTATGTCGACGCCTTCTCGGCACCCATCAGGTGGCTCGCGCCGTTCACCACGGAGAACTACAGCAGGTTGTGGATCGAGCGGGAGTTCTATCGCAACTTCCTCAACACCGCCGTGGTGACCGTGTTCACCGTCACCATCTCGCTCACCGTGGGTTGCCTGGCCGGCTACGGCCTGTCGCGCTACCGCGGCGCGCTGGGGTTCTGGCTGCTGCTGGTGGCGCTGGTGTTTCGGGCCATTCCGCACTCCAGCCTGCTGCCGTCGTTCTTCACGATCTTCGACGCGCTGGGCATCCGCAACACCTACTTCACGCTGATCTTCGTTCTGGTGGCCATCAACCAGCCGTTCACGATCTGGATGCTGCGCTCGTTCTTCGTCAACATCCCGCAGGAGCTCGACGAGGCGGCGCTCGTGGACGGCTGCACCCGCTTCCAGGCCTTTCGGCGCGTGATCATCCCGGTCATGTGGCCGGGCGTGGTCACCACCGGACTGTTCAGCTTCCTGCTGGCCTACAACGACTTCCTGCTCAGTTCCGCGCTGACCAACGCCGAGAAGATGACCATGCCGGCGGCCATCGCGAACGCGATCAACGCCGAGAGCGAGGCGCTGCTGATGCAGGGTGTGGCGGGCGCGGTGAGCATCACCATCCCGCTGGTCATCCTGATCGTGATCTTCCAGAAGCAGATCGTCGGCGGGCTGACGCAGGGCGCGGTCAAGGGTTGAGTGCTCTCGCATGACGGCCGACCGTCACCGCCACAACAAGCGCGCGCTGGCGTCCTTGCGGCAAGCCCAGTATGACTTCGAGCCGGCGCAGGTGCAGGCCGCGCTTCGCAGCGCGTTCCTGCCGGGAGCGACGGTCCGTCTGGCGCACCCCTTCGAGGATCTGGACGGTGCCGACGGCCTGTTCCACCGCGTCTACCGGCCGCTATACGCCGCGCTGCCCGATCTGGAGCGGCGCGACCTGATCGTCATCGCCGGACCCAGCGCCACCGGCGCCGACTGGGTGGGTTGCTGCGGCCACTACAGCGGCACCTTCGTGCAGCCCTGGCTGGACATCCCACCCACCGGTCATGTGGTGATGATGCGTTTTCACGAGTACTACCTCATGCAGGACGGTCGCGTGGCCGAGATGCAGGCGCTGTGGGACATCCCCGAGCTGATGTGGCAGGCCCGTGCGTGGCCGATGGCGCCCGCGCTGGGGCGCCAGTGGCATGCGCCCGGACCGGCCACGCAGGACGGCCTGGTCGACGGGCCGCGCGACGAGGCGGCATCTCAGGCCAGCCTGCGGCTCGTGCAGGACATGCTGGCCGGCCTGTCGCGGTACGCCAGCGGCGGCGTGACCGCGATGGAACTCGAGCGCTTCTGGCACCCGCGATGCAACTGGTACGGCCCCGCAGGCATCGGCAGCAACCGCGGCATCGCGGGCTTCCGGCACTGGCACCAGATCCCGTTCCTGGCGGCCATGCCCGACCGGCAGGGCAGCGGGGGAAAGGGCGAGATCTTCGCCGACGGCGCCTACGTGGCCGTGACCGGCTGGCCGAACATGCGCGCCACGATCAGCGGCGACGGATGGATGGGCATCGCAGCAGCGGGGCAGCCGATCACCTTGCGCAGCCTGGACTTCTGGCGCTGCGAGCGCGGCCTGATCCGCGAGAACTGGGTGCTGGTGGACCTGCTTCACGTGTACCGCCAGATCGGGGTGGACGTGCTGGCGCGCATGCGCGAGTTCAACAAGGCGCGGCACTGGGTGGTCGGCCAGGGGCCTTCCACACCATGATCCAGCTGGGCTGCATCGCCGACGATTTCACCGGCGCGACCGACCTCGCCAGCAACTTGGTGCTCGCCGGTTTTCGCGTGGTGCAGACGATCGGCGTGCCGCAGGGCCCGCTCGACGGCGAGGCGGACGCGGTGGTCGTGGCGCTGAAATCGCGCACGATCGCACCCACCGACGCGGTGACGCAGTCGCTGCAAGCGCTGCGGTGGCTGCAGTCGCAGGGTGCCGCGCAGGTCTACTTCAAGTACTGCTCCACGTTCGACAGCACCCCGCAGGGCAACATCGGGCCGGTGACCGAGGCGCTGATGGACGCACTGGGTGCCGACTTCAGCGTCACCACCCCCGCTTTCCCGGACAACCAGCGCACCGTGTTCAAGGGGCATCTGTTCGTCGGCGATGTGCTGCTGAGCGACTCGGGCATGCGCCACCATCCGCTTACGCCGATGACCGACGCCAATCTCGTGCGGGTGCTGCAGGCCCAGTGCCGCCGCCGCGTCGGCCTGTTGCCGCATGCGGTCGTGACTCGGGGCGCGGACGCGATTCGCGCCGAGATCGTGCGGCTGCGCGCCAGCGGCATCGGCATTGCCGTGGTCGACGCGGTGTGCAACGACGACCTGGTGCGCCTGGGGCCCGCGCTGCGCGGCATGCCCCTGCTGGGCGCCGGCTCCGGTCTGGCGATCGGACTGGGGCCGAACTATTGCCTCGCCGCGGCCAGCTCGGCCACCGCACTGCCTGTGGCGCGGGGTGCGCGGGCGGTGCTTGCGGGCAGTTGCTCGCAGGCCACCCAGCGCCAGGTGGCCAGCTTCAAGGCCAGCGGCCTGCCGGCGCTGGCCATCGACCCGCAGCGCGTCGCCTCGGGCGAGGATGTGGTGCAGGGGGCATTGGCCTGGGCCGGCCCGCTGTTGTCCGCCGGCCCTGTGCTGCTGTATTCGACCGCTGGGCCGGAGACCGTGAAGGCGATCCAGGCCCGGCTCGGCGTGCAACAGGCGGGCGCCATGGTCGAGGCCACCCTGGCACGCATTGCCCAAGGGCTGGTCACGCTCGGCGTAGGCCAACTCGTGGTGGCCGGCGGCGAGACCTCCGGTGCCTGCGTGCAGGCGCTGGGTGTCCGGCAGATGCGCATCGGGGCGCCGATCGACCCCGGCGTACCCTGGTGCCATGCGCACGCCCCGGTTGCCGGCGCCGGGGGGCTGCACCTGAGCCTGAAGTCGGGCAACTTCGGCAGCGACGACTTCTTCACCAAGGCATTCGAGAGGCTGGCCCCATGACCGAGGCGCAGGCACGCGAGGAGATCTGCCGGGTGGGCCGCAGCCTGTTCGAGCGCGGCTATGTGCATGCGACCGCCGGCAACATCAGTGTGCGCCTCGATGACGGCTACCTGATCACGCCGACCGATGCCTGCCTCGGTAGGCTGGAGCCGCAGCGCCTGGCCCGGCTGGATCACGAGGGTCGACAGCAAGGCGGTGACCGGGCCAGCAAGACACTGGCCCTGCACCGGCGCATCTACGACAGCACGCGCGACTTCGCCGAGCCGGTGCGATGCATCATCCATACACACAGCACGCATTGCGTGGCCCTCACGCTGGAGACGCCCCTGGCTGCAGCGCCATCGACACTCGACGCAGAGCTGCTGCCGGCCGTCACGCCGTATTTCGTCATGAAGGTCGGGCGGGTGCCCGTGTTGCCCTACGGCCGGCCCGGCGCGCCCGAGGTGGCCGAGCAGGTGGCCGCGACGATCGCCCGCTACGCCCGCCGGGGCTTGGCACTGCGAGCGGTCATGCTGCCGCGACTGGGCCCCAACGTCTGGAACGGCTCGCCCGCCACCGCGATGGCCGTGCTGGAAGAGCTGGAGGAGACCGCGCGGCTGTGGCTGCTGTCGGGACGCCGTGCCGCCCCGCTGGACGAGTCCCGGATCGACGACCTGCGACGCCAGTTTGGGGCGTGCTGGTGACGGCGCGATCGCGCGGGCGCAACGGGTCGCGATCGGCACCTGGCCGGCCCTGCCTGCTGATGCTGGCCGGCACGCTGTGCGATGGGCGCGTGTTCGCGCGGCAGCAACGGGCCCTGCGCGGGCAGGCCCACGTCCTGGCGATCGACTACGCCGAGCTCGGCCCACCGCAGCGCTGGATCGACACGTTGCTGCGGCGACTGCCGCCGCGCTTCTCGGTCGCCGGCTTCTCGCTCGGCGGCTTGTGCGCGCTCGAGTTGCTGCGGCGCGCGCCCGAGCGCATCGAGCGCATCGCGATGATTGCCAGCAACGCGCAGCCGGCCAGCGCGGCTGGTCGGCGCAAGAGCGCCTGGCTGCGCAAGATGTGGCTCGAACGCGGGCCGGGCGAGGTCGCACGCCATGTCAAACCGGCCTACTTCCATCACGAAGCCACCCGACGCCGGTACGCACGCCTGGTGCACGCCATGGCCCTGGGCACACCGCGCCGCACGGCGTTCGAGCAGTTCCGCTGGGCGGCGCAGCGTCCTGATGGACTCTCGGTGCTGTCGGCCTTCGGCGGGCCGCTGCTGGTGGTCAGCGGCGCGCGCGACGCCTTGTGTCCGCCACACTGGCAACGGGCTATGGTGCTCGCGCAACCGCGGGCACGCTGGCTCGAGCTGCCGCGGGTCGGGCATTTCGTGCCGCTCGAGGCACCTGCGCACCTGAGCATGGCCCTGCAGCGCTGGCTGTCCGAGCCGACAGGCTAGGTTCCGTGCGCGGCCGAGTCCGGCAGCAACTGTGCCGAGCCGCGTTCGATCAGCCTGCCGGGCAGCAGCAGCGACCCCGGCGGCGTCGGCTGGCCCTGCACCTGCTCGTGGAACAGCGCCGCGGCGGCCTGCGCCATCTCCTCGAACGGTTGGCTCACCGTGGTGAGCAGATAGGCCGGTCGGCGACCGTCCGGGACGTCGTCGAAGCCGACCACCGACACGTCGCTCGGTACGCGGAGCATGAGCGCGAAACGGGCTGCATCCAGCACGCCCAGGGCCATGGCGTCGTTGGCGCAGAACACCACCTGCGGCAGCGGGCTGCGCCCGCGCACCCGCGAGGGCGCCAGCAGTTTCAGGGCCGCGGCATGGCCCGACTCGTAGTGGTAGTCACCCTCATGGCGCGCCACCCGGTCGACACTCAGCTCGTTCAGCCGCGCCAGAAAGGCATCGACCCGCAGCCTGGAGACCGGTGCGTCGCGCGGACCGGTGACGACCGCGAAACGCCGGTGACCCGCGGCGTACAGCCGCGATGCGAGCAGGCGTGCGGCGCTGACGTGATCGCAGGCAACCTGGGCCACGCCGGTGCCTTGCCGGTTGAAGAGCACCACCGGCCGCTGGCGCTGGCGCGCCCGTGCCAGCGCGGTCGAGCTCAGGCCGACGCAGGAGACGATGCCGTCGACGCCAAAGGCCAAGGCCTTGTCCAGTGCGCCGTCGCCATCCGCTTCGTGCATGCAGGGGAACAGCAGCGGCTGGAATCCGCGCGCCAGCAGCGCCTGCGACAGCAGGATCAGCACGTCCGGCGTGTCGCGCTGCGTGGCCTCGGTCAGCAACACGCCGGCCAGGCCCGAGCGCTTGGTGATCAGGCTGCGCGCCAAGGCGTTCGGCTGGTAACCGAGCGCTGCGGCGCTGGCCAGCACGCGCGCCCTTGCGTCGGCGGAGATCGGTGCCTCTGCCTGGAAGGCCCGCGATACGACCGCCTGCGACACGCCCGCATGGCGGGCCACGTCGTAGGAGGTCGGTGCATCGAGTCTTCGCCGCGCCATGAAATCGAATTCACATCGGGACATTCCCGATCTGCCGTTTACAGCGGGCATAAGCCCACATTTAATATCGATCAAATTGTGCCCCGATTGTGAATTCGCATTCAATCCCCTGGAGACACCCATGAAGCGACGCGACATCCTGCAAGCCACCGCAGTCGGCGTGGGGGGTGCCCTGGCCCCCTGGGCGCTGGCCCAGTCCGCCGCCAACCTCAAACCGGGCAAGCCTTACGCCGGCACCGAGCTCAACCTGCTGACCGTGGTGGCGCCGCAGTTCCGCGCCCACGAGGCCAAGCTGGCCGATTTCGAGGCGCTCACCGGCATCAAGGTGAAGTACCAGTACGTGCCGTTCGCGTCCACGCGCGAGAAGCTCACCGCAGAGCTGGTCGGGCAGAGCTCGCAGTACGACGTGCTCAGCGTCATGGACGTGTGGGGCCCGTCGCTCTACAACCTGTTCGAGCCGATCAACGACCGCCTGGCCGAGAAGAAGATCGACATGGAGGCGCGCTACCCCTACGCGCATCTGCGCGCCTCGCGCGACGGCAACGGCACCGGCAAGAACGTGTTGGGCTTCCCCATCCGTGGCCATGTGCAGCTGCTCTTCTACCGCAAGGACGTCTTCGACAAGCTCGGCCTGAAGGCGCCGTCGACCTGGGACGAGATGGTCGAGACCGGCAAGGCGATCGCCGCCAAGACCGACATGGCCGGAGTGGCCATGTACTACGGCAAGACCGGCGGTCAGAACCTGATGATCTGGTTCAACTACCTGTGGGGCATGGGCGGCGACCTGCTCGACGCCAAGAGCCAGCCGGCGTTCAATAACCCGGCCGGCGTGGCCGCCACGCAGGCCTACATCGACGTGCTGCTCAAGCACAAGGCCGCTCC
>Ga0114939_10002120_pt1 | contig 15069 bp, 12 predicted proteins | sample AshMeaCrysSpring_FD_87196 | JGI IMG/M metagenome (GOLD analysis project Ga0114939, IMG submission 87196) | Groundwater microbial communities from Big Spring, Nevada to study Microbial Dark Matter (Phase II) - Ash Meadows Crystal Spring | ecosystem: Environmental > Aquatic > Deep subsurface >... | reverse complement strand
ACCAGCGCAACGGTTATGTTCCGCGCGGTGCAAAACGAACGTAGCCGCTTTTTGCACGATGCGGTGCACGGCGCCGAGGTTTTCTTCATGGCCTGGACCACCACACCATGGACACTGCCCAGCAACCTGGGCCTTACCGTAGGGCCGGGCATTGAATATGTGCTGGTGCAGACGTTTAACCCCTACACGCACCTGCCCATAAACATAGTGCTGGCCAAAGACCTGGTGCCTGCCTACCTAAAACCCGAGGGCGAAAAAGGCGATTTTGAAGGCTACAATGGCAGCCAAAAAGTACTGCCGTGGAAAATAGTTACATCCTTTGCCGGCCAGCAACTTGAAGGCATCCATTACGAGCAATTGCTGCCATTTGAAGCCAACAGCCACGAAGAAGTACTGAAAATTACGCCCGATGCTGATCCGTTTAGGGTGATATGCGGCGACTTTGTAACCACACAGGATGGTACCGGTATTGTGCATACGGCTCCGGCATTTGGCGCCGACGACTATAAGGTGGGCAAAAAATACAACCTCGGCATCCTGACCATGGTAGACCGCGAAGGCAAATTTGTGGATGGCTTGGGCGAGTTTAGCGGCAGGTATGTTAAGAACTACAAGGATGAAAGGGACTACGTGGATGTAAATGTGGACATCTGCGTAAAGCTTAAAAAGGAAAACCGCGCCTTTAGGGTAGAAAAGTATGAACACAACTACCCACACTGCTGGCGTACCGACAAGCCCATCCTGTATTACCCCCTCGATGCATGGTTCCTTCGCACCACGGCATTCAAGGAGCGTATGGTGGAGCTGAATAAAACAATACACTGGAAGCCCGAAAGCACCGGCACAGGCCGCTTTGGCAACTGGCTGGAAAACATGGTGGACTGGAACCTGAGCCGCAGCCGCTTTTGGGGTACGCCGCTGCCAATATGGCGCACGGCCGATGACAGTGAGGAAACCTGCATAGGAAGTGTGGCCGAGCTGAAAAGCCTGCTTCACCCCGACAGCCCGGTACAGGATATAACTGGCCTCCACAAGCCGCAGGTGGACGAAATTGTCCTGCGCAGCCCATCGGGCAAACCCATGAAGCGCGTACCCGACTTGATAGATGTGTGGTTCGACAGCGGCGCTATGCCTTACGCCCAATGGCATTTCCCGTTTGGCAACAAAGAAACCTTTGCCAAAAACTACCCGGCCGATTTTATTGCCGAGGGCGTGGACCAAACCCGGGGATGGTTTTACACCCTGCATGCTATTGCCAGCCTCATTAAAGAAGATGTGGCGGCCGAAATGGCAGCCGCAGGCATTAGCACGGCACAGGTAGATGGCCGTGCCTACAAAACTGTGGTAAGCAACGGCCTGGTGCTTGATAAGAACGGAAACAAGATGAGCAAGCGCCTCGGAAACGTGGTAGATCCCTTCAAAACCATTGAAACCTACGGCCCCGATGCTACCCGCTGGTACCTGGTAACCAATGCCAGCCCCTGGGACAACCTGAAATTCGACATCAAGGGCATTGAAGAGGTACAGCGTAAGTTTTTTGGCACCCTGTACAATACCTACCAGTTTTTTGCCCTGTATGCCAATGTGGACAGCTTCACGTTTGGCGAAGCCTACATACCCCTGCAGGAAAGGCCCGAAATAGACCGATGGGTACTTAGCAGCCTCAATACCCTGGTGAAGCAGGCCACCACCGCTATGAACGACTACGAACCCACGCAGGCCGGCCGCCTGGTAGAAACCTTTGTAGACGAACACCTGAGCAACTGGTATGTACGCCTGTGCCGCCGCCGCTTTTGGAAGGGCGAGTATAGTCACGACAAAATTTGCGCCTACCAAACCCTGTACGAGTGCCTGGAGACCATTATGCGGCTTATTGCCCCCATTTCACCATTCTTCAGCGATGCCATTTTCCGCAACCTCAACGAGGTAACCAGCCGGCATTTATACCAGAGCGTGCACCATGTAGCGTATCCCAAGGCCGATGAGGCGGCCATAGATAGCGACCTGGAAGTACGTATGCAACTGGCACAAGACGCCAGCAGCCTGGTGCTTAGCATCCGAAAAAAGGTAAACATCAAAGTGCGGCAACCCTTGCAGCGGGTGCTGATACCCGTGCTGAACCCGGCTATGAAGGCACAATTGGAAAAAGTGGAAGACCTTTTGAAAGCCGAGGTAAACATCAAGACGGTGGAGTATCTTACCGAAACAGAAGGCTTCATAAAAAAGAAGGCCAAGGCTAATTTTCAGCTGCTGGGCAAAAAGCTGGGCGTTAAAATGAAGGCTGTGGCGGGCACGGTAGCTGCCTTTTCCGACCGCGAAATAACCGAGTTGGAGCGTACCGGAAGTGTGCAACTGATGTTGGATGGCGAGCCGGTGCAGCTGGCTCTGGAGGAGGTAGAAATTGCCGCCGAAGACATACCCGGTTGGAGCGTGGCCTCCAAAAACGGTCTTACCGTTGCCCTGGATATTACCCTTACCGAAGAGCTGAAACAAGAAGGCGATGCCCGCGAGTTGGTAAACCGTATTCAAAACATACGTAAGGATAACGAGTTTGCTGTAACAGACCGGATAGAAATTGAATGGACCGGCCCCGAAAACCTTAAGGTTTCCGTTGATAACTTCAAAACCTATATTTGCGCCGAAATTTTGGCAGATTCCTTTAATTGGGTGCCTACGCTAGACCATGGCATTGAAATTGAGGTAAATGAAGCCAACTTGAAAGTGCAAGTATCCAAAAAGGAGATTTAACGATGGCTACCACAAAAAAAACAGCGACGCGCGAGGCAATAGCTGACCCCCAACAGGTGGCTTTTGCCGCCGAAACAACAAAGGCAAAAACTGCCAGGAAAGCCGAAGATCCTGCACAGGAGAAGCCTTCGGCAAAGGCTGCTACCCCTAAAAAGGCGGCAAAGGGCGAACCTGCTCCAGATCCAGAACTTGCTCCTACACCGGCAGCAAAAAAGCCTGCAAAAGCTGCAATTACAAATGAAGCAACGATCCCTGGCCCATCAAACGAAGAAAATACAAACCTACCTGTGAAAGAAAAAACTACCAAGAAAGCCGGCGACAAGCCCGTGAAAGTGCCTAAGATTTCGGCTACGGGAAAAGTGCCTTATGAGCCCGATTTTACCCATAGTGTACTCGATACGCCCAAGCAAGACACGCTGCCGCCCACACCCTCCATGCGGTATAGCGACAGCGAGCTGGCCGAGTTTCGTGAGTTGATAAACCGCAAACTTGAAAGTGCCAAAAAGGAACTTTCTTACCTGCAGGGTCTTATTACCCGTAAAGATGATATGGGCGGCGACAACGACGATGCCCGCTACATGACCATGGAAGATGGTAGCCTGAGCATGGAGCGCGAGCAGCTAAGCCAAATGGCAAGCCGCCAAATTACCTTTATAGATCACCTGGAAAAGGCCCTGATGCGCATCGAAAACAAAACCTATGGCATTTGCCGTGTTACCGGCCGCCTCATAGACAAGGCGCGCTTGCGTGCTGTGCCCCATGCCACCCTGAGTATGGAAGCCAAAACCGGCAAAGTGAAATAGGCAAATGGTAGAGAATCATATTGCAGCCGTTCCCGGGTACGGGGGCGGCAGTTTTTGTATCTCTGTTTGGTGCGGGGTTGGCAGGGTAACTAACAAAATGCTGGTCTGCCTTATCTTTCCCGCCTATCCCTGACTATTGTTCCGCAGGGACCAACGCACCCCATGCAGCAGAAGAAATATGGCATTTTTTCGCTACCCGTACTTGTAGGAGCCCTCGGTTTCTTTGTTGATATATACGATCTCCTGCTTTTCAACATTGTCCGGCGCAGCAGCTTTGCCGACCTAGGCGTGGCCCCTGAAGCCACGAAAGACTTCGGTGAAAGCATCATTAGCTGGCAAATGTTTGGCCTCACCATTGGCGGTATTGCCTGGGGTATTTTGGGCGACAAGCGGGGCCGCAAAAGCGTGCTGTTCGGCTCCATCCTGCTCTATTCGCTGGCCACCATTGCCAATGGCTTTGTGCAAACTATAGACCAATACACGTGGCTGCGCTTTATTGCCGGCCTGGGCCTGGCGGGTGAGCTTGGGGCCAGCATTACCCTTACCAGCGAGTTGCTACCCAGCAAAAAACGCGGCATTGCAGCCAGCATCATAGCCACCAGCGGTGTAATGGGCACCATTGCCGCTTACTTTGTGCACAGCCTTAGTGGTGAAGACTGGCGCCTTTGTTATTTCATTGGCGGCGGCATGGGCCTGGCACTGCTACTGTTGCGCGTGGGCGTGCTCGACAGCCGCATGTACGACGATACCCGCAACACGCATGTGCAAATGGGCAATTTCTGGATGTTGCTCAACAATCGTGAACGCTTTTTCCGGTATCTGCGCAGCATCACCATTGGGTTGCCGGTATGGTTCATTATAGGTGTACTTATTTCGTTTAGCGATGAGTTTGCCAAAAGCTTCGGCATCGTCGGTTTCGATCAGCCACGTGCCCTTATGCTTCAATATGTAGCGCTGGCCTTTGGAGATATGGGCGCCGGCTTGTTCAGCAACTATATCAAAAGCCGAAAGAAAACCCTGTTAATTTATTACGGTATAGCAGGCGTGTTTATGCTTTTGTTTTTTGCCCTGCGCGGCGGCGGCAGCGCTTACGCCATGTACCTTATTTGTATGGGGCTGGGTTTTGGCTCTGGCATATCGGTGCTGTACATTACCATGAGTGCCGAGCAGTTTGGCACCAACCTGCGGGCCACGGCAGCCATCAGTATTCCCAACCTGGTGCGGGGCTTTCTGCCACTCATTTTGATCTTTTTTCAGTTTTTGCGTAGCCCAAAAGTGCTGAATGATTATGTAACAGCTGCCTGGATTACCGGCCTCATCATTTGGGGCATAGGCCTGCTATCGGTAATGTTTACCAAAGAAACGTTTGGCAGGGAGCTTGACTTTGTGGAGCGCTAAGCCGGTACCGTTTGGAGGGGGAGTTTGTTAGGTGCATCTTACCAGGTTGGTGTAAAGCCTTTAGGGATTTTATTCATGCGAGCCTTTCGAAAATACTTTGAGCGCTTTGGGTGAAATGGCTTTTCATTTTGTAGGCAATAATTGTCAACGAAATACCACGCAAAGAGCATCAAGAGGAGAAGTTTGTGAGACACATATTCACAGATTTTTTAATATCCGGAGGACTTTTGCTTCGCAGCTTGCAGGAAACTAAAATATTCTCCCACAAAAACTCCCAGATTTTCCGCAGATGAAGAAAAGCCCTGATGGCTTTTCAATAAGGCCAAATTGCTTACATATGCTGCCAGCCCTGTGCCACCAACTCGTGCCGGTTGCCGCCGCGGGTCATAATGGTGGCTTTGGCCTCCGGCTCAGTGATGTAGCCAATTACACTTACTTCCTCATTTAGTACCATCTTATCGTAATCGGATTGTGGAATCGTAAACAGCAGTTCATAATCTTCGCCGCCGCTTAGGGCGCAGGCCGTGGGGTCAAGGTCCAGCTTGTAGGCATATTGCCTGGCATCGTCGTGCACGGGTATTTTGTCTTCGTAAATAACAGCACCGCAATTGCTTTGCCTGCAAATGTGCAGTACTTCGCTGCTCAGGCCATCGCTTATGTCCATCATGCTGGTGGGGGCTATTTCGTTTTGCGCCAGCCACTCCACCACATCGGCCCGGGCTTCGGGTTTTAGCAGGCGGCCTACTATGTAGTCCTGGTTTTCCAGGTCGGGCTGCACCCTCGGGTTTTCCAGGTAAATTTTCTTTTCTCGTTCAAGCAAGGTTAGGCCCAGGAAGGCACCACCCAGGTAGCCACTCACGCAAATGAGCTCGCCCTTTTGCGCACCGCTGCGGGTTACAAATTTGTCGGGGGCCACCTCGCCCAGCGCTGTTACACTTATGATTAGGCCTTTTTGAGAGGTAGATGTATCGCCACCAATTAGGTCTACATTGTACCGCTTGCAGGCCAGGTACATGCCTTCGTACAATTCGTCCAGTGCTTCTACACTAAAGCGGTTGCTAAAGGCAATGCTTGCCGTAATATGCGTAGGCGTGGCATTCATAGCGAAGATGTCGCTCAGGTTTACCACAACGCTTTTGTAGCCCAGGTGTTTTAGCGGTGTGTACATCAGGTCAAAGTGTACGCCTTCTACCAGTATGTCGGTGCTTACCACGGTTTGTTTGCCAAAGTGGTCTATTACTGCTGCGTCATCGCCCACGCTTAGTACGGTACTGGCTTGACGCGTTTCGTTGTTGCGTGTCAGGTGGTCTATCAGGCCAAATTCGCCCAGGGTGGATACTTCTGTTCTTTCCATAGAAGGATAGGTGCAAATTGGTTAATCGGCAAAGTAGGGGTGTTGGTTATTCACCACTTGAAGCAGTTCATCGTGTATATGTCCATTAGTTGCGCAAATGTGCGGCTGATAAGGGCTATAGTGGTTGCCGGCAAAGTCGGTCACCTTTCCTCCAGCCTCTTCTACCAGTAAAAAGCCGGCCGCGCTGTCCCAGGCGTTGAGCTTATGTTCGTAAAACCCATCAAAGCGGCCGGCGGCCACCCAGCACAGGTCGATAGCGGCACTGCCCAGCCTGCGCACGGGCACGCCTTTTTTAATAAAGCGGCTAAATACCTGCAAGGGCCCGTTTTCGCTGTTTATATACGAATATGGAAAACCGGTAACCAGGCAGGAGTGCACAATGTCGTTGCGGCTACTTACCGCTATGCGGTGGTCGTTCAGGTAGGCGCCCTTTCCTTTTTCGGCTACATAAAACTCGTTAAGCAAGGGGGCATACACAGCGCCCATCAGCATTTCGCCGTCTTTTTCAAGGCCTATACTTACGCAGCAAATGGGTATGCCCTGGGCAAAATTGATGGTGCCGTCTATAGGGTCTATTATCCACTTGTATTCACTGGTGGTAGGCACGTTGCCGGCCTCTTCGCTCAGGATAAAATGATCGGGGAAATGCGATTTGATAACATCAATGATGGCCTTATCGGCGGCATGGTCGGCTTCGGTTACCAAATCGTTGACGCCGCCCGATTTGATGCTGGTTTGCAGATCGGGGTTATTAAAAAAACGGCGGAGTTCGTTGGAGCCGGCTTCGGCAGCCTGGCAAAGTACTTGGTTGAGCATGGGCGCAAAGATAAAAGGATGCTTTGGGGTGTCCTTCAATGTTTTGCTTCTTTCAGGCTTCTGCGCAAGCCGGGCACGGCAAAATGTAGTATTTTCGATGAAAGTTGAAACCTGATATGATTGTGGAGCGAACAAATAAAGAGGTGATCGTGAAGTTGCCCGCTTCTGCGGATACCAATGATATACAAGCTATGCTGAACTACTTGCGCTACAAAGAGTTAACGGCTGGTTTTTATATTGTGCAGGAAGAGGCAGATAAGCTGGCTGCTGAGGTAAATATTGTATGGAAGCGTTAGCACAGTAAAGAGTCTGGCGATTGAAAATCGTTGTAGATACCAACATTGTGTTTAGCTGCCTGATCAATACGGAGAGCAGAATTGGTCAGATGTTGATTTGGCAAAATTCCAGGTTTGAATTTTACTCTTGCAGGTTTCTGCTGATAGAGCTGGAAAAGCACAAGGCAAGGCTAATGAAACTAACAAGACTGGAAGAACCGGCACTGTACGAACTGCAGTAGATAGGCACAAGCAGAATTCACTTTATTGATGATAGGTTGATTCCAAAAGTGCTGATGGATGAAGCAGAAATGCTTGTGGCTGAATTTGATCCAGACAATGCCCCCTCTGTTGCGCTGGCCAATTTTTTGGAAGGCAGGCTTTGGACAGGCGACATGAAATTGTATAAAAGTCTGATTCATAAAAAAATGGAAAATGTGTTAAGTACAGAGCAACTATTTAAGATGTACAATGAATTGCTAGACAAATAATTTAATTCTGTAGTCGAGCGGTTAATGCGCAATTGGTTTCTTTGAATGTTTTTGAAATAAGAATTAGAGTCAGCTAGCCCACTTGCAACTCTCCATCATCATAGTCAACTACAATGTAAAATACTTTCTGGAGCAATGCCTTGCTTCGGTGCAGCTTGCCGTGCAGGGCTTAGAAGCTGAAGTATATGTGGTAGACAACCACAGCAGCGATGGTAGTGTGGCCTACCTGCAAGCGCTGTTTCCGCAGGTTAACTTTATTGCCCTTGATCACAATCCCGGTTTTGCCCGCGCCAACAACCTGGCCCTTGCCCGCTGCCGGGGCCGCTATGTACTTTTCCTCAATCCCGATACCATTGTAGCCGAGGACACGTTTAGCAAGGCCCTTGCCTTTATGGAAGCCCACACCGATGCGGGCGCATTAGGTATACGCATGGTAGACGGCAGCGGCCGTTTCTTGCCCGAAAGCAAAAGGGGCTTTCCCACGCCCTGGGCAGCCCTGTGCAAGCAGTTGGGCCTGTACCGTCTCTTTCCCAATTCGGCCATAATGAACCACTATTACTTGGGCCATTTGCCACCAAACAACAGCCACCCGGTAGAGGTGCTTGCCGGCGCGTTTATGCTGGTAAAAAAAATGGTGCTGGACCAGGTGGGCAGTTTCGATGAGCAGTTTTTTATGTACGGCGAAGACATAGACCTCAGCTACCGCATTACGCAGGCGGGCTATCGCAACTACTATTTTGCCAGCAGCACCATCATCCATTTCAAAGGCGAAAGTACAAGCCGCCACAGCCTGCAGTATGTACGGGTATTTTACCAGGCCATGCAACTGTTTGTAACCAAGCATTTCAAGGGCACAGGTGCAGGCTTGTACAGGGTGATGCTGTATGCGGGAATAGGGTTAAGGGCCTCAATAGGAACCATGAGCAGATTATTTACCCGCAAATCGCAAAACCTGCCAATGCCGCCGGATGTGGCATTAAAGGCCGAAGGTTGGCCTGCAGGCATGCAACTACCCGTAGCTATGCGGGTAGGGGAGCAACGCGTGGTATTGCATGATGCTGCTGCCGAAACATTTCCATCTTGCTGCGTGCTGGTGGTAGGAAACTCGCTGAGCTTATGGGCAGCAATAGGCAAACTTGAAAGCCTGGGTGCCCATACGCCTTGCTGGCTGCATGTGGCCAATACCCGCAGTATGGTGATGAGCAGCAACAAAGCTGCGGCAGGGCTTGCTGGAGAGTTTTGTGGTTGAAGATTTTAGTTGAATTACAGAGACCTAAGCTGCCCACCCAACACAATGGCTGTGATGCCGGAGCCTGCTGCAATAGATATGCCGTTTACTGTAACCGGAGCACTGGTGCGGTTGTAAAACAGAAACATCTCGCCATTGGTTAGTGCAAAGGAAATGGTGTAAGGACCACCTCCGGTAATATCGTACACCGGTGTGCGTGTGCTTACCGAGGTGCCACTGCTGAGGGTGGTTACGGTAAGCCTCATACCGCCTGCCGCCACAAAAAGAGCATTGGCGTTGCCGGTATTCTCGGTTTGCATTGTACTGCCACCACCATTATGCGTGACAAAAAATGGCTGCTGCTGTATTGCCAGGGCTACTAACCGTAAAGAATCCGGCACGGCCTACCCCGTCGGTAAAAGCCCTTAGGGCGCTTTCGGCATTGGCAGAGTTGGTTATTTGTGCCTGGACTGCTCTGCCCGTGCCGGTTTGAGCGGCAAATACCGCGTTGCCGCCGCCAGAGGCTTGGCTGTAAACTCCATGCGCAGTGCCCGAAGTGATAGAATATAGTGCATCGCCGCCTCCGTTGGTTTGGGCAAACAGGGCGGGCGAGGTATTTGAAGCATTTGAAATGCGAAATATTCCTGCAGACGCACCAGTGCCCTTGTGCTCTCCATATACCGCAGCGGTTGTAGACCCATTGCCATTGGGTGTGCTTACAATGCCGGCGCCCAATCCTGTATTTTCCACATTGAGAGCAACGCTGATGCCTCCCCCATTGCTGGTTACCAGCAGTGCAAGGTTGTTATTGTTGGTATTGTTTACCACGAACCTGCCAGCCCGGCCAAGGCCAGCCTGGGTGGCGCTTATGGCATTACTGGTGTTTTCCGGATAGGATGAAATGAAGTTTGCAGCAGCGCCAATTTTGCTGTTGGTAAGTGCAAACAAAGGAGCAAAAGCATTGAGAATATCCTGGTTTTCGAGGTACATAATGCCTACCGAGGCGCCTGTGGTACTCTTGTATTTAAAACCCAGCATATTGGTGCCGGATGTTCCGTTTTCGAGCGAGTAGGCATAGGGTAGCCGCATCACCCAACTGCCTTTCCAACGGGTGCCGTCCCACATGTTGATGCCATTGCGCACGGTGTCGTATACAATCAGCCCTTTGTCTGTCATGATAAGGTTGTTAACCATTGCACCGGCATTCATTTGGCTGGGCGTAAGCTGGATGAGCATCAGGCCCTGGTTGTTGGTAGACGACCTGACATGCAGTATCGCATTTGGATGTATAGACGTAGTGCCAATACCCACCCTTTAGGTTTGGGCGCTTACCATGCCGGAAATCATCAAAAACAGCAGCACCGGGAATTTACCTGCTTGGGTAACTTGTGGCATAACATAGGTATTTTAGGATGATGAAAAAAAGTGCCAAAATTTGAATCATGCTTCCAAATTGGGACACGCTAAGAAAATGCGTTTTGGTGTAAACAGCAATAGCCCGAACAGTCGAAACTTGCTCAGGTTGGATTGCATGGCCAGAAACTTTGCGATTCAGGCAGGGAGAAAGGATGCCTATTTTTAATAAAACATCGTCTTGTACGGATACCGTATCGCATAGTGCGCCCGCACCTTGTCGAGTATGGTATTGCGCAACCCGTCTATATTCCATTTTTCGGTGGCGCTTACAAATATGGAATTGTATCCTGTTTCGCGGTTCCAGCGGTCCTGCAGGTCCTGCAGCATTTGCTGCTTTACTTCAGGGTCCAGCCAGGCATCAAAAGTGCGATCTTCGTACAGGTCCAGCTTGTTGAATATGCTGATCACCGGCTTGTCGTGGCAGTTCAGTTCATGCAGGGTTTTGTTTACCACGGCATACTGGTCTTCGTATTGCGGGTGGCTTACATCCACCACATGCAGCAGCACATCGGCTTCGCGTACTTCGTCCAGCGTGCTTTTAAAGCTTTCTACCAGGTGGTGCGGCAGCTTGCGGATAAAGCCCACGGTATCGCTCAGCAAAAAGGGCGTGTTTTCAAACACCACTTTGCGGGTGGTAGTATCCAGCGTGGCAAACAATTTGTTTTCGGCAAACACCTCGCTTTTGCTCAGCAGGTTCATCAGCGTGCTTTTGCCCACGTTGGTATAGCCTACCAAGGCCACGCGTATAAACTCGCCGCGTTCTTTGCGCTGGGTAAATGCCTGCTTGTCGTACTCGGCCAGCCGGCGCTTGAGCAGACTTATTTTTTCGCGTACTATACGGCGGTCGGTTTCTATTTCTGTTTCGCCGGGGCCCCGGGTGCCTATGCCGCCGCCCTGCCGCTCCAGGTGCTTCCACATACCGCGCAGGCGGGGCAGCAGGTATTGGTACTGTGCCAGTTCTACCTGTGCCTTGGCCTGTGCCGTTTTGGCGCGGTGGGCAAATATGTCCAGTATCAGGTCGCTACGATCGATGGTTGCTGTGCCTGTGGCTTCTTCAATGTTTTTGATTTGGCTGCCGGTAAGTTCATCATCGAATATGAGCAGGTCGGCGCCTTTCATTTTGGCGAAAGTGCCTATTTCTTCCAGCTTGCCCTTGCCCACAAAGGTGGCCCTATCGGGGTGGGGCAGCCTTTGCCAGAAGCGCTTGATGGCAAGGGCGCCTGCCGTTTCGGCCAAAAAGGCCAGTTCCTCCAGGTACTCTTCCGTTTGGGCCGATGTTTGGTGCTGATGCACGAGGCCTACCAGGATGGCTTTCTCTTCCTTTTTTACCGCTTGTTTTTTTTCAATCATGCTTGGTGTCCGGCATCGTAGCCGGGTGTTGTGCCAAAATTAAACCCCCACCGGTTGGCCGGCAGGGGTTAAAAAGAATATTTTCCTTCGGCTGCTGCATTAGAGCGCACTAATGCACAAGCCGGCGCTCCACACGTTTATTTGAGGTCCAGAGCCTTCCTTAAAAAAGGGGGTAAGCTGGTAGGCACCATAGGCTGTAAAATTGCCATAGCCAAAACGGAGCGTAGCAGCTAGGCGTGTATTGTTGTAATACAGCTTGCTTTTTTCTTTCATCTGGTATTTGCTCCCATACAAGCTTTGGCCGCTGGCATTTACGAAGTCTTTGTTTTTTACATAACCGGCAATGGCGGTGCCTACTTTGGCACCCACGGCTATTTTCCAGCTCTTATTACTGTTCATGGGGTTAAACAGGTAGCGCAGTTCTATTGGAGCTTCCAGCCATACGGCGTTTACCTGGCTTTTTTTGAAATGGTCAACTTTGGAGGCATCATTAAAAGTGGCAACTCCTTTGCCGTTTCGGTTTACAATGTCTATTGCGGTGTTTTCAAAATTCATTTTGTGCGAGCCCACGCCTGCGCCAATGGCCACGCTCCATCGGGGGTCGGTTTTAAACAATATGTCGAACATGGCATAGGCATTCAGGTGGCGGTGAAAGCCAGTAGGGTTCAGCGTATCGGGAGAGGTAATCCAGCCATCGTAGCCATATTGAATCATGATATGGTCGTTGGCACGGCGGGTAAGTTTTACATCGCTCCATTTGGGCTTTTGCTTGCCGCTTTCTTTGGTTTGCTGTGCCTCGCAATCAGTTATTAAAAATGCCGTGATGATTAGCACGGCGCTCAACTTTGTCATAACTTGTTAAAAGCCGCTAAGGTAAAGGGCGGGGGCGAAAGAAATAGTTAAAAGGGAGGCTGGCAGACAAGGCTTCTTTTGTGAAACAGGCTATCACCTTAATGGCGTCGACGCTGTTCTCCAAATGCGCTGCGCTGCAAACAAAGAGCACAAATTGTATTTGAGCAGGCATAATGTTAGTCCTGATTATGGAAGAGTGGGTGATTTTTGGTCGTAAGCACGAACAATTTCGAAAGATTTCTTAGCTGAAAATTGCTTCAAAGTCGGATGCTTTTTTTGCCTGAAATGCATGTTCAAAAAAAAATAATTTGCGGCAATAAAAATCTTATTACTTTGCACCTGTTTAAGGGTTTAGGGTTTTGAAAATTTCCCCTGTGTCTACAGGGGATTTTTATTTTAAGTTGCTGATAGCGAAGGGTTTTTGAAATTTGATTTGGTTGTTAATAAGAATCTTCATATGGCAGATGCGGTTTTAGTGTAATGCCCACTCTGTCTTATTGTACTATCGTATGTAGTTTTGCCACCGGTATTTATTGCCGTTATCATAATGGCAGATGATGTTACTTTTTATAATTGTTTCAGCCAACAAACGACCATACCGTATTGACTCTTGGTGCAAATAACATCTTATGTCAGGGTTTTGGGCTTATTTCCGCTGTGCGGGTAGTATTGTTGCTTCCAATCACTTTTTCTCAGTGGTGTGGCAAACCGCAATTGCAGTACCTTTCCGGTTCGAAAACGTACAACCGGCAAAGCATGAATGATGTGCTGCCGAATGAATGCCTGTAGCCATGCAAACCATTGATTCCCACCAGCATTTCTGGATTTATGACCCGCAGCGCGATAGCTGGATTGACGAAAACATGCAGGTGATACGTCGCAATTTTTTGCCTGCCGACCTGCAGCCAGTGCTTCAGACCAACGGCATAAATGGTTGCGTGGCAGTGCAAGCCGATCAGTCGGAATATGAAACCAATTACTTGCTGGGGCTGGCCGCCGAAAACACCTTTATAAAAGGCGTGGTGGGCTGGGCGGATCTGCGCTCTATTGAGTTGGAAAAGCACCTGGAGCAATGGCGGGGAAACCCGCTGCTCAAAGGTTTCCGTCATGTGCTTCAAGGCGAAAAAGACAGGGCCCTCATGCTGCAGCCGGCATTTATTCGCGGCTTGCGCACGTTGCAGCGTCATAGCTATACGTACGATATCCTCGTTTTTCCAGACCAGCTTAAGTACGTAGAGCAGCTAACAGGCGCCCTGCCCGACATGCCATTTGTAATAGACCACCTGGCCAAGCCGTACATCAGAAGCGGCAACATAGACGGGTGGGAGCATTTTATGAGTTTGATAGCCCAGCACAGTCATGTGTACTGCAAGGTAAGCGGCATGGTAACAGAGGCGGCCTGGAATGGCTGGACCTACGAGCAATTGGTGCCCTACCTGGATGTGGTAACCGAGGCCTTTGGTACCCAGCGGCTTATGTACGGTAGCGACTGGCCCGTGTGCCTGGTAGCGGCTCAATATAGCGAAGTGGTTGGCGTGGTGCGACGCTACTTCGAAAGCTTTTCGCAAGTCGAAAAGGATGCTATTTTTGGAGGTAATGCTGCACAGTTTTACCGGTTGTAGCATATTATTCTTATGCATTTGCACCAATATCATCTTTCTCCAATGAAGCATATAATTCTCATTGCCTTTGCGCTTGGCGCCGCACAATGGCATGCCGCTGCGCAAATGACATCCATTGCCCCAAAGTTGGCAACCCCGCAATCGCAGGGTTTTTCGGCCACGCGTTTGCAGCGGCTCGACAATCTTCTAAACAACCTGATAAAAGACGGTCAGCTAAACGGCGCTACGGTACTGCTGGCGCGCAACGGGAATACATTTTATTACAAAAGTTTTGGCTATGCAAATGTGGAGCAACAGCAGCCCATGCGCAACGATCATATTTACCGCATTGCCAGTATGACCAAGCCGGTGGTGAGTGTAGCGCTGATGACACTGTACGAAGAAGGCAAATTTTTGCTCGATGATCCGGTATCGAAGTTCATTCCAGAGTTTAAGAATCCGGTGGTGCTGGATAAGTACAATGCTGCCGACACTACCTACTCCACGCGGCCGGCAAAAAATGAAATAACCATACGCAACCTGCTTACCCACACTTCGGGCCTTGGCTATGCGCAAATAGGCGCCGCGCAGGCAAATGCTATTTATTACAAAGCAGGTATCAATGGAGGAATCGGCACGCCTTTTTCTACCCTTAAACATGTGATACCCAGGCTGGCAAAGCTGCCCCTGTTTCAAGATCCTGGCAGCGCTTATTTGTATGGCCTTAATACCGATGT
>Ga0114939_10002119_pt1 | contig 15070 bp, 9 predicted proteins | sample AshMeaCrysSpring_FD_87196 | JGI IMG/M metagenome (GOLD analysis project Ga0114939, IMG submission 87196) | Groundwater microbial communities from Big Spring, Nevada to study Microbial Dark Matter (Phase II) - Ash Meadows Crystal Spring | ecosystem: Environmental > Aquatic > Deep subsurface >... | reverse complement strand
CGCCCCCAACTCCACCCACATCGATCCCCATCACGACTCCACCGACGGACTTGCATGAAGTAACAGCGGCTTCCCTCGATTGACGCAGGGCGCACGATGGCACAACGCACGTGCAGGCACGGGATTTTTCCAGGTCATTACGCGGCACTAACTGCCGGCCGACCGCGGTGTCGACGGCCTACCTGCGAGGTGCCAACGCTGACAGCGAGCGTCCTGTGGTGTTTTCTTTGGTCGGGCGCACTCGCCGATGACCCGCCCCCCAAGTCATTGCTCGATGTGGAAGGCCGGGCCACGTTCGTCCTGCAACATGGACGGATCGTTCTTGAACCACGACGCTATGATCGTGGTACATGGTCACTGACGCCGTCGGAACAGCACGAAGAGTTTCTCTGTATCACGGCGAGTCGCGGAATTCCGAGCTTGCATTATCAGAAACGCGCGTCTGGCGAGCAGCTCGTACTGGATCTGCTGGACGCAAATACCTGCAAGTTGCGGTATCAGTCCGCGACCGGCCCTGTGGTCTGCTTTGAGCAACCGGCGCGAGGTCGAATCCGGGCTTGGCTGGACCATGAACCGGATCTGGTTTTCGAGGCAGACAGCCTGTGGCACTTGGCAGTTCAAAGACCACATTGGTTTGCCGAGCATCTCGATCCGATCTTGATGCGATTGCTTCAGCGCCCAGGGTTGGTTTCGCAGCTGGGGGAGATCAAGGCAAGTCAGCAGAATGGCTCTGCACACTCAACTGCAGCCACCGTGGATATTTCGCCTGATCGCGTGCAATGTCTGATCAAGCAACTGGAAGACCCGCGCTTGCCAGCGCGAGCGTCTGCGGAGCGAGAATTGATCGCGATGGGCCCTTCGCTGCTCCGGTATCTCGATCAGCCCGCTGGAGCTACACCTCCAGCGGCCGAGGCGGCAGTTCGGTTGCGCCGTATTCGCAGACTGCTGATGCCGCAGCACGGCGATACTGCTGCGACGGTTGCCCAGTGGTTGGCGATCGACCGACCATGGCATGAATCGCTGGCCAGCCTGTCGAGCGGCACTTCTCTTGAAGAGTCACTTCGTCGCTAGCGGATCGCTGCAGCCTGTGAGGGCGGGGCGAGGGATGCTGCCTTATCACCGAGAGCGCGGAGCTAGCGGATAACGCCGAATGCCAGAGCCATTCCCGAACGTAACGTGAAATCCGGTGTTGAATTATTGGGATGGCTCTTCAGACCGGCGGTTCGAATAAACCGTGGTCCGCACGACGGCCAGCTTGAGCCGCCATCATGCAGTCGATTGTGTCACACCGATCCTAGGTTCTCTCGACGGTTGCCGGTCACTCGTGGATTGACTATCCGGCTGAGTGACAGTTCCGAGATAGACAAGACAGGCAATCGCCAGCCCCGCACAGAGCACAGCCCAAATCGGCTGATACTCTACCCCCGAGGTGCTGACTCGCAGCATCCAGTTGGAAGCGTCGTGGGTAGCTCCGTAGCGGCTGAGAAGCAGAGAAAGACTGTTATGCGTTGCGTGGCACAGGACACACGGCCAGACGCTCATTGTTCGACGCGCTAACCAGCCGAGCAGAAAGCCGAGAGCGATTGCCGCAAGTCCTTGCTGCACAATCGCGTGTGACATGCCAAAGGCGAGACTGGTCAACACCAGCCCTCGCAGTTCATTGTTTGGCCGGCTCAAGCCCAGCAACAGATAGCCGCGAAACGCAAGTTCTTCACAGACAGCCGGTAGCAATGCGAGAACAAATAGTGCTTGCCACCATGGGGCAGCCTGAATCATCTCGGCGATCGGCGCCAGAGCCTGCAGCACTTGCGGCGGCAGCGGCCACTGCTGTTCCAGCCAATGCGTCAACGCGGAGTACGTGGGGTGGACTGTCACGGCCAGCAGGATTGCCGCAGGGAGCGTCGGCCAATGGGGAGCGCTGGCCTGCAGGCCCCGAGCAAGGCTTCCTGCCGTGATTCGAGCCATGATCAGCGCTGGCAGCAAGATGCAGCCGAACTGTGGCAAGAAGATCGACCAGGCGATTCCTGCCCACCGGTCGGGCACGTTCACGGCGGTAAACCGAACAACAAACAGCAGGCCCAGAATTGCAAGCCCACACCAGGCAGCTTCGATTGCTGTGGGTTCCGTCCTCTGCTCGGCCCACAGACGACGCCACCAATACCGCCATTCCCAACGATCGGCATCACAAAACAACACGGACTCGCTTTCAAACTGACGGCGGGTCCATTGCACAGCGATCAGCAGGCAGGTCGTCATGATCAAGGTTACGAGCGGGGCGTGTCCCAATGCAAGCATGAACTGGCCATCAATCAGTGCCCGGACGAGCAACAGCAAGCCTGACACGGGAATCAGGCTGGTAAAGGCCGAAAGTTCCTGGCCTGGGAGCAGCGGCAACACGACCAGCGGCAGGCTCATGATCAGAAGTGGCATCAGGTAGTGCTGCCCTTCTTTGCTGCTGCGGGCAAGGGCAGAAACCGCCAGCGCCAGTGCACTGAAGAAGACAGAAAGCGGCAACAGTGCCAGAGTCAGCCAACCAAGAGCCGCGAGCGGTGGTGGCGCGAAACCTGCGAGATGTTGAGCGACATGGGGGGTTGTCGCTTGGGCCGTGAGATAGACGCTACCGAGATTCAGCAATGAAGTCCCGGCACTCATGGTCGATACGGCCAGCAGTTTGCCCCAAACAATTTCGTCACGCCGCGTGGGACTGCTCAGCAGCGTTTCCAGGGTCCCCCGTTCTTTTTCACCGGCAACCAGGTCGACGGCGGGGTAGAACGCTCCCGTCAGCGCCCAGATCAGCATCACGAACGGAAGCAGCTTGCCCCAGAACGCTGCCGCGCGCCGAGATGAGGTCGCTAGATCGACTCGATCGATCAGCCAAGGCTCAATCGCCAAGTCGTCGACAGTGATCGTCGAGATGCGCTGTCGCAATACCGATGTTTCCAGCAACTGCAGCTGGTTTGCGAATCGCTGTGCCGCGATCCGCGATGGATCATGGGCATGATCGTAGGTCAGTTCAAAGTGCGGAGTGATGCCCTGTGGAGAGGGGACTTCTCCGGGGGTGACCCGACCGAATATGGCAACTGCGTCGTAACGGCTCTGTTCGACCCAGCGGCGGGCGAGTCGCTGCACATCAAACGACGAGGCCTCTGCAGGCCAGTCAACCAGAATCGACTGCAAGTCCAGCGTCGGATCGAGAGAACCGTGGGATTGTTGAAGCAGCTGATCGATCGGTTGCCCGACATACTCTCCGAGCAGATCAGCGCCGATCAATGCGACCACGGCTGGCCGAGGCCGGGAAAGCTGCGTCAGTTGCAGCAACATGAAGCCCAGCACGGGGTAGAGCAGGAGCGGAAGCACCAAGGCCGCAAATAGGGCACGGCGATCACGCAATAGATCGCGCATCTCGCGGCCGTAGATCGTAAAGATCCGGCTCAGCTTGTCGCGTTCTCGCTCCCAGGTGCTCATCCCAATCCCTCCGTGGGGATGACACCCGAGTTTGCCACTTCGTCGGGAGAGACCCGGTGAGCCAGCAATAGTCCGTACAGCAGTTCCTCGAAATCGTGTCGTCCGTGTCGGGCCCGCAGTTCGGTCAAGGTGCCACAGTCGATGATCTGTCCCTGAGACAAGATTGCCACACGGTCACAGATCCGTTCGACTTCGCGCATCACATGGGTAGAGAAAAGGATCGTCTTTCCGGCGTGCCGCAGGTCTCTGATCGTCTCCAGCAAGTTGCGCGCAACAATGACGTCCAGGCCAAGCGTCGGTTCGTCAAAGATCAAGACCAAGGGATCGTGGACCAGTGCGCGAGCGATGGATACTTTTTGTCGCATGCCCGTGGAAAGCCGGCTGCAGGGCGTATCCATGAATTCCTGCATCTGGAGTGTCTCGGCGAGGCTGCTCAAACGAGTGCACAGTGCCGCAGAGGAAATGCCGTGTAAGCGACCAAAAAACGTGATCAACTCCCGCGGCGACATCCGCTCATACACGGACGTGTTATGACTTACAAATCCGATGTGGCGGCGAACCTCATGCGGATCGTGGACCACGTCCCAGCCTGCGATCCGGGCAAACCCGCCGCTCGGTGTGAGCATCGTGGCGAGCATCCGCAGAAGCGTTGTTTTTCCGGCCCCATTCGGCCCGAGCAGTCCAAAAATTTCGCCTGGATAAACCGTAAAACTGACGCCGGCTACGGCAAGCCAGGACCCATGACGGGGATCGTCATAGGCCTTCATCAGGTTGCCGGCTTCAATCATGGAGCGCGTTGCCGTGGGGCCGTGCGGAAGTTGGACTTTGAGCGCTTGCCGAGGGCCGCTTGACGCCGTCCCGTGAGTGAGACCTGTCGATCGCGGGACTCGTTTCTGCGCCCCGGATACTCACGGAGCACCCAACCATAGCTCACGTTCCGCGCCTGAGCCGAATATCGAATGTGCGGGCGGGGAGGATTATTCGGACCAAACAGCCGCTGTAGGCAGCCCGCCAACCCGCAACCGTGCTAGGCGGGTTCTGTCCCATCATCGCCTGCCAAGTCGAGATCTCGCATCTTCTTATGGAGCGTATTGCGGTTGATACCGAGCCGTGCGGCAGCCCGCGTCTGGACTCCCTGACATTCCCGCAACACCTGCGCAATCAGTTCGCGCTCCACGAGGTCCACGACACGCGGATAGAGATCTTCGGCGAGCGGTCCGGCCTCTTGGAGGTTCCGCTGGACAATCGCCTCGACCAGACCCTCGATGGGCAGCTGGTCAACCGTCGGACGGTCGGCAGCTTCGGCGTTTTCGTCGTTCCGCAGGACAGCCGGGAGAAGGTCTAGCGTCAGTTCGTCGCCTTCCGCCAGCACGACCGCACGCTCAATGTAGTTCTGCAACTCCCGCACGTTCCCCGGCCAGCGATAGGCCTGCAGCGACTCCAAGGCGTCTCGCGCCAAGTGGACGACATAGCGGTCGTTCGCTTCATTGTAAAAGTTGAGGAAGTGCGTCACGAGTTGAGGAATATCTTCAGGACGCTCCCGCAAAGGAGGGATGCGGATCGGTACGACATTCAAACGCCAGTACAGGTCTTCGCGAAACCTGCCCGCTTGAACTTCTGCCATCAAGTCGCGGTTGCTCGCCGCGATCACACGGACGTCCACCGACACGGTCTGAACATCCCCGACCCGCTCAAACTCGCGCTCCTGCAGCACTCGAAGAAGCTTGACCTGCAACAACAGGCTCGTGCTGTTGATCTCATCCAGGAAGATGGTGCCTGCGTGGGCGGCTTCGAACCGACCCGTGCGGTTCGCCATGGCGCCGGTGAATGCGCCTCGGACATGGCCAAACAGCTCGCTTTCCAACAGGCTTTCGCTCAGTGCCCCGCAATTCACGCGGACGAACGGTCCACCGCCGCGTGAGCTGAGCCGATGGATTGCACCGGCAATCAGTTCTTTGCCCGTGCCGGTCTCACCCAACAGCAGAACTGAAGCCCGCGAACGCGCAACTTGCCGCGTCAGCCGGTACACCTCACGCATTGCGGGAGAGGTACCGATGATTCCCGCAATCGGTAGCTCACCGTCCGGTTGGCTGGCCATGGTCTGCGCCGCGAGCCTCAACTCGCGTGCCGGGTCGAACAACTGCGAGACGGGCGATCAATCATTCAGCGGACCGGACGCCCGACGGCCCGTGTCTCCAGTGCATCCAGGACCAACGACAATGCGGCTTGAGTGCCCGCGTCTTCCGTGGCGTTGAAACGATCGTACTGGCGTTGTACATCCGCCCGGTCAAGCCGCGTTCCAAACCGCGCGATGGATTGAGCAAATGCTTGGGCAGCCTGTTGGCGGACGATCGGTTCCAGTCGCGGGTTGAAGGCAATGTCGGCCAACATCCGCTGCGATTGTGTTGTTCCCAGGGCTGACCATACCTGGAAAGACGCCTTCGTGAAACCGGACTTGCGGAGCACCTGCCCCAACTCCGCCTCGTACTGCGGTAACCGGTAGAGCGCTGTCAACCGAGGGTCGGAAGCAACGACCGCAAGGGCCTGTTGACCCCCATGCCGGAATTGTTGCCGATTGACCGTCGATAGGGGCGGATTCGCCAACGATGTCCGTAAGTCATTCCAGGCCTGCGTCAGGCCTTCCAATGATTCCAGAGTGGGAACAATGCGACTTGGACCTCTCCACCGGGACAGTACTTCGCCAATCACCAGCGGATCATCGCCGACAACTACGATCGGTACCGCTTGCCCATGAGGATGCGCTCGTAGCCGATCGACGAGTTCAGCGAGTCCACAGCCGGCCGGTTGTGACGGCATGATCACCAACCCCAAGTCGGAATCCGTGTGGACTGCGGCAAGCAACTGGCGGCACGTTCCTGCCACTGTGGTGCGAAACCCGAAGTCCCTGAGCCAGCCCCCGATCCGTTCGCCATATAGACGGTCGCGGCCCATCACGATCGCACTGGGCAGTTCTTCAAGCTGCGCCATCTCCAACCAGGTGGCGATGACCCCACTGCTACCGGCATAGGCATCTGTTGGCGAGATCCGAGCAACCGCCTGTGCTGCGGCAAACCTCGCCCGAGGCGGGCCAGAGGTCGCCGCGCGGACCAATGGCGTGGCCGCCGCACCCTTCGAACGGACCGATTCCGCCGTGCCGATTGAACCCAACAGCTCCGCAGCCGCCGAGGCAAGCGCTGCATCCTTTTGGTCGAGCGCTTGTTGCAAAACCTTGCCTACAAGCTCTTCGCTGATGCCTCCCCGATCTTCCCATGCCGATTGCAAGCTATCCCAATCCGGCTCCTCGATCCCGGTATCATCCGCTTCTGCAAGCAAGTGGTGATAAACCAATTCGCCTGCCAGTGCCCGTTCAAGTTGTGCGGGCGTTCCTCCCACGTCGCGGAGCGCCGCTGCTGCACGAGCGGCTTCCCGCGCGATCCCCATCGCGGGAGTGACTTCTCTCAGGGCGAGCCGGTGGCTTACCGGATCGAGATACCAAGCGCTTGAAAGCTCGCCGCCGTCCACTGGATCTTGCAGCCGATCGAGATTGCGATCGACTTCCTGCATTAGCAGTTCAGCTGCCTCCGTCGCAGAAGGGATCTTGCCTAGCCAGCCTTGCAAACCTCTTTGGGCAGATTCCCGCACCGCTTGCGGAGAACTCGGATTCAAGGCGGCCTCAAGCAACTCGATGCTCGCAGCCTTGGGCTGCCATCGCCCCAGTGCATTCAGGGCGGCAAGCCGCGTTCCTTCCGATCCACCAGGCTCCGCCGCTGCACGAAGCGCGGCAATGGCATCTCTGCCTGCCCGTTGGATCTCTCCTTCCAACACCCGCGGGCTGACGCGCGGCTGATCCGCGATCAGCTCATTCACCAGAGCGGCAAGCCCTGCCAAACCGCCTTGAGCGATCCCGCGTCGAGCCGCCAATACACGGCCCGGTTCCGTCGCTTGAAGGTCAGGTACCAATTGTTCCAGGTACTGTGCATCTGCGAGCGCTTTTCCCGTCGCTGTTAGCAAGTCCGTCACGGCAGTCCGTTGCTCCGCCGTCAGCTGCTCGCTCGCCGCTGCCCTGACCAACAAACCGCGATCCACATGCGAGAGAAAATCAGCAGCCGAAAGTGGATCCCATTGCCGCCCGGTCAAGCGTTGAATGTGCGGGACCGCAAGGTCAGGACGACCGATTCGGATCGCTCGTTCGATCGTGAGCGCCGTTTCGCGAAGCGATCGAGGGTCATTACCGAGGACGGCTTGAACCAGCGGATCGGTCGGGGTGTCCTGAGCCGCTTGGGCTGCGGGAGCCTGAGCCGGATTCTGTGCCGATTGGTTCGGCTTGCCCGCCGGAGCGCCGAACGGGTCGTTGGCCCCGCCAAATGGGTCAGATTCCTGCCCCCACAGCCAGCCTGGGCCAACCGCCAAGAGCAGGACGACCGCAAAAAACGCACGCATCATGAGCCGAGGTTGCCGTGGAATCGGGAAGAATCAGGGGAAAGTCGGAGGTTTGCTCGCCGCGGAAACCGCCTTCCACCACTCTAAAGCCAAGCCACTCTACTGTAATCGGCGCCCTGGAACGGCGCAGTGAATCCCCGTCCCGAAAGCGGAAACCCCTTTCCGGGGCACGGCTGGGCTTTGGGGCCGGCCCCAAGCCTCTGGAAGGAAGGGGCAGGAACGTGGGTCGATGACGTGGATCCCCAAGCTGCTGCAAGCCCTGGCTGAGCCTCGAGGGAGTCTGAAAAATCAGCCGCGGTACGGATGGACCCTTGACCGGCTTCACACGCCCGGTGCCCCCGAGGGCGGGCCAAAGGTCTGGCGGCGTCCGGTGAAGTCCTGGGGATCCAACGGGGGTAGCAGCCGGCACCCTCACATGCGGGTCTGTCCCAACCGCTCGGTCCAGTGAGCCACCTGGCGGGCCACCTCGTCGGGCGAGGTCGAGCCCTCGCTGACGAAGGCCGCAACCGCGGCTTGGGTGCCGAGCACCTTGAAAATCGATTCGTCCAAGTCAGGACATTTCGCTTGCAGGTCGGACAGCGTGAGATTTGCCAGAGGGACTCCACGCCTCATCGCTTCGCGGACCAAATCACCGACTACGTGGTGTGCGCGCCGCTGAGGCATTCCTTGGCGAATCAGTTGTTCCATCAAGGTGGTTGCGTCGAGGTAACCCTCTTCCAATCTTGCCGCAATCGATGCTCGTCTTAACTCCGCGCCCTCGACCAAGGGTGCGGCTACCTGCAAGCAAGCTTGAACTGTGTCAAAAGCATCAAACAGGGGTGGCTTGTCTTCCTGAAGATCACGGTTGTACGCCAGCGGCAGTCCCTTCACGAGCACCATCAGCGTCTGTAAGGCGCCGATCACCCGCGCAGTCTTGCCGCGAGTCAACTCAAGCACATCGGGGTTTACCTTTTGCGGCATGATGCTGCTGCCGGTGCAAAAGGCATGTGGTAAATCAATGAAACTGAATTCTACGGTACTCCACAGGATCCATTCTTCAGCCCAGCCACTTAAGTGAATCGCGATCAGAGCCAACGCGGATGCTGCTTCCAATGCAAAGTCGCGATCACTGGATGTATCGAGACTGTTCGCAGTAGGCTCGGTAAAGCCAAGGGCGGACGCAGTGTGACGGCGATCGATGGGCAACGTCGTTCCGGCCACCGCCGCAACCCCCAGGCTGCATTGGTTCAAACGGTTTCGGCAGTCGCGTAGCCGACCGCGATCGCGCTCAAACTTTTCGATGTAGGCCAGCCAGTAATGCGGTGCCAGTACCGGCTGAGCCCGTTGAAGGTGCGTGTAGGCCGGCAGGATCACATCGCGATCACGCGCGCACCGACCAAGAAATGCCCGTTGCAGTTCCAACAGCATCCGATCTGTGATATCGATCTGGTCGCGGACCCATAAACGAAGGTCCGTTGACACCTGATCATTGCGGCTGCGAGCTGTATGCAGTTTGCGGCCAACATCACCCAGCCGGTCGATCAACGCCGACTCGATATGCATGTGCACATCTTCCAATGCAATCGATGTGGGGAATGTGCCAGCATCGAGCTCACCTTCGATCGCCCGCAGACCTTGCTCCAGGCTTTGACATTCCTGGGCCGTGATCAGACCCTGAGCTGCCAACATGCGTGCATGCGCAATTGAACCGCGGATATCCTGGCGATACAGCCGGCGGTCATATGAAATGCTTTCCGTGAAACGCTCCACACGTTGATCAGCCGCATCCGCGAAGACACCGCTCCGCGAAGGACTGCCTGCTGAGGAGTTTTCGGGCGATTTGCTCACCGGCGGATCCCAGGGCCTGAAAGTCAGACGGCCGAGCGGGCGGCCAGCCACGCTTTGCTGGTGGTCGCGTGCTCAAGCCATGCTCAGCGGATGCGGTAAGGACAACGGAATCCTCAGACAAAAACCGCATCGTCTGTCGAGGATGGTAACGCCTGATTCGCTGGCCGGAAAGTTGGAAGGCTGGCGTCCGGCAGCATGCCGCCAAACAAGCGAACCGTTGCGAGGAGCGGTGCGCCCGTAGAAGATACGTGCTGCATTCCGACGGCTCATCGCTTCCTGATGTGTGGTCGCGAACCGCCCATGGATGTCTTCAGGGGCACCGAATGCCCTCAAGGAATGGTCTCCCGGATGCTTGAATCTCCAAGCCTTTTACCGCGGCAGTGTGTTCTTCGCTGGGCCAGTGCCTTGGTGATGGTCGTGATCATCGGTGGTTCGCGATTGGCTTGGGCTCAGGCACCAGGGGGCCAACAGCCGGCAGCGGCGGCCGAAGTAAACAGCCTGCCGTCCACGACTTTTCCGACCGTCGTTGCGGGATATGTCGATGGCCGTTTCGGCATTGCCCGCATCCGCCTCCGACCGCCTTTGTTGGGTCTGGAGAGCGGAGATGTCGTTCATGTCGATTCGAATCAACGACGGGCCCTCTACCCTGCGTTTCGCGAGGTCCAAGTCGATCGGCAGGCCGTGCGGCCGCTGCCTCCCCCGGCCGAACGAAGAATCGGCGGTGGCCGATTGCTTCGGCGATTGGCTCAGGTGCTGGATTCGGCCACAGGGGCGGAAGGCAATGATCACGAGGTGGTTGCCGTTGAAATCCTGTTCCTGTTCCGAGAATACGAGCCGTTCGAAATTTCGATCAGTGGACCCGTGAATCAGCAGCTGCGGCTCGAACCGCAGCCGCTCTCGCCTCGGGAATATCAGTCTCTACTTTGGCAGTGGTGGGACGCTTATCAGAGTGACGCCCGTCGTCGGATTCGGTCCGCGGATTACCCTCCGATTGTTGAGACCTACTTGTCGGCCATGCTCAGCGGTCGACTGGGCCTGGATTCTTTTCGGGGAGACTTTGCAGATCCCGCTCCAGTGACTTCTCCGCTGAGCACCCTGGCCCTGCTGGCCGGCGCAGAAGCGCTGAGGATTGAAGCCGTGCGAACGGCATCTGTGGGCCCCCCCGTGGACCCTCCGGCTGCAGCGAACCTCCCGCTGCCTGAGCCAATTTCATGGGCGCCGCCGACACCGCCGCCAGGATCGGCCGGACCGGCCGAAGTGGAGGAGATCGCAGGTCGAGTTCCCGAGGATTGCTTCTATTTGCGTTTTGGACCTTTCAGCAACTTCTTGTGGTTCCAGAACCTCGCGGCCGAGTACGGCGGCGATATCGCCCAGATGGCGCTTCAGCGCGGTGTGAACTTCGATGTTAACCGCCGAATCGAACAGCGGCTGAATCTTCGATACACAACGATGGCTCGTCTGTTCGGCGATGCCGTGATCGGCGACATGGTGATTGCCGGGGACGACATGTTCTTCGTCGAAGGCGCATCTTTTGGCGTCGTGTTCAAAGCCAGCAACCCGCTGCTGCTTTCGCTGTCATTGACTCAGGAACGAACTGCAACGCAACGGGCCGTCAGCGGATGCACATTGACCAATGAGACGATCGCTGGCCGGTCGGTCAGTCTGTTGAACACTCCCGACCAGTCGGTTCGCTCCTTCATGGTTCAGGAAGGGCCATGGTTCTTTGTCACAAGTTCAAGATCGTTGATGGAGCGGTTCTTGAAGGTGATCGACGGTGCCCCCAGCCTGGCGGATGATCCGCAGTTTCGATTCTGTCGGACACAAATGTCGCAGACGGACGGCCAGACGATCTTTGCATTCTTTTCAACCAGGTTCTTTCAGCAGCTGATCCAGCCCAGGACACAGATCGAACTTCGACGTCGAATGGCCGCGGCAGCCGAGTTGAGTGTGCTGCGGATGGCACAATTGGCTGCCCAAGTCGAGAGTTCACCCGCCCACGAGATCGATGAGCTGATTGAAGCGGGCTATCTGCCGGCTGGGTTCGGCAATCGCCCGGACAGTAGCGGCTTGATCGTGGCCGGTGACGTGGCTTTCGATTCAATGCGCGGGCAACGCGGCGCGTTCTTGCCGATCAGCGATACGCCTGTCGATCGGGTAACGCCCGCAGAAACAGCTTGGTATGAGACAGTCCGTGACTACTACTCTTCCCAATGGCGACAGTTCGACCCTTTGGCCGTCAGTATGCGAAGATCGACGATTTCAGGTTCGGAAAATCGTGAGCTGATCGAGTTTCATGCGGAAGTCGCCCCAATCGTGTCAGAGAAGTATGGTTGGATCGCGCGCCAGCTTGGTCCACCGACAAATCTAGCAATCCGGCCAGCGCCTGACGACGTTGCGTTCGCGCAGGCGCACGTCGCGCCAGAACTTCTAAGTACGATTGTGCCGGCCCATCATCTGTTTGCCGGCGTGAAGGACATGGTGCCTCCGTCACAACAGCAGCTGATGAGTGCACTTCGCGTGTTCTTTGCACTGCGAATCTTGCCGGCATATCTGGGTGCTTGGCCTCAGCCCGGCGTGCTCGACCAACTGCCCCTCCGCTTGGGTCAAGGGCAACCAATAAGCCCGGAGATCAGTCGACTGATCGGTGGGTTGTTTCGTTATCAGGCCAACGGATTCAGCGTCCTTTCTTTCAGCGCCGAACTACTCGCCAATTCGGCCCCATACTGGGCTCCGATCGAAGTGGATGATCAAGCCCAGGTCCGCGTGTTGATTCGCGAAATTCTTGACACAAGACTTGAACGATGGGTTGCGGAACGGATGTTCGAGCGAAGCTTCGCATCGTCCCTGGCTGGAGCGCGCTTGCTTGACGCGCTCGATAGTCAACTGGGCGTACCAGAAGAGCGAGCCGACGAAGAGGCGGAGCGGCTCATCGGTGGTCGCTTGGTCTGTCCACTCGGCGGCACCTATGAGTTGGCTCCAATCGGCGAGCGTCAGCGGTGGAGAAGTTCGGCCTGGGGACGCCTGGGAGGGTTGGGGAAATCTCCAGAGGATTACACACCGCCATTGCTGAAGTGGTTTCGCGGACTTGATGCACGACTCATGCAATCGAATGATCGACTGGTATTGCATGGATCGCTTGAAATTCAGCGTCAGCCCGCAGTTGCCAGCCCCGCGATTGAATCGCCTTCGTCAGCCAATCCTCCGGCCGAAGATACTGGCCGCTAACTCGAGATGCCATGCGATTCAACGGTGAGCATTGTGTTTCGCTGGGCACTGTCCATGGGAATGCTGGACCGTCAGACATCCAGGCTTTGTTCAGAAACGGAAAGACAGGTCGGCTGGCGAGTCGAAATGTCCTCGTCCCGCCGGCTCGTTGGCGGATAGGAGAGTGAAGTTAAGGGGGCTTTCGAGGTAAAGCTTCGGCTTGATGCATGTGGGCATCCCTTGGGATTGCGAGCGAGCGGCGATCGGCAATTTCCCCGTGACGCGGTTGGGGACGAACATGAAGATCAGACGGCGCGATTTCGGATGGCTAGCCACCGTCGGCATGTGGCCCTCGGCAGTCCAGGGAGCACGTGGCAATCGGGCTCCGATTCCGATCGCGTTCGCGGGGGTTTCATATTCCCACGGACGCGACAAGCTCCGTCTGGTGATGGATTCTCCGGACTGGAAGCTGGTGGGCGTTTGTGACTCCACGGAACCAGGTCGGCGAGTTGCAGAAGGACTTGGGGCCCGTCTGATTGACTGGGCCCAGCTGGGCAACCTCGCGGATGTGGTTGTGGTCGAGTCTGAGATCCAAGACCATGCTGCCGACGCACTGCGGGCTTTGGAAATGGGCAAGCATGTGCATTTGGAGAAGCCACCGGCCACTCGGCTGGAAGACATGCAGCGGATCGTGGAACTGGCCCGCCGCCAACATCGGCTCGTCCAGACAGGGTTCATGTGGCGTCAGAATCCTGGTGTTCAGCAGCTGATCCGCGCGGTCCGAGACGGACTGTTGGGCGAAGTCATCCTGGTCCGCGCGTTCATGGGGAACAACTTGGCCGTGGACCGTCGACCTGATTGGGCTCAATTCCCAGGCGGCTCGATGTTTGAGCAGGGTTCACACCTTGTCGATATCGTCGTGCGAATGCTCGGCAAACCAAATCGCGTAACGCCTTTCCTGAGAATGCACGGCACTCGTGCCGATCCGCTGCGCGATAACAATGTCGCGGTCCTTGAATTCGAGCGTGCGACCGCCGTCATCACCAATACCGCCTTGCAGGCAGCCTCCACCCCGCCGCGTTCCGTGGAGGTGATCGCGACCAAGGGCACGGCCTTATTGCAGCCGATTGAGCCGCCCACCTTGCAATTCGATATGGCGGTCGCGGCGGGACCTTTTCACAAAGGCCCCCAGGACATACCGATGCCACCTTATCGAAGGTACGAAGCGGAGTTCGCAGAACTGGCTGCGGCCGTCCGTGGAGAATCCCCACTTGCTGTTTCCCTGGATGACGAACTGCTGGTGGCTGAAACGGTCCTTCGAGCAGCCGGTATGCTCTAGGACCGGCGCACTAGAACTCGGTCGTTCGGTTGTTCGAACGTGAAGCGATACGACCCTTGCGGTCCAAAGCCCGAACAAGTTCGACGCAAACAGAGCTTCTAAACGAGAGGCAAGGACACTCGTGATGAATCGCAAGGCAAGATCCGTTCGAAGATATCGAACGATGGATGTAATTTTCCATGGGGTTCTTTGGATGGCAATCGGCAATGCAACAGCGTTTGCCCAGGATCAGCCGGTTGTGGACAAGACTCTGGTGACGTGGGTCATGCTGGCGGACCTAGACCAGCGAGGGGGAAGTCCGCTTGCGATGGAAGCGGCGGGTCAGCGGTTTGATGCAATCGTGTTTGGTGAGATCAGTCCCCAGCGGTGGATGGTCGGGAGTGACTTCTTTCGCAGGACGCTGAAGGAACAAGACCGGCTCCCCCCTGAGTCTGGGGCTGCCGATCAACTGGTACAGATCGCCATCGTGTATCGCGGGCCGGAAGTAACCTTGTTGCGCAATGGACTGGTCTACTCGCGTCATACAATTGAGCAGCCGCAAGTATTCGATAACTTCAGTCAGGTCATGCTGGGTCCCCGCGTTTCCGGCGCGATTGAGCGGTTTGTTGGAGAAGTGGAAGATGCACGGATCTATTCGTTTTCTCTCACTCCGGAAGAAGTTGCAGAGTTGAAACCGGATGAGCAAGGTCCGTTCAAGCCATGGGCATGGTGGACTTTTGAAGATGGGAACGCGACCGAGGTTACCGGCCGCCTGCCCCATTCGCGAAGCACTGGCGATGCTCTTGTCCGCGAAGG